>Ga0209062_1004443_pt1 | contig 14673 bp, 15 predicted proteins | sample Coa_R2_2_FD_187158 | JGI IMG/M metagenome (GOLD analysis project Ga0209062, IMG submission 187158) | Surface soil microbial communities from Centralia Pennsylvania, which are recovering from an underground coalmine fire - Coalmine... | ecosystem: Environmental > Terrestrial > Soil > Unclassified... | reverse complement strand
TCATGATCAAGAGCTCCTGGCCGTCGATCTTGACCTCGGTGCCGGACCACTTGCCGAACAGCACGCGGTCGCCGACCTGGATGTCGATCGGGATCAGCTTGCCGCTCTCGTCGCGGCCGCCGGGGCCGACGGCGATCACTTCGCCCTGCGAGGGCTTTTCCTTGGCCGAGTCGGGAATGATGATGCCGCCAGCGGTCTTCTCTTCGGCGTCGATGCGCTTGACCACGACGCGGTCGTGAAGCGGACGGAATTTCATGCAGTCCTCCTAAGATCCTGAAATTGTTAGCGAGTTCCCGGTTGTTAGCAGTCAGGCACCATGAGTGCCAGAGCGTGCTGACTGGACATAGGCCTGAAATTTGGCGCGGGCAAGAGCTTTTAGCGGAAAAATTGGCACTCGGATGTGAGGTCTGCCAAATTTTTCATTGTCGTTAATTCGGCGGGCTCCGCTCCTCAGCCCCGTATTAGCACGTGCGGTAAGCTGCTGCTAACGCGGGAAATTTCAACAACTCGTTAAACATTTAGGCTTGTGATGGGTTGGTGTCGTGCGTCACATTTCTCTCATGTGAGCGCATCTCGACCGGGTGGCTCGTAACGCGTGAGTCGCCATCCCAGAGCAGTGCGCTCCAGCAATGGAGGTTGGCATGGTTTCGCGGGTTGGGGTTGTTTCCGACGACTTTCGGAAACAGGTGATGGGGTACGGGCTGACGACGGCGCAGATCCTTTATCGGATGCCGGATCATCCCTCGCTGCTGCAGACCTACGTCTGGCAGAATTACGATCTGTTTCCGAAATTCCCCGCGCTGCAGGATTTCCTCGCCTTCTGGCAGAAAAAGCTCGACGGGCCCCTGTTCTCGGTCACCGTGGCGCATTCGAAGCTGATCAAGCCCGCCGAATTGCGCGCCGTCGACGGCGTGTTCAGGCTGCATTGACATTGCAGGAGCGGCAACGGCGCGATTTGTGTTAGCCTTCCCAGTTCGAGCGAACAGGGAGGCACACATGCCCGACAAACAAAGGTCCAAACAAAGGTCCAAACAACAGTCCAGCAAAGCTGTATCCAAAGCCACGGCGTCACGGCCGGCCGCGCAGCCCGCCGTCACCAAGAAGTGGACGGGACGGCACGCCGCCGCGAAATCATCGACACGCAAGACCATCAAATCCAAAGCCCGCAGCGCGCCGGCGAAGCCGCGCACGCGCGCCAAGCAGCGCATCGCTGTAAGTCATCATCGCGAGGAGGATTTCAAGGCCGACGGCCTGCGCGCCTACGCGAAATACCGTGACCTCGGCATTGCCGATGCGACCGGCGGACTTGCGCGCGCGCATGTCATCCGCTTCGCGGGCCCCTGCAATCCGGCCGAAGTCTCCAAGCTGCATTTCCACGCCGTCGACTTCCAGATGGTCTATGTGCTCAAGGGCTGGGTGAAGACCTACATGGAAGGGCAGGGCGAGACGTTGATGCAGCAAGGCAGCGCCTGGACCCAGCCGCCGAAGGTCAAGCATATGATCCTCGACTATTCCGACGACGCCGAGGTGCTGGAGATCATCCTGCCGGCGGATTTCAGGACGGTCGAGCTGACGGCGTGAGGGATTGCGCTCGTTCCTGGGCGGTCCGCCGGACCGGCCCCGGAATCGCGCCATTTCGGGGTCGATGCCGCGCATCGCCCCGGAATGACCACGGCCGCTGCACTGGTTTTATTGGTCTCCGGCGGGTATAATTGCCGGCACTTGGTGATCGCGCGAATGTCCATGCTCTCATTCGAAATGTCCTCACTCAAATCAGCTCTCGCAATCCTGGTGGCTGCGGTCTGCCTCGGCGGGCAAGCCGCCCACGCCCAGACCAACCCGCTGACATATTGGACCCCGGGCTGGCCGATGGGCCTTACCGGCACGACCACCGGCCAGGGCGCCGATACCTACGGCAACTTTCCGGGCTTCAACTTCAGCGACACCGGCGGGACGTCGGTGGCGCGCTACAATTTCGCCAACGGCATGTTCGTCGGCACCGAACGCAGCACGATGGGGTTCGGCATGAGCGGCATCGCCTCGGGCGCCGCGTTCGGCAGCCTTCGCTACGATGGCGCGCAATTCGGCTACAACTTCCAGAACGCGCCGGTCACGGTGTTCGGCAGTGTCGGCAGCTTGAAGTATGATTCGGGCCTCGGCACGGCTCTGAGCAGTTCGTTCAATAATCCCAACTCCAGCACGGTCGCCGGCTACAGCTCCCATGTCGGTGTCGAATTCCGTCCCACCTCGAATCTCAGCCTCTCGTTCGGGGCGGGCTTCAGCCAGCAGGGCTCCGGTCTGGTCGACAGCGACATCCACTCCGACCTGCCGCCCGGCGCATCGCCGCTGGCCTTCGGCCACCGCTGATGCCGTCATTGCGGGCTTGAGCGGAGCAATCCGGGCTGCATCCGCGGATATCGTCTGGGTCGTCGCGTCGCTTCGCGCCTCGCAATGACGTATCCGGAACAGTTTCGCCTGTTGCGGCAAGATGCGTCGCGCGCATCTCAGCTCATGACCCCGACGATGGCGCCCATCAGGCATGTGGTCAGCGTGCCCGAGACAATCGATTTCACCCCCAATGCATTGATCTCATCGCGCCGCTCCGGCGCCATGGTGCCGAGGCCGCCGATCATGATCCCGAGGCTGCCGAAATTGGCGAAGCCGCACATGGCATAGAGCATGATCAGCCGCGAGCGGGTGTCGAGCGCGTCGGGGGCCAGCCTGGACAGGTCGACATAGGCGATCAGCTCGTTGAGCACGGTCTTGGTGCCCATCAGGCTGCCAGCGGTGACCGCCTGCGACCAGGGCAGGCCCATCAGCCAGCACACCGGCGCCATCGCGACACCGAGCAGCCGCTGCAGCGAGATCGCGGCGCCGCCGACATGCGGCAACAGGCCCAGCATCGCGTTGGCGAGATAGACCAGCGCCACCAGCACGATCAGCATGGCGACGATGTTGAGCAGCAGCTCGAGCCCGGCCGAGGTGCCCTTGACGATCGCGTCCATGGTGCTCGATGCCTCCATCTTGGGATCCTCGCCGAGCGCGCCGCCGGTCAGATGATCGCCGGTCTCGGGCACCATGATCAGACTGATGAGGATCGCGGCGGGCGCGCCCAGCACCGATGCGATGACGAAATGCGCCGCCGCATCGGGAATGAGCGGCGCCAGCAGCGTTGCGTAGAGCACGAGCACGGTGCCGGCGATGCCGGCCATGCCGCCGGTCATCACCAGGAACAATTCGCTGCGCGTCATCCTGGCGAGATAGGGACGGATGAACAGCGGCGCCTCGACCATGCCGAGGAAGATGTTGGCCGCGGTCGACAGGCCGACGGCGCCGCCGACCCCAAGCGTGCGCTCGAGCAGCCAGGCCATGCCGCGCACGATCGGCGGCAGCACCCGCCAATAGAACAGCAGCGTGGTCAGCACGCTCATCACCAGCACGATCGGCAGCGCCTGGAAGGCGAGGATGAAGTCGGCGCCCGGCGCCTTGACGTCGAACGGCGCAGGTGCGCCGCCGACATAGCCGAACACGAAGGCGGTGCCGGCGCGCGAGGCCGCCGAGATGGTCTCGACCGCATCGTTGATGGCGCCGAAGGCATGCGCCACCAGCGGCAGCTTGATGAGGACGAGGGCGGTCGCCAGCGTCACCACCAGCCCGATGGCCGCCTGCCGCAGCGATACCGCGCGGCGGTTCTCGCCCAGGATCCAGGCGATTGCGAGTAATGCGACGATTCCGATCGCCGATTGCAGTTGAAGCATCTGTCCCCCATGCCGCCCGTTGCGCGATTATGACGAGCCCTGATTGCAGTGCAATGCCGCCTCCCGATGCAACGCGGGGAATTGACAAGGTCGGTGGCCTCGGTCACCGATCCGTTATGTCCTCCGTGCTGCAGGTGAGCGCCGGCGCGCTGCTCAAGCAATCTTCGTTCCTGTTCTTCCTGTCCTCGCGAAGCTTGTCGCGCTTCTCGAGCCAGATTGCAGCTGTAGCGATCGGCTGGCAGATCTACGATCTCACCGGCAGCGCCTTTGCGCTGGGCATGGTCGGGCTGGTGCAATTCCTCCCCACGGCGCTCTTGGTGTTCGTCGCCGGCCAAGCCGCCGACCGCTACGAACGCAAGCGCGTGGTGCAGCTGTGCCAGTTGGCGGAAGCGCTCACCTCCTTGTTTCTCGCCTGGGGCTCTTATGCCGGCTGGCTCAACCAGGTGCATATTTTCATCGCCACATTCGTGCTGGGCACGGCGGGCGCGTTCGAAAGCCCGGCGACCGCGGCGTTGCTGCCGCTGATTGCGCCGAAGGGCTCGCTGCAGCGCGCCACCGCGCTGTCGAGCGGCGCCACGCAGGTCGCGACCATCATGGGGCCCGCGCTCGGCGGTGTTGCCTATGCCGTCGCGCCCGGGCTTCCCTACAGCATGATGCTGGTCTGCTGGCTGCTCGGCATGGTGCTGACCGGCGGCATCCGTCCCGCGCAGCCGGAGCAGTCCGGCACGGCCACGGCCAATCCCGACGATCTCTTTGCCGGCGTGACCTTCATCCGCAGCAATCCCGCGATCCTCGGTACCATCTCGCTCGATCTGTTCGCGGTGCTGTTCGGCGGCGTCGTTGCGCTGCTGCCGATCTATGCCCGTGATATCCTGCTGACCGGGCCGCTCGGCCTCGGCATCTTGCGCGCCGCGCCCGCGGTCGGCGCGCTGCTGATGACCGCCTGCCTCGCGCGCCACACCATCCGCCGTCATGTGGGATTGCGCATGTTCCAGGCGGTGATCGTGTTCGGCGTGGCGACCATCGTGTTCGCGCTGTCGAAGCTGATGTGGCTCTCGGTGCTGTCGCTCGCCGTGCTCGGCGCAGCCGATACGATCAGCGTCGTGATCCGCTTCTCGCTGGTGCAATTGTCGACGCCGAACGAGATGCGGGGCAGGGTGGGCGCGGTGAATTTTCTCTTCATCAACGCCTCCAACCAGCTCGGCCAGTTCGAGAGCGGCGTCACCGCGGCGCTGCTCGGCACGATGCCCGCCGCCGTGCTCGGCGGCGTCGCCACGGTTGCCGTAGCGCTGATCTGGATGAAGCTGTTTCCGGCGCTCCGCGACGTGGACAGGCTGGAATAGGGGGCGGCTATCGATTTGCGTTCGAGGGTTGCCGCGGGTTTCACCTCTCCCCAACGGGGAGAGGTAAAGCCCGCGGTTATCAGCGGAATTCAATCAGAGCTAGAGCTAGCCGCGTCCGACGAAAGGCATCTTCGAGGCCATCACCGTCATGAACAGCACGTTGGCATCGAGCGGCAGACCGGCCATGTAGGCAACCGCATCGCCGACCGCCTTGGAGTCCATGCGCGGCTCCGGCATCTTGCGGCCGTCGGGCTGCAGCACGCCCTCGACCATGCGCTCGGTCATCGGGGTCGCCGCATTGCCGATGTCGACCTGGCCGACCGCGATGTCATAGGCGCGGCCGTCGAGATTGCTCGCCTTGGTCAAGCCGGTGATGGCGTGCTTGGTCGAGGTATAGGCGGCGGAGAACGGCCGCGGCGCATGCGCCGAGATCGAGCCGTTGTTGATGATGCGGCCGCCGCGCGGGGTCTGGTCCTTCATGATGCGGAAGGCGTGCTGGGTGCACAGGAAGGGGCCGGTAAGGTTGGTGTTGACCACCGCCTGCCACTGCTCGAGGCTCAGATCCTCGAACGGCACCGCCGGTGCGCCCATGCCGGCATTGTTGAACAGCAGGTCGAGCCGCCCATAGGTCTGCATCACCTTGGCAAACAGCGCGGCGATCGACGCGGGGTCGGTCATGTCGGCCACCACGGGCAGGCTCTTGCTCGCATCCGCTCCGAGCTTCTGCGTCTCCTCGAGCTTGTCGAGCCGCCGCCCCGCGAGCACCACCGTGAACCCGGTCTTCATCAGCGCCAGCGCCGCGGCGCGGCCGACGCCGGTGCCTGCGCCGGTCACGACCGCAATCTTGTGTGCTGCCTCGCTCATTGCTTTTCCTCTTTTGATTTTTGGGCTTCGGATTCAGACTTGTAGGGCGGCAGCGGAATGTTCCGGTGCGCCGCGCGCAGCGCCGCCGACCAGCGCGAGCGCAGATCGTGGAAATAGGGCTCGCCCGCCTCGATGCGGTGGTTGAGATCGGCGTCGCAGACGTCGTTGCGCACCACCAGCACGTCGATCGGTAGCCCCACGCCGAGATTGGAGCGCATGGTCGAATCCATCGAGATCAGCCCGGTCTTGAGCGCCTCATAGAGCTCGACGTCGTAATGCATGGCGCGGTCGAGCACCGGCTTGCCGTATTTGTGCTCGCCGATCTGCAAATAGGGCGTATCGGTGGTGCATTCGATGAAGTTGCCGGCGGTGTAGATCATGAACAGGCGCATGCGCGCGCCCTTGATCTGGCCGCCGAACAGGAAGGAGACGTCGAAGGAGACGTCCTCGGATTTCAGCGCAGGTCCCTCGGTCGAATGGATCTGGCGGATGGCGCGGCCGATGCGCTGCGCGGCCTGGAACATGGTCGGCGCGTTCATCAAGGTCTCGATCTCGCCCGTATCGGGGTCTTCCATCCCCTCGGTCAGCGTCGAGAGCACCGACTGGCTGATGGCGAGATTGCCGGCGCTGGCAATGGCCATGATGCGGTCGCCGGGTTTTGCGAAGATGTGCAGCTTGCGGAAGGTCGAGACGTTGTCGAGGCCGGCATTGGTACGGGTGTCCGCAATCATCACCAGGCCTTCGCGCACCAGGATTCCGCAACAATAGGTCATTTCCGTCCCCGAACCGTTCTTTCGCGATGGCTGGCGGGGAGATTACTAGCCAATTTCGGCTAGCCGTCCAGCCCCAATCCCGAAGACATGGCTGCGCGTTCCCGCGGCCGGTTTCGCCCGGGTCTTGCATCCGTCGTCCGCCCTCGTCGAAGTCAGAGGGCGCAGGGAAGGCCGGGTTGCCGCTGCACCCGGGGCTCCCGCGCAAAAGGGAATTTGCGCGAGCGCGAAAACCACAGGTACAGGCGGATACACTCCGGCCTTCCCTGCGCAGTGGTTTTACGGCTTATACGCGCTCTCCTCGGCGAACCAATGCTCGTTTGCCACCGTCGTCCCCGCGAAGCTTTTGGCCTCGCTTGGACTTGACGCCAGCGTCGGGGCGTCAGGACCACACGATTTCGCCGTCCGCATCGGCGCCGCTCGTCAGTCAGCGCCTCCACGTCCACCGCATCCCCGCCTCACGTCTCGTGACGTTCGCGAAACGCCCCTCTGCAAGCGAGGCGGGATGAAGGGCATAATTGCTGATTTTGCGAAATATGCAAGCGGTTTCTTTTTGCTCAGCGATCTTGAAGCAGCTAACCCGTTTGATTCCGCGCGGCAATTTCCAAACAGCACGCATGAAAAATGGACGTGCATCATCGCGGCGAGACTGGCGGTCGCCCGGGCAAACCACATCGCAAGATGACATATCGCAAGATGACGTGCGGTTACCTCACGGGCCGGCGCGACCGATCGCTATCTTGGGCTAGGTCAGCTCTATCAGGCCCAATCGGATCTTTCCGCTGCGAGAGCGCGCGCAATCAGACGCGCGTGGTCCCGGGCAGTTGTTCGAACGGCCTCTTCGAACATGAAGCGCAGCGGCGACGACAAGGGTCGGCTGCAAACAGGAATGTCGTTACCGTTGAAGGCATGCAAGCGAACCGTCTTTCCCGGCGATCGTCTTGCGCATCTCGGCGGCCAAATCGTGGTTGCGCATGGCCAGTCGTAAATATAGTTCGCGCTTCGTATCATCCGTCGTCAATTGCGCGATCATCTCGCATTCGGCGGCAGTCGTCTCAAATCGCTCCAACTTGTCTCGAAGGTCAATCACCTGGTACTCCTGACGGTAAACTGAAAGATCTTGGCGTTCGGACGACCAAGCGGGTGCCGCCGGTCAGAACCTCCCGACACACGCTTTGTGGTTCATCGGCTTATCTCCTAAGGCTCGCTAACTGCCCTGCCACCCCGGAGTGCGCCACCAATGCTCTCGTTCAACTTGGCCTTCTCGTTCGCGAGCAGCCGCTCGACGATGCTCCGCTTCTGGTCATCGAGTGGAGTCCGCAACAGAGAGCTGAAATGCGCGATGTTCAACATCGCTATCTCGGCACGACTTGTGAACCTGTCGCTCATGCGACCGACCTCGGAATTTTCAAGTGGAGGGATGAGTGGCAAGCGCGGAGTGCCAGGCCGATGCCTGTTCGGCATTCGCTTGGATCTTGTAGGCCCTCTCCGCAAGATTGTCGTACCCGGCGGCAACTTGCATCAGATGATCGTGCCCCGCTTGACTCCGATACAGCCCGCTTGCTTGCCGCAATCGCGCGGCTCTCGCCTTCCAGTAATTTGCGCTATAGGCTTGACGTGGTGTAATGGTCTTCATCTCTGCTGCTTCCAATTCATCGATCTCGTACTTCAGGCGGCGCGCGAGCATCTGACGCCTGACGGGCTCGTCTTCCAAGGCGAGGTGGCGGTCCAGGTGGACGAGATCTTCGCGGAACATGAATTGCTTCATTGCAGCACTCTGCTCCCTCAAGGATGGCCCCGACTGTTGGGGGACAGTCGGGGCTCACGGTTCTCGGGTCTGGTGGGTTTAGGGGCGGGTTGACCCGAGAAGCTTCAATTCAATTTTCAAAGTCGGTATGGGACCAAGCTAGCTGGAGGCTCGTTCCGAAGTAACTCGGGGCATTGCGAGCTAGTAAATCTACTGGTCTTCGGCATCCAGGTAGTGCTTCCCGAGGCGGACGATCACGATGGCGCTCGCTGGACAGGTCGACAGCCAAAGACCTCGTCTCCCACAGATTGATCCTGATCAAGCCCGCCGTTAGGTGGCTAGCTAGGCTTTTTAGGAGGAGATCCTCTTTGGCTAGCAATAGCGTCATCCATGTCGTGGAAGATGACCGATCGATGCGGGAGTCCCTCGTGGAACTGCTCGAGGACGCTGGCTATGCAGTCCGCGCCTATACGAGGGCCGAAGAGCTGCTGGCGCGAGACGCGGCCCTCGAGCCGGGGTGCATCGTCAGCGACATGCGCATGCCCGGCATGGACGGCTTAACGCTGCTGCGGCGCCTTCGGGCCAGCGGTTCGACATTGCCGCTGATGCTGATCACGGGCCACGGCGACGTATCGATGGCTGTCAGGGCCATGAAGGCGGGCGCCGTAGACTTTCTGGAAAAGCCGTTTGATGCCGACGCGCTCCTGGCGGCCATCAATGAGGCGTTGCGCCATCGCGCGGGCGAAATGGGTGAGGAGGATGACGAAACGGCCCGACAGCGTCTGCTAAAACTGACCCCACGCGAACACGAGGTGTTTGATTATCTGGTCGCGGGACAGTCGAACAAGGAGATCGCTGCGCGGATGGGCATTAGCCCGCGCACGGTGGAGTTTCACCGTGCGCATATCATGGAAAAGACCGCGGCCAAGGGGTTGCCGGATCTTGTGCGCCTCTCGCTTTTGGCCCGCCCACCGCAATCCGCGAAATGACCGGGCGCGTCGATCCGAAATTGTCCAATGGCGCGCATGCGGCGCGCGAACGAGCTTTGGCATCGCTTGACAGTTTGGATGACGCCAGTGTTGGACTTGTCAATCTTCCACCCACGGCGATCCAGATCAAATCAGCGCTCGCCGTGGGTGCGGGTATACTCATGGCAGTTGCGGTGGTGGCCCCGTTTGCAGCCACCCCGCTGCCGCGGTTCGCGGCATTCATCCCGTTTCTAAACGCCACGATATTGGTCACCGACCTCGTCACCGCAATTCTGCTTTTTGCCCAATTTTCGATTTCGCGATCGCGCGGGGTCCTGGTGCTTGCGGGCGGCTATCTTTTTACGGCGCTGATTGTCATTCCGCATGCGCTCACTTTTCCGGGGGCATTTTCGCCGACAGGCCTTCTTGGCGCCGGGGTTCAGACAACCGCGTGGCTCTACATCCTTTGGCATCTAGTTTTCCCTCTGGCTTTGTTGACCTATGCCGCACTGGAGGACAGCAAGTTCACCGTGCGAGGCTCGATCCGATCGGCAATCGCGTATTGCGTAGGCATCACGGTCAGTCTGGCATTGGGAATCGTGTGGATCACGACTGCAGGAGACCCATTCCTGCCGCGCCTCTTCGTGAACGCGTCGGAACTGACTCCGTTGGGAACCTATATCCCGACGTTTGACCTTTTGATCTGCGTGATTGCGCTTGCATTCCTGTGGTTGCGCCGGCGCTCGGTTCTCGGTCTATGGCTGATGGTCGTGGCCTGCGCGCTGATCGGCGAGTTGGCGATTACTGTTGTGCGCTTCAGTCTCGGCTTTTACGTGAGCCGGGTGTTGTCGGTCGCCACGTCAGCAATTGTTCTGGTCATATTGCTTTCGGAGACGACTGGATTGTACATGCACCTCGCGCGGACAAACCAGATGCTGAGACGTGAACGAGACAACAAGTTGATGAACATCGAGGCAGTCGTGGCATCGATTTCGCACGAGGTGAAGCAACCCCTGGCGACAATCGTGATGAGAAGCAGCACCGCGTTGCGATTCCTCGGCCATGCGCCACCCGATCTCGAAAAGGCACGATCGGCACTCAAGAAGATCGTGAACGACGGGCATCGTGCCAGCCAGATATTCGATAATATTCGCGACTTGTTCAGGGCGAACGATCAGACACGGGTGCCTGTCAATGTGAACAAAATGATCTTAGGCGTCCTGGATATGCTGCAAGGCGAGCTGGCTGAGCATCACGTTGCGACACGAACCGAGCTGATGCCCGAACCAACGCTTGTCATGGGCCACCAGGGTCAGTTGCAGGAAGTTCTTCTCAACCTGATCCGGAACGCGATCGAAGCGATGGACGAGACCAAGGTCGACGTTCGAGAGCTCCGGCTCAGCACCGCAAGCCGGGACCACGATGGCGCTATCATTTCGGTGTTGGATACGGGGCCGGGAATCGATCCTGAAAGACTAAGTAGCATATTCGATGCTTTCGTTACGACCAAGCCTCGGGGAATGGGATTGGGATTGGCCATCTGTCGCATGATTGTCGAGCGTCACGGAGGGCGATTGGTGGCCTCGTCCGGCGACAAAGGCGGAGCCCTGTTTCAATTGGTTCTGCCGATTGCACCGGACGCTGATGAGTTCTCCGATCGCGGATCGCCTGCTGCGCAAGACTGAGATTCGGGAACCTGCCGCCGTCTGCCGACGCGCGTCGCGAAACGCCCCTCTGCAAGCGAGGCGGATGCGTGGAGGATCAACTGATTTGGCGTTCCGAGAAGGAGAAATATTTTCGACAAGTTTTTTGACCGCTGCCCGGGAATTCTCGCCCAGTCGCGGCGGCCAAATCAGATGCGGTGCTTGGCGATGATCAGCGAAGCGCAATCCGCTGGATTGTCGCAGTGCGCATCACGACGGGCAGGCCCGGCGCGATGGTGGCACGACCGGGGATCAGCCTGCCAACAACTCGTACATGATCGCAAGGGTCGCGCCGCCCGTTTCCGTGGTGAAATCTCCGGCCAGTTCGGCAGCGAAAGTGATGGCCGATGTCGTGGCTCCGCCGGCTGACGTGATGCGGCGCCACGCCGCGTCTTCCGTGCGAGTATCGATTCCGCCGCACGCGTCCACGGCGACCAGCGGAACATAGCCCGAGGCCGCAGCGTCCAGCGCCGTGCGTTGCACGACGATCTCGCTTACAACACCCGAGATGATGAGGATGCGCCGTCCGGTCGCGGCAATCGCGGCGGCCAGGTCCTGGTCGGCGAAGGCGGAGGTTTCGGTGCGCATGCGCGGCGCCGCCGCGGGCAATGCGTCGGTCACTGACGTGAGGAACGTGCCGCCGGGCGCCACGGCCGACAGGAACGCCGGCAGCCGGTGCAGCGCGGCGAGCCTGGCGAGGCCGCCTGCGGCGCGGTCCAGACGCTCCCGACTGAGTGTGCGGCTGTTCTTGACGATCTCTTCCTGCAGGTCCAGGAACAGGACGGCGGAATTGTCTCGGGTCGGGATGATCACGATCTCGTCTCCTTCGGGGTTCGGTCGCGGACGCGGCTTTCGCCGGTCAGAATTCATTCTACAGGCGTCACAATGGCGACGAGCCTGCCCGATCGGCCAGGTTCGTAACCCATCCAGGAACGGCACGCCTGCAGGATCGGATCATGCCGCGCAGCGAGGCGGTTCACGTCACCTTCAGGATCCGGGCCAGCGCAGCACCAATCCTGTCCCAACTTCGCAGCGGGCCTCGGCCGGCGACATAGGTGTCGGGTCGCATCACATAGATCGCCGCGCCCGCAACTCCATAGCGGTCATGGAGGCTGCGGAGCGGATCGTGGCGAGCTCGCCCGTGATCGCCTCGTCGGGAGCCTTGCCGCTGAAAAGCAGGATCGTCCATCGCTGGTGATTTGTGAGCGCCGAGAGGGTTGTCGTCGAGAGGTCGACGGCCAGCACGACCTCGCCATCGAGCACGCGCTCGCCTGCCTTCGGTCCCTTCGAGCCGCCGAAATCGAAATTGAGCGGCGAATCCGGATAGAAGATCGAAAGCTCCTCCAGCGTGTCGCGCATGAAGTCCTGCACGCGGCGGCTTCGGACTGGCGGATCCCGAGGTTCGCAGCGGTCGGCTTGCGCGCGTGCTGCCGGAGTGGAGCCCGCCGCCGACGCCGATCAGCGTCGTTTACCCGGCAAGCTCCGCGCCGCCGCTCCGGGTCCGGGTTTTCATCGATTTCATTCTGGAAACATTGGCCCGCGAGAAGCCCTGGGTCTGCGCGACGTGAACGCCCTCGCGTCCGGTCGCCCCAAAGCCTGCTTCCGGCGAGGGCTCGAATCACTTAGACTCATTGCTTGGGGGTCATCGCGATCCGCTGCATCGACGCGTACCGTCATGGTTGGTGCGATTTCACGCGCGTTATCGTAAACCCTCTCGGCTCGCCAAATGCTTCCGACCGCCAAAGAGATCTTCAACAAGATCGAGCACCTGCGCTTCATCGACGTGGAGCCATACGCGGGTCTGGCGCAAAGCGTCGTCATTCCCGAGGCGACCTATGCGCCCTGGCTGCAGGATCAGGAATTTCTTGCGACTTTCGGCGAGATCAAGCCTCTGACGGTGGTCGATTTCTACCGCTGCTACGAGCTGTGGCAGCTGGTCAGGCAGCTCGCGCATGTCGATGGCGACATTCTCGAAGTCGGCGTCTATCGAGGCGGAACAGGTTGCCTGATGGCACGCGCCGCGCACTATCCGGACCGCACCAAGCAGGTCTATCTCTGCGATACCTATGAGGGCATCGTCAAGGCTGGCCCGGAGGACTCATTCTTCAAGGGAGGTGAGCTCTGGAACACGTCGGTCGAGCTGGTGAAGGCTCTGGTCGCCCAGCTCGCGCTGTCGAATGTTACGGTCCTGAAGGGCATCTTCCCGGACGATACGGCGGCAGGCATTGCCGACAAGCGCTTTGCGCTCTGTCACATCGATGTCGATGTCTATCGTTCGGCCCAGGAAGTGCTCGATTGGGTCTGGCCGCGGCTGAGCGTCGGCGGACTCGTCGTGTTCGACGACTACGGCTTTGCGACCTGCGACGGGGTGACCAGGCTGGTCAACGAGCGCAGGGGGCGGAACGCAACCGTGATCCACAACCTCAACGGCCATGCCATCATGGTCAAGGTGGCTGCCGGCTAGGGCGGTTTCGGCTTCGCCGATCGGTCTCGGCGGTGGCGACCGTGAAGATGCGCGATATCCGCGCAGGCATTCGTTAACCAGAACAATGTGCGGGCGGCCTGCGGTCGCATCGCCAGCCCGTTCTTTACGCTACCTTAGATCGGCTCTCGTAGAGCACGGTGGTTTGCATCTCGCCATGCAGACCCAAGAACATGCAGAGCCTCCTCGAGGCGGCTCGCTTCGACCGTGGGGCCGCTTATGAACGCGCTGGAGGCTTGGGGCGACTCTCGGCTTGATGGGGGCGCGAAAGCGGTCGGGACCGACTTTCAAGGCATCGGACTCTACGTCTTCCTGATTGCCTTCATGTCGGTGTATTACCTGTCGAATGCGCAGCTGATGCTCAGCCATTACGATCTGGGCTGGCACCTCGCCGCCGGCGACCTGATCAGGGCCCGGGGCGATATCCCCTTCCAGGATCCGTGGTCATACACGCTCGGCGACAGGCAATGGTTCAACCTGTCCTGGCTCTGGGACGTGCTGGCCAGCCTGGTGTTTCAATATACCGGCTTTCCCGGCATCACCGCATCCGTCGTCGCGAGCGGCGCCGTCATCACCGGATATCTGACTTTCCTGTGCCGAAGCAGCGGCGCTTCCGCAGCCGCGGTCGGCATTGCCGTTTTCGCGGCCTGTCTGCTCTACCCGAGCTTCCCGACCGCCCCGAACGTCTATCTTGCGGCGTCGCCGAACACGGCGACGATGGTGTTCTCCGTCATCTTCTATGGCGAATGCCTGCGACGCACGCGATGCCTTCTGCTGCCGGTGATGATGGTCCTTTGGGTCAATCTGCACGGCGGTTTTGCGCTCGGCTTTTTCATCATCGGCGTTTTCGGCGCGGTGGCCCTGCTGAGGCGGGACTGGGCGAACGTCAGGATCTACGGCCTGGCGGGCATCGGTTGCGCTGTCGCCGTCTTCATCAATCCGCTCGGCTGGCACATCTACGATGGCGTGGTGGCGACGCTGGGCCACTTCGTCCAGGGCTACATCACCGAGTGGATGTCCTATTACCAGAACATGACC
>Ga0209062_1004442_pt1 | contig 14679 bp, 13 predicted proteins | sample Coa_R2_2_FD_187158 | JGI IMG/M metagenome (GOLD analysis project Ga0209062, IMG submission 187158) | Surface soil microbial communities from Centralia Pennsylvania, which are recovering from an underground coalmine fire - Coalmine... | ecosystem: Environmental > Terrestrial > Soil > Unclassified... | reverse complement strand
CCGAGTCCACCTTCGTTCCCGGCAGCCAGCAGATCGACATCCTCCACCGCGAAGTCTAGGTCCTACGGGTAGGACTTGTAGACGCCTTTGCCGATGAAGATGTCCAGGAGGTCGGAGTCGACGTGGCCGCTCTTGGCTTCCTGCAGCAGGATCAGCAGGGCCTTCTCGACCGGCAGCGCCTTCTTGTAGGGCCGATCCCAGGCTGTGAGGGCGTCGTAGATGTCGGCGATGGCCATCATCTTCGACTGCAGCGGGATCTGGTCGGCGACTAAGCGGTTCGGATAGCCGCTGCCGTCGAGCCGCTCGTGATGCGCCCAGGCGATCTCCGGCACCCGCCGCAGGTCGTGCGTCCAGGGGATCTTGGTCAGGAACTTATAGGTATGGGTGACGTGCGACTCGATCTCAGCGCGCTCGTCCTCATCCAGACTGCCGCGCTGGATGGCCAGCCGCCGCAGCTCGCGTGGCTCCAGCAGCGGCTCGGGGCCGCTGAGCGCCTGGTACGTCAAGCCGCCGAGCTGGTCCAGCTGCGCCCGCTGGTCTTCCGCCACCACGTTGGGCTCGTTGACGCTGCGCACCACCTGGTATGAGGCCTCCAGCAGGGCCAGGTGGCGCTCCAGCTCAGCATCCATAGCCGCCAGCGCAGCCTCGGAACCGGCCGCGCCGTGCGCCTGCAGGTAGTCCATCTTGCGGCGCAGCATGGCCGACTCCAGCGCCGCCCGCGCCACGCCGAAGCGGCCGCGGATCTCCTCGATTTGCCAGTCGTACAGCTTCTTGGCCTTGATCAGCACGTGCTCCCGCACGCCGACTTTCCCGAAGTCGTGCAGCAGCGCGGCATAGCGGATCTCGCGCAGCGCGTCCTCGCCGAAGTGGACGTTGGTCCACTCGCCGCGCTCGATGGCGTTCACCGCTTGCGCCAGCCCGACGGTGAGCGCCGCCACGCGCTCCGAATGGCCCGAGGTGGTCGGGTCGCGCGACTCGATGGCCTGCACCGAGGCCCTCACGAAGCCTTCGAACAGGGTCTGGATGCTCTCGATGAGCCGCCGGTTGTCCAGCGCCACGGCCGCCTGGCTGGCGAACGACAGCGTCAGGTCGCGATCCTCCAGGGAGAAGGGCAGCACCTCGCGCTCGATATTCTCGGCGGTGAGCTTCACGTCCGGCCGGTACTTGCGGTTGATGAGCTGGATGACGCCCACGACCTCGTTGTCGGAGTTGATCATGGGCACGGCCAGCATCGACTTCGATCGGTAGCCGGTCTGGAGGTCGAAGTCGCGGTTGAAGGTGTAGGGCAGGTCCGGCGGCAGGTCGTACAGGTCGAGGTGCTGCACCATCGCCCCGGTCGTGGCCACGTAGCCGGCGATGCCGGTGTTCAGCGGCATCCGGAAAGCCTTGAAGTCCGAGGGGTTCGAGAAGTTCTGGGCCTTGTTGAAGGCCAGCACCTTGACGCGCGTCAGGATGGGGTTGCCGTCGGCGTCGAGCAGCGGCTGGCCCGCATCGTCCACCGCGACCTGCTCGTCCTCCACCACCAGGTACAGGCTGCCGGCGTCGGCCGAGGTGATGCCTCGCGCCTTGCTCAGAATGAGGCTTTGCAGCGCGTCGGCGTCCTTCTCCGCCGACAGCGCCACGCCCACGTGGTGCAGGTCGGCCATCTGCGCCGCGCGGCGGTCGAGGTCCATCTGCGCCCGCCTGGCCCGCTCGTGCAGGCCAATCTGGCGCAGGGCGCTGCGCAGCGCCACCGCCAGCGCCGCCGGATCGACGGGCTCCTCCAGCAGGCCGAACAGCCATTGCGGAACGGCCGTCGCGCCATCGTCGGTCAGGGCGATTGCCGCTGCCAGGTCGCCGTGCAACGCTTCGATGGTCCGCAGCAGCTCGGCGTCCGACAGGACGGCGCTGTTCAGGAGGTACAGCTGCGGCGCCTTGACGTCCACCAGGTCGGCCGGCTCGATGCAGCGGGCGTTCAGCTGCAGCTGCGCGAACACGCCCGCGAAGCGCTCGACGTCCAGCCCGGCCGCGTAGTAGACGGTGCCCCGCGGCTCGGGGACCCGTGTCAGCCCACCCCCCGCCGGTCGCTCGAGGACTTTCACCGCCCTAAGTACACCCGCCAACCAGCCTGCTCGTCAAGTGTCCTACGCGGGTCCTACGCGGACGGCGAGCCGCGCGGACGCGGGCGCTAGCCGGAGGGCCGTCCTACGCGGGCCGGCTTGGGTCCTACGCGGACGGCGAGCCGCGCGGACGGCGGGCGCTCGCGGAGGATGGTCGTCCGCGGGCCGGCTTGGGTCCTGCGCGGACGGCGAGCCGCGCGGACGCTTGGTTCTCGCGGAGGATGGTCCTCCGCAGGCCGGCTTGGACCCACGGTTCTGCGCCGTCGAGTGCTTCTCGCGCAGCGAGGGCCTAGGCCGACGGCGCAGCCGCGCGAGCGGGCGGCCTGCGTGGGAGCAAAGTCCCAGGCGGCCCGCTTGGATCTCGGCGTCTATGCCGGCAGCAGGGCCCTATGGGTGAGCTTGGGAGGCAGCTGAATTGGGCGAGGCAGGCCCTACGCGGGCGCCAGCGTTCCACGGAAGGGAGCCAGCGGGGGCTGGGGGCTACACGGGCGGGGAGCTCAGGCTCTTGCTGCCGAGGGGGCAGAGGGCGCAGACTTTCTCGTGGCACCAGCGGTGCCAGATGTGGAGGAGGGCCTGCTCGCCGGCGGCGCCGGCGGCGACACCGGCCAGGTCGCCCAGGATCTCGCGGCGCATGTAGCGCGTGATCTGGTTGCCGCCCTCGGGCGGATAGCGCAAGAACTGCTGTGTAGCGTTCTCGGCCAGCAGGTACTGGCAGGTGGCCTGGCCGTAGGCGGCGGCGAACGGCAGCAGCACGTTCACGGCCACGGCGTCGATGCGCTGCGGACCAAGCTCGGCCAGGTGCTGGCGCACGGCCAGCTTCCAGTCGTCGGGTGAGCCGCCGGCCAGTGGCGCCAGCAGGTCGTCGAGCAGGCTGCGGCCAAGCCGGGCCAGGATGGCAGCGAACCGTTGGATGCGCCGCTGCGGCAGGTTGTCCGGGCGGACGCCTACGGAGGTCCAGGCGCCGGCCGGCAGCGTCTCGCCGGTCAGGCCCGCCTGGATCAACAGGCTGGCCGGCGCAAAGGTTAATCCGGCGCCGGCCAGCAGCAGCTCCTCGATCTGGGCGGCGCTCCCGGCGCAAGCGACGGCCGGCAGCGGCACCAATTGCGCGAGCTGCCGGAACGGCGCCCGGTTGCGGCTGTAGCCCAGCGCCTGCATCAGGCCGGTGTACAGCGCCTGCTCCGGCGCGAACACAGCCAGCTCGCCCTCTAATACGCTCTGCTTGGCTGCGAAGCGCTCCAGAGCGAGCTTGCTCAGGAGCGGCCGGAGCGCCTCGGCCCCCGCCCGCGGCAGCACCCGCTTGCAGGGCGCCACGACGTAGGTGAGCTGCGCCGCCTCGCCTTCCTGCGCTGACGCCCCATCGGCACGGCGCAGGGTCAGGACGGCCTCACGCTGGCCCAGCGTTCCCGGCGCCATTGCTCCCAGAGCCTGCTGGGATCCCCAGTCAGTTGATTTGGCCGGCAGCCGGCTGTCGGCCCGAGGCACGGTGAGGACGGCCTTGCTCTCGCGCAGCGCTCCCTTAGCCGTCGCTCCCGCCGGCTGATGTGGTTCCCGGGGGGTTGGCTCGGACGGCGGCCTCTCGAAGCCAGGCTGGGTGAAGGCGGGCTCACCCGCGCGCAGCGCCCTTGGAGGCTGCGCCAGCAGCGGCGGCGGACAGCCGTTCGGCGACTCGGCAGGAGCTGCGATGCGGCCATCGCGCTGGGTAGACGGCAAGCCCTCTGGCAAGGGCATGGGCAGGCCGTTCGCGGGCTGCCGGGTACGGACCGGGCCCAGACGGCCGGCGAGCTCCAGGGTCGGCACGCGCTGGCCGGCGGAGTTCACCGCCGGGTCATCGTCCTCGAGCACGACGTGCAGCAGGACGCGCTCGTAGGCCGGATCGTGATGATGGCCGTGCTCGCGCCAGCCACTGCTTTCGAGGTGCAGCTCCACGTCGCCCCGAAGGAGCGAGCCGTCGGCCAGGGCGAGGATGGCGTCGTGGAAGTCGGGGCCCGCGCCGCCCGTGCACAGCCCCGGGAAGACCACCTTGAAGCGCAAGCCGGAAGTGGTGCGGAGCCCACGCCGGTCGAAGGACTGCCGCTCCCAGACCGTCGAGAGCCAGCGTTCGTCCCTCCGGGCCGGGGCCGTGGCGCGCTTTCTCACAGCGCGGCCGGCCGGCCACGTAGAACCATCGTCTGCCGAGCGCCCGCCGTCCGCGCGGCTCGCCGTCCGCGTAGGACCGCGTAGGACCATAACGGGCAGTTTAGCACAGGCGTTCTATTGGTAGAGGACAATGCAAGCGGTAACATTCCAACCTCGGATGGACCAGCCGGACACGGTCTACGCGCACGTCGATCAGCCCGCCTTCGAGCAGATGCAGATCGACCAGAACATCTCGCGTGTGGCGATCTTCTTCGTCTGTTTCCTGACGCTGGGCGTGTTCTATTTCGCGCTGGTGGCGTTCCCCATTGCCAAGCTGTTTCCCACCCAGCAGATCGAGCAGGTTGGCCAGATCGTGAACTCGATCAACCCGACTGCCTCGCGGACGCCCGTGACCAGCAGCAAACCTACCGGCGCGCTGGGCGGCTCGCAGATTGGCGCCTCGGCCGCAGCAAGCGTGGCGCCCTCTGCAGCGCCGGCGTCAGCCGCACCTTCCACGGCGCCCAGCGCCTCGGCCAGCGCGGCGGCGCTGACCGGCAGCAGCTACACCGTACAGTCGGGCGACACGCTGACGACGATTGCGCGCAAGTTCAACATGAGCGTGCAGTCCATCGCCGACGCCAACAAGATGACGACCAACGCCCCGCTCCAGGTGGGGCAGCGGCTGACGATCCCTCAGCGCTGAGCCAGCAGCTCCAGGAGCTGCGCGTGCGTTCGCTCACTGGCAGCGCACAGCACCTGGGGCGAATCCCACTTCCAGGGCCGGCCCTCGAAATCCGTCACGATGGCGCCCGCTTCCTCCGCGAGCAGCGCTCCCGCGCATAGGTCCCAGGCGTTGATGGCGTCGACCACGTGCGCCGCCAGGCGGCCGTCCGCTACATAGGCCAGCACGACGCTGGTGGCCAGCACCCGCACGTTCCAGAAGCGCTGGCGCAGCACGCGGCCCATGAGCGCGTGCATCAGGTCCACCTCGCCTGTCGCGGTGCGATGGCCGAAGTCGATGCTGATCGTGCCCGAGTGGTCGGACGTCCGCAGGCGCCGCCAGCCGTCGCCGGCTGGGGCGAAGGAGCCCGCGCCGCGCTCGGCCCAGTAGACCTCGTCCGCTACCGGGTCCAGCACGACGCCGATGGTGACCAGCCCGTCCTCTATCAGCGCGACGTTGACGTTGTACAGCGGCAGGCCGATGGCGTAGTTGGTAGTGCCGCAAATAGGGTCCAGCACCCAGAAGCGATCGCGGTCGCCCTGAAGGCCGGTCTCCTCGCCGAGGATGCCGTAGGCCGGGAAGGCGCCACTCAGCCGCTCGATCAGCAGCCGCTCCACGGCCACGTCGGTGCCGGTGGCGAAGTCGAGGCGCTCCTTGGCGTGCCGCTCGTCCGCGCCTTGGCGAGCTCGGAGCAGCGGCAGCGCCGCCCGCACCGCCTCGACCGCCGCGTGCGTCTCAGCCCGCACGATCCCGAACGGCCTGCCAGAGAAGCACTCTACTGACTACTGGATGCTGACTACTGTCTACCCGGTGACGTAGCCTTGCTTGGCGAGGAGCTCGCCGACCAGGACGGCGCCTTTGGCGGCGCCCATCTTGGTGTTGTGGGAGACGAGCACCCACTTGATGCCGTTGGGCAGGGCGTGGTCCTCGCGCACGCGGCCGACAGCGGTGGCCATGCCATCGTGGAGGTCGCGGTCCAGGCGCGGCTGGGGGCGGAAGGGATCGTCCGAAACGACGATCAGCTCGCAGGGGGCGGATGGCAGGCCGAGCTCCTCCAGGCCGGAGCGGTACTCGCGGAAGGCCGCCTTCACGTCGTCGACCGAGGCCTTCTCCTTCGTGGACACGAAGACCGCCTCGGTGTGGCCGTCCATCACGTTCACGCGGGTGCAAGTGCAGCTGACTGGGAACTCAGCCGGCTGGATCGAGCCGTCATGGAGTGAGCCGAGGATCTTGGCGGTCTCCTGCTGGACCTTCTCCTCTTCCTTCGGGATATAGGGAATGACGTTGTCCAGGATGTCGAGCCCGAGCACGCCGCCCGCGCGGCCGGCGCCGGACATGGCCTGCATCGAGGTCATCAGCACCAGGTTCAGGCCCCAGCGGTCGTAGACCGGCTTGAGGGTCGTGGCCAGGCCGATGGTGGTGCAATTCGGCTGGGGTGTGATGAAGCCCTTCCAGCCGCGCTCCTTGCGCTGGCGGTCGATCAGCTTGGCGTGGCCGGCGTTGATGGTCGAGACGAAGATCGGCACGTCCGGCTCCATGCGGAAGGCCGCGGCCGTCGAGATGACCGGCACCCGTTCGGCCAGCCGCGGCTCCAGCTTGCGCGCCTCGTCGGACTCGATAGCCGTGAACACCAGGTCGAGCTGGCCGAGATCCAGGTCGTCGGTGGCGCGGACGTCCATGTCGAGCACCGCGTCGGAGGGCGTTTCGGGGCAGTACCAGCGAAAGGCGCCCGAGCCGGGGTCCGTCAGCGCCTGGCGGTAGGACTTACCGGCCGACCGCTCGGAGGCGGCCAGCTGGCTGAGCTGGAACCAGGGGTGGTTCTGCAGCGCCACCACAAACTGCTGCCCGACGATGCCGGTAGCGCCCACTAAACCTGTACGAAGCATGCCCTTCCAATCTTAATGGTCTCAATGTGACAAACAGGCTTCGTGAAGCATCGTGATACGATAGAAGCATCCAAACTGCCTGGCACTCTTTGTGCCGCGAGAACCGCACATGCCCTCGACCGACGGGAGTGATTCGATAGCAACCAAGAACGGCGTGCGTCAGGCCACGAAGAGCCACTCCGAGCTGGGCGACTTCACCACCACGCCGCGGGTGATCACCATCACCCTCATCGCGATCCCGATCGGCGTGCTGGCGGCGTTCGTGGCGCTCGCGCTGCTGCGCCTCATCGGCTTCTTCACCAACCTGTTCTTCTTTCAGCGCATCGGCTTCGACCTGATCACGCCGGCCGGCAACCACCTGGGCTGGCTGGTGGTGCTGGTGCCCGTCATCGGCGGGCTGGTCATCGGCTTCATGGCGCGCTACGGGTCGGAGCGCATCCGGGGCCACGGCATCCCTGAGGCAATCGAGGGCATTCTGATCAACGGCAGCCGGATCGATCCCAAGGTGGCGATCCTGAAGCCTGTCTCCTCGGCCATCTCCATCGGCTCAGGCGGGCCGTTCGGCGCCGAGGGGCCGATCATCATGACCGGCGGCGCGTTCGGCTCGCTGGTCGCACAGTTCCTGCGGCTGACGGCCGCCGAGCGCAAGACGCTGCTGGTGGCAGGCGCCGCGGCCGGCATGTCGGCCACGTTCGCCTCGCCCATCGCGGCCACCCTGCTGGCGGTCGAGCTGCTGCTGTTCGAGTGGAAGCCGCGCAGCGCCATCCCCGTGGCGCTGGCCAGCGCCACGGCGGCCGTGGTCCGGCGCTACATCATCGGGCTGGGGCCGCTGTTCCCGGTGCCGCAGCACCCCGAGTTCATCGGACCGCAGGGCATCCTCGGCTGCGTCTTCGTGGGCCTGACGGCAGGTGCGCTATCGGCGCTGCTGACCGTCAGCGTCTACGCGGCGGAGGACTCGTTCACCAAGCTGCCGATCCACTGGATGTGGTGGCCGGCCATCGGCGGCCTGGCCATCGGCATCGGCGGACTCTTCGCGCCCCAGGCGCTGGGCGTGGGCTACGACATCATCGGCGACATGCTGAACGGCAGCCTGGCGCTGAACGTGGTCATCGCGGTGCTGATCGTCAAGTGGCTCATCTGGTCCATCTCGCTGGGCTCGGGCACGTCCGGCGGCGTGCTGGCGCCACTGCTGATGATGGGCGGCGCGCTGGGCAGCATCGAGGCGCTGTTCCTGCCGAACGAAGGGCTGGGCTTCTGGCCGCTGGTGGCCATGGGCGCCATCCTGGGCGGGACCATGCGCTCGCCCTTCACCGGCGTCATCTTCGCCCTGGAGCTGACCCACGACATCAACATCCTGCTGCCGCTGCTGGTCGGCGCCTTCGTGGCTCACGGCTTCACCGTGCTGGTCCTCAAGCGCTCGATCCTGACCGAGAAGGTGGCGCGGCGCGGCTATCACCTGAGCCGCGAGTACGCTACGGACCCGCTGGAGATCCTGTTCGTGCGCGAGGTCATGCGCACCAACGTCATCGCCTTGCCCGCGAACCTGCAGCTTGGCGAGCTGGCTACGTCTATACGCGGCGGAGACGGGGCGCGCGGCCAGCGGCTGTATCCCATCGTGGACGCAGCCGGCGGGCTGCAGGGCGTGCTCACCCGCCGGGACGTGCAGTCGCTGCTGCAGCAGGAGCCGGCCAGCCGCAACGGCCACGAAATCGCCGAGCTGGTCAAGGCCGATGCGATCGTGGCCTACGCGGACGAGCCGCTGCGCAACGTGATGTACCGCATGGCCGAGACGGGCCGCACCCGCCTGCCGGTCGTGAGCCGCGACCCCAGCCGCAAGCTGGAGGGCATGATCGCTCTCACGGACATGCTCAAGGCCACTCAGCGCCACCTCGAAGAGGAGCGCCGCCGGGAGCGCGTCCTCAAGACCCGGCTGCTGATCCCCCTACCGAGAAGAAGCTCGGCCGCGACCGCGCAAGCCGCCCTGCCCGAGTCGAAGCGCTAGGAGCTTGGCCGGAAATAGGCGGAGCCGACCGAGGCGGCCCGATCCTGAGCTCACCAGCGCAATGCTCGGCGGGCCGCCGATGGCTTTCGGGCCAAGCTCCTAGGCCGCCCAGCGAGCGGCGGTGAAGTCGACCACCAGCTTGCCGGGGTCGTCCACCTTGACGACTGGGCCGACCTGAGGGACGTTCAGGCCGAACTCGCTCAGCGTGAAGTCGGCCGCGGCCTCACCTTTCACGTCCTGCGGCCCAAAAGTGGCCTTCACATTCCAGGTCAGGGGCTTGGTCACGCCGTGCACCGTCGCGTCGGACACCATCTTGAAGGTCTTCTGTCCGGTTGTGGGCAGCGGGCCCTCCAGGCCCTGGAGCTGGGTGACGGTGACTTCCGCGTTGGGCGTGGAGCCCGTATCCAGCACCGCACGGCCCTTGATGAACCGGTCTCGCGTGGCGCGGTCGCTCTGGAGGGTGCGCAGGTCCAGGCTGATGGTGGAGCGCGCCGCGACGCTGCCGTCAGGATTGATCGTCAGCGAGCCGGACACCGCCTTGCTGCTCTCCACGGCGTCGTTCTGGATGGTGTTGCCGGCCAGCAGCTCGCGCATACGGATCTGGACCTGGCTGCTCTCGGGCGCCAGCGTGAGCTTCACCGCGCCGGCGGCGGCTGACGCCGGCGAGCTGGCGGCAGGAGAAGCCGGCGTGGAGCTGGCCACCGCCGCCGTGGAGGGCACCGCGCTGGCGGGGGCGGACGGAGAGCTCGACGCGCTGGCGGTGGGGCTGCTCGCCGAGGACGACGCCGCTATGGGGGACGAGGAAGCTGCCGGCGGCGCGGCTGAGCTGGCGGGCGCCGAACGCGGCGCGACGTCACTCCCGCAGGCGGCGAGAGCCGCCACGCTGCCGGCGAGTATGACTGTTCTGAGGGAAACTGTTGTCCGAAGGGTCACACTTCGGAGTCTAGGCGCGGTTACGCGCCGGCGACCCGCGGCGCGCCTAAGACTTTCCTAAGATTGGGCCGTGAATCTACCTGAGACCGCGAGCCCGCCGCCGGCGCTGGACCCCACCGTCACCTATCGGGAGAACCACATCGAAGCGGATGTGGAATCGCTGGAGCGCATGCGCAAGCTTGCCCACGTGCAGGGCTTCGAAGTGCTGTGCGACGAGTCCGAGCGCGTCGGTGGGGACCACTCCGCGCCGTCGCCGCTGGGCTACTTCGTCTCGGGCGTCGGCTTCTGACTGCTGACGCAGATTGCCCGGTACGGGCACATGATGAAGATCCAGGTCAAGAAGGCCCGCTGCCATGTGAGCATGCGCAACAAGACCGAAGGCTCGGTCCTGCAAGGGACCGTCCAGGCCACCTGCCTGGGCTTCGAGACCAGGCTCGAGCTCGAGTCCGACGAGCCGCCAGAGCGGATTCAGCAGCTCATGCGCAACGCCGAGCATGGCTGTTTCACCATGCAGGCGCTGATCGGCGTGCCCTTCACCCGCACGGCCACCCTCAACGGCCAGCCGCTCGAACTTTTGGATTAAGCGTGCGCTAGGTTCTGGATCTCGCGGTCGATGAGTTCGGAGGCGGAGCAGGCACCGTCCTCCAGGAGGTTCCAGTCCTTCATCCACTCGTAGGTGCGCAGCATCTCGGCTTCCGGGATAGGGGCCGGATCGCACACCTGCAGGCGGTTCTCGCGCAGGTCCTCCACGCGCAGCGTGCCGACTTCCGGCTGCTTGTCCTTGTGGTAGTCGATGAAGTAGTGCATGTAGGCCGACTTGTTGGCGTTGATGCGGCGCACGGCCTCGCGCACGGCGCGGTTGAAGGCGGCGTAGGTGTCGGCGCTGACGCGGTTGGAGACCACCTCGGTGCCGTGGAAGAAGGCCGAGCACACCAGGCGGCAGCCCATCTTCTCGGCCAGGGTGCCATGCGGCTCGGTGACGGTGCAGGCCTCGAACTCGCCGGCCAGCATCCGCTTCAGGCGCTGGTAGGCGCCCGAGCCGGCGTTGTAGAGGTTGATCTGGTCCCGGGGCAGGAAGCCGCTGAGCAGGTGGATGGCCAGGTAGTGGGTGCCGGCGTAGAAGCCCACGCCCACGCTGCGGCCGGCCAGCTGCTGCGGCGTGTACACCGGCGAGTCCGGCGGCACGGCGATGGCGCACCAGGCCACGATGGCGCGGCGGCCCACCTGGCGGCTGCCGGCGGCGCTGTCGGTCACGCGGCGGTAGTTGCCCCACTCGCAGGCGTTGTACATGTCGGCCTTGCCCTGCTCGAACAGCACGCCGTGGCTGTCGAACGGCGTGGCGCCCTGCGACAGCACGAAGTCCGGCGTGCGGTTGGCCTCGACGATGGCGTCGTCCCGGCTGGCCCACTCGATCTCGATGCCTTCTTTGGCGAACAGGCCCTCGTCGTAGGCCACCAGCTCCGGCAGGCCCTGGAACGGCGCCGTCGTCTCCAACGTCAGCTTGGTCATCTCATTCCCTCCAGACAGGCTGATCCTACTTCACGTCCTGAGAGATGTATTTGTTGGTCATCACCTGGTCCACCGGCGGCTCGGTCTTGATGATGCCGGCCTTGGCCATCACGTCCTCCATCGCCTTCCAGGACGCCGGATCGGTGTAGCCCAGGCCATTGGCGGCCGTGCCCTTGTCCTTCCACAGCGGGATCGAGGCGGCCAGCACGTCCTGGTTGACCTTGGCGTTGGCTCCGCCGGCTTCGGGCACGACTTTGGTGGTGATCTGGAAGGCCTCGTCCGGGTGCGCGGCCGAGTACTGCATGCCCAGCAGCATGGCCTTGACCATGCCCTGGGTGAGCTGATCCGAGCCCTTCATGGTGTCGTCGTTCACCACCAGGCCAGTGCCGATAAAAGGAATGACGTCGGAGATGAGGATCACGTTCGGCTTGGTCCCTGCCTGGGCCTGCACCTGAATGGCGTCGTTGTTGGCGTAGCCGACCACGGCGTCCACCTTGCCGGCCAGCAGCTGCGGCGGCTGGTTGAAGCCGATCTCCTGCAGGTCGACGTCCTTCTCCGTGAGGCCCACCTTGTTGAGGACACCCAGCAGGCCGATGTAGCTGGAGCCGAAGCGGCCCGGCAGGCCCACCTTCTTGCCCTTCAGGTCGGCCGGCTGGCTGATGCCGGCTTTCGGAAGGGAGATGATGGCCACCGGCGCCTGGGCGTACAGCGCCCCTACGTAGGTCACCGGGATTGATTGCTCGCGGGCGGACACGACGGTGTCGGGGTCGGCGATGGCGAACTTGAACTTGCCCGCGCCCACGGCCTTGATCAGGTCGGGGCTGGTGCCGTTGTCGAAGGAGATGTCGATGCCCTGGTCCTTGTAGAAGCCCTTGGCCTGGGCCACGTAGAACGGCGCGAACTGAATGTTCGGGATGTAGCCCAGCGCCAGCGTGATGGCCGTGGCCTGGCCGCTCGCCGCCGGCTTGGCCGCGCCGGATGCCGCCGCGGGGGCTGCAGTCGAGGCCGAGGCAGCAGGTTTCGCGCTGGCCAACGCCGCGCTAGAGGCGGTCACGCTCGCCGCGCCTGACGATGCCGGCTTGGAGGCCGGCGCACTGGCAGGTGCGGGAGCTGTGCTGCTGGCGGGTGCCGCGGACGGCGCCGTGCTGCTAGGCGCCGCGGACGGCGCCGCGCCACCGCCGCACGCCATCAAGAGCGATCCCACTAACAGACTGAGGATGCCTAGGGATACCTTTTTCATGCTGCCCGTGCCTCCGCTGAGTGCTTGTTGTTTGTCGTCCGCGTAGGACCCTATTGCAGGCCATGCGTGCGCCAGTGAAGGGCGCGGCGCTCGGCCAGGCTGACCAGCGAGAACACCGCCACGCCAAGCGCTACCAAACAGAATAAGCCCACGAACATCAGCGGCGTGTCCAGCTGGAAGGCGGCGTAGTTCACCAGGAACCCCAGTCCGCGCTTGGCGCCGACGAACTCGCCCACCACCGCGCCCAGGATCGACAGAGTCCCGCCAACCTTCAGGCCGCCGAAGATGCTCGGCAGCGCGGCCGGCAGCTCTACCATCCGCAGCACCTGCCAGCGGTCGGCGCGGAAGGTGCGCATCAGCTCGATCAGCCCCGGATCGACCGAGCGCAGCCCAACCATCGTGCTGATGGTCATCGGGAAGAAGACGATCACGGCGCAGATGATCACCTTGGAGGTGAGGCCGGTGCCGAACCACAGGATGAGGATGGGCGTAAAGGCCACCACCGGCACCGACTGCGAGGCTACCAGGTAGGGCCCGACCAGCTTCTCGGCCACCACGGACTTTGCCAGGGCATAGCCGCTGAGCAGGCCGAAGGCGACGCCCAGCAGGCCACCCAGGAGGGCCTCGGCGATGGTCGTCTCGAAGTGCAGCTGGAGCTGGCCGGTGGGCACGTAGTCCACGAGCCGCTGCAGCACCTCCCAGGGGGTGGGCAGCACGAACTTCGGCAGGCCGGTCGCGGCGACGATACCCCACCACAGCCCAATGCCCACCGCCAGCGAGATCAGCAGCGACCAGCGCTCCCACGCGAAGCGAGGCTCGTCCTTCGGCAGGGCCGGCCCTAGCGGCTCCAGCGGGACGCTCTCGCTCGCCCGCGCCCCCGCCTGAACGGGAGCCTCAGCCACCCGACACCACCTGGCCGGCCAGGGCGGCGTATCCTGCGCACTCGATGCTCCACAGTTCACGAGCTCGACCTGGACGGCGCCAGGAGGAGTGATCGGGGCTCGAGAGTGGCCGGGGCGTTGGGCTCACCGGGCGGCGTCGTGGCGCAGACCGGGCTCGCCGCCGGCGTACGCGCCGTCCGCGTAGGACTCCATGAGCGCCTCCCTAATGGCGCCGGTGAGGTGGGCGAACTCCGCCGAGTCCTGCACGCGCAGGCTGCGCTCGGGGCCCAGGCCGGTGCGGATCTCGCGGCAGATGGTGGCCGGGCAGTTGGTCAGCACCAGGACACGGTCGGCCATCAGCACCGCCTCGGGGATGGAATGGGTCACGAACAGGAAGGTCTTGCCGGTCGCCTGGCGCAGGCGGAGCATCTCCATGTTCAGCCGCTCGCGCGAGAGCGCGTCCAGGGAGGCGAAGGGTTCGTCCATCAGCAGGATGGCCGGGTCGTAGGTCAGCGCGCGGGCGATGGCCACGCGCTGCTTCATGCCGCCCGAGAGCTCAGCGGGGTAGTGCTGCTCGGCGCGATCCAGGCCCACCACGGCCAGGGCGCGTTCGGCCGTCAGCCGCGCCTGCGGCTTGCTGAGCCGCTGCACCTGGAGCGGCAGCATGACATTGTCCAGCACGGTCCGCCAGGGCAGGAGGCGCGGGTCCTGGAAGATGTAGCCCACCTCCGGGTGCACGCCCGGCCTGCTGCTGCCGGCCACCTCCACGTGGCCCGCGTTGGGCCGCAGCAGCCCGGCCACCAAGCGCAGGATGGTCGTCTTGCCCGCGCCGCTCGGCCCGACGATGCCGACCATCTCGCCGCGTTCGACCTCGAACGAAAGATCGCGCACCGCGGGCGTGGACCGAGCGCCCTCGCCGTACGCGAACGACACGTGCCGCACCGCGAGAATGGGCCCTTCGCGGACGGCGAGCTCAGCCGGCACTGCCTCAGTCTGTCACAAACATGGGCTTTTCGGTGCGTTAGCCTGTGGAGGTTCGAACATGAACGAAAGTCCCAGACGGGCACATGGCTGTGCCGGCTGAGCTGCTGGCAGAGCCTGAGACGCCGTCCCGCGCGGTGGACGGCTTCGAAGCGTTCTTCCGCGACAACTTTGCCAGAGTCTACGGCCTGCTGTACCGCGTCACCGGCAACGCCGAGGACGCGGAGGACCTGAGCCAGGAGCTCTTTCTGCAGCTTGCCAGGCGCGATCCGCCGGTGTGGCAGACGCCGGTCGCGGCCGGCTGGCTGTGGA
>Ga0209062_1004438_pt1 | contig 14688 bp, 11 predicted proteins | sample Coa_R2_2_FD_187158 | JGI IMG/M metagenome (GOLD analysis project Ga0209062, IMG submission 187158) | Surface soil microbial communities from Centralia Pennsylvania, which are recovering from an underground coalmine fire - Coalmine... | ecosystem: Environmental > Terrestrial > Soil > Unclassified... | reverse complement strand
CGGTCATGCCGACACCGAGCGGTGGGAAATTCATATTTCGGGTGAAACTGGCCGGCATCGTTTGCGCTGGAGCGAGTCCGGCAACTCCAAGCAGGCAAAGAAAAAGACCAAATCGCATACAACCTCCGGCTTCTTAGACGCCTTTAGCCGTTACCGGATTACAAGCTGGGCCGGACGCGTTCGCCGCTGGCTTTCATCCTAAGACGAATTGTTTCAAATGGCTAGCTGTAATCCCCGGGCCGCGCCGATCCGTCCAGAAAGGTATGATTGAGGTTGTGGTGGAGCCTCTGCCGGCCGAGACAACCGGATCGCCCGCGCCGGCGGCTCTTTTGCGCGATTTCGGCACGTGGATGACGTCGGAACAGCGGCGGATCTATTCGCTTTGCCAGCGCTTTTTGCAGGATCGCGAAGAAGCCGATTCCGCCACCCAGGACGTTTTTCTCAAGGCTTATCAGGCTTTATCGCGGGAGGATGCGCAGCAGCTTGACGATCCGGCCCGCTGGGTAACGCGCATCGCCGTAAATACCTGTCTCGACCGGCTGCGATCGCGCAAATGGCAGTTCTGGCGGCGGCGTCCGGCGCCGGAAGACGAGCAGGCCCTTCTGGCGGTGGCGCCGTCACGCTCCCCGGAGGCCGAGGATTGTTATTTCGCCGGGCAAATCGGCGCGCGGCTGCGCCAGGCGCTCGAAAAATTGTCGCCCCGGCAAAGAGCCGTATTTTCGCTCCGCCATTTTGAGGAGATGAGCCTGGAGGAGATCAGCCAGACGCTCGGTTTGGATGTAGGCACCGTTAAAGCTCATATGTTTCGCGCGGTCGCCAGGCTTCGCGAGGAGCTGCGCGATTTGTACGGAGGCATTCGATGAACCGCCATCTCACCACCGATGAATTAATCGATCGTGTTTATGGCCTGAATGAGGACGCTGATCTTTCGGCCCACTTAAGGGAATGTCCGGAATGCGTTGCGCGGATGGAGGCGGCGAGGATCAGGCGGCGCGAGGCGGCGCAGGCAGCGCCGGTTTCGAACGAATTTCTGGCGGCGCAGCGGCGGGCGATTTATTCGCGAATCGAGAAACCGGCTCCGCGGCGCCTGCACTGGCTTCCTGCGCTTGCGGCCGCGGCGGCGCTGGCCGTGGTCGCCCTGGTCTACAAGGCCCCGGCGCCTCAGGCGCCGCGTCTCGATCCGAGCGATGCGCAACTGTTCAGCGAAGTATACTCGATGGAGCAATCGACGGAGCCGGCGGCGGCTGCGCCGATTCATCAGCTTTTTGAGGACGACGGGCAATGATTCGCGGGCTGGCGCTTCTGTTATGGCCGGTGCTGCTGTTGGCGCAGCCGCCGGGGCGGGATCTTCCTCCGTGGTGGGAAGCCGGTCTTGCCCGGAATCTGAACCTGAGCGATGCGCAGATGAAGCAGTTGCTGCAAATCCGCGACGATTTTCGCCCGCGCATGAAGGATGCTCGCGCGGCTGTGATGCGGGCCGAAAAGGAAGTGGACGCGGCGTTCAACGAAGATCCGGTGGACGAGGCGAAGGCGATGGCAGCGATTGACCGGCTGGCCGCGGCTCGCGCCGAGGCGACCAAGGCGGTTTCGGAAATGGACCTGAAGTTCCGAATGATCCTGACACCGCAGCAGTGGCAGGAGTTGAAGGAGCGGCAGCACCTTCGGCCCGGGGGCCGGGGCCGCAGGAGCGCTCCCGCGGTCCCGCCGACGAATCAGAAATAACGATTCGATTCGCGATTTGACTTTGCCCGCGCGACAGAGTATCCCTGAAAGAGAGCCGGCGCGGTAGCCAAGTGGTAAGGCAGAGGTCTGCAAAACCTTTATTCGGGGGTTCGATTCCCCCCCGCGCCTCCAGCGATTTCACGCGCCGCAATCCAGATTTCCTGTTTCCCTCAAAGCCGGCGAAGCTGGAATCCGCCGTTTCTGGTACAATCTTGCTTTGCGCATTTTGTTTCTTTTGAACTGCGTGGCCCTGTTTGCCTGCGGATTCCTGACGGCCCAGACGTCTACCTCGCCGCAAAAAAAAGCCACAAAGAAAAAGACCATCAGACATCGCGGCTCCAGCAGCACGACACGCCGCGCATAGTTCGCATAAGTCCACCGCGGCGGCATCGAACAAGCCGCATCGCGCGGCGGCGAAAAAATCGAAGCCCGCCGTGGCGCGGCGCTCCGTACAGAGCCAACCCACTCCGGAGCGGTATAAGGAAATTCAGGAAGCGCTCGCCAGCCGCGGATATTTCAAGGGTACGCCGGACGGCAACTGGGGTCCGGAGTCGGTGGATGCGCTCAAGCGATTTCAGCGCGATCAAAATCTCACGGACGACGGGAAAATCGGCTCCCTTTCGCTGATTGCGCTGGGGCTCGGCCCCAAGCGAGCGGCGGCAGCCGAACCCGCGTCCGAAAATAAGGTTCAACAATGATCATTGGAGTTCCCAAGGAAGTCAAAGACCATGAAGCGCGCGTCGGCCTGCTGCCGAGCGGCGCGAAAGCCCTGATCGAAGCCGGCCACCGCGTGCTGGCGCAAGCCGGAGCCGGCGTCGGCAGCTCGATCGCGGATCAGGAATACGCGGAAGCGGGCGCGGAGATCGTTCCCACGGCGGCGGAGCTGTGGAAACGCAGCGATCTGGTGGTGAAAGTCAAGGAACCGCAGCCATCCGAATACGGCTTTCTCCGGCCGGGCCTGGTTCTGTTCACCTATCTTCATCTTGCGCCGCTGCCGGAGCTTACCGATAAGCTGCTGGAGGCGCGCGTCAGCGGAGTCGCCTACGAGACCATTCGCGAAAGCGACGGTTCGCTGCCGCTGCTGACGCCGATGAGCGAGGTGGCCGGGCGTCTGGCGACGCAGGTCGGCGCGCAGTATCTGGAAGCCCCGTCGGGCGGGCGGGGAATCATGCTCGGCGGCGTGCCGGGCGTGGCGCCGGCGAACGTGGTGATTATCGGCGGCGGCGTGGTGGGCCATCAGGCGGCGAAGGTGGCCGTCGGCATGGGCGCGCACGTGATCATTATCGATCGCAACCTGGACCGGCTTCGCCAGCTTGACGATATCTATTCAAGCCAGGTAGTGACGCTGGCGTCAAACGAGTACACCATCCGCGAATCGCTGCGTTTGGCGGACCTGGTGATCGGCGCGGTGCTGATTCCGGGCGCGTCGGCTCCGAAGCTGATCCGCCGTGACATGCTTCCGGCGATGCGAAAGGGCGCGGTGATGGTGGACGTGGCGATCGATCAGGGCGGCTGCTTTGAAACCTCGCACGCGACGACGCACACCGATCCGATCTACTTCGTCGACGGGGTGCTGCATTATTGCGTGTCGAACATGCCGGCGGCGGTGCCGCACACCTCGACGTTCGCGCTGAACAACGCGACGTTTCCCTATTTGATGGAACTGGCCAATCGCGGCCTGGAAGGCGCCTGCGAGCACAGCCCGGCGATTCGCGAGGGCGTGAACACGTATCAGGGCCACGTGGTCTATCCGGCGGTCGCGGAATCGCAGGGGAAGAAGTGGAAAGAGATGAGCGTGGTGGTTTAAAGCTCAGTACGGGACCAAATTACAACGAGTCTGCCATACCCAGGACGTTGCTCTCGGCAGGTGACGTTGCTCTCGGCAGGTAAGGTGTCCCGCCACAACCGGATTCAGCTTGCGCTCCAGATTGCAAAGGCCCCAGGGAACACCGAAAGACGGTTTGATCGCGCAGCGCCAAGGGTCTGATCGGCGAACTCCCAATCGTATTTTCCGGGGCCCTGATGCACGCGGTAATACGGCGGGCCGTAGCGCAGGCAGTCGATGCCGAGTTCCTTCAAGAAGCTCAAAATTCTCGCGCCAGCACTCGTAATGTTTTGATTTTTCGAACTCGTCCTGGCGAATGGTCTTGCCCTGCCATGAATTTCGCCATAAGTTTGCGCCCAGGTGCAGCCGTTAACGCGCGGTGAGCTGCATTTCGCGTTCTTTTGACGCGCCGTTGCTGGAATTTTTTCCCGGGCAGACGCGATCCGCGAAAGAAAGCTGCCTTGTTTTCATCCAACAAACGGAGCCGCAATACGGATGAAATCGCCTGAACGCGTGATGCCATTCCCGAGGCGAAGCCTGCCTCCCATGGCGCTGGTTCGCCAGGATTTGCCGGGCGATCGAATTGCCGATGCACGCGCCGATGTCCGGGAAAAGCTGATCGGATTCGGAATCGAACGAAAGGTGAAACGCGGCCAGAAGATCGCGATCACGGCCGGCAGCCGGGGAATCGGCGGATTGATCGAGTTGCTCAGCGGAATCGCCGACGCCGTGAAAAGCTGCGGAGCGGAGCCATTCGTGATCCCGGCGATGGGCAGCCACGGCGGCGCGACGCCCGAAGGCCAGGCCGAAATTTTGCGGCTTCTCGGCGTGAACGGCGAATCGGCCGGCGCGCCGGTGCGGGCGACCATGGAGACGCGCGAATTGGGACCGGCGCAGAATGGCGCCGTCGCGCACGTGGACCGGTTCGCGTTCGATGCCGATGGAATTATCGTTCTGGCGCGCACCAAGACGCATCCGGAATCGGCGGCCGAGCTTGCCTCCGGCCTGCTTAAGATGTGCACGATCGGGCTTGGCAAACAGATCGGAGCGCAGCAGGCGCACAGCCACAAATTGTGGGATTCGGTGAAGGCGGTGCCGAAGCTGCAACTCGCCAAGGCCAAAATTTTGTGCGGCGTCGCGGTGGTGGAGAACGGTTTCCGCCAGCCTTGCGCAATCGAAGTGGTCGCGCCGACTTATGACGCGTTTTTCGAATCGGACATGCGTCTGCTGAAACTGGCCAAGCAGCACCTGGCGCGAATCCCGTTCGACGATCTGGACATGCTGGTGGTCGATGAGCTGGGGAAAACGATCTCTGGCGCGGGCATGGATCCGAACGTAATTGGCCACTGGCGGATTGACAACGCGCCACGGCAGCCGAACTTTCGCCGCATCGTCGTGCTTTCGCTAACCGAAGCTTCGCTTGGCAACGGGCTCGGGATCGGCATGGCCGATTTCACGACGCGGCGATTCGCCGAGGCGTACGATCCGGCAGTGAGCTATATCAATCTGCTGACGGCGTCGGAGCCGGGCAACACAACGCGCGAGGGTCCACTCCCGCTGGCGCTTGCCTCCGACCGGGAAGCGATGGAGGTCGGGCTGTTTTCGTCGCTGGCCGATTCCGCGCCGAAGATCTGCCGGATTAAGAACACCGCGGTTCTCGACGAGCTGTGGGTCTCCGAGGCGCTGCTCGATCAGGTGGCATCGAACGGAAAATTAACGGTGATCCGGCCGCCGGGGCCGCTGCCTTTCAACGACGCAGGAAATCTTTTTTAACGAAAATGCCGACCATTGAAACTCATCTTTCTGAAAACCTGATTCGGATCCCCACGAAGACGCCGCCGACGCATTTCGCGCATCGGCTGCAAACCGGAACCACCGCGCATCTGACGCTGGATGTCGCGGCGATCGAGCGGGAATTGCGCGCCGGCGTCAAAGGCGAGGTGCGCTTCGGCGATGGCGATCGCGGCATGTACGCCTCCGACGCGGGAAATTACCGCATGATTCCGATCGGAGTGGTGCTTCCCCAGGACGCCGCCGATGTGGAGCAGGCCGTCGCCGTTTGCCGCCGCCATGGCGCGCCGATCGTCGCGCGCGGCGGCGGCACGGGGATTCCCGGCCAGACCGTGAACATCGCGGTTTTGCTCGATTTTTCGAAATACATGAACCGGATCATCGAGCTGAATCCGCGGGAGCACTACGCGTGGGTCCAACCGGGAATCGTGCTCGATGAACTGCGCAAAGCCGCGAATCAGTATGATCTGACGTTCGGTCCCGATCCGGCAACGCACAATCGAAACACGCTCGGCGGGATGATCGGGAATAATTCGTGCGGGATTCATTCGGTGATGGCGGGCGAAACCGTCAACAACATTTTCGAACTGGATATCCTGCTGTACGACGGAACCCGCATGACGGTGGGTCCGACCAGCGACGCCGAATACGATCGAATCGTTCAGGAAGGCGGCAGAAAGGCCGAAATTTACTCCCGATTGCGCGCATTACGCGACAAATACGCGGAGGCGATCCGCCGTGATTTTCCGATGATTCCGCGGCGCGTTTCAGGTTTCAACCTGCCCGCTCTTTTGCCGGAGCGGGGTTTCGACGTGGCGAAAGCGCTGGTGGGAACCGAAGGAACGTGCGCGCTGGTGCTGGCGGCGAAGACGAAGCTGGTTTACAATCCGCCGGCGCGATCGCTGCTGGTGTTCGGATATCCCGACGTGTTTCACGCGGCCGACCAGGTGATGGAGCCGCAGAAATTCGATCCGGTGGGAATCGAGGCGCTGGATGGGATTTTTATCGAGTACATGAAGCGAAAGGGCCTGCATCCGCCGAATCTTAGCATCCTGCCCCAGGGAGACGCCTGGCTGCTGATCGAGTTCGGAGGAAAGGACAAGGCCGAGGCGGATTCGCACGCGCGGAAGTGCATGGAAGATTTCAAGCGGCGCGGCGACGCTCCGCCGATGAAGCTGTTCGACGATCCCGCCGAGGAACAGCTGATCTGGTTTCTACGCGAAGAAGGCCTGGGCGCGACGGCGAAAGTTCCGGATATGCCGGAAAATCACGAAGGCTGGGAAGATGCGTCCGTGCCACCGGAGAAGCTCGGCGCATATCTTCGCGATTTTGCCAAATTAATGAAGAAATACGACTACGAAGGGCCGCTTTACGGTCATTTTGGGCAAGGCTGCGTGCACACCCGGCTCACATTCGACCTGAGGACGGCGGAAGGTCTGCGCCAATGGCGGCATTTTCTGGAAGAAGCCTCGGACCTGGTAGTGAGCTACGGCGGATCGCTTTCCGGGGAGCACGGCGACGGGCAGGCGCGCGGCGAATTGCTGCCGCGCATGTATTCTCCGGAAATTATCAGCGCTTTTCGCGAATTTAAGGCGATTTGGGATCCCGATGCGAAGATGAATCCGGGCAAAGTCATCGATCCGTATCGCGTGGATCAAAACCTGCGCGAGGGAACCAGCTACAATCTCCGGCCGGTCCAGACGCATTTTCACTATCAAGCCGATCATTTTTCCTTCGCCGAGGCGACGGATCGCTGCGTGGGCGCGGGCGTCTGCCGCAGGCACGGCGGGGAAGGGACGATGTGTCCCAGCTACATGGTGACGCGCGAGGAAAAACATTCGACCCGGGGCCGCGCGCGGCTGCTGAATGAGATGATCCGCGGCGAGGTGGTGAAGGGCGGATGGCGCGACGAAGCGGTGCGCGAGGCGCTGGACCTGTGCCTTTCCTGCAAGGGATGCAAGAAGGATTGTCCGGTGCAGGTGGACATGGCGACGTACAAAGCCGAGTTCCTGTCGCACTACTATGAGCGGCGCGCGCGGCCGCGCTACGCCTACGCCTCGGGCCTGATTCACTGGTGGGCGGAAGCGGCCTCGTATATGCCCGCGACCGCGAACTTTTTTACGCAAACTCCCGGTTTGAATCGATTGTCGAAGTGGCTCGCGGGATATTCGCAGAAGCGGCGCATCCCGCCGTTCGCACCGGAGACGTTCAAGCGCTGGTTCGAGCGCCGGGGAATTCGCAATGCGGGCAAGCCGCCGGTGATTCTGTGGGCCGATACGTTCAATAATCACTTCACGCCGAAGGTCGCCAAAGCCGCGGTGGAAGTGCTGGAGCACGCCGGATATCAGGTGCTGGTTCCGGCGCGGAGTCTGTGCTGCGGGCGGCCGCTCTACGATTACGGCATGCTCGATCTGGCGAAGTCGCTTTTGCACCGGACGCTGGACGCGCTACGCGGGCCGATTCGCGGCGGAATCCCGATTGTCGGCCTCGAGCCGAGCTGCATTAGCGTGTTTCGCGAGGAGCTTCCCAATCTTCTGCATGGCAATGAAGACGCTAAGCGGCTAAGATCGCAGAGCTACATCCTGAGCGATTTTCTTAAGGAGAAAACGAAGGATTACTCGCCTCCGCAGCTCAAGCGCAAGGCGCTGGTTCACGGCCATTGCCATCACAAATCGGTGCTGAACTTCGATAACGAAGTAAGTCTGTTGAAGGCGGCGGGATTGGAGTGCGAGGTTCCGAATTCAGGCTGCTGCGGAATGGCCGGATCTTTCGGATATGAAGAGGATCACTACCAGGTGGGTCTGGATTGCGGCGAGCGCGTGCTGCTTCCCGCGGTGCGCAACATGAGCGACGATGCGCTGGTCATCACCGACGGATTCAGTTGCCGTGAAATGATCCGGCAGGAAACCGATCGGCGCGCTCTGCACTTCGCGCAAGTGCTGCAAATGGGGTTGCGTGAGGGCCCCGAAGGCCCGCGAACGCCTTTCCCGGAAAAACGCTACACGCGCCTGGAGCGGACCTCGCCGGTTCCCGCCGGAGTGGTGGCCGCGGGGGTGGCGGCCGGCGCGGGGCTATGGTGGGCGATGCGGCGCGGCCACCGGTCATGAAAGGACGGCTGCCGCGCGATACCGAGCGCATTTCGCGCATCGCGCGCGCGCTCAAAGCCGCCAATCTCGATGCTTTGGTCTGCACGCTCGGCTCGAATGTGCTGCTCGTTTCCGGATACTGGCCCGTCCTTGGCAACGCGATCGCGATGTGCACGCGCGAAGGCGCGGTCGCGGTGGTGGCCCCGGAGGACGAGATGGAGTTCGCCGAAAGGAGTTGGGCGGATCACATCTTCGCGTTCGCGCCGGGCTCGCTTGAAAAGCTGACCAACACACTCGATAGCGTGCCGGACGCGCTGTGCCGCGCCGTGCAATTTACGGCCGGGCGAAAAGCCGTAAACATCGGCCATGACGGCTCCGGCTTCGATCCGTCGAGTTACGCCGCCACGTTCCGCTACGGCGCGGCGATCGACAATCTGCTCGGCGGCGCATTTCCCGGCGCGAGGAGGTCCGACGCCTCGGATATACTCGCGGAGCTTCGCTCGGTTCTGTCCATCCGGGAACTCGGATTGATTCGTCAGGCCTGTTCCATCGCGCGGGCGGCGTTTGTGAGCATCGCGGCGCAGATTCGTCCAGGCAAGCGCGAATATGAGATCGCGGCGTTGCTGCGAAGCGGGCTGATGGATTGCCGCGAGGCGCGCTGCGATGGATTTGCGTATTGCATGTCCGGTCCGAATTCGGCGAAGGCCGCGGCTGCGTATCAGCACACCGGGATGCGTACGGTTCGAGCCGGCGACGCCGTGCTGATCCACTGCAATTCCTATTGCAGCGGCTTTTGGACCGATATCACGCGGACCTATTTCTTGAAGCCGTGTGATGCTGAACAGCAGGCGGCGATCGACGCCGTTTTCACGGCGAGCCGCGCGGCGATCGGAGCGGTGAAGGCTGGAGTCAAAGCGCGCGACGTGGACGAAGCCGCGCGGCGCGTGCTGCGGGAGCGAGGCTTCGGCGGCGCATTTAAGCATGCAACCGGCCACGGCGTAGGTTTCGCCGCAATTCACCACGACGCCAAGCCGCGCGTCCATCCCGCGTCGGAGGACGTCCTCGAGTCCGGGATGGTGTTCAACATCGAACCGGCGGTTTACATCGCGGAAAAGTGGGGCATCCGGCAATGCGATATGGTCGCGGTGACCCCGGATGGCGCGGAGTTGCTGACGTCGTTTCAAAATGACGCGAGCGCGCTGGTGATTTGAGAGTCCAGTCCGAAACAGGCCTGCATCTCGCGCCGGCCGCGGTTGGTGACCGCGAGCGCGCGGCTATCCGCATCCCGCATCACCCAGCTTCGCGCCAGAGCGAGCCTTAGAATTTCAGAGCCGAGCGCTCCGCCAAGATGCGACCGGCGTTCGGTCCAATCGAGGCAAGCGAACGCGAATCCGCGGCGCGCCTGGCGAGCCCGCCCCAGATCGATGCCCAGCTTTTCGAAAGCGAGCTCGCCTTTCGATGTAACCGTGTATCGCGAGCTCAACCATTCTAGTCGCCGCAAACGGTCGTGCAGCGCGACTCCCAGGACGCCGGCGATGTGGTCATAGCAGGTTCGGGCCGCGCGCAGCCGGTCCGGCGCTTTCGCGGCGGATCGCGGTCGCGAGGCGCCGGCCAGCACGCTCAATCGCTCCAACGCGCGGGCGACCTCGGCGCCGGCGAGCCGGTAATAGCGGTGCCGCCCCTGTCTTTGTAATTCGAGCAGCCGCGCTCGCGTCAAGCGATTCAGGTGCGCGCTCGCGGTGGAGGCGGCGATTTCCGCGACCGCGGCCAGCTCGGTGGCGGTACGCGCGCGATCGTCCAGCAGGGAATAAAGAATGCGAGCCCGGGACGGGTCGCCGATAGCGGCGGCAATGGCCGCGACGGCGTGATTTGCATCATTCATACTTCGACACTAAACGAAGTATGGGTGCAGGGCAAGCGGTAAATTCGAAACATGAAATTGACGCGCCGCGCAGTGATCGCGGGAGCCACGCTCGGCGGGCTGTTGCGCGCGGAGAAAAATTCCATGACCATTGCCTGCTTCATCCGATATCAAATCGATCCGTATCAAAAAGACGCGTTCCGCAAATACGCCGAGGCCTGGGGCTGCGCGACGATCCGGAGGCCCGCCAGAACTTCGCCTTCGCCGAAAGCAAAAAATTTATTCTTCGCGAAGAGCGAAACTTCGTGGAAGTTGTGGAGGGCACGTTTGAAATTCCGGCGAAAATCGCGGAGCACCCCTGAGCCGGCGCCGCGCGCGATTTAAAAAATGCGCGGGACGGAAACGCATCACACCGCGACGGGATCTAAGAACCGACTGGAAGGCCGTTGCGCCTGCCCGGTTTTTCATTCGAGTCACAGTTACGGGAGATCATGATGAGAACTTGGGAACAAAACCTTCGTTTTGCGATCGGCTCGGCCGCCGCGGGTGCGGCGATCTTCGCGCCGCTCAGTTACAAGTGGAAAGGCGTTTTGACCGCGGTTGCCGCGGACGCGATTTTGACAGGGATTTATCGGGTTTCGCCGCTGCGCCGCCTCATCCGGGCCTAAGCGGGCGGACGCCGGGCGCGGGCCGGCCCGTGCCCGGGCTGACACAACGGCGGCGTTACGGGGATAGTTCTTCGATCTCCTTTTCGTGCGCAAAACATGCCATTCGTTTGAAGCGCGCGTGTTCCAAACCTCCCACCAACATTCATGAAACATTGTGCGTTGCGCCGGCTCTAATTGACGAAGCGTTTCGCGCGCCCGTGATCCACGACCAAGTTTCCGCCCCGACTTCTTCGGATGTCGAGAGGCCGGGCGTCACATTGCCACCGGAAATCAGAAATGTCGGCGGAAATCCCCGCGGCTGGCGGGGTTTTGTTCGCCCTGGCGTAGTTCTGCTGCTGCTGATTGCCTTGGGGTATTTTCTCTGGAGGCATTTCGCCGCGGGTCCGCCGGCGGCGGGCACGACGTCCGGGTCTTCCGGCGCGCAGGTGGTTCGCGTGGTTACGGCGGCGGCTCATGCCGGCGACATTCCGGTATACATCAGCGGCCTGGGCGCGGTAACTCCCCTCTATACAATTACGATTACCAGCATATTGAGCGGGCCGCTGCTGGAGGTTTACTACACCGAAGGACAAATGGTCCAAAGGGGTCAGTTGCTCGCGCAAATTGATCCGCGTCCTTATCAAGCCATGTTGACGCAAGCCGAAGGCGCGCTGGCGCGCGATCAAGCTTTGCTGGCCAATGCCCGTGTCGACCTGGACCGCTACCAGACCCTGTGGTCTCATAACGCGATTCAGCAACAGCAGGTGGTGACGCAGGAAGCTTTAGTCAAGCAATACGAAGGCGATGTGCAAAGCGATCAGGGCCAGATCGATACGGCCAAGCTGGATCTTCAGTATTGCGAAATTCGCTCGCCGATCACCGGACGCGCGGGACTTCGTCTGGTCGACCCCGGCAACGTGGTCTCGGCCAACTCCACCGCGCTGGTGGTGATTACGCAAGTTCAGCCGATCAGCGTGATTTTCACCATCAGCGAGGATCAACTCGCTCCGGTTCGCGAAGGCATGCGCAGGGGAAGAAAATTTCCCGTCGCGGCTTTGGACCGCACCGACAATCACGTGCTTTCGCAAGGCGCGCTGGAAACAATTGATAACCAGATCGATCCCACCACGGGAACCGTGAAGCTTCGCGCCGCCTTCGAAAATCGCGATGAGATGCTTTTCCCTCAGGCGTTCGTGAACGCGCGGCTGACTCTCGAAACGAAACGCGGCGTGACGCTTGTTCCCAACGCGGCCATCCAGCGCAGCACGAATTCGACGTATGTCTGGCTGGTTTCAAAGGATGATACGGTTCACGTTCGAAACGTCATTGTCGGCGCGGCCGGACCGTTGGAATCGCAAATCGTCTCCGGCGTTTCGCCCGGTGACGTTGTGGTGACCGAAGGCGTAGATATGCTGCGCGATGGCGGCAAAGTAAGCGTCCAGCAGAACGGCGCGGCGCCGGCGGGTGAGGACGGATGAATCCTTCCCGTACGTTCATTCTCCGGCCGGTCGCGACGTCTTTACTGATGGCCGGGATACTTCTTGCCGGCGCGGTCGCTTATAAACAACTGCCGGTTTCCGCGCTGCCGGAAGTCGATTACCCGACCATCGTGGTGACGACCATGTATCCCGGAGCCGGACCTGAAGTGATGGCATCTTCCGTCACCGCGCCTCTCGAGCGCTGGTTCGGACAAATGCCGGGCCTGCAACTGATGACATCGGTCAGTTCCCAAGGCAGCTCCCTTGTCACTCTTCAATTCAGTTTGAGTCTCAGCCTCGATGTGGCTGAACAGGAAGTTCAGCAATCGATCAACACCGCCGCGACTTATCTTCCCGCCGATCTGCCGACGCCGCCGGTCTATAGCAAAACTAACCCGGCCGATACGCCAATTCTGACCCTGGCGCTTACCTCCCCGACTCTGCCGCTCTCTCAAGTCGAGGATCTGGCGGATACCCGCCTGTCGCCGCGCATCTCCGAGCTTCCCGGCGTCGGACTGGTGAGCATCAGCGGAGGACAAAAACCCGCGGTTCGTATTCAGGTGAATCCCACGGCGATGGCGAAGTACAGCCTGAATCTGGAAGACCTGCGCACGGCGATCGCCGCGGCCAATGTGAATCTCGCCAAGGGAAATTTTGACGGACCTGCGCAGGCCTATACCATTGGCGCGAACGATCAGCTTCTCTCCAGCGCCGATTATGCGCCGCTGATCATTGCGTATCGCAACGGAGCGCCGGTTCGCCTCAGCGACGTCGCCACGGTTCGCGATGAAGTGGAAAATCTGTACGAGGCCGCCTGGATGAACACCACCCCGGCGGTGATCATGAATATCCAGCGCCAGCCCGGCGCCAATATCATCGAAGTCGCGGATTCCATCAAAAAACTTCTTCCGCAGCTCACCAGCACCTTACCTTCTTCGATTCAAACCGTCGTCCTCACCGATCGCACGAGCACCATCCGCGCTTCCGTATCCGACGTTCAAAACGAGCTTCTCATCACGGTCGCTCTCGTCGTCATGGTGATCTTTCTATTTCTGCGCACGCTCTCGGCGACGGTGATTCCCAGCATTGCCGTTCCGCTGTCGCTCATCGGAACCTTCGCGGTGATGTATCTTCTCGGCTACAGCCTCAACAATCTCACGTTGATGGCGCTGACCATCTCCACCGGATTCGTGGTTGATGACGCGATCGTGATGATCGAAAATATCGCGCGCTATATCGAAATGGGCGAATCTCCGCTGGAGTCCGCTCTCAAAGGCGCGGGGCAGATCGGATTCACGATCATTTCGCTCACCGTCTCGCTGATCGCCGTTCTGATCCCGCTTTTTTTCATGGCCGATATCGTCGGCCGTCTGTTCCGCGAATTCGCCATCACGCTGGCCGTCACCATTCTGGTCTCGGCTATCGTTTCGCTTACGCTCACACCAATGATGTCCGCGCGCCTGCTGAAGCATACTCCGGAAGATCAGCAGAGCCGGTTTTATCGCGCTTCCGAACGGGCGTTCGAGCGGGTTATCGCCTTTTATGGACGCACGCTGCGCCGGGTGCTCGGCTATCAGACCGAGACGCTTCTGATCTTCCTTGCCACGCTTGCCCTGACAATTCTTCTTTTCGTTTTCATCCCGAAAGGATTTTTTCCGATTCAGGATACCGGCCTCATCCAGGGCATCTCCGAAGCCGATCAGACCGTATCGTTCCAGAAAATGTCGCGGCTGACGCAAGCGCTGGCCGCCGTGATCGTGAAGGATCCGGCAGTGGAGAGCCTGTCGTCGTTCATCGGCATCGATGGCGCCAATACGACGATGAACAGCGGCCGGATGCTGATCAATCTGAAGCCGCTCGCGCAGCGCAACATCAGCGCTTCGGCGGTCATCCGGCGGCTTAATGACGCGCTCGCCTCCGTTGCCGGGATCAGGCTCTACATGCAGCCGGTGCAGGACATCACCATCGAGACACAAGTGAGCCGGACGCAGTATCAATACACGCTACAGGACCCCAATCAAGCCGAGCTCAACGCCATCGCTCCGCAACTGCTGGAGCGCCTTTCCCGGCTTCCCGATCTTCGCGATGTGGCCAGCAGCCAACAAACCGGCGGCCTTCGCACCATGCTTACGTTCGATCGGGATACCGCTTACCGGCTCGGGATCAATCCGCAGACCATCGACGAGACGCTTTACGACGCCTACGGCCAGCGGCAGATCTCGACGATGTTCACGCAGTTGAACCAATATCACGTGGTGCTCGAAGTCGCTCCGTCCTT
>Ga0209062_1004437_pt1 | contig 14691 bp, 15 predicted proteins | sample Coa_R2_2_FD_187158 | JGI IMG/M metagenome (GOLD analysis project Ga0209062, IMG submission 187158) | Surface soil microbial communities from Centralia Pennsylvania, which are recovering from an underground coalmine fire - Coalmine... | ecosystem: Environmental > Terrestrial > Soil > Unclassified... | reverse complement strand
CGCGGATAGGCGATCGCGCTCGGCTCAAAGCTGCCGGGCCTTGAACGTGTCGCATTGCCGGAGATCGCCGCTGTCGAGCCCGCGCTTGAACCAGCGCACGCGCTGCGCCGAGCTGCCATGGGTGAAATTCTCGGGAACGACATAGCCGCGTGCCTGCATCTGCAAGCGATCGTCGCCGACGGCGCTTGCGGCGTTGAGCCCCTGCTCGATATCGCCGGGTTCGAGGATGTGGCGCGCGCCATTCGCCTGGTTCGCCCAGACGCCGGCGAAGCAGTCCGCCTGAAGCTCCAGCCGCACGGACAGCGCGTTGCTTTCGGCCGCGCTGCTGTGGGCGCGTGCCGCATCGACGCGCTCCATGATGCCCAGGAGATTTTGCACATGATGTCCGACCTCGTGAGCCACCACATAGGCCTCGGCGAAATCGCCGGGCGCGTGGAAGCGGGTCTTGAGATCGCGGAAGAAGCTGAGATCGAGATAAACCCGGCGATCCCCGGGGCAGTAGAACGGCCCGACGGCGGCCTGGGCGAAGCCGCAGGCCGATTGCGTCGCGCCGGTGAAGAGCACCAGCTTCGGGTCCTGGTAGGACCGGCCGAGCCGCTGGAAGACCGTCTGCCAGGTGTCCTCGGTCTCGGCGAGGATCACCGACACGAAGTGCTTGAGGTCGTCGTCGCCGCGCGGTGCCTGTCGGGGCGGCGCATAGGATTGTGACGGGGAGGGCGGCTCGTTGCCGGCAATGAGTTGCAGCAGCACGCTCGGATCGACGCCCAGGAAAAGGCCGATCACGACGATGGCGATTGCGCCCAGCCCGCCGCCGGCGATCCCCGGCGAGACGCCGAAACCGCCGGCGCCGCGTCGATCTTCGACATTGTCGCTCTCGCGCTCATCGCCCAAACGCATTGCCGTCGCTCCTGCTGACGCCGCCTGGTTGATGAACAGCGGGCGAAGACGCGCCGCTCCCGTCGCCGCCCGCCTTTGCTCGGCATTCCAAGCGAGCTAAAGTCGCGCTGTCGCAACCCGCAGGCACCCGGCGATGACCGTCACCATCTATCATAATCCCCGTTGCAGCAAGTCGCGCGAGACCTTGGCGCTCCTCGAGGCGCGCGGCGCAGCACCGCGCATCGTCGAATATCTCAAGACGCCGCCGGACAAGGCGGAGTTGAAGCGCCTTCTGAAATTGCTCGGCATGACGCCGCGGCAGCTCTTGCGCGCCAAGGAGGCGAAGGAGGCGGGGCTCGACCGGCCCGATCTTTCCGATGACGCTCTCATTGCCGGCATGGTTGCGCATCCCGCCGTCATCGAGCGCCCGATCGTCGTCAAGGGCGAGCGCGCGGCGCTCGGGCGGCCGCCCGAGGCCGTGCTCAAGATTCTCTAGGAGAGATGCGGGATTGAACGGGCAGGTTCATTAAAACTTTGCAATCTCGCGTCGCGGCCCGTGCCGGAGCGTTTAGCGTCTGAAGAAAATCCGTCGGGAGGACGCAAAGATGCTCAAGGCCTCGGTATGGGCGCTGGCCGCGGCGGCCGGCGCTGCTTTCATCCTTATTCCCCCTTCCTCGCTCGCGCAGCAGAAAGACGTGCCGGGCGTCACCGCGACCGAGATCACGATCGGCCAGACCATGCCCTATAGCGGCCCCGCTTCGTCCTACGGGACGATCGGCAAGGCGGACGCCGCCTATATCGCCATGATCAACGATCAGGGCGGCGTCAACGGGCGCAAGATCAAGCTCATCTCGCTCGATGACGGCTACAGCCCGCCGCGCACCGTCGAGCAGACGCGCGACCTTGTCGAGAACCAGCATGTGCTGCTGACCTTCAACCAGCTCGGCACGCCCACCAACTCGGCGGTGCAGCGCTATCTCAACGAGAAGAAGGTGCCGCAGCTTTTCGTCGCCACCGGCGCCACCAAATGGGGCAAGCCCAAGGAGTTTCCCTGGACGATGGGCTGGCAGCCGACCTACCAGACGGAGGGCGAGATCTTCGCCAAATGGCTGCTTCAGAACAAGCCCGACGCCAAGATCGGCGTGCTCTATCAGGATGATGATTACGGCAAGGATTACCTGACCGGCCTCAAGAAGGGGTTGGGCGACAAATATCAGAAGATGGTCGTCAAGGAGGTGAGCTACGAGACCTCCGATCCCACCATCGATTCACAGATCATCACGCTGCAGAGCTCGGGCGCCAATGTGTTTTACGACGTGACCATCCCGAAATTCGCGGCGCAAGCGATCAGCAAGGCCTATGACATCGGCTGGAAGCCGCTCCACTTCCTCAATTCCGTCTCGGCTTCGGTCTCGGCCGTGTTGAAGCCCGCCGGCCTCGACAAATCGGTCGGCATCGTCACGGCGGAATACCTCAAGGACCCCACCGATCCGCAATGGCAGAACGATCCCGGCTACAAGGCCTGGCTCGCCTGGATGAACAAATATTATCCCGACGGCGACAAGTCGGACGCCTTCAACGTCTATGGCTATAGCGTCACGGCGACCTTGATCCAGGTGCTGAAGCAATGCGGCAACGACCTCTCGCGCGAGAACGTGATGAAGCAGGCCGCGCATCTCGACATGTCCCTGCCCATGCTGCTGCCCGGCATCAAGGTCAAGACGAGCCCGACCGATTTCTTCCCGGTCCAGCAGATGCAGCTCGCCCGCTTCGACGGCAAGACCTGGGCGCGCTTCGGCAACGTGCTGGCGATGAACGAGTAGCCGCGGCCCCGCTACCGCACCGCCGGGCAGGCCGGCTTGACCCGTCCCGGCGGAGCGTAGCGGATAAACTCCGCGGGCCTGTCGAAGGACGCGCTAACTCGACCCACGGATCAGGCGGGCGCGGTGGCTTGTGTCTTCAGGAGCTCGCTCTTCCGTCGCTTCACGCTGTCGGATTTGAGCTGGCCGCAAGCGGCCATGATGTCCTCGCCGCGCGGCGTGCGCACGGGCGAGGAATATCCGGCGGCGTTGACGATGTCGGAAAACGCCTTGATCGCCGCGTCCGTCGAACGCTCATAGGGCGCGCCGGGCCAGGGATTGAAGGGGATGAGATTGACCTTGGCGGGAATGCCGGCGAGGAGCCGCACCAGCGCGCGCGCCTCGGCGGGGCTGTCGTTCACGCCCTTGAGCATCACATATTCGAAGGTGATGCGCCGTGCATTGCTCGATCCCGGATATGTGCGGCATGCCTCCAGGAGCTCGGCGATCGGATATTTCTTGTTGAGCGGCACCAGTACGTCGCGCAGCTCGTCGGTGACGGCATGCAAGGAGATCGCGAGATTGACGCCCAGCTCCTCGCCGCAGCGCCCGATCATCGGTACCACGCCCGAGGTCGAGAGCGTGATCTTGCGCCGCGACATCGATAGGCCCTCGTGATCCATGACGATCTTCAGCGCCTTCGCCACCTCGTCGTAGTTGTAGAGCGGCTCGCCCATGCCCATGAGCACGATATTGGTGAGCTGCCGATCGTCTTGCGGCGAGGGCCATTCGCCGAGCGCGTCGCGCGCGATCATCACCTGCCCCACGATCTCCGCCGCGGTGAGATTGCGCACGAGCCGCTGCGTTCCGGTATGGCAGAACTTGCAGGTGAGGGTGCAGCCCACTTGCGAGGAGACGCAGAGCGTGCCGCGATCCTCTTCGGGGATGTGGACGGTCTCGACCTCCTGCCCGTCGGCAAAGCGCAGCAGCCATTTGCGCGTGCCGTCGAGCGAGGCAAGCGCCCGCGCCACGGCGGGACGGCCGACGGCGTAGCGCTCGCCGAGCTCGGCGCGGAAGCTCTTCGCGAGCGTCGTCATCGCCGCGAAATCCGTGACGCCGCGATTGTAGATCCAGTGCCAGAGCTGGCGCGCGCGGAAGGGCTCGGCGCCGATCGCCGCCATCTCCGCCGTCAATTCGGCGCGGCTCAAGCCGACGAGGTCTTTGCGACCTCCCGATATCGTGGGGGCATTCTCCATGATGGCGCCAGATATAGGGGCCGTGGCCCTTCCGGGCAAAGGAAAAGCAACGCCATGGCTTCCCCTCCGTTTACCTGCCGCAGGGTCGCGGAGGGATGCCGGTGCGCAAGCGATATGGATAGAGACGACATGGAGGAGGGCGAAAAATCGCGTTTTCCGGGAGCCGATCTCGATTTCATCTATGCCACGGCTCCGCTTGGTCTGGCGGTGCTCGATGCCGATCTGCGATATCTGAGGCTGAACGAGCGCTTTGCCGAAATAAACGGCGTCTCCGTCGCCGACCATCTCGGCAAGACCGTCGGGGACGTAGTGCCGCATCGGGCGAAGGCTGCCGTCGAGATCGGGCGGCGCGTCGTCGAGACCGGTGAGGCCGTTTTGGGCGTCGAGGTCGTCGGCAAGGCCGCGGCCCAGACTGGGCTTCGCAGAAGCTGGACCGAGAGCTGGCTGCCGCAGAAGGATGCGGCAGGCAGGGTCGTCAGCATCACGGTGATCGCTGAAGAGACCACGGCCCAGCGGCAAGCGACCGCGCAACTCCGAGCCGCCAACGAGGAGCTGAGCAACATCCTCGAGAGCATCAGCGACGCCTTTTACGCGCTCGACGAAAATTACCGCTTCACCTATGCAAACCGGCGCGCCACGGCGCTCTGGAACAAAGAGCCGCGGGAGCTTCTGGGCCGGACGCTGCTCGATGTCTTTCCTCACGCCGCCGGATCCGGGGCATGGGAGGCCCATCGCCGCGCCAATGAGCGGCGCGAGCCCGTCTCTATCGAAGTGTTGTCGCCGGTCCTCAAACGATGGCTCGCGCTCAGCCTGTTTCCCCGCCCGGGCGGCGGACTCGCCGTTTATTTTCATGAGCTCGAGGGCGGCAGCCGTGCGGAATTGGAGCGCCTCGTCGAGGAACGCACCGCTCAACTCGTCAAGGCGAATGAGCGGCTGCAAGCCGAGATCGCCGAGCGGAAACACGCGGAAGCCGTGCTGAAGGAACGGAAGGAGCGCTATCGCAACCTCTATGACCGCACGCCCATGGCGCTTCATTCCGTCAATGCGCGCGCCGAGATCATCGAAGTCAACGATCACTGGCTGAAGCTTTTCGGCTATCGCCGCGAGGATGTCCTCGGCCGGTCGCCGCCCGATTTCATGACCGAGGACTCCGCGCGGGTCTATCGCGAGAATGCCTGGCCCGACATGCTGGCGAGCGACGGCGGCGTGCGCAGCTTCGAATACCGTTTCGTCAAGAGCTCGGGCGAGGTCTTCGATGGGCGATTGTCGTCGCGCGGCGAGTGGGACGCCGAGGGCCGCTTCGTGCGCACCTGGGCGGCGACCGCCGATATCACCGCGGAAAAACGCGCGGAAGCGGATCTCTTGCAAGCGCAAAAGATGGAGGTCGTCGGCCAGCTCACCGGCGGCATCGCGCATGACTTCAACAATCTTTTGACCGTCATCTCCGGCAATCTCGATCTCATCGAGCATCGCATCGGTGCCGATCCGGGTCTGCAGCGGCTCGTCGCGGCGGCTCAATTCGCGACCGAGAGAGGCGGCCGGCTGACCGAGCATCTTCTCGCCTTCTCGCGCCGCAAAAGGCTGCGTCCAGAAATGGTCGATCTCCGCGACCTCGTGCGCTCCATCGAAGGGCTGCTGAAACGCGCCGCCGGCGAAGCGATCGAGGTCGAGGTCGCCGCCACGGCGGCGCTCTGGCGCTGCGAGATCGATCCGCCCCAGCTCGAGACGGCGCTGCTCAACTTGGCGCTCAATGCGCGCGACGCGATGCCGGGCGGCGGCAAGCTTACCATCGACATGCGCAATGTGGTGGTCGACGGGGAGTCCGCCCTCGCCGCACAGATCGCCGCCGGCCCCTATGTGAAGCTCACGGTAAGCGATACCGGCGCCGGCATGCCGGCCGAGATCATTCCCCGCGTTTTCGAGCCTTTTTTCACGACCAAGGAGGTGGGAAAAGGGACCGGGTTGGGCCTCAGCATGGTCTATGGATTCATCAAGCAGTCCCGTGGGCATGTCGCGATCGAAAGCGCCGTTGGCGCCGGCACCAAGGTCATCCTCTATTTGCCGAAATCGCCCCGCTCGCCCGGAGCGGAGCGCGAGGTGGAAGAGCGGCGGCGCGAACAGCCGAAGGGAACGGAAAGCGTGTTGGTCGTGGAAGACGATGCGGCCGTCCTGGACGTCGTCTCAACCATGCTGACCGATCTCGGCTACGACGTCGTCCGTGCCGCAGCGGCGGGCGAGGCGCTCGACCTGCTCGAGCAATGTCCGGAGATCGACCTGCTCTTGACCGATGTCGTCATGCCGGGCGGGATGAGCGGCATCGAACTCGCGCGCAAGGCGCGCTCTCTCAGACCGCGGTTGAATGTCCTCCTGATGTCGGGATATGCGGAAGACGAGCTCCTCGAGCACGAAGCGCATAACGAATTCGCGATCCTCGGCAAGCCGCTTCGGCAGGAGGTGTTGGCCCGCTTGATCCGATCGGTTCTCGCCGAGCACATGGCATGACGCCCATTTAATGCGCGAAGGGCGGAATCCTGTTGCGCGTGGCGCGCCCGCCGCGCAAGCTTCGGACTCAGGGGAACCAGGAATTTCGCGCCAAGGCCATGCCGCTCGATCCGAACGCCGTCAACCTCCATCCGCAAGCCAGGCTCTTCCTCGATTTTCTCGCCCAGGCCAAGCGCATTCCCTATAGCGAAATCACGCCCGAGCAGGCGCGCGCGCAGTTCACGGAATTCTGCCGGCGCATGAAGAAGCAATGCGAATGGGACGTGACGGCGAGCGATCAGGCGATCCCCGGCCCGGCGGGCCCGCTGCCCACGCGGCTCTATCGCCCGCGCGCCAAGGGTGCGGCGGCGCTGCCGGTCCTGATCTATTTCCATGGCGGCGGCTGGTGCATCGGCGACCTCGATACGCATGACGCGGTCTGCCGGCAGATCGCCGATGCCGCAGGCTCGGCCGTGCTCTCGGTCGATTATCGCCTGGCGCCGGAAAACCCGTTTCCGGCGGCGGTCGAGGATGCCTTCGCCGCGGTCCAGCATGTCGCGCGCGAGGGCGCAAAGCTCGGCCTCGATCCCTCGCGGATCGCGGTCGGCGGCGACAGCGCCGGCGGCAATCTCGCGGCGGTCTCGGCGATCATGGCGCGGGATGCCGGCATTCCGCTGCGCGCTCAGATTCTGATCTATCCCGCGACCGATTTCTGCGGCGGTCATCCGTCGCATGAGGAATGCGCCGAAGGGTTCCTGTTGACGCGGGAATCGATCGACTGGTTCAGCACCAACTATGTCGATCCCTGCCATCATCGCGACTGGCGCGTCTCGCCGCTCTGCGCACCCGATCATTCCAGGCTTGCGCCGGCGCTGGTCATCGTCGGCGAATTCGATCCCCTGCGCGACGAGAGCCGCGCCTATGCCGAGCGGCTCAAGGCGGCGGGAACCGAGACGAGCTTCCATCTCTATCCCGGAATGATCCACGCCTTCATCAATCTCGGCGGCTTGATCAGCGTCGCCGACGACGCGCTGGAGCAGGTGGCCGCGATGTTGGCGAAGCGCTTCTCGGGCTAGCGCTTGACGCCGCAGGCCTTGTCGATCTGGGCAAGCGCCTGGGCAAAGCCGGCGAGCGCGTAGGTGTCGGTCGTCGCGGTGCCGCGCGTCGAGACGCCCTTGAAGACCGCGTGCTTGCCCTTGGCCATGGCGTCCACCACCGCCCTGTCGGTCGCGGCATCGCGCGACCATGCGGCGTCCTTGTTGGTGAACAGCGAGAACTTCTTGCCATCGACCATGAGTTCGGCGTCCGAGCCTTCCTTGAAGGCATAGCCCGCCTTGAAGCTCACCTCGTTCGCCACCTTCTCATGCGGGCGATGCGTGACCGTGGCCTGAGCCTTCTCGCGCTTGGCGCTGGCCGGCTCGACCTTGCTGGGCTCGCCGACGAGATAGCAGACCTTGCGGTTCTTCTCGGTATCGCTATAGGCCGACCAGCCCTCGGCACTGCCCAGACGCGTCACGCCCTGCTCGGTCGGCGCGTCCTTGTTTTGCGTGGCGTTTTGCGCCGAGGCCGGCGACGGTGCCGCCACGAGCAACCAGAGGAGCGCGGCGACGACGGAATGAACGAATGATGGCATGGCCGCCACCATAACTATTGTGCGCCGCTCTGCCAAGCCGCTGATTGACCCAGGGAACGGCTCTTGCACCGCCGGCGATGCCCGGGCAAGGTGCGCGGCAAAACCGAGGAGGGACCCTGATGCGCGCCGTGCTGTGCAAGGAGTTCGGAGGCCCGGAGAAGCTGGTCATCGAGGAGGTGCCGCCGCCGCCGATCCGCGACGGCGCTGTCCGCATCGCGATCCATGCCGCCGGCGTCAATTTCGCCGATACGCTGCTCATCACCGGGCAATACCAGGACAAGCCGCCCTTTCCCTTCACGCCGGGAATGGAGGTGGCGGGGGTCGTCACCGAGATCGGCGGCGGCGTGAACAAGCTCAAGGTCGGCGACCGTGTCCTCGCCTCGATCGGCCGCGGCGGCTATGCCGACGAGACGGTGGCCGAGGCCGACATCGTCCACCGCCTTCCCGAGAACATGGATTTCGTCACCGCCGCGGGATTTCCCGTGGCCTACAGCACCTCCCACGGCGCCTATGCCTGGCGCGGTCGGCTCAAGGCGGGGGAATGGGTGCTGGTGCTGGGCGCCTCGGGCGGCGTCGGCCTGACCGCGGTGGAGATCGCCAAGGCGATGGGCGCCACCGTGATCGCCGCGGCGGGCGGGGCCGAGAAGCTCGCCGTCGCCAAGCGCGCCGGCGCCGATCATCTCATCGACTACAAGACCGAGAGCTTGCGCGACCGTGTGAAGGAATTGACCGGCGGGCGCGGCGTCGATGTCGTCTATGATCCCGTCGGCGGCGACGTCTTCGATCAGAGCCTGCGCTCGATCGCCTGGGAAGGGCGGATCATCGTCATCGGCTTCGCCGGAGGCCGCATCCCGCAGATCCCCGCCAATCTGGTTCTCGTCAAGAACATCGACATCATCGGCTTCTTCTGGGGTTCCTATCGCCGCTACAAACCGCATCTCATGGCGGAATCCTACAGCCAGCTCTTCCGCTGGTTCGAGGAGGGAAAGCTCAAGCCGCACATCTCCCATGTCCTCGACCTGACCGAAGTGGCGAAGGCGTTCGAGCTCCTGACGACGCGCAAATCGACGGGAAAGGTCGTGCTGACCACCGGGCGTTCATAGAGCGCGAAGAGATTAGGTCGGTCCACAAAGCGTGACAAAGTTCCTTCTCCGCCCTTCAGGGCGGAGAAGGTTAGGATGAGGTGGGCGCCGCCGCCTATTCGTTGAGCGCCCTGGAATCCCCCACCTCACCTGGCCTCTCCGCCCCGAGGGGCGGAGAGGAAATTCGGTAAAGCGCATCAGTCTACTCACATCACGCGTTAGGCGCGATGGCGGCGATCCTCCGCGCGGATCGGCACGTCGTCGATCGAGGCGTCGCCGAGCCGCGCCCGGAGCGAGGCATTCTCCGCTTCGAGCGCCGCGATGCGGCTTTCGAGCGTGCCGACCGCCGCGGCGACATCGGCCGCATCGAATTTCTGCGGAATATGCTGCGGGCAATTCGTGTCCCAAGCCTCGACGGTGAAGACGATCACCTGTTCCACCCGCGCCGCGACGTCTTCCGGCATCAGCCGTGCCGTCAGATCCGCGTCGTTCTCGACGATCCGCGCGCGGCCCCAGATCTTGATTCGCCGGCGGCGCGCGTAATCCATGAGAAACAGATAGGCGCGCGGGTTCTCGGCGAGATTTCCCGCCGTGATGTATTGCCGGTTGCCGGCATAGTCGGCAAAGGCGAGCGTCTTCTCGTCGAGGACGCGGATGAACCCTTTGGGGCCGCCGCGATGCTGGATATAGGGCTGCCCGTCGGCGCTGGCGGTCGCGAGATAGGCGCTGTCGCGCTCGGCGATATAGGCCGCGAGATCGGGCGTGATGGTGGTCGGCCATCCGCCCTTCGCCTCGCGCCGCTCATAGGCGTCACGCGAGCCGCGCCGGGCTTGTATCGCCTTGACCGACGGCGTGAACGCAACATCCATCGAAGAAACCGGCATGATTGGCCTCGCTCGGAATGAGGTCGCTTCGGAGCGGAATATGCGCTATGCTGATTTCGGGATTAATGAGGGGCGTTTCGCCTTCTCTATTCCAAAATTTGGAATAATGCGATGGATCAGCTCCTGAGCTGGACGCTCTTCGCCGCGGTGGCGGAGCATGGCAGCTTTGTCGACGCGGCGCGCCGCCACGGCCGCTCGCCGCAATCGGTGACGCGCGCCGTCGCCGCGCTCGAAGAACGGCTCGGCACGCGTCTCTTCAATCGCACCACGCGCTCGGTGGCGCTGACCGATGCCGGCGCGCGGTATCTCGATTCATGCCGTCGCGTCCTCGCCGGCTTCAGCGAGCTCGAAGCCTCGGTCGCGGGCGAGCATGAAGCGCCGCGCGGCACGCTCTCCGTCACCGCGCCGGTGATGTTCGGCCGCTTGCATATTCTGCCGATCGTCCGCGACTTCCTCGGCGAGCATCCCGCCGTCGATGTCCGGTTGCTGCTGTGGGATCGCGTCGTCTCGCTCGTCGAGGAGGGCATCGATCTCGGCCTCCGGATCGGCGACATGCCCGACAGCTCGTTGAAGGCGATCCGCGTGGGCCAGGTGCATCGCGCGCTTTATGCGAGCCCGGCCTATCTCGCCGCGCATGGCACGCCGAAGCGCCCGAGCGATCTCGCGAGCCATGCCACCATCGCCTTCTCCGCCGTCACGCCGGTGGTGACGCGATGGTCTTTCGGCCCGCAGGGCGGCGCGCCCGCCGTCACGGTCAAGCCGCGGCTCGTCGTCAACACCGCCGAAGCGGCGATAGATGCCGCCTTGGCCGGCTTCGGCATCACGCGCGTGCTTTCCTATATGGCCGATCACCTGGTCGCCGCCGGCCGGCTCACGCTTCTTCTGGAGGCCTATGAGCCCAAGCCGATCCCGGTCCAGATCATCCATCCCGCGGGCCGGCATCTTCCGCCCAAGGTGCGGCTCTTCCTGGACAAGGCGGTCGCGGCGATCCGCGCCAAATACGAGGGCAATCCGCGGGCGCCGCGGCTCGACGGGTCGCTCAGCCCGGCCCTTGCGGCGCCGTCCGCCGCGGCGGCGCGAGCACATGGCCGCAATGGGGGCAAGTCGCGACGCCGGGCTTCGCCGCGGTCATCGCGGTGACCGCCTCCTCCGCCTCCTGCCCGGGGAGGCCGAGCCGGTCGCCGAAGCGCTCGATCGAGCGGATCTCGTCGCGGCTCAAGGGGCCGGCGGCGAGGCGATGCTCCAGCACGCGCCGGAATTGCTCGCGGCGCAGCCGGAGCTGATCCATGAAGCTCACGGTGATGAGGCCGGAGAAGAGCGCGAGCGTGCCGATGCCGACGACCGACACCACGCCGCCGATGATCTTTCCCGCGGCGGTCACCGGCACCATGTCGCCATAGCCGACGGTGGTCAGCGTCTCGACCGCCCACCACATCGCCGCCGGGATCGAGCTGAAGACCGTGGGCTGCGCCTCGTTTTCGAGCATGTAGAGGAGCGATGCGCTCATCACCAGGGTGAGGGCGACGATGAAGAGGACGGCGGCGATCGAGCGCGCCTCCTCGCGGAACACGGCCCAGAGCAGCGAGAATACCGTCGAATGCCGCGTGAGCTTGAGCATGCGCAGGAGGCGCAGGAGGCGCAGCACGCGCAGATCATCGGCGCCGAGCAATCCGAGGATCGCCGGCAGCACGGCCAGGAGATCGACGAGCGCGAAGAAGCTGCGCATATAGCGCAGCCTTCCCCAGAGCGGATGGGCGAAGCGTCCGCCATGGAGATCGACCGAGGCCCAGACGCGCAAGACATACTCGGCGGCGAAGACGGCAGTTGCGACCGTCTCGATCCACCAGAAGATCTCGGGGTTCTGCCGGTGGATGGGCTCGACGGATTCGACGATGACGGCGGTGACATTGACGATGATGAGGAGGGCGAGCGCGGCGTTGAAGAGCCGCGACGCCGCGCTTTGCGGCGCGGTGTCGTCGAACAGCGTATTGAGCCATCGGCGGAAGGCGACGTGCCGGCTCTCCAGCATGGCGCGGGCCTCCCCGTGATCTCCGGCCAAATCCAACGCCTTCATCGGCAAGTCGTCGTCGTTGATTCCAGGCTCTCCTTGAGTATCGGCAATTCCTTAGGTTTCGCCTAACGCTGCTCCTTTTCGTTCACACGCACCGCGGCCGGCCATCCGCTTTGCCGCACGAAGAAGATGAGGTCGAGCTCGGGCGGCGGCATGGCGGTCTGCGACAGCATGTCGTGGATCTGGCCACGATGATGGGTCTGGTGGTTGACGATGTGGCCCAACACCAGCCGCAGCGGCGTCTTGAACCGCACGCCCTGGGTGTTGGCATAGTCGAGCGGCTGATCGAGCCGTTCCGCCGCAATACCCTCGACGAGGCGGGTGAAATCCTCGTCCTGCACCTGCCGCGCCGCCCTGAGCGCGGCAAAATCCTCGTAGAGGATCTGGTTGAGCGCATAGCCGCGCGGCGCGCCGTCGATGCGGCTCATCCACAGCCGATCGCCCACCAAGATGTGGTTGAGCGTCGCATGGATCGAGCCGAAGAAGGAGCGACGCGGCGCGCGGTATTCGGCATCATCGAGCCGGGCGCAGGCATCATAAAGCCGCTCATTGGCCCAAGCATTGTAGCGCGCGAGGAGATCGAAGTAGGGATCGGCCATGGCCAGAGTCTACAGGACCGGCTGCGCGATGTCGCCAACTCGGTGCCAGACGGTCACTGCCAAGAGCGCTGGTTTCTTGGAAGGTCGCCGAGCGGATCAAGTACCTTTACCGACCGCGCGGGACCATCGTTCCATCGCCACAGGACCAGATTGCGCCCTCCGGCCTGACGGGTCGAGGGCGCGTAGACTCCCGAAGCACCTCTTTTGAAGAGGCGATTAGCGATAGTCCAACTCGGTGGGCGGCCGCCTCGTATAAAGGCGATTTCCTTCCAGGCGCAATGAAGCGCGGCCGAATCGATGCGCAGGCGCTTGCAAATAGTTGCGTCGCAGAGATCGACGATTTCCGCGACATCGACCTCATAGACGCAAAGCATCCCGGGACGGATGCCGAGTTCCTGCTCGTATTCGGCAATTGCCGTCGCCGCGTCCTCGGACATGTAGAGCGCTGGCCTTCCGGGCGGGTTGTACCGTCCGCCATGGGTTGCGGCACCCGTTCCGTCGAGCGGTCTGTGCGACCATTTGGGCGCGAGCATCCGCCAGAAGCGGCGCCTCACGCGCAGGGTCGGCAGCGTCAACCGTAGCCGCCGTCTCGCAAGGTTTCGAGATGGGTGAGCACGGCGCGGGAATGCCCCGCAGCCACGAGTTCCTCGGCCGTCTTGCCATCGAACCCGGCGAGCGGCTGATGCTTGAACCAGATGATCGCCCGCCCAGTATCGCCGCCCAGGAGATCGGCGGCCGTGACGACGACGCGCGCGACCGCACCCAAACGTTCCTGTACCGCCGGCGAGTCCGGCCGCTGTGCCAATGTGTTCCGGTGAACATGGGCGATTTCGGCAAGCCGTGTCATCGGCAGATGCAAGGCCGCACTCACCCTCTCCGGAGAGATGATGCCCCGCTTGGGATCGCGCACATCGTCGAGAAAGGCGCTAAGCATGAATGACCTGTGCGTAGAATGTGCAATATATGCACTTTTATCGCATGGACGTCAAGGGACGGCTCGTCACCGCGCGTCGCGCGCGCAACGCATCCGCCGTATAGAGCCCCAGCGCCACCCAGACGCAGGCGAAGGTGACCGCTTCCGCCCCGCTGAAAGGCTCGCCATAGGCGAGGATGCCGAGGAGGAAGGTTGCCGAGGGCGAGGAGAATTGCAGGAGGCCGATCGTGGTGAGCGGCAGCTTGCGCGCGGCAGCGGCGAACCAGACGAGCGGGAGCGCGGTGGCGAGGCCCGATCCCATCAGCAGCAGGTCTAAGCCCGGCGCGGCGATGCCGAAGCTGCCGCGCCCCTCATGCGCGAGCCAGAGCAGATATCCGAGCGCCAAGGGCGCCAGGATCGCCGCTTCGAAGGCGACGCCGATCAGCGATTCGACCGCGACGACCTTGCGCACGAGGCCATAGCAGCCGAAGGAGAAGGCGAGCGTGAGCGCGATCCACGGAACGCCGCTCGATGCCGTGGTCAAGATCACGACGCCGAGCGCGCCGATGAGGCACGCGGCGAGTTGCAGCGGCCGCAGCCTCTCGCCCAGCACCGCCATGCCGAGCGCGACGCTGACCAGCGGGTTCATGAAATAACCGAGGCTCGTCTCGATGATGTGGTCGCTGGTGACGGCGAAGATGTAGGTCACCCAATTCGCCGTGACGAGCGCCGCCGAAACCATGAGCAGCGCAATGCTGCGCCGGGTCAAGGCACGGCGCGCCTCGCCGAGTTGGCCGAGCGCGGCGATCAGCGCCACCGTCACCAATGCCGCCCACAGCACGCGATGCGCCAGGATCTCCAGCACCGGCACGCCTTCGAGCGCCTTCATGTAAAGCGGCAGCACCACGCCCCAGGCGCCGAAGGCGCCGAAGGCGTAGAGGAAGCCGATCCGTCGAACGCGTCGTTGGCTGTCCTCGGCCGTGCTCATCACGTTCCGCTATTCCCGGTGCGGCGCATCCAGGGCAGGATCATGAATCGTTAAGATGCGAGCAAGGCCGCTCGGAAATCGGGGTTGATGGCGGCTTTGAGACGCTTTC
>Ga0209062_1004436_pt1 | contig 14692 bp, 13 predicted proteins | sample Coa_R2_2_FD_187158 | JGI IMG/M metagenome (GOLD analysis project Ga0209062, IMG submission 187158) | Surface soil microbial communities from Centralia Pennsylvania, which are recovering from an underground coalmine fire - Coalmine... | ecosystem: Environmental > Terrestrial > Soil > Unclassified... | reverse complement strand
CACGTCATGCCCTTGCGCCAGCAGCCGCTCGCACAGATGCGAGCCCAGAAACCCCGCACCCCCCGTCACCAAAATACGCTTCCCAACCTCGCTCATGGCGTCCTGCCCTTGTGCTATCCCTTGGCCCGGGCGTGCAATGCCGGGCGCGCGGGTGTGACGGAACGGCGGCCGATGCTGATATAGGTGAAGCCGGCCTCGGCCATGTCGGCCGGCTTGTAGATGTTGCGCAGATCGATGACGACGGGCGCGCGCAGCAGCTCCTTGACGCGCTTCAGATCGAGCGCGCGGAACTCGTTCCATTCGGTGATGATGACGAGCGCATCAGCACCTTCCATCGCCTCATAGGCGCCGCCGCAGAAGACGATGCCGTCGAGCAGCTTCTTCGCTTCTCCCATCCCTTCAGGATCGAAGGCGCGGATCATCGCGCCGGCCTTTTTCAGCGCCGGCAGGATGGTGAGGCTCGGGCTGTCGCGCATATCGTCTGTATTGGGCTTGAAGGTGAGACCCAGCACCGCGACGGTCTTGCCCGCGACGCTGCCGCCGCAAGCCTTGATGATGCGCTCGGCCATGCGCTCCTTGCGGCTATCGTTCACCTTGACCACGGCCTCGACGATCGTGACCGGCGCCTCAGCCTCCTGTGCGGTACGCACCAGTGCCAGGCAGTCCTTGGGAAAGCACGAGCCGCCATAACCCGGACCGGCATGCAGGAATTTGCGGCCGATGCGGCCGTCGAGCCCAATGCCGCGCGCGACGTCTTGGACATCGGCGCCGACGGCCTCGCAGAGATCGGCAATCTCGTTGATGAAGGAGATCTTGGTGGCGAGAAAACTGTTGGCCGCGTATTTGGTGAGCTCGGCGGTCTCGACGCTGGTGAAGATCATCGGCGTCTCGATGAGATAGAGCGGCCGGTAGAGCTCGCGCATGATTTCGCGCGCGCGTTGGCTGTCGGTGCCGATAACGACGCGGTCGGGACGCATGAAATCTTGGATCGCCGCGCCCTCGCGCAGGAATTCCGGGTTCGAGACGACGTCGAACTCGGCATCCGGGCGCGTCTTGCGCAGGATCTCGGCGACGCGGCGGCCGGTGCCGACGGGCACCGTCGATTTCGTCACCACCACCGTGTACCCCTGGAGCGCGCGGGCGATCTCCTCGGCGGCCCCGAAGACATAGGAGAGATCGGCATGGCCGTCGCCGCGGCGCGACGGCGTGCCCACCGCGATGAAGACCGCATCCGCCGCCGCCACCGCCTGGGCCAGGTCCGTCGCAAAGGAAAGACGCCCGGCCCGCATATTGCTTTCGACGATCTGATCGAGGCCGGGCTCGAAGATCGGGATCTCGCCTTTCTGCAAGCGCGCGATCTTGTCCGCATCCTTGTCCACGCAAGTGACGGAGACACCGAATTCGGAGAAGCAAGCGCCGGAGACGAGACCGACATATCCCGTACCGATGACTGCAATGCGCATGATTGTTCCTCGTGAGCAATGAGAACGAGCCTAAGGCGGAAAAATTCCTCTCCGCGTTTTGCGGCGGCGGGGCGACACGCGCCAGGGCTGCGGCGAGGCCCATTCGGCATCCGACGCGCCGGGCGCCGAATAAAGCAAAGCCCCGCGCCGAGGCGGGGCGGCGTCGGCCACCGGCTTGCCGGTGTTTCGGATCGTCGGGCCGCCGTCAAATACCGGCAATCGCGCCGGCCCGTCAAGGCGCCGGGCTGGACGGCGTAAAAACCATCGACACGGGCAAGCAGTATGTCGGATTTACTTACACCTCCTTTCGGAGCGGGCTCAAAAATGGCGGATTTCCGCCGTCGGCGCGGATTTTGCGTAGTGCCCGGCAAGTCTTGACCCCTACCGCGGACAGCAAATGCACAATCATGGCCCGGCCGGAACATTCGGCCTGGAAATCGCCTTGCCGACATCCAAAGCATCGGCGCCGAGCAGCCCATGAAGGAGCTTTTTTCCTTCGGACGGTTGTGGCGGCGGCATCCCGCTTCCGAAACCGGGAGACCGGTCTTCCGCTGCTACTTCCTCGATGCGGTCGGCAGCATCCAAAGCTCCGAGAATGTTCAGACCGACAATCTCGACCAGGCGGTCGAGCGCGTCCTGGTGATGCTGGCGGAGCGGCCACAGCATGCAGGCTTCGAGCTTTGGCAAGGCACGCGCCGGCTGCACACGCATATTCGGACCCGCTTGTGAGACGGGCCGGAAGCGGGGACGATCTCGGCGCAATTCGCGCAGAGATTGTGCCAGGGGAACGCTTGTCCGCCTTTTTCGTTCATCGTACACATGACGCATGCGGAAGGACGGGGCGGCGCCGAGCGTTATCGCATCTGATCGGCTGAGCGGCGGCGAGCAAACATGAGCACAGCGGTTCTGGTGACGGGCGGCGCCGGCTATATCGGCAGCCATGCCTGCAAAGCTCTTGCGCAGGCGGGCTACACGCCGGTTGTCCTGGACAATCTTTCCCGTGGCCATCGCGACGCCGTGCGGTGGGGTCCCCTGGTCACCGGAGAGCTCGCCGATCGCGAGCTGGTGACGGCGACGCTGCGCCGCTTCGATATCGCAGCCGTCATGCATTTCGCGGCGCTCGCCTATGTCGGCGAGTCCATGACACGCCCCGACCTCTATTTCCGGAACAATGTCGTCGACAGCCTCGCGCTCCTCGAGGCCATGCACGAGGTCGGCCTGCGTCATTTCGTCTTCTCTTCGAGCTGCGCCACCTATGGCGTGCCGGAGAGCGTGCCCATCCGCGAGATATCGGCGCAACGGCCGGTCAATCCCTATGGCGAGAGCAAGCTGATGGTCGAGCGCCTGCTCCACTGGTACGGCGCCGCCTATGGCTTCTCTTATGCGGCGCTGCGTTATTTCAACGCGGCCGGCGCCGATCCCGAAGGCGAGATCGGCGAGAACCACGATCCCGAGACGCATCTCGTCCCGCTCGTCCTGCTGGCGGCGCTCGGACGGCGCCCGCAAGTCGATATCTACGGCACGGACTACCCGACGCCCGATGGCAGCGCGATCCGCGACTATATCCATGTGACGGATCTCGCCGATGCTCATGTGCGGGCGCTGCGTCATCTGGAGCGCGGCGGCGCCGGCACCGCCCTCAATCTCGCGACCGGACGCGGCTATTCCGTGCGCGAGGTCATCGCCGCGGCCGAGCGCGTCACCGGCCGCCCCGTGCCCCGACACGAAGCGCCGCGGCGTCCCGGCGACCCGCCCGTGCTCGTCGCCGACGCGACGCTCGCCCGTGAGGTCCTGGATTGGGTCCCACACCATTCCGATCTCGACACCATCATCGCGACGGCGTGGAAATGGCATAGGCGGTGATCCGGCACGCTCGCCCGCCGATACGCTTGACAGCATGCGATTTCTGCGGCGCTATCGCCGCCGCGGAATAGGCCCGGCACCGCTGCCGTTCTGCTGAAGAGCCTCTCTCGCCGCCGCCCGGGGAGCGCGGCGTTCCGCCCTGGAGTCCAAGGGAGTTCACACCTTATGCAACCGGTCGAGACCGCCCTCGCGGTGGACCAGGGAACGCATACCGCTGAAAGCGCTGCCGCGATTCGCGTGCAGGGAAAATTCTTCTTCGAGGGCTCGCGCAAATTCTTCCTGAAGGGCGTGACTTACGGGCCCTTCCCGGTGGGCTCGCATGGCAGCCAGTTCCCCGAGCGCGACATCGCCGAGCGCGATTTCCGCCTGATGGCCGAGATGGGCGCCAATGTCGTGCGCGTCTTCACCGCTCCGCCGCCCTGGCTTCTCGATCTCGCCGCAGCGGCCGGGCTCAAGGTGCTGGCCGGCATTCCCTGGTCGCAGCACGTCACTTTTCTCGACAGCGCGAACCTCCAGACCGAGATCATCCGCGCCGTGGTCGAGGCGGTGCGCGGCATGGCGTGCCATCGTGCCATCTTCGCCTATCTCATCGGCAACGAGATCCCGCCCGATATGGTGCGCTGGCACGGGCCCGAGCGCGTGCGCGATTTCCTGAAGCGGCTCGTTGCCGCGGTCAAGGAAGTCCATCCCGAGGCGCTCGTCAGCTACGCCAATTTCCCTTCGACCGAATATCTCACCGTCGATTTCACCGATTTCCTCTGCTTCAACGTCTATCTCCATCAGGAGCAGGCATTTCGCCGCTATCTCTCGCGCCTCCACAACCTCGCGGTCGACAGGCCGCTGGTTCTCACCGAATTCGGCATCGATTCGATGCGCGAGGGCCGCGAGGAGCAGGCGCGCATCCTCTCCTGGCAGATCCGCACCGCCTTCGAGCTGGGCGCGGCGGGAACGTTCGTCTTCGCCTGGACCGACGAATGGTTCACCGGCGGCCATCTCATCGAGGATTGGACCTTCGGGCTCGTCGATCGCGCGCGCGAGAAGAAGCCGGCTTTCCTCGCCGTCGCCGAGCGCTATCACGGCCCCATCCCGCCGGCGCTGCCGCGCTATCCCCGCGTCTCCGTCGTCGTCTGCGCCTACAACGCCGAGCGCACGATGGAGGATTGCCTCGTATCGCTCGAGAAACTCAACTACCCCGATTACGAGGTCATCGTCGTCAATGACGGCTCGACCGACCGCACCCTCGCCATCTCCGAGCGCTTCACCTATTGCCGTATCATCAGCCAGCCGAACAAGGGGCTGAGCGCGGCGCGCAATGTCGGCGCCGAGGCCGCGACGGGCGAGATCGTCGCCTATACCGATAGCGACTGCGTCGCCGATCCCGATTGGCTCACTTATCTCGTCGCCAAGATGGAGACGGGCGATCTCGTCGCCTGCGGCGGACCCAATTTCCCGCCGCCCGAGAACAGCCTCGTCCCCGCCGCCGTTGCGGTGTCGCCGGGCGGGCCCACCCATGTCCTCCTCTCCGACGATGTCGCCGAGCACATCGCCGGCTGCAACATGGCCTTCCGGCGCGATGTGCTGCTCAGGCTTGGCGGCTTCGATCCGATTTATCGCGCGGCGGGCGACGATGTCGATATCTGCTGGCGCTTCCAGGACGCAGGCTACACCATCGGCTTCAGCCCGGCCGCCGTGGTGTGGCACTACCGGCGCAACACGGTGAAAGCCTATATCGGCCAGCAGCGCGGCTATGGCAAAGCCGAAGCGCTCGTCTATTCGAAGCATCCCTTCCGCTTCAATCTCTTCGGCCAGGCGAAATGGCTCGGCCGCATTTATGGCGATCTCTCCGCCGCCCTCCTCTTGTCGCGCAAGCCGGTGATCTATTCCGGCGTCTTCGGCCGCGGCCTCTTCCAGACGATGTACGAGCCGCCCTCCTCGCTTGCCCAGTTCCTGCCGCTCACCTTCGAATGGAATGTCGTGGCGATCGTGCTGGCGCTCGCCGGCATTCTCGCCGGCGGCTGGGCCTGGCTCCTCATCGTACCGCTCCTCATCACCTGGGTGATGTGCGTCAATGGCGCATTGAAGGCGCCTATCGACAAGCGGTTCCGCGGCCTGAAGGCGCGCGCGCTCGTCGCGCTCCTCATCTATTTGGGTCCCATCCTGCGCGGCTGGGAAAGACTCCGCTGGCGCCTGCGCGAGATGAAGACGCATGAGAATAGCCCCGCGCCCGTGCAAGAGCCGCTCCACCCCGCGCGGCGCGTGCTCAGCGAGCGCGCCTTCTATCTCTCTTTCTGGAGCGAGCACAGCGACGAGAAGGAGAGCCTCCTGGCCGGCCTCATGCGCTTCATGACGCCGCAAAAATACTTCATCGTCGCGGATCAAGGCTGGAACGACTGGGACCTCAAGATCGCGCGCGGCCTGTGGAGCCGCGCCTATGTGCTGGTCTGCACCGAGAATCACGGCGGCGAGAAGCGGCTTTTGCGCGTGCGCTGCGCCATGCGGCTCTCGCGCTTTTCGGCGTTCGTGCTACGCGCCTATGCGATCGCGACGGCCGCGGCGCTCATTCTTGATGCGCCCACCGCCGCCGCGATCATCGGTCTCCTCGGCATCGCCCATGCCGGCCTCATCGCCTACCGAACCGTCGAATTCGGCAGGCTCATGCATGGCATCATCGAAGCCGTGGCGAAGCAGGCGGGGCTGACGCCGGTAGCACCGGCCGGCGAGAGCGCGATGCCGGCGGGCACGCCGCGCCCCGCCTGAGACGAGCGCCGCCGATGGGCGATCTCGCCCGGAAATTCCTGCCTTATCTCCGCCCCTATCGCTGGCGCGTCGCCTGGGCGCTCATCCAGGTCTTCCTTATCGCCGGCTTCGATCTCCTGAAGCCCTGGCCGCTGCAATTCGTCATCGACCATGTGCTGAGCGGGAAACCGCTCTCGGCGCCTTGGCTCGGCGGGCTCTCGACCGAGACGCTGCTCGTTGTCGCCTGCCTGGCGCTCGTCGCCGTCACCTTGGGCTCGGGCCTTTTGGCGCTCCTTCACAACTACACCACGATCGGCGTCGGCCAGCGCATGGTGAATGATTTGCGCGGCGCGCTCTATGCGCATCTCCAGCGCCTCTCGCTGGCCTTTCACAGCCGGCAGAAGGTCGGCGATCTCATGTACCGCATCACCGCCGACAGCTTCGCCGTGCAGACCATGATCATGAACGGCGTGCTGCCGATCCTCTCGGCGATCGTGCTGCTCGCCGGCATGCTCGCGGTGCTGATCCCGCTCGACGCGCTCCTGACGCTCGTCTCGCTCGCGGTCGTGCCGCCGCTCTTCGCCTTGATCGCGGTTTTCAACCACAAGATCTCGAGCATCGCCACCGAAGTGCGCGAGCGCGAGAGCGCAGTCTACACGCTCGTCCAATGGGCCATGAGCTCGATCAAGGTGGTCCAGGCCTTCACCAAGGAGGAGGAGGAGCACGGCCGCTTCATGGGCGCAAGCCGCGCCAGCCTCGGCGCGACGCTGCGGCTTTATAGCTGGCAGACGCTTTATTCGGGCGCGGTCAATACGCTGATCGCAGGCGGCACCGCGCTCGTCGTCTATGTCGGCGCGCGCTCGGTGCTTTCGGGCCATCTCTCGATCGGAGAGCTCGTCGTCTTCATCTCCTACCTGGCGCAACTCTACGTCCCGGTCAACCAGATCACGCAGAGCTGGGGACTCATTGCCGGCGCGCGCATCGGCGCCACGCGCTGCTTCGAGATTCTCGACACCGAGGCCGATCTCAAGGATGGCAGCTCGAGCTTCCCGCCCGAAGGTGCGCGCGGGGCGGTCGAATGGCGCGGCGTCAGCTTCCGCTACCGCCCGGAGATGCCGGTGCTGCGCGAGGTCAATCTGCGCGTGGCGCCCGGCATGCGCGTGGCGCTGGTGGGAGCTACCGGCGCCGGCAAATCGACGCTCTTGAGCCTCGTTCCGCGCTTCTTCGATCCCTCGACCGGCAGCGTGCTCATCGACGGCGTCGATGTCCGCGACTATCGGATCAAATCGCTGCGCCGACAGATCGCCATGGTGCTGCAACCGCCGCTCGTCTTTCCCTTGTCGGTACGCGACAACATCGCCTATGGCCGGCCGGGGGCGAGCAATGGCGAGATCGAGGAGGCAGCACGCCTCGCGCGCATTCACGATCTCATTCTCTCGCTGCCGCAGGGCTATGACACCGTGCTCGGCGACAATGCCGCCTTGTCCGAAGGCGAGAAACAGCGCCTCACCATCGCCCGGGCCATGCTGCGCAACGCGCCGATCCTCGTCCTCGACGAGCCGACCTCGGCGCTCGATGTCGAGACCGAGGCGCTGGTGATGGAGGGCATCCGGCGCCTGACCGAGCGCCGCACCACCTTCATCATCGCCCATCGGCTTTCGACCGTGCGCAGCGCCGACCTTATTCTCGTGCTGCGCGACGGCATCATCGCCGAGCAAGGCACATTCGCCGAGCTGATGCGCCACGGCGGGGTCTTCGCCGAGCTTTACAACACGCAATTTGCCGAGAGCGGCACCACACCCGCAGCCGGTTGAGCTCGGCTCGGCGGCATCGCTGGCTCACCGACCTTCGCTTCGCCTATACTGTCGACCTTCGGGATCGCCTTCCCCTTTGCCTTGTGCCGGAGGAAGAAGATGAGCGACTGGCTGCACAGCCTTCCCGTCGTCGGAATGGCCGTCGTGGTTTTCGGCCTCATCTATCTCGCCAGCGCCGCAATCTATGTCGTCGTCATGGCCTTCGCGAATGCCGGCTGGGCGCGTGCGTTCAAGGCGGTATCGCCCGGCATCCTGTCTCCGCTGGGGATTTTATGCGGCCTTTTCATCGCGTTCACCGCTGCGCAGGTGTGGAGCGACAACGACCGTGCCGCCGTCGCGGTCAATCACGAGGCGAGCGCACTTCGCGCCGTCATCATCTTTGCCGCAGATCTTCCGGAAGATCTGCGGGCGCGGCTCCATGCCCTGCTCCATCGCCATATCGAAGACGCCGTCGACCGGGAATGGCCGATGATGGCGAAGGGGACCGCCACGCTGAGCAGCAGCCCCCGCGCTCTTGCAGAGGCGATGCAACTGACCCTTGCTCTGGCGCCGACGGGGGCGGGCCAGCAGACGGCGCAGCGCAAGATCGTCTCGGCTTTGGAGTCCGCGCTCGATGCGCGACGGCAGCGCATTCTCATCAGCCAGTCGCAGGTCAACGCCGTAAAATGGTCCTGTCTCCTTTTGCAAGCGGCTTGCGTCTTGCTCGTCATCGCCTTGATCCACAGCGACAGCCGGGCTGCAACGGCGATCGGCATGGGGCTGTTCGCAACCGGCGTGGCCGTATCGGTCTTGCTGATCGCCGCCTATGATCGCCCGTTCATCGGGCAGCTCGCCATCGGACCGGCCCCGCTGCTTCAGATCATGCCCGGACTCGAAGCCGGTTAGCCGCCTCCGCACCGATTCCGACTCAGCTTGGAATCGCTTCCGCCTCCGGCACGATCGCCGCATAGCGGTCGGCGAGCTCGACGAGCGCGATGCGTTGGAGATCGGCGGCACGCACCACGCCGCCCATGCCGTCCGGCAGGTCGCGCGTTGCGGTCGCCGGCGCGATGACCGTCGTCTTGAAGCCGAGATCGAGCGCCGCGCGCGCCGTCGAGCTCACGCACATATGCGTCGCGAAGCCGACGAGCACGACGTCGCTGCGCCCGGCGGAGCGCAGCATCGCCTCGAGCTCGGTCTTGGCGAAGGCGTTGGGGAAGCCCTTCTCGATCACCGCTTCGCCCTTGGCCGGCCCGAGCTCGGGCATGATCTCCCACATCGGCCCGTCCGGCGCGAAGAGGGCGCCGCCGGGCCGGCCGCGATGCTTGATGTGAATGATCTGAGCGCCGTGCCGACGCGCCGCGTCAAGGGCGCGGCGGGCCGCATCGGTCGCCTTTTCGATCCCGGCAAGCGGCAGCGCACCGTCGCGGTATTCGCGCTGGCAATCGATGAGCACCAGCGCCGATTGGCGCCAGGGGCCGGGTGACAACGAGACGCCGGCAAGCTGCAACAACGTGCGTGGTTCTGCCATGCTTCGAACTCCCCTCAGCGTTGAGCGGGTGATCCTAGCCGCTGCGGCGCGCGCCGCAAGCGCGGGCGCCATGCAGCGGCAGCAGGGATGCCGCGCGCGCCCTTGGCTGGCGCCCGATGCCCTTGACGACGACAATGGCCTTCATGATGGAACAGGCAGCGGCCGGAGGCCGGCGCGCGGCGGGAACGGAAGTGGCTGCGGCCTATCTGCTGCTCACCGTCGCCATGCTGTCCTGGTCGGGCAATATCGTGATCGCGCGCGCGCTCGCCGGCACGGTGCCGCCGCTGGGCCTCAGCCTGATGCGCTGGATCATCGCCTTCGCGGTGGTGCTGCCTTTCGCCTTCCGCGAGCTCATCGCCAAGCGCGCCGTGATCCGCGCGCGCTGGCCCGTCCTGCTGCTCCTCGGCCTTTTGGGCCTCACCTTCTGCAACAGCCTCTCCTATGTCGGCGTGCAATGGACGACGGCGATCAACGGCGCTCTCGTCAACGCGGCAGGCCCGATGCTCACCCTCGCCGCCGCCTTTGTACTCGACCGCGAGCGTGCAACGGGCCGGCAGATCTCCGGCATTCTCGTCTCGCTCATGGGCGTGATCGTCATCGTGCTGCGCGGCGATCCCGCGGCGCTCTTCGCGCTCTCGATCAATCCCGGCGACGTCGTGATCCTGATCGCGGTCGCCACCTGGTCGGTCTATACCGTCCTCTTGAGGCGCCGCCCGTCCGAGCTGTCGCCGGTGGCCCTGCTCGCCGTGCTCTTCGCCATCGGCAGCGTGACGCTGCTGCCGCTTCACCTCGTCGAATCCGCGCTCGGCCGGCCGCTGCCGATGACCGGGCCGGCGCTCCTGGGCTATGCCTATGTCGGGCTTTTCCCGGCAGCCATCGCCTTCTTCGGCTGGAACCGTGGCGTCCAAGTGATCGGCGCCAGTCGCGCCAGCTTCTTTAGCTATTTGATGCCGCTTTTCTCGGCCGGGCTTGCTTTCGTCTTTCTGGGCGAGGAGATCACGCGCTATCACCTCGTCGGCGCCGCGCTCATCTTCCTCGGCATCTTCCTCGCCAATCACCGCTCACGTACGTGAGGCGTCATGCTGCGGCGGCTTGGCGGGCGGGTTGCCGGGCCGGTCCTCGGGCCGATCGCCCGGCGCCGGCGGCTGGAGCGAGCGCTGCGCCGCCTCGGCGATGCCGCGCAACTCGTCGCCATTGAGGCCGCCGACCACCGCGACATCGACCCGGCCATCGAGCCAAGTGTAGAGCGAGAGATCCTGGCGCTGCACCGGCCGCATCGCCGCCGTCCGCGGCCCGCCATTGGCGGGGCCCACGAAGACAGTGACCAGGCGGCCCGCCTTGTCGCGATAGAGGAGCTGCGCGGCCACGCCGTCCGAGGTCGGCAGCAAGCGGCCGGCGACCATGCTGAACCCTTTCTGGCTCAGATCAGGAAGCCGCACCGGCGCGCCCAGGCGCTTGTCGAGCTGGGTGTTGAGCTTCGCGGCGGCATCGGCGCCGAATTCCGTGGGCTCGCTGGCGGCGCTCGCATAGAAGCTATGCACGCGCGCCGCGGTGTCGGCGAAGCTCGACCTTGGCTCGACTGTGTTGTCGGAATTGTAGAGTTCGGTCACCGTCGCGCCCAGCGCCGCCGCCATGACCAGCGCCGCCGCCACGGCCGATGCGGGGCGCCACAAGATGTGGAAGCGCGAGCGGCCCAGACGCCGCTCGAGCCGGCGCAGCAGGCGCTCCTGCGCTTCGGTGCGCGGCACCGCGCCGGCGGCCCCGAACAACTGGCGCATCATCTCGTTCTGCTGAACATAATCGCGGACGCGCGCGGCGGCCTCGGGATGCTGCTCCAGATAAGCCTCGACCGCGGCGCGGCGCGCCTCATCGAGATGACCGTCGACGTAGAGATGCAGCTCGTGCTCGTTGATGGAATGGTCCATGGTCACTTCACCCGGCGCAAATGGCGGACGGCGCCGCGGCCCGCGACCGCGGCGGCGGGCTCGAGATCGTCCTCGACCTCCTGCCCGGGATGCATCATGTAGCGGCGCAAAGCCTCGCGGCCGCGTGCCACGCGCGACATGATCGTGCCGATCGGCACGCCGACGATGCGTGCCGCCTCGTCATAGCTCATGCCTTCCATGCCGACGAGCAGAAGCACCTGCCGCTGCTCCTCGGGGATCCGGTCCAAGGCGCGCTCGAGATCACGCAATTCGAGCCGCGTATCCTGGTCGGGCGGCGCGCTCATGCCGCGCCAGCTCCGTCCCTCGCTGGCATCGACGCTCGCCAAGCGGGCGTGGCGGCTGCGCACATTGTTGACGTGAATATTGTGCAGGATGGTGAAGAGCCAAGCGCGGAGGTCGCTGCCGGGGCGCCAGAGATGGGCACGCGACAAGGCGCGGGCGAGGCAATCCTGAACGAGGTCTTCCGCCTCGATCCGGTCGCCGAGCAGCGCGCGCGCGTAACGGCGCAATGCCGCGATATGATCCTCCAGGGCCGGCTGGAGCATGGGCAGACCGCTCCTCCTGCATCAATCGGCACCCACTGTGCCGTACCGCCCCGACAAACAAACGGGAAGGCTGGTTATTCCACAATATCCGGGCCGTCGCCCCGTGCCTCCGTTTAGAAACCACTACGTTAGTTCGGAATATTCGTTTTCGCTTTATGTGAAAATTGAGGCGGGAATTTTTCCCTCGCCGAGCCTGTTATTGGCCGGCATCGATTGATCCGGGGGATATATCAGGGAGAAGTTTTGCCATTTCGAGGCAACTCAGTAATGGAGGCATGTGATGGAAAGAAAGAAGAGTTGGTTGCTGGCGACCGCGCTCCTCTCGGCCTTCGCCTTGGCCGCCTGCGACAATTCGGGATCGAGCAGCTCGAATACGGGGTCGAGCGGCGGCGCCGGCGCAAGCCGGCCTTCTGCGAGCGGCACGGCGTCGCCGGGTACGGGCAGTACGATGACGCCGTCGGGCAGTGCGGGTAGCAGCACGGCACCGAGCCATACGACCGGCGGCGCCGGGGGTACAACTGGCGGTGCGGCGGGGACGAGCGGCGCCGGCGGCGGCGCGTCAGGCGGCAGTCACTAGCGGCGGGACACAGCCATTTTGCTCGTCCTTCCCGCGCAAGCCGGCTCACGCTTTCGCGGGGGTGACGGCCGAACCGGCTGAGCTTCCAGGCGACAAGCGAAAACGGCCGGAGGACGTCCTCCGGCCGTTTTTCTTGCCTTGCGGCCCCGCCTCAGGGCATGACGATCTCGACGCGGCGGTTCTGCGGCTCGCGGACGCCATCCGCGGTCGGGACGCGCGGATTCTCCTTGCCTCGCGCCATTTCGGTGATCGCGTCGGCGGGGACGCCGAGCTTGACCAGGAGCGCACGCACGCGGTCGGCGCGGCGCTTGGAGAGATTGAGATTGTACTTCGCCGGCCCGGCGAGATCGGTGTAGCCCGTGAGATCGACGCGCGCGACGCCGCCCGCCTTGAAGGTCGAGGCCGCCTGCTCGACGATCTTGGTCGCCTCGGGGGTGAGCGTATCGCGGTCGAAATCGAAGAAGACGATGTAGTTCCGCTGTGGCGTGGGAGGCGGAGCGGCGGGGGGCGCGGCTGCGGCCGCTGGTGCCGGAGCCGGCGCGGCAGCGGGCATCGGCGCGGGCGGCGGGGCCGCCGGTGCGCCGAAATGATAGGTCAGGCTCAGCAGGACGTTGTGGGTATGGTATTGGGGGCTGAAGCTGCCGCCACCGCCTGCGGCTGTACGGGTAAAGGTCGGGTCGAGGGTGGCGAAGTAGCGGTAGTCGAGCCCTAGAGAGACGCTGGGCGTGAGGGCATAGCTCACGCCGGCAATCCCCTGATAGGCAAAGCGCGTGTCATCGCTATCGACGATGGTGGCGCCGGAACCCGCCACACTGTTCAGGCTGAGGCGCGCGACGCCGATGCCGGCGCCCAGGTAGGGTGTGAATCGCGATTGCGGGAAAAAGCTGTAGATGCCGTTCGCCATGAAGGACAATGCGCTCGCATCGCCGCTCGGGCTGGTGAGCCCGACGCCGCCGGAGCTCAAAGACTTCACATCGTGATGGCGGTAGCCGATCTCGCCCTCTGCGCGGAGCGCACCGAAATTGTAGCCCGCGAAACCCGACACCAGGAACCCGTTGTCGAATCGGATATCGGTCCCGTTGTTCTTCATCTCCTGGAGATCGGACCAGCCTGCACCCGCGCCGATATACCAGCCGGGCACATCCGCATGGGCGGCATGGCCGGCAAGCATCAGCAAGGGTACGGCAATGACGGGCAACAGACGCGATTTCATCTCGAGCTCCCACAATTTCCGGCTGCGTAGCGCAGGCGCCGTAGTGATTATCGGCTTATGTAGCATCGGTTAGCAGGAGGCAACACTACTTTATGGCAATCTGCGGTTGATTTTGCCGGAGCGTGGCGCGGCGGCGACACTCACCTCGACAATGGCAGGCCGACAGGAGCCGCCGCGTGCGACATGACTTCGGTCGAGCCCTCATAGATCATGCGGAGCGCCACCGCCGTCACGATGGCGAGGCCGAGCCAGGCAATCCAGCGGTAGCGCTCGAGGAGCCGCGCCACCAGCGACGAGGCGGCGCCCATGAGCACCACGGACAGCAACAGGCCCGCGGTCAGGACCCAGAAATGATTGCGCGCCGTTCCCGCCACCGCGAGCACGTTGTCGAGCGACATCGATATGTCCGCGGCAATGATCTGCCATACGGCAGGCGCAAAGCGCTTGGGCGGCAGATTTGCCTCGGCATCCGCGCCGCGCAAACCGGCGGGCGCGCGCAGCTCGCGATAGAAGCGCCACGCCACGAACAAGAGCAGGATGCCGCCCGCCAGCGTCAATCCGACGATGTTGAGCAGCGAGACGGCAAAGGCGGCAAAGCCGATGCGGAACAAGGTTGCAACCACGACGCCGATCAGAATGCCCTGGCGGCGCTGCGCCGGCGGCAATCTCGCCGCCGCCATGCCGACGACCACGGCATTGTCGCCGGCGAGCGCGACATCGATGACGACCACCGAGAAAAAGGCGGTGATCTCGTTGAGGTCGATGAAACCGGTCACGAAAAAGCCCTTCACGTCGCTCGTCGCGGGGTCATGACGAAGAACGAGCCATCGCCCAAGACACCATAGTAGCGAACGTCATCGCGTGACAGCGGCCACCGCGAGAGTTGCACGCCGCATGGCCGCGCCCCACACTCGCCGCCATGCCGGCCATTGCGTTGCGTCTGGCGCTGCTCTACGCGGCGATCTTCTTCGTCTCCGGCGTGCAATTGCCGTTCGGGCCCGTGTGGCTCGCCTCGCGCGGACTTT
>Ga0209062_1004433_pt1 | contig 14697 bp, 8 predicted proteins | sample Coa_R2_2_FD_187158 | JGI IMG/M metagenome (GOLD analysis project Ga0209062, IMG submission 187158) | Surface soil microbial communities from Centralia Pennsylvania, which are recovering from an underground coalmine fire - Coalmine... | ecosystem: Environmental > Terrestrial > Soil > Unclassified ... | reverse complement strand
GGTATGTCACCGGCGACGACGGCGAGCCAATCGTCGACATTCCGGCCGAGGATGACTATCCCTGCCCGAAAGGCTGTTCGCCCACCTGGGATGCGACCACCCTACGCCCTATCGACTCGCTCGAAGCGCGCATGCGCGCGGCCGGTGTCTCGCATGCCCCCATCGCGGTCGCCGAGCTGCAAGGCGGCTATTTCAATGGCTGGGGAGGCGAAAGCTACCAGCAGATTGCCCAGTCCCTAACCCCTGGCTTCCGCGAAGTCGTCGACGGCTCCGTCCTGGGTCAGGGCGCCACCCTGGTCTCGATCTACATGATCGCGGGCGGAACGTCGTGGGGTTATCTGGCCGGACCCAACACGGCAACCTCCTACGATTACGGTGCGCCGATTCATGAGTGGGGTGTGCCCGGACCCGGCTATGCCGCGCTCAAGCGAACGGGCATGTTCGTGCAGGCGTTTGAGGATGCCCTGGTCGCGACGGAACCCGATGGCGCCGCCCTCACCGCGACCAACCGCAATCTGTTGTATGCCGTGCGCCGCGGCGTATCGAGAAGCCAGAAGAACGCCCTCTTCATCGTGCTGCGCAACGCCGACCCACACCGGACCATGTCCACGCAACTGCAGTTGCCGGTCGGCAGGACGCCTGTGCGCACGGGAACCATCACGCTCGGCCCCCATTCCTTGCAGCTTCTGCTGGCCAACTTTCACATCACGCCAACGACACTGCTACGGTACTCGACCAGTCGCCCCTTGACCCAGGCGAGCATCGACGGCGGTCGGGCGCTCGTCTTCTATGGCGAGCCCGGCACCATGGGCGAGACGTCCCTGGCATTCGCTCGCCGGCCGTCCCTGCTGCGCGTCGACCGCGGCATCGCGGCGTCCTATGACTCGCACGCGCATCGATTGCTCCTGCGCTATCGACACGGCGAGACGCCGCGCTACGTGGCACTGGCAACCGACCGCGGCCGGCTGGTGCTGGTCTTCACCGGGCCGGACACGGCCGCCCGCACCTGGCGACTGGATTCCGAGGCGGGCCAGTTGCTGCTCATCGGCCCCCAGACCGCATACCTCGCGGGCAGCCGAGGCGGCACGCAACTGCAGATCGAGAGCCGTGATACAACCCCCCTAATTGTTTGGGCGCCGCGCCGTCTCGCGCTGGTCCCTCCTGTCGCGCAAGCCGCCCGCATTCAGCCGCGGGCCGGCGTCGCCGGGTCCCGCTCCGCGGCCAAGGCCCGGTTTGTAGCGGCGCGGCGAGATGCCACGCTGCGCGCGGTGATCGGCGTCGTGACGCCGGGCGACCACGCTCTGGTTCTACCCCAACTGACCACCTGGCGCTTTCAGCGGGAGGGCTTCGAAGCCAGCCCATCGTTCGATGACCGCACCTGGCGGCCGGTGACGGAGCGCCAGACCTCCAATCCCAACGTACCCTCCAGCGACGTGGCCCTGGCCGACGATTACGGCTTCCACTATGGATTCGTCTGGTACCGTGGCAGGTTCACGGGTACAGGGCAGGAGCGCGCCCTGCGGCTCTATGCCAGGAACAGCTACAGCGTCTGGCTCAATGGCCGCTACCTGGGCAGCTCGACGGTTCACAACGACCTCAAGAACATCGACGATCAGCTGGCCCTCGACGGTGCCACGCCGGACAACGGCACCTATGCAGACGGCCTGTTCTTCGGCATCCCGCGCCATCTTGTGCGCCGCAACGCGACCAACGTCATCGCCATCCTGGTCGAGAGCCTCGGCCACAACGCGGGCTTCGCCAACGGTGAGCGCGCGCGCTCGCCGTTCGGCCTGCTCGATGCGCTGCTAATAGGGCCGGCCAGACCGATTCCCATCCGCTGGAAGATTCAGGGCGCGCTGGGAGGGGAACAGAGCTACGCACTCAGCCATGATGGCGTCAACACGCCCCTGAATGCCAGCGGCCTGTACGGAGAGCGGCACGGTTGGTATCTGGTAAACTTCGACGATCGTTCCTGGCAGCTTGTGACTCTACCTCATGTGTGGTCAAAGAGCACCGCGGCGGATGCGGGGATTGGCTGGTATCGCACCTCCTTCAACCTGGATATCCCCCAGGGCATGCAGGCGCCGTTGGGACTGCACATCCCGCGGGCGCAGGACAAAGTGGCCATCTGGCTCAACGGCTTGCTGATCGGCCGGTACTGGGACGGCGTCGGGCCACAGCACACGTTCTATCTGCCGGCGGGCCTGCTGAACGAGCACGGCCGCAACACGCTGGCCCTGGCCGTGTGGGACCGCGGCCATCAGGGCGGGCTGACAGGCGGCGTGTCGCTCCGCCCCTATGACGTCCATACGCTGCTGTCGTTCGGTCTGGTGCAACATTAGCCTGGTACCCGCAACAAGGTTGCAGAACGGGCCGAGCCTGCACATCCGAGCGCGTATGCTACAGTTAGAGTTCGAGGCCACAGACGGGAGGAGTGATGGACGAGCACCAAGCGCTGCGTACCATTGCTGAACGCCTTGCCGCGGAGTTCGCCGGACGACGCACCCCTGAGGGATCGAGTGGACCACCGCCTCGCCTGGTGCTGGCTGCCGTGCCTGATCAGTTCCCGAAGAACGTGCCTTTGCCCGAGGGTGCCGTGGTAATTGGCGCGATCTGTTACGGGGGCACAGAGCGGCACACGCACCTGATGGTTGATGTACCGCAAGACGCCCGCCAGGTGCGGGCTTTCTTCCTCGACAGATTGCGTGGAGCGGGTTGGACACCCCTGGAGTACATGCCGGAGCGCGGCGGTTTCATCCCGTTTGGCAGTACTGTCTACTTTGTGGAGGACATGGACGTCGCTGAGGGTGGGACAGACCTGCGTATGGACGTGCGGCCAGCCGGTGAGAGCAGCACACAGGTGCGCCTGACGGCGACGGTGTTCCCGCCGGGATCGCCCGGCCCGGGGGTACGGCTAGCGCGGCACGGCGTTTCGGGCATACGCAGCCCGTTTCCGGGCATTCACCTCCCGTCTGATGCGGAGGTTCTGCCGGGTGGTGGGAGCACCGGGAGTGGCGGCAGGTTCGAGACAGCCCTGGTCATGCGCACCGACATGGACCAGGCCGGCTTGGCCGCGTTTATCACGGGTCAACTCGAAAGGGCAGGCTGGGCGAGAGTTGGCGGCGGGGAGGCTGGCGCGTTGGCATGGAGCAACTGGGACTTCGCCGACGGTGCAGGCCAGCCCTACCGTGGCACCCTCTCCATGCTGCGCCATCCCGAGCGGGCGGGCCAGTACCGGCTGATCCTGGAGGCCGAGTGGGTGCCGCGGCGCTAGCCTGCATTATTCACGAGGACCGCGGGGCACCGTTCCTGGGACCGCCGGCATCCTTGCCGGCAGGGATGCCGGCGATCCCAGGCAGGGTCGTCCCGCCCGATCAGACGCCCATGAATAATCCAGGCTAGAGTGCGAAATCACCGTTCCCTATGAGGCAGGCATCGAGCGGCGGTCGCCGTTGTTCTTGTGCATGAAGCAGCCTATGCGGGCCGCGTATGGCCGTCGCCGCGGATCAGCCACTTGTAGGTTGTGAGCGCCTCCAGGCCCATCGGTCCGCGCGCGTGCAGTTTTTGGGTGCTGATGCCGATCTCGGCGCCCAGGCCGAACTCGCCGCCGTCCGTGAACTGAGTAGACGCGTTGACGTAGACCGCCGCCGCGTCGACCTGATCCTCGAAGCGGCGCGCCGCCGCCAGATCGTTGGTGACGATCGCCTCCGAGTGGCCCGACCCGTGGAGGGCAATGTGGTCGAGCGCCTCATCCAGGCTATCGACAACGCGCACGGCAGCGACCAGGGCCAGGAACTCGGTACCCCAATCGCCCTCCTCGGCCCGTCGCACGGGCGTGCCCGGCGGCAGCAAGGACAGCGCCCGGCTATCGGCGCGCAATTCGACGCCTTTGCCGGCCCATTGTTCGGCCAGCAGCGGCAGGAAGGCCGGCGCTACCGATACATGCACCAGCAGGGTGTCGAGAGCATTGCAGATGCTGTAGCGCCGCGTCTTGGCGTTGTCCACGATCTCCAGGGCCATCTGCAGGTCGGCCGAGGCGTCGACATAGGTGTGGCAGACGCCGGCGCCCGTCTCGATGACCGGGACGCGCGCATGCTCGACCACGTGCCGTATCAGGCCGGCGCCACCGCGCGGAATCACGGCGTCGAGCAGCCCGCTCAGGCCCAGCAATCGCGTGACCGACTCGCGCGATGGATCGGAGACGAGATAGACGAGGTCCGGGGACAGTCCGGCACTCTCCAGGCCCCGGTGCATGGCCGAGACCAGGGCCGTGTTGGTGGCCAGCGCATCCGATCCACCGCGCAGCAGCACGGCGTTGCCGGACATCAGGCAGAGGCCCGCCGCGTCGACCGTCACATTGGGCCGGGCCTCGAAGATGATGCCGAGCACGCCCAGGGGGACGGTGCGCCGCTCGAGGCGCAGCCCGTTCGGCAGGATGCGACCTTCCAGGGTGCGGTTTAGCGGATCGGGCAGCGCCGCGGTGACGCGCAGCGCGGCGCTCATGGCTGCCAGGCGCGGCCCGGTCAGCGTCAGCCGGTCCAGAGTCGACGCGGAGGTTCCAGCCGCTCGGGCCGCCGCGACGTCGCGGGCATTGGCATCGAGAACTTCGGCGGCAGCCTGATCCAGGCTCGCGGCCACCTGCTCCAGGACCTGCCTGCGCCGGGCGCCGGACAGGCTCGCCAGCGCCCGACCTGCCGTACGTGCGGCTCGCGCCGCGTCCTCCAGGGCGGTCCCGGCCATTGCATCCGCCCGCTGGATCGTCTCCGTCGCTGCCACCGTTCTCCCCCCACTCACACCAATACCAGGTTATTGCGATGAATCGCCTCGTCCCCATAATGATACCCCAGGGTGCCGGCAATCTCGCTAGATCGCCGTCCTTGCAGGCGGCTGAGATCGTCGGAGCTGTAATTGGCCAGGCCGTGGGCGAGCACGGTTCCATCGAGCCGCAGCACGTCGATGGGATCGCCGCGCTGAAAAGTCCCGTGCACCTGGCGCAGTCCGGCCGGCAACAGCGAGCGGCCCCCATGTTGCAGCGCCGCCGCCGCGCCATCGTCGACCGTCACCGTCCCGCGTGCGCCAAGGCGCGTATGCAGCCAATTGCGGCGGGCGCGTGGCCGCCGGCCGGCCATGAAGCGCGTGCCGACCGGCTCGCCGGCGACGACGCGACGCAGGACATCTCGCTCTCGCCCGGCGGCAATGACCGTGGTGATCCCGGCCACGCAGGCCAACCGTGCCGCCTGCAGCTTGGTCACCATGCCTCCCGTGCCGAGGCCGGAAGACGATGGCCGCGCCAGGGCCTCGATGGCGGGGTCGAAGCGCATCACCAGCGGGATCAGGCGGGCGCCGGGATCTTGACGCGGATCGGCGTCGAAGAGCCCGGCCACGTCGCTGAGCAGCAGCAGAACATCGGCATCGACCAACGTGGCGACCACGGCCGAGAGGCGATCGTTGTCGCCGAAGCGCAGCTCGTCGTCGGCCACGACGTCGTTTTCGTTGACGATGGGGATCACGCCCCGCTCCAACAGGGCCAGCAGCGTACTTCGCGCGCTGAGATACCCGGCTCGGCCTGCTACGTCGCCCTGCGTCAGCAATGCCTGGGCGACCACCAGTCCGTGCCGGGCAAAGGCGCGCTCATAGGCGCGCATGAGACGCGGTTGCCCCACGGCCGCCAGCATCTGCCGGCCGGGGATGTCGGCACGTGCCGCCACCTCGGGCAACAGGCCCCGCCCGGCCGCCACGGCGCCGGAGCTGACCAGCAGGACGGCGCGTCCATCCTGCCTCAGGGCGGCGATGCCGGACGCGATACGCCGGATAAACGACTCATCCAGCAAACCATCGGGGCGCGCCAGCAGCGAACTCCCCAGCTTGACGACGATTCGCCGGGGATCAAAGCCGGCGCCGGCCTCGGAAGCACCGGTGACTTGCGCCCGTGTGCCGGATCGACTGATGGATCGGCCCGCGCTGTCGTGGCCGTCGGCCAGGGGCAATCGGCGTTTCTCCATGCGGCGAGCTACAGCAAGATGATCGTTCGACCGGCCTCGCCCCGGCGCATGCGCTCAAAGGCGCCTTCGATGTCGTCGAGCTCGATGCTGCGATCCAGCGACACTTGCGGCCGCGGGCGCCCATCGCCATACAGGTCCACCACCAGCGGGATGTCGATCATTGTCGTACTGCGTTCTAGAATACAGGGTCGTGCAGGTAAATCTGCAAGGGCTCGCCGGAGACGATGGTCTCGCCGCGACTGAGCCCACCGGAGGCGACCTCCAGAATGGTCGCCAGCAGCTGTTCGCCGACCTCTTCCAGGGAGGCACTTCCCTCAAGCAGGGCGGCTGCACAGAAGTCAAGGGCATTCGGAGCATAATCGAAGGTGCGGCGGTTCGCGGTTGTCCAGATCAGCGGCGAGCACAGGCTGCTGCAGACGTCCGGCAGGTCGGTCCAGGCGGAACCCAACTGATAGATGTTGATGGTAGCCCCGGAGGCGCAGTAGCCCAGGAAGATCGATAGCGAGCCCATCCAGTTGTCGACGAAGTAGAGGCCGGGGGCGGCCGGCTCGCCACCATACGGCAATACCGCCTGGATCGCGGTCGTCCCGGACTTCTTGATGGCGCCGCGGCTCTTCTGGCTCGGCGTCTCGATGCCACCGGCCCGATTGGCCGGAATCAGGTTGGCATCGGCCCACTCCCGGCCGGTTGCCGCCCCACGCTCTCTGGCCAGGGCGGCGACCGTCCTGATCTGCTCCGCCACCTCCGGCCGGGCCGCGCGAGCCAGCAGGTCCTCCTCGGCGCCCAGTATCTCCGTCGTCTCGCCGAAGAAAGCACGCCCGCCGGCAACGACTACGCGATCGAAGACGTGGCCGACCACCGGGTTACCGGCCCTACCGCTGGTCACGTCGCTGTTGCCACACTTCACCCCCAGCGCCAGGTCGCCCAGGGTGCACCACTCGCGCTTCAAGCGGGACGCCTCCCAGAGGAATTGGCGGGCTGCCGCCACCGCCTGCTCCAGCGCCGCAAAGGTGCCTCCGTGCTGCTTGTCGGGATTGACCACCGCAACGCGGGTACCCGTCTCCGCGATGGCCGCGCGGACGCGCTCCGTCGCCAACTCCTCATAGCCCCAGTCCAGGGTGTCCACCAGGACGACGGCGTAGACGTTTGGATTGCGTCCCAGGCCGGATAGGACGCGGAAGATGGTCTCGCGGTCGCGGGCCGTATGCCCGTACCCCTTGTCCGCCGTACGAAGCGTCAGCACGCCCGGCACCATGCGCACGACCTGCTCGGCGATGAACCCGCCCGGCAGAACGGCGACGTGATTGCGCACGCCGGCGCGTCCGTCGGGCCGTCTGTATCCCCAGAATCCTGCTCCGCTCATGGCCTTTAAGCTACGGTGTGACGGCCATTTTGTCAAAGAGCCGGTCCATCATCGAACGTGCGCCGAGGTATGGCATAATCCGACCGTAGGGGGGCGGGCCGCGCTCGTCGGGGCCGGCATGAGAGCGCACACTATACTTCTCGACTATAGAAGCAGCGCACGTCTGCCTTTTCTACTGCAACACTCCACTTGAGGCGGTATCGCATGCGAGTTCTTCTGCTGGCCGGAGGCGATTCACCGAGCGCTCAGTACTTGCGCACCTGGGCGGAACGCCTCTGCTCCGCGATGAACCTACAACCGATCTACCTACAAAGCAGTGATACAGCCGCTATCGAAGCGGTTGCTGCGCTGGCAGACTACCGCATCCTTCCGCTGGACGATGCGGCCGTCGCGGCAACCGCCCGGCTCAGCGCGCGCATGGCCCGCCCACTACTGGAGGGCGACCCGGAATCTCTGTACGACAAGCTGGGCCAGCGGCTCGCCCTGGTCCGTACGGGTCTACTGTCGCCCCCCTTCGCGCTGGTCGACGGCGCCGGCGACGTGCGCGCCTTCGGCGAGCGCCACGGCTACCCCTTGATGCTCAAACCGAGCCGCGGCACCGAATCACGCGGCGTGAGCCGCGTCGACGGCGAGGCGCAGATTGAGAGGGCCCTGGCGTGGGCGAGATCCGCTGCCCGCGCCACGGGCGTGGATCGCGTCATGGCCGAAGGGTACTTGGACGGCCCCGACGTGGCGGTGGAGAGCATGGTCATCGACGGCGTCACCACCCATCTCACGATATCCCAGAGTGGCTGGAACGGCCAGGTCTGGCAGGCTGCCGCGCCAGTGGGATCCGCGCTGCGGCCACACCTTGGCGCCATCGGGGAGGCAATCGCCCGGGCCAACAGCGCGCTCGGTCTGCGCTGGGCGGCAACCAGCAACGAGCTTCGCGTCACCGCCGATGGGCCGGTCATCGTTGAGATCAATGCCCGGCTTGGCGGGGGCTGCTGTGAGGACGCCGTACGGCTGCATTCCGGGATCGATCGCATCGATCTGATGCTGCGCATGCTAGCAGGAGAGGAGATTCGCCTGCCCGTTCCCCAGCAGCATCCGGTGGTGCAGGCCGCCATGCTGGCCGGCGTCTCGGGCCGAGTGCAGCGGATAGAGGTGCCCGACGACCTGTTCGCCGATCCCGACGACATCCTGCACCTCTATCTGGCACCGGGCCGGCGCATCGACGCCAGGGGCCGGCAATCCCTGGGCTGGATGGTGTTGCGGGGGCGGGACGGCGAGAACGCCGAGCAGCTCCTGCCGCGGGCGGCCGGCTATGCCCGCCGGATCCGGCTGATCACATCGGAGTAGCCTGCATAGGTGCATGGCGTCTGACACCGCCTGCCCGGAGGGGAGCCCGGTTGGGGAGCCGGCGGTTAAAACCGCCGGGCAGGGGACAGGCACTGACCTGCCGCTGAAGCAGCCGGGTACCCGCTTGCGGATCCCGACTTTAGTCGGTCCGTCCCTGCCAGGCGACTTCAGTCGCCGGTTCGGTACTGCTAATGGCTAGCCTGCTTTATTCACGAGGAGCGCGGAGTACGCCCTGGGACCGCCGGCTTCCAGCCGGCACGCGGAGGCCGGCAGGGATGCCGGCGGTCCCAGGACAAGGCTGCTACCGCCGTAGCAGACGCCCGTGAATAATCCGGGCTAGAGGCCCAGCAGGCGTTCGAGCTTGCCATGCTGGCTGATGGCGGCAATGGCCGCGCGCTGCAGGGCCACGTGGGGGTCGTCGGGCCCGAACACGTCGGTCAGGGCATGGACGCATTGTTCGAGCAGGTCGAGCGTCTGGCCCAGCAGTTGGAGGGCGTCGCCGGCCGGGATGCCGAATTCTTCGACCGTCTCGCTCAACTGGCCATGGCTGCACCAGGCGCGAATGAAGCGGTGGTCGGGCGCCACCCACTCCGGCGTAAGGTCGAGCCCGTGGCGCGCCTCACGCCCGCTCAGGCGCGTGACAATATCATCGATGCTCCCCAGAAGTTCCTCCCAGGGCGTCGGGGGCCGTCGCTGGCGCCGTAGCCGGCGTCTGTCGAAGGGCTGCCCGTTCGCGGACAGCTTGCTGGGGATGAAGAGGCTCATCAGCTCCGCCACCTCGGGCGGCTCAAGGCGGGCCAGCGAACCAGCGAGCAGGACGTGCGTGACGGCAATCTCCCAGGGATTGAAGATATGCCGGGCGACGCGCCCGCGCGTTGTCAGGTGGCCGTCGCGTCCCATCAGTCCTTCGGCGATCAGCACGTCGAGCATGGCGTGCAGGAGGGCACGCAGGCCGCGTCGCCGATCGCGCGGCTTGCCCTGCGACTCCTGCTCCTTGCGACGGTGAAACTCGCCGAGGTTGTTCTCGAGCAGGATCAGGATGCGCTCCTCGTCGTCCGGGCTATAGGTGTTGAGCAGCGTGTTGTAGCGCAAAGCGAAGGCGCTGCGCAGAGGCTCAGGCTCACCGCTCATGGCGCGAAAGACCGGCTCGAACGGCAGGTAAGCGGATGGAACCAGGACGGCTATGCCCAGCGTATCGATGCCCCGGCGCCCGGCCCGGCCGGTCATCTGACGATACTCGGTGGCGGTCAATGGCTCGAAGGAACGCCCATTGAACTTCTTGAGCTCGCCGATGACCACCGATCGGGCGGGCAGGTGCAGGCCCATGGCAAGCGTGCTGGTGGCAACCACCACATCGAGGTAGCCCCCCGCGAACAGTTCCTCGACCAGCGCTTTGAGCGGATGGATCAGCCCGGCGTGGTGATAGGCGATACCGGAGGGGAGGATGCGCACGAGATCGGACACCTGTTGCAGTGCGCGGGTATCGTCGTCCATGTCCTGTAGCGTGCGCGCCATGGCATCCTCGACGCCGCGGGAGCGCCCTTCATCCAGGGAAGGCAGCGTGCCCGAGCCTACAATCGACCAGGCCATCTCTTCGGCGGCTCGGCGGCCGAAGCGGAAGTAGATAGCGGGCAGCCAGGAGCGCGCGCGCAGCGCCGCCACGACGGCAGGGGCGACGGGCAGATCCGGTGCAACGGGTTCGTCCCGACCCAGGCGTTCGCGCAGACGCCTGGCGATGCGCTCTCCCTCGGGCACGCCGACGTGGGGGAAGTAACGCGTGCGGCGCCCTCGCGCGTCCCGTATGCGGTGCAGGCCATCCTCGTAGAAGAGATAGTCCTCCAGCGGGACCGGACGCTCGTCGTGGCGGATGAGGCGGGTCGGACCATGTATCCCGCGCAGCCAGTCTGCCACCTCTCGCGCATTGCTGATGGTCGCCGAGAGACAGATCAGGCGCACGTGGCGGGGACACCAGATGAGCATCTCCTCCCAGACCACGCCGCGTTGCTCGTCGGAGAGGAAGTGGACTTCATCCACCACGACATAGCCGATGTCTTCCAGCGGATCGCGGCTGACCACCAGGAGATTGCGCAGGATCTCGGTCGTCATGACCAGCAGAGGGGCCGGCCGGTTGATCACGGTATCGCCCGTTACGATGCCCACGTAATCGGGGCCATATCGTGCGGCAAGTTGGCGGTACTTCTGGTTCGACAACGCCTTGATCGGTGTGGTGTAGGCCAGCTTGCGGCCGGAGGCCATGGCGCGAAACGCGGCGTAGTCGGCGACAACCGTCTTGCCGGCGCCGGTCGGCGCGGTCACCAGGACGGACTCACCGCCTTCAAGGGCCTCAAGCGCCTGGCGCTGGAAGGGATCGAGCGCGAAGGGCAGCGTGCCGGCGAAGGCGTTGACCCACTGGTCGATCTGGTCCGCGCTCTCGGCCGTGCGATTGCGACGAGGCACGGCTAGTGCCGACCGAGGTTGATGAGGCGAAGGGGGGAGAGCATGCAGTCTAGGCCGGCGGCGGGTTGCGCGCTAGACGACGCGGGCGGGCACCACGACATGCAGGTTCACCCAGGCCATAGTGGCCTTGAGAGGTATCACTTTCCAGTTGAACAGCAGATGAAGAGACGGTCACGACACGTTGCCGTGAGCTGAATATTGCCGGGGCCGACAAGACAGAATCCTCAAGCCCTCGGTCGATAGGAACCGCTCGGCTGCACCCGTTACCGGGCGTCCACCCGCGGCCCTTCCACCCGGTCGTCTACCGGGGACCTTACTCGCTCACGCGATGGCAAGGGTCATCTTGGGGAGGGCTTCGCGCTTAGATGCTGTCAGCGCTTCTCCCAGCCGGACGTGGCTACCGGGCTATGCCCCTGGCGGGACAACCCGCGCACCAGCGGTCCGTCCGCCCCGGTCCTCTCGTACTAGGGGCAGCCCCCCTCACCCTTGCATTCGCCCGCGACGGATAGAGACCGAACTGTCTCACGACGTTCTGAACCCAGCTCGCGTACCGCTTTAATGGGCGAACAGCCCAACCCTTGGGACCGACTCCAGCCCCAGGATGCGACGAGCCGACATCGAGGTGCCAAACCCTGCCGTCGATGTGAACTCTTGGGCAGGATCAGCCTGTTATCCCCGGGGTAGCTTCTATCCGTTAAGCCACAGGCCGCCCACGCGGCCCTGTAGGATCACTAGGCCCGACTTTCGTCCCTGCTCGGCCTGTCCGCCTCGCAGTCAAGCCCCCTTGCGCCCTTACACGCCACGGGTGATGTCCATCCACCCTGAGGGGACCTTTGGGCGCCTCCGTTACCCTTTGGGAGGCGACCGCCCCAGTCAAACTGCCCCCCTGGCACTGTCCCCACGCCCGCTTCAGGGCGGTGGGTTAGGCGCAAGTCAGACGAAGAGTGGTATTTCACCGTCGGCTCCGCCCGGACTGGCGTCCGAGCTTCACAGCCTCCCACCTATCCTACACATCCCCCAACCTGCGTCTATGCCAAGCTGCAGTAAAGCTCCACGGGGTCTTTTTGTCCTGTCGCGGGGTAGCCGCATCTTCACGGCTCCTGCAATTTCGCCGGGCCCCCTGTCGAGACAGCGCTCAAGTCGTTACGCCATTCGTGCGGGTCGGAACTTACCCGACAAGGAATTTCGCTACCTTAGGACCGTTATAGTTACGGCCGCCGTTTACCGGGGCTTCGGTTCAGACCTCGCAGCCCTCCCCTTAACCTTCCGGCACTGGGCAGGCGTCAGCCCCTATATGTCCACTCATCGTGTTCGCAGGGACCTGTGTTTTTGGTAAACAGTCGCTTGAGCCGATTTCGTGCCACCCCCTCGGGCTCCGGGCGCGCGGCCCTTCACCCTACTAGGGTCCCTCTTCTCCCGAAGTTACGAGGTTAATTTGCAGAGTTCCTTGACAGAGGATCACCCGTTCGCCTCAGGAGTGTTCTCCTGGCCCACCAGTGTCGGTTTGCGGTACGGACAGCCCAGGCACTCACGCTGGGGCTTTTCTCGGTGACTCGGGCGCTTGTCGCTCGCGTCGGGCGCTTGGCCCGCCCCTCACGGTGTACGGCCACGTTTTCCCCGTGGCCCCGCTACGAACGGACACCCACCATGTCCAATAGGTAGGCCGACTCGCCCCGTCACGTCCCCCCATGCGTTAGTAACGCACCTGTGCTGGTGCAGGAATGTGGACCTGCTCTCCATCGCCTACGCCTCGCGGCCTCGGCTTAGGCCCGACTGACCCTGAGTGGATCATCCTGGCTCAGGAACCCTTGGGCTTTCGGCGTGACCGATTCTCACGGCCATTTGACGCTACTCATACCGGCATCCGCACTCGTGTGCGCTCCATCAAGCGCTTCCGCTCTTGCTTCTCCGCTGCACACGACGCTCCCCTACCATGTGTTGCCACATCCACGGCCTCGGTCGCGGACTTGATCCCCGCTACATTGTCGGCGCGCGCAGACTCGACCAGTGAGCTATTACGCACTCTTTCAAGGGTGGCTGCTTCTAAGCCAACCTCCTGGTTGTCTGGGCCTGCACACTTCCTTTCCAACTTAGTCCGCAGTTGGGGACCTTAGCCGGTGGTCTGGGCTGTTTCCCTCTCGACGACGAAGCTTAGCCCCCGCCGTCTCACTCGGAGCCCGCTCCAGGCGTATTCCCGGTTTGGTTGGGTGCGGTAAGCTTGCGCCCCCTGGCCCATCCAGAGCCTTACCCCACCTGGATCGCTCGCTCCGGCTGCCCCTAAAGGCATTTCGGGGAGAACCAGCTATCTCCGGGTTCGATTGGCATTTCACCCCTATCCACAGCTCATCCCCCAGATTTGCAACTCTGGTGGGTACGGGCCTCCACGGGGTGTTACCCCCGCCTCACCCTGGCCATGGATAGCTCACCCGGTTTCGGGTCCACGCGTCGCGACATATCCGCCCTATTCAGACTCGCTTTCGCTCTGGCTCCGCGACTCCCGTCGCTTAACCCGCCGCGCCGCGTGACTCGCCGGTTCATTCTTCAATAGGCACGCCATCAGGCATAGATCGCCCTCTGACCGCCTGTCAGTCTGTGGTTTCAGTGGTCTGTTTCACTCCCCTCCCGGGGTACTTTTCACCGTTCCCTCGCGGTACTCTCCGCTATCGGTCGATCAGGGTATTTAGCCTTGGAGGGTGGTCCCCCCAGCTTCCCACGGGCTACCTCCTGCCCCGTGGTACTCGCGGTGAAAGCGCCTCTGCCAATAGGATTTCGGCTACGGGGCTCTCACCCCCTGCGGCCGACCCTTCCAGGTCCTTCGCCTATCCCAATGGTCAGAGTCGGCGGCCGGCAGACCGCCCTCGCTCTCCGCACAACCCCCTCGCCGCAACGCCTGCCGGCTTACACGGCGCGGGTTTGGGCTGCTCCCGTTTCGCTCGCCGCTACTCGGGGAATGATCTCTTTTCCTCGCGGTACTGAGATGTTTCAGTTCCCGCACTTACCTCCAGAGCGCCTATGTGTTCAGCGCCCGGTGACGGGGGTTAGCCCCGCCGGGTTGCCCCATTCGGGTATCGACGACGCATTGCCTGCCTGCGGCCCATCGTCGCTTTTCGCAGCTTGCCACGCCCTTCTTCGGCCCTGATCGCCTAGGCATCCACCACAGACTGTGTCTTGCTTGAGGTTCCTCTGTCTTGTTATGGCCCGGCAATATTCAGATCACGTTACACGTGATCTCGTATGTCTATCATCTGCTATTCAACTGTAAAAGTGCAGAAAGGAGCACCTTAAGGGTGAAGAACGAGAGCGTCGTAGAGTGTGAGCAGGAAATTTCCTCCCACCCGCGACCGGGCGGGAGAGGGGGGGCGGACAAACCGACCCCCCGACGGCGCCGGACCTCGCGGCCGGCCGCCGCTCGACCTGGGACTGGCGGGCGGGGCGACCCCCCCCACGTCGATCCCTAGAAAGGAGGTGATCCAGCCGCACCTTCCGGTACGGCTACCTTGTTACGACTTCACCCCAGTCACGCGATTTGCCCTC
>Ga0209062_1004432_pt1 | contig 14699 bp, 11 predicted proteins | sample Coa_R2_2_FD_187158 | JGI IMG/M metagenome (GOLD analysis project Ga0209062, IMG submission 187158) | Surface soil microbial communities from Centralia Pennsylvania, which are recovering from an underground coalmine fire - Coalmine... | ecosystem: Environmental > Terrestrial > Soil > Unclassified... | reverse complement strand
GATTATTTCATAGCTGTCTGGTGCCATCGTCTGAACGGCGAGAGCGCCAAGACAACGGCCGAGTAGCTCCGGCCGGCGATAGGTGGGCACCACGACCGACACACGAAGGCTCATGCCGACGGTTTCTCCAGCAAGTACGAGCCGATCACCAGCGCATCGAGCGGCGAAGTCCAGAAACACTCGACCGCATCGCGCGGCGTGCAGACAATCGGCTCGCCGCGCGTGTTGAACGAGGTATTGACCAGTACCGGTACGCCGGTCCGTGCCTGGAATGCCTTGAGCAGGTCATAATAACGCGGACACTGCTCGCGGTTGATGGTCTGGATGCGCGCCGTGCCATCCACGTGCCGCACGGCGGGAATGCGTTTGGCCTTTTCCGGCTGCACCTGATGGACGAAGAGCATGAACGGCGAGACATCCGCGCCGACGAACCAGTTGCCCGCTTCTTCCTCCAACACCACCGGGGCGACGGGGCGAAAATCCTCGCGGTCCTTGATCTCGTTGAGCCGAGCTTGCATGTCGGGATGGATCGGTGAAGCGAGGATCGAACGCGCGCCCAAGGCGCGGGGGCCAAACTCCATCCGCCCCTGGAACCAGCCTATGATCTTGTTTTTGACCAGAATGTCGGCCGTTTCCTCCGCGACGTTCTTCAAACGACGGAACGGCACTTTTGTCCACAGGAGGAATTTCTCAATTTCGACATCGTCGTAGTCCGGGCCCAGGTAAGCGTGGTTCATCGTGTAAGATCGCTCCTGAGCGCCGCGCTCGCGGGCGTCCACCCACAGCGCGGCGCCGAGAGCGGTGCCGGCATCGCCGGCGGCCGGCTGCACCCAGATGCGTTGAAACGGGCCATCATCGCGCAGCCGGGCGTTCATGACGCAATTGAGGGCCACGCCGCCCGCCAGACATAAATCCGTTTCTTTCGATTCTTCGTGCAACCAGCGAGCCAGCTCCAGCACCGTTTCTTCCAGCACGACCTGGAGTGAAGCGGCGATGTCATAATGCCTCTGCTCGATCTCGGCTCCGCGCAACCTTGCCGGCCCGAAACGCTCTTCTAATCTCAGTTCGCCGATGGTGTACTGTCCCTTCTTTCCAAGCTGGACGATCTCGCGGAATTCGCGCAGATACTTCGGCTGGCCGAAGGACGCTAGGGCCATGACCTTGTATTCGTCGCAGGAGTGCAGGAAGCCGAGGTAGCCAGTGACGGTCTCGTAAAGCAGCCCCAGCGAGTGCGGCATTTGCACTTGGCCGAGCCATTCCAAATGATTGCCGTTGCCAACGGCGTAGCCGGTCGTCGCCTTTTCGCCGCGGCCGTCGAGCGTCAAGACGGCGGCACGGGGAAATGGCGAAACGTGAAAAGCACTGACCGCATGCGCCAGGTGATGCGCGACCCAGTGCCAGCGAAAAGGAATGTTTTGCACCGAGAGGCCGCGCAGCCGGGTTTGTAGATGGTGCGGCCAACCATCGCAGAGGTGGCCGGGCGCGTGCAGGATCGACGCCAGAAACAGGGGATCCCACACCGTATCGAACCCCTGCGGCGGCGGCTGTGGTCCAACCTTCAGCGGGAGGAGCACACTCTTATCGTAACCCTTGGGCAGCAGCAGATACGGATCGAATGAATAAGCGACATGATCGATGTCTTTGATCGTCAATCCGGCCTGGCGCAGGCAAAAGTCGATGGCGTGGAAGGGCAACTCCCAGGTCGAGAACGGCACCGGACGCTTGCCGTGCTTAATGTGCGTGAAACGCTCCTCCTCCGCGGCGGCGACGATCCGGCCATCGGAAACAAGACAGGCGGCCGGATCATGAAAGGCTGCGTTGATACCCAGAGTGTGCATGATAATCCCCCTCATACGCTGCCGGTCGTCCGAGCCAACAAGGGCAATCTTTGCTGACTCGGACGACTGGCTAACAGTTCCAGCGCCGCCCGCGCCACGGCGTCCGGCGGCACGCGCGCCAGACAGTCATGGTGCCCTTGAGGGCAGACGCTCTTGAAGCAGTTCTTACAGGGCACATCGTGGTAGAGGACTCGTTGCGGTATTTGCCAGGGCGTGTGCTGCGGATTGGTTTGGGCATACAAATCCACAACCGGCGTGCCGACGGCCGCGGCAATGTGTGCCGGCCCGGTATTGTTCGTGATGAGCACCGGCGCTAGCTCCACCAACGCCGCCAACTCCGCCAGGCTGAGCCGTCCCGCCAAGGAATGCGAGGGAGCGCCCATCGCCGCACGAATGCTCTCGATCAACTCGCGCTCGCCATCTGAGCCGGAAAAGACGATCGGCAAATCGTGTTCGCTAGCTAGCAACTCGGCCGCCTCCGTGAAGCGCTCGGCGGGATAACGCCGCGATGGCGCCGACGCCCCTGGATGAATAAGGATCCAGGGACGGCCGCCGGCCAAACCCAGCTCATGCAGCATGCTCCGGATGCGCCGAGACGCGCCGAGGGGTACGCTTAGGGACAATCGTTCATTTGTCGTGCGGCAGCCGATGGTCGTGACAAGATCGAGCTGGCGGCGCACCTCGTGACGGATGAATTGTCCCGGCTCCGGCTCCTGTACCCAATCGGTCAGCAGTTGGTAGGGATTTTCGCGGCAGTGAGCCAGACGGCGCGGGATGTCGGCCAACAGGCACAGCATCGCCGCCGGCAGCGGGTTTTGACTGAACACCGTGAAGATAACGGCGGCATTGAATCGCCTCCGCTGGAGACGGTGGATCATGGCGAAATCGGGCTTGCTGTCGCTGCGCGGAGCGGTGGCCTTCATCCACGGCGCGTCGTAGATGATACAGTCGTCGATCTCCGGCACTAGAGGCGCCAGCGCCGCCGCGGCGGGGGAGGTCAGCAGCGTGAGACGGCGGCCGGGGTGCGACTGCTTCAAGGCACGCAGGGCCGGCGTGGTCATCAACACATCGCCCAGCGCATCCAGCCGTACGCACAGCACATTCTCGGCTCGTTGCCAATCCGCCGTAGCATTCATGACGTCGCCTGTCCATTTAACACAGGGAAAGCCGTTGACGGCGCGGCGTGCGAGCCGCCGCGAATGCGATCGATCAGGCTCGTCGTCGAACGATCTTCAACCAACGGCAGAATGCGGACGATTCCGCCCTGTTCTTCCACCAGGCTCGCCTCGGGCAGCCGATCGCGGGTGTAATCGCCGCCCTTGACGAAGATGTCGGGGCGAACGAGGCGGATCAGCTCATGCGGCGTGTCCTCGTCAAACGGCACCAGGTAATCGACGAAGCGCAAGGCCGCGAGGACCGTCAGGCGGTCTTCGAGAGTATTGATGGGCCGGCTCGGCCCTTTCAGCCGGCGGATGCTGGCGTCGGAATTGACGCCGACGACAAGGATGTCGCCCAGCTCGCGGGCGCGCCGCAGATAGCTAACGTGGCCACGATGGAGAATATCGAAGCAGCCGTTGGTGAAAACGATTCGCCGACCCTGACGCCGATGTTCCGCCAACTCCGCGGCAAGTCGGGCGCGGCTGGCGCTGGGTGCGCCATCGGCCAAGAGACGCTCGCGCAGCTCCGCGGCCGAGCAGACGGCCGTGCCCTCCTTGGCGACGACGACAGCCGCCGCCGCCGAAGCAATCTCCGCTGCCGCCGGCGTATCGGCCCCGGCCGCCAGAGCCAGCGCGAACGCGGCCAGGAAGGTATCGCCGGCCCCGGAAGGACAACCGCGCGAGGCAGGACGGGCGAAGGTTCGATAGGGCACGCGGTCGCGCTCCAGGAGGATGGCCCCATCGCGGTCCAGCGTGACGGCGGCAATGCGTGCGCCGGTCTGATCGAGCAGGCGCTTCTCGTTGCGGATGATCTGCGCGGCCCGATTGTCCGGCTCGCTCTCGCTTGTCAAGTTGAGGACTTGTATCGCTTCCGCATAATTCGGCTTGATCGCGGTCAATCCCACGCGGCGATACGCGCGCAACTGTTTCGAATCGGCGACGAGAATACGCGGTGAATGTGCTTGCAGCCGGCTCAGCGCCGCGATCACGACCGGGGTCAGCACTCCGTATCCATAGTCGGAGACGATCACGGCGTCGCAGACAGAGAACCGTGCTTCCAAACGCTCGATCAGCCGCTTTTCGTAGTTGGAATCCAGAGGGCCTGTATCGCCCTGATCGAAGCGCACGAGGATCTGGCCGCACGCGCAGACCCGCTGCTTGGATAATGTTCGCCGTTTGCAGTGTGTAAGGACATGCTCGGCGGCGATGCCCTGCTGTTCGAGGCAGCGTTGCAGCAGCATTCCCTCAGCATCGTTGCCGATCACGGATAGAAACTCGACCTTGGCCCCCAAGGCGCGGAGATTGACAGCAGTGTTGGCTGCTCCGCCGGCGGCATCGCGACGGGCGGCGACGGCCACCACCGGCACGGGCGCTTCGGGACACAAGCGGCTGCTGCCGCCATCGAGATAACTGTCCAGCATGGCCTCGCCGATGACGGCAACGTGCAGACCGCGGAAGGCATCGAGATCGTTCGTCAGGGCTTGAGTCATACGCTTCCTCCGATGGCAGCGGGAGTAGCGGCGAGGATAAGGCGGGCTGCCTCGGCCAAGCCCATGGCGCGATGGTGCGGCCGACGCCGCCGGCCCTTTCGCCATTCCGTCTCGTTGCCATTGTCGATCAGTACAGTACGGCAGCCGGCGCGGCGGCCGGCCTCAATATCGTCGAGAATGTCGCCGACCATCCACGATTCGGCGAGGTTGATGCCGAGATCGGCGGCGGCACAGTGCAGCATTCCCGGCGCGGGCTTGCGGCAGCGGCAGGCGACGGCGTATTCCTCGACGGCGCCCTGCGGATGATGCGGGCAGTAGTAAAAACCCGCGAGCGGGACCCCGAACGCCGCTAGTTGCCGCCGCAGCGAACGCTCGACCTCGCGCAGCGCCCTTTCTGGGAACAGACCGCGCGCTACTCCGGACTGATTCGAGACCACGATCAGCACGTACCCGTTTTCGTGCAGCGCCCGAAGTGCTTCACCTGCTTGGGGAACCAATCGTATCTTTTGCGGATCAACGTTATAGGGAATGTCCTCGATCAGCGTGCCGTCCTTGTCGAGAAAGACAGCCTTGCATCCATGGTCCGAGGCGCGTCCGTTCGGGAGCGATTGGGCCGTCCACTCCCGAACGGTTGTGGCCTCGACGACGGATGCGTAGAGCGATTCGATGGCCGTGCCGACCCGCTCCCAGGTATAAAGGGCGCGGGCGCGGCGGATCGCCTGACGGCTGAATTCCCGGAGGAGCGCCGGCTGTTTCATCAGATGAGCCAACCGATCCGCCAGGGCGTCCGGATCCTTCGGGGGAACCAGATAGCCGGTAACTCCATCGCGCACAGTGGTCTTGATGCCGCCGACCGCGGAGCCGATCACCGGAGTGCCGCACGCCATCGCTTCCACGGGCGTGATGCCGAACGGCTCGTACCACGGCGTGGTCACAAACACATCGGCGGCTGTGTAGTAAGCGCGCAATTCCGAGCGCTCGCGGCTGCCGGTGAAAGTCACGAGGTCGGCAACGCCCTCGCTCTGAGCGATGTCTCGGAGGCGTCCGATTTCCGGTGTCAGGGCTGGATCGGGATCGTGTGTTTCTCCTCCGACGATCAGCAGTCGGGCGTGGAGTTCATGATCGCGGCGCAAGCGGGCCAGGGCGCGGATCACGTTGTCCACGCCCTTGCGCGGCACCATGCGGCCGAGCTGGAGGATCAGAAATTCGCTGGCAAGCAAGCCCAGGCCAGCTCGCATCCGCGTCTTGTCCGCGGGACCGAATTCGTGCGGATCGAAGCCGCAGGGAATGATGCGAATGCGTTGGCGATCGGCATGGTACAGCCGCAGCAAATCTTCGCGGTCCTGCGGACATTCGGCAATGATGCGATCCGCCACGGCGACGACATGGTCCTCAATAGCCAAACGTTCCTCCGGGAACGTATCGGCATTGCCTTGATGCAGACGGCGCACGCGGCCCAGCGCGTGGAAGGTGACGATCAACGGCAAACCCAGGGCCTTTTTCAGATTAGCTCCGACGAGTGCGGACATAAAGAAATTTGCATGCACGAGATCATAACCCGATCGCCGCGCGTGCCGCCGCGCGTGATGCGTGAATTCCTCCATCAGCGGCAGCAATTGCTCCTTGGGGCAGCGCTCCGGCGGCCCGGCAGGAACGTGAAGGACTCGCACGCCATCGAGCCATTCCACGACGGGAGGCAGATTGGCAGCATCGCGCCGAGTGAGGACATCGACGCGATGGCCGCACCGCGCCAGGTGACGCGCCACCTGAGCGACGTAGACATTCTGGCCACCGCTGTCTGCTCCCCCCAGTCCCGCCAATGGCGAGGCGTGTTCGCTAATCATGGCGATGCGCAGACTCATTAGAGATCTCCGAAAAGAACAGGGCAAGGACAAAAAAGGCGTAAAAATATCTTTATAATCCTCAATTCTTCACTCGTTGAGCGAACGTTTCCTCCCAATCGCGGGCAAAGCGTTCGATACCAAAGCGTTCAAGAGCACGGCGGCGGGCGTTCTCGCCCAATCGTCTCGCAAGGGCAGGTTCCGCCAGTAATTGCCGCATTGGCTCTCGTAGACGGCGCACGTCCGTATCGATGAATCCGTGGACGCCGTTCTCAATCACGGTCACTAGCTCTGTCGTCGCCAGTCCGACGGTGGGCATGCCGATCGTCATCGCTTCGAGCAAAGACAACCCCAGGCTCGTGTAGCGCACCGGGTGGAAATAGAAGCGATAATGGGCCGCGAAGGCGGGCAATTCCGGCGGCGAGACTTCGCCCACGCCGCCCAGCGATTCCGCATCCATGCCTACCAAATCGAGCGGGATGTCCCGGCGAACTTGCTCGAAGATGTCGGACCCCAGCCGGCGGCCGCGCTGGCGCAGGTGATTGACGATGACGAGACCGCGAGCGAGTTCGCCGTTATAGCGGACATCGTTCGGGATCATCACGCCATGATCGATGACGCGGGTGGGAGTACCGCCGTTGTCCCACATAAGGGCATTGAACGCGGTCACATGCACGAGCAGACCGTCTGGATCGTCGAACCAGTGGCGTGTATCGGTTGGATGCCCTTGCGGGGGATCGTGCTCCAGGTAGATGCGCGGCAAACGCCGCTGCGATTCCGTGAGAATCTCATACTGATCGATTTCGAAGTTCTTCCGCGTCTGGAACAGCACACAATCGAAATCCAGGTCGCGCACTTGTTCGACGGGCACATCGTGGACGTTGCTTCCGAAGGGGAACGTCTTGCCTCGGCCGCCGTAGCCTTCGCCTCCCGAGGGATGGACCGGCAGATAAAACTCGACCTGCGCTTGCGACAGGTAGAGCAGATAATTGCCGTGAATGTGCCAAGTGAAGACACGCAATGGAGGCATAATCGCCAAACTCTTCAATCCGTGAATCCATCCGAGCGGAACGACGATGCGACGGACAAAGAGTCAGTTGCCATCGGCTCGTCGAGCAGCTCTTCCGCCTGGGCGATGACATCGTTCGGATGGATCGATTCCGTATTCGTGAACACGCGATGGAGCCGGTGATCGGCCGGCCCCCATCGTTCGGCGTTGCCCCCAGTCGAGAGGACGATACTTGGAAGTTGTAGCGCATCGGCAACGTGCGATACGCCCGTATCATTGCAGACAAGCAACCGTGCCCTGCACAGCAAGGCAGCCAGGGCGCCGAGATCAGTACGACCGGCCAAATCGAGGACCGGCACGCGCATTCTTCGCGCCAGGGCAGCTGTCAATTCCGTTTCTTGAGCGGTGCCGGTGAGGACCAAACGCAGATCGTGCTGTGCCAGGGCCTCACCAATAGCGGCGAACCATTCCAGCGGCCAACGCCGCTCGGGTACGCTTGCCCCCGGATGCAAGCAAACGAACTCGCCCGCTTGAAGATCTTCCGCTCCTTCGATGTGCTCCAGGGCAAGAAAATCCTCGCCGCGCAGTGGGAAGTCAAGGTAATCCCCCTGGGTCGGCAAATCGAGAAACTCCACAAGGCGCAATAGGCGCTTCACTTCCCGTCCTTGCGCTGGCCAGAGGCAAAACAACCTGGTATCCGGGCAGTAATCGCCGGGAAGGTAAAAGCCGGCCGATCTTCTTGCCCCCAGCAGCACGGTCAGCGGGTTCACGAAGGAACCGCTGCCGTGGAGCTGAATGGCGAGGTCGAAGTGTTCCTCTTGTATTTCCCGCAGAAAGTGGGGAATGCGAGCAATGTCCGGCTCGCGTTCCGGCAGTCCAGGGAAGCCCGGAAACTCGCGGAAGCCATCGAGATAGCACCGATAACGCTCGACGAAGCCCTGTGCCCACGGCAAACTAAGAAGGACAATCTCCGCCTCCGGCCACGCCCTGCGCAACGCACGGAAAGTTGGTACCGCACAGAGCAAATCGCCGAGTTTGAGCGCACGCAACACCACCACGCGGCGAGGAGGGGTATCTATTCCACGAACGGCTTTTGTCCTCATGACCATTGATCTCATGTGCTGCCTGCCTCTTGCCACCACGAGCGATGTCGAGTGAGTGCGTCACAAGCGTTATGACTTGGGATGGAAGAGGCAAATGCAGTGCCATACTTCTGTCAGATTGACAGAAGAAAGTGGTCTTCTCATTCTCGTGAAGTGCTTTTCGCGGAAGTTGCTTTTCTCAAAAAGGATGTTGCTCGGTCCACGCCAGCACAGCTCTCCTCGCGGGCCAGTCGGCACCCCCCGAGCCTAGGACAACCCAAGTCAAGGCGAGTGACAGTTGACGGCTATTATTTGCCGTCTTTGCTATAATGATGAATAAGACTGTCATCGAACCCATACTCCCAATAGTCCCCAATGCCGCGGTTGTTGATTCTCTTCGCGTGGGAAGTGAGAGAAATGGAGAGGTATGCCGACAATCGGTAATGAGCCACAGGGTCAATCCAGCCGGCACGGAGGCGACGCAGAGTTTCAGCGGTTACTGGCGAAACTGCCGGCGGCGGCGTATACCTGCGACGCCGAAGGACTCATCACCTACTTCAACGAGCGCGCGGTCGAGCTTTGGGGACGCGCGCCGAAATTAAACGATCCCGTGGACCGCTTCTGCGGATCCTTCAGGCTTTTTTCATCGTCCGGCACGCCGATCCCTCACCGCATGTGCTGGATGGCTTTGGCGCTAAGAGACGCCAAACCCTACACGGATCAGGAAATCATTATCGAACGCCCGGACGGAAGCCAGCGCATTGTACTGGCTTACGCCAACCCCTTCCTGGATGAAGAGGGCAGGCCGATTGGGGCCGTCAACGTTCTCGTGGACATCACCGACCGCCGGCGTGCCGAGTTAGCCCGCGCGCAATTGGCGGCGATCGTCGAGTCGTCGGACGATGCGATTATCAGCAAGGATTTGAACGGCATCATCCAGAGCTGGAACGCCGCCGCCCAGCGGCTGTTCGGCTACAAGGCCGAGCAAGCCGTGGGCCGGCACATTTCCTTCATCATCCCCCCGGACCGACTCGACGAAGAGGACCGGATTCTGGCGCGCCTGCGGGCCGGCGAGCGTGTCTATCACTTCGATACGGTGCGGGTGCGAAGCGACGGGCAGCCCATTCACGTTTCGCTTACCATTTCTCCCATTCGGGACGAGACAGGCCGGATCGTCGGCGCGTCGAAAACCGCGCGAGACATTACCGATCGCAAGCAGGCCGAAGAACGCATTTACGCCTTGATGACCCAATTGAAAGAGGCCGACCGCCGCAAGGATGAGTTCCTGGCGACATTGGCCCACGAACTCCGAAATCCGCTGGCTCCGCTCCTGAACATGCTGGAAATCGTGAAGCGCAGCAATGACAGTAGCAAGCTGATCCAGCAAGTTCGCTCCACGTTGGAAAGACAGTTGGGCCAGCTGGTGCGACTGGTCGATGACTTGCTCGACATGAACCGCATCGCCCGCGGCAAGCTGGACCTGCGCAAGGAGCGTGTCGATCTGGCGTCCGTCCTTCGCCAATCCGTCGAAACCTGTCGCCCCCTGGCCCAACGCGCAAGGCATGAGTTGATCGTCTCGCTGCCACCGGAGCCGATCTACTTGAACGCCGACTCGGTGAGACTGGCCCAGGTGTTTGGGAACCTGTTAAGCAATGCCTGCAAATACACCGAACCGGGCGGCCGAATCTGGCTGACCGTCGAGCGACAGGACGGAGAAGCGGTTGTCCGAGTCAAGGATACCGGCCTGGGCATCCCTCCCGACAAACTCGGCTGTATCTTCGATATGTTTGCCCAGCTGGATCGCTCGTTGGAGCGATCCCAAGGCGGACTCGGTATCGGCCTGACGCTGGTGAAACGGTTGATAGACATGCACGGCGGCTCCGTTGAGGCATGTAGCGAAGGGCAGGGCCGGGGCAGTGAGTTCCTGGTACGCTTGCCCATCCTCGTCGAGGCGCCTCAGGCACAAGTGCCGAGCGTGGTCCTCAAGGAAATGCAGGCAACGAGGCGCCGCATTCTCATTGTCGATGACAACCGCGATGCGGCTTCCTCTCTGGCGATCCTATTGCAAATGACCGGCAATGAGACCTGTGTCGCTCACGACGGCCAGGAGGGACTCGAAGCGGCGGCGAAGTTCCACCCCGAGGTGGTGTTGCTCGACATTGGCTTGCCGAAGCTGAACGGTTACGACGTATGCCGTCGCATCCGTGAACAGCCGTGGGGCAAGGACATGGTGCTGGTAGCCTTGACGGGATGGGGCCTAGAAGAAGACCGCCGCCAGTCGAAAGAGGCTGGGTTCGATCTTCACATGGTCAAGCCGGTGGATTTCGACGCCCTTAAAAACCTGTTGCACGAATTGCAGGCGGCAAAGAATTGAGTGCGAGCTGCTATCCGAGCCGCGCACGTAGCGCAGCGGAGTAAGCGGCCGTTTGCGCAGCCGCTTACTCCGCTGCGCTACGTGCGCGGCTCGAATGCGAAATGGGCATATCCTTGCGCTTCGAAAGAAACAAGGCTACGCATGGGCGGCAGCCTTGGGATTGATGGCCTTCTCCGCCAAGCCCGTCAGTTTCTTATCGGTTTCGGCCTCCTCGTTCAGCGTCTCCTGGAGGAGACGAGCTGCCTCATGCTTGTTCAGACGCTGCGCGAATGTCCGAACGGTGCCGTAGCCGGCGATCTCATAGTGCTCGACTCGTTGGGCCGCGGCGATCAGCGCCGCGTCTTTCACGTCCGGGTCGCCCTCGCCGTTGATGACTTCCGAACCTTCCTCAATCAGTCCCTTCATTGCCTCGCAGGTCTTCGACTGAGCGGTCTTGCCGAGGGTCTGAAAGACCTGTTCGAGACGCCTGACCTGATTCTCGGTCTGCCGCAGGTGCTCCTCGAAAGCGGACTTCAAGGTGGGGTTGTGGGCCGCCGCCGCCATCTTGGGGAGGGCCTTGGTCAGACGTTGCTCGGCATCGTAGAGATCCTGCAATTGCTCCACGAACAGATCGTCGAACGAATTCAATGCCGCCGTACTGCTGAAAAGTGCCATGCGTTCCCTCCTGGTTGTGGGGTGGACTCCGGACAGCCGCATCCGACGCGGCGCGGCCGGTGCCGGGAATTGGAACTGAACTTATTGCTCGCAAACGTGGTGCCAAGGAACAAGGACGCTTGAGGCTGCTCCTCAGTGCGTCTATATTGGCCACAAGCCTCCGACCGGCTTCACCGAATCTCAGGGCAATGGAGCAATCACTATGTGGAGATCGTTTCTTGCAGCCATCATTCTGACGCTGGCCTTTTGTGCTGTTTCCAGCTTCGCCGCCGATAGTCCAGTGATCGCGCCGGGCGCTCGCGTGGAGAAACTGGCCGGCGGCTTCAAATTTACTGAAGGTCCGGCCGCCGATGCAGACGGGAACGTTTTCTTCACCGACCAGCCCAACGACCGCATCCTCAAGTGGAGCACCGACGGCAAGCTCTCCACCTTCCTAAGTCCCTGCGGCCGGGCCAATGGACTCTGCTTCGATGCCAAGGGGAATCTCTGGGCCTGCGCCGACGAGAAGAACGAGCTGTGGCGCATCGATCCCAAAGGCAAGGCGACCGTCGTCGTCAAGGACTATCAGGGCAAGCTGCTCAACGGACCCAACGACCTCTGGATTCACTCCAAGGGAGGCGTCTACTTCACCGACCCGTTCTATAAACGCGACTATTGGAAGCGCGGGGCGAAGGAGCAGGACAGAGAAGCGGTCTACTACCTGGATCCCGACCACAAGACCCTCACGCGGGTTGCGGACGATCTGCGACAGCCCAACGGCATCATCGGTACTCCGGACGGCAAGACCCTGTACGTTGCCGACATCGGGGCAAGCAAAACCTACGCCTACGACATCGCCGACGACGGTGCGCTGAAGAATAAGCGACTGTTCTGCGCGATGGGTTCGGACGGCATGACGCTCGACAGCGAGGGCAACGTGTACCTCACCGGCAGAGGCGTGACCGTGTTCGACAAATCCGGCAAGAAGATCGAGCAGATCGCGGTGCCGGAGCTGTGGACGGCCAATGTCTGCTTCGGCGGCAAGGACGGCAAGACGCTGTTCATCACGGCCAGCAAGGGACTCTACGGCCTGAAGATGCGCGTCAAGGGCGCGGGCAGCCAGTGACGATTCAATTCTGCCAGAATTCGGACTCGTGACGCGCGGGATAGCGGATCGCCAAATGCGGCGTCTGGAGGCGTTTCTGCCCGGACGCCAGCGATTCCATTCCGGCCGCGACTAGGCCCGTCGTTAGCAGTGTGCGCTCAAGCGGGTGGGAAACCTTGTTCGTCAGGAACATCTCCTCGACCGTCGCCATGAGCGCCGCCGAATAGACAACATTGGGATTGGGCGGCAGGTAAAACAGAGTGGACAGCGGCTCGGTTCGGTCCCTGAGCCGGGCAGCGAAGGTGAAGTCGCCAACCAGACCATTCATCAGCAGCATGGTTGCCTTGAGACCATCGATGTACTCGAATCGGTAACAGACAGGGTCCTTGACCCATTCTCGAATCTGTTCGGGAGACGGATAGCGGTGATTGAACGTCGGCGGCTGGGTCAATGTCTGACTGCGACAGAGGCACGCCTCGAACAGTTGCGGATCCCAGCCGCCCGCCTTCCATGAACCCGCTGCCATTGCCTTCCATACGGAATCGCCACGAAGCGCTTGCAGGCTTGCAACGCCGCTTTCGCCGCCTTTGCGCCGCTCCACCATGCATTGAATGGTTTCCAGGGCGTGGAAGTCATAGCTGTCCACGCCCCCTATCGCCACGCACATCACTTCCTCGACTTCGGCCCCATACGGCATATCGATTGACGGCATCCGCCAGGTCACCGGCAGCGACGAGCCGGCGAGGAACGGAAAGCCCATCGACCGCGAGGTGCCGACCATTTCCTTGGCCCACTGCCAATTCCAGGACAGATGCTTATCGTTGAAAACGGGAACCACTCGGCCATCCTTCTTGAAGACATCGACCACTTGCTTAAAGAACTGGTAGCGGGGATACTCCTTCTGGCCAATCTTGTTGGTGGGATAATCCCCGTGTTCTCCGATAATCAGCACGGCGTCCACGGCGAGTTTGTCACCGCCGCAGCGCAGCGCCTCGGCGATTTTGGGATAGATTGTGAAGCCGAACTCCTTGGCGCGTTTTCTGCTCAGATCGTTGGCCGGAGTCTGATCAATGTATACCGAAACCACATCCAGCGGCGGGTGATGCCATTTTCCCTTGATGGGATAGCCGACGAGAAAGCGTTCCCCCATGTGCCAGGCGTGCGAGTGGTAACGCCATTCCGTGGTCACAATCGCCATCTTCTTGCGAGCATCCCGCTTCGGCTCACTCGCTCGCAGTTTCGATCCGGCGATTCCCGCGCCGACCGCGCTCAGGAATGATCTCCTCGATAACATGATTTTCCTTTCTTCCTTTTGGCCGAGTAGATGTATACTCATGGGCGTTCTCCGTGGGACGGAAAAGGTCGGGCGGCTCACCACGTTTGACTCGAACGAAGGTGAAAAATCCCAATCCCACGAGGATCTTATCCAGAAATCTTGCACGGGACCTGTCCTCAGCGTGAGCCGTCGTCCGGTATAGATCTTAGGGAGAGGTCATGACCGAGACTCGGACAACGACCGACGACTTGCTGCGGCGGGCCAAGGCCGGGGATGCGGCCGCCCTGGGAGCGCTGTTCGCGCACTACCGTGACCGGCTGCGCAAGATGGTCCGCCTCCGTCTCGACCGGCGTGTGGCAGGGCGTCTGGATCCTTCGGACGTTCTTCAGGAAGCCTATCTCGACGTGGCCCGGCGCTTCCCCGCGTATGCCGCCGCGCCGGCGGTGCCGTTCTACGTCTGGTTGAGGGAACTGACGGGACAGCGGCTGATCGACCTGCATCGCCAGCACTTGGGGGCCAAGATGCGCGATGCTGGGCAGGAAGTCTCTCTCTACCGGGGAGCTTTGCCCCAGGCATCGTCCGCGTCCCTGGCGCAGCAGCTCCTCGCGGGCTTGACTTCGCCGACCCAGGCTGCGGTTCGCGCGGAAATGCAACTTAGACTGCAAGACGCGCTGAACAGTATGGACCCGATGGACCGCGAGGTCGTCGTGCTGCGTCACTTCGAGGAACTGAACAATATCGAGACGGCGGCCGCGCTCGGCATCGAACCGTCGGCGGCCAGCAAACGCTATCTGCGAGCCATTCGCCGACTCAAGGCGATCCTCGATCAGATTCCGGGTTTCTTTGCCTAAGAAAACTGGAGGCGTCCCATGCCCTCGTCCGATTCGTCCCGCG
>Ga0209062_1004424_pt1 | contig 14717 bp, 15 predicted proteins | sample Coa_R2_2_FD_187158 | JGI IMG/M metagenome (GOLD analysis project Ga0209062, IMG submission 187158) | Surface soil microbial communities from Centralia Pennsylvania, which are recovering from an underground coalmine fire - Coalmine... | ecosystem: Environmental > Terrestrial > Soil > Unclassified... | reverse complement strand
CCTCCTCCTCCGCCCGGGGCACATCCCCCCGCGGAGAATCTATTACGCTTTTCTGAAGTAGACGCGAAGAACGTCACACAAAGTGTACGCTCCCCCGTCCCCGCTGTCAACCTCGCGAAGTGTTGAAAGTGTTGATTGAGAGTGTTGAGTAGGACCAAGTGATCGCTCACTGGGACCTCTGACCGGCTCCGCGGCCAGCTTGTCATTCTCGTCACCATCCACCGCGACCCGGACGTCATGACCCGTGCCCTCCCCTCCGGATACCGCACGATTGATACCGCGGTGGCCGGGACCCAGGGCTTCGAGGACCGCCCTGCGAATCGGCCGCCAGACGCGGGAGTCCCGAGCACCCCCGGCACGCGCCCCCTCTGCTCTCCCGGCGGCGCGCCCCTCCGGGGCGCGGGCGCCTCGCCCTCCGCGCCCCGCACCCATTCCTGGTGGGGGATAGAGATCGTGTTCGGGCAAACCGCGGCTCAATGTGGTTCTAGCCGCAGACGTACCGCCTTGCGCCACTACACGGTCCCGGACAGCAGGCACGGCGAGGCCGCGACGGCGTCCGTCGGGTTTGGGGTACGGAGACGCGACGCCCTGGCTGGGGGACATGGGCATCATCCTTGAAGTGGGGATGCGACATCGGGATCTCCCGGGGGGCCCAGCGGCAGCTGCCTGTGGACCGTGTGGGTGAGCAGAGAGGTGGCGGTGTCGACCTGTCCGTAAGCCTGTAAGATCAGACTCGCCACCCGGCCCGTTGAAGGACCTCGTCGTAAATCTTCCTGCGGTGGAGAATCCCGAAGATCCAGACTTCGGCCCCTACGATCTTGTACACAGCGCGATAGTCCCCCACGCGGAGCTTCCAGTATCCCTTCAAAGTCCCCTTCAGAGGCTCTCCGTACTTCTCAGGAGCCAACCCGAGGCGAATTTCCAGCGCGCGAGCGATCCGGCGCTGGAGGTCAGCAGGGATATGCGGCAGATCTTCCTCTGCAACTTTGGGATGGTATAGAAGTGCAAAGGGCACTCAACGCCTCGACCGCCGCAGACGGCCCCACACTTCCGAGTGGGTCAGCGCCTTCTCGCGGTCGAAAGACTGCTCCCGAGTGTCGGCGAGTTCAGTCAGGATTCGATCTTCCTCCAACTCCACTGCCGCTTTGACCACGTCCCGCACTTTCGTTGAGAGGGAAACCCCGTCCCGTCGGGCCCATCGCCGAACCGTCTGATACAGCGGTCTTTCGAGGACAACGTTCACCCGGGGGTTCTTGGCAGGCACGCTGATCACCTCCCAAAGAAATGTAACACAAGTGACGTACCCACCGCAACCCCCGTCGAGTTCCGCTCGCTCCCCCGGGCGGGCCGGCGAGCAGCATGAAGTCCACGGCGTTCTCCGCCTCCGCGGCAGCGCGCGCGGCATGAGCCCGCCGCTGAACGGCGCGAGGCCGAAGAGCGTCCGAGCCAGCGCCGCAGCCTCAGGCACAATCCGCAACAGCCGACGCTGTCGGGCTGTTGACCGACCAATACCCGTGTCCAGGAACTGGCCTCCCTGCGTGACGAGACACGCGCGCCGATGCGGGCGCGCTGGGTCACGTTCGAGCTCATCCGCGGCAACCAAAACCACCCGCTTCCCGCACGGGCCCATGCGCTCGCCTCCGGCGTCTCAGCGCTCGGTGCGGCAGGAAGCGCCGGTGACCCGCGGTACCCCCTGAGGACAGCCCGCGATCTGACGCGGCGGCACGCGTCCCTGCCCGCCCTTGCATGGGCCGTCCTGCTGGATGGCCTGTGCACGGACGCCCAGCTCAGGATCCTCGTGCACAGCCACCTGCACCAGCTGCCGAACCGGCCGCTGCCACGGGATCGCGGCGGCATGGTCGACGCGCTCATCCCGCCCGCCGATCTCCCCCATGACCGGCTGAGCGAGTTTGTAGCCGACCTCCTCAGGATCGCACCGCCCGACGGGCCACCGCCCACCGCGGAGGCCGCCCTGCGGGGCCCATGGCACCGGGCTGTTGCAAAGGTCTACTTTCTTTGGTAAGATTGCTTTGCAATGAGCTCAAATCAGTTCGTGGAGGATTTCATGAGGACCACGGTGAGTAGCAAGTTCCAGATCACCGTGCCGGCTGCGGTGCGAAAGATGCTACGCATCCGTCCCGGAGATCGGCTGGAGTTCCGCATCGACGGAGGGAGGGTCGAGATGCGCAAGGTGCTCCCCGATCCGGCGGACGTTGCAAGACGATTACTGGAGGAGCGGGACTTCAGAGCTCTCCACGAGGAAACCGGAGGGGACGCCGTGCGGCACGTCCGTGAAATGCGGTGGGGAGATGATCGGCCTTGACACCAACATCATGCTGGCAGCTTTCGATCCAGCCGACCCGCTCCACCAGCGGGCTCACGCGGTGCTGAGCAGCATCGGGTCCGAGCCACGGGTCATCTGCCCCGTGGTGTACGCGGAGCTCGCAGCATCCAGGGAGTGGGAGGGGTTGAAGCTGTTTCTGGAGCAGGCCGCGGTAGACGTGCTGTGGGAGATGCCGGAAGCCGTCTGGGAACGGGCGGGCAGGGCCATGGGGGAGTATGCACGGATGAGGCGCGGCGGGTCGCTGCCGCGACGGGTGGTGGCGGACTTCCTGATCGGCGCTCACGCAGAACATCACGGGCTGGCTCTGGCCACCTTCGACCGGGTGGTGTACGAGACCGTGTTCAGGAATGTCCGGCTGATCTTCTAACTGCCTCGCCGGATCTGATGATGTCCTCCGGCGCATCGACAATCGTGATGAGGGGCCTTTGCGGACTTCATGTTGGTCACATCTCCCGGCACTCCCGGAGTATCAGCCGCAATGGAAAGAGGCGGTGGGGCCGCCCCATGGAGCGAGGCGGAGTTCACCCCTTGTGACGGCACGCTGCCCTGTTCACAATTCATCTGGGTCAAGTACCCTAGACTGAAGTCCGAGGCTTGTGAGGAGTAGCGGAATACCACCCGCGAAACTGCAAGGCGCCGCTTCGGCGGCGGGAAAGACTAGCCTGGCCAAGCCACCGGCCCCGGCAACGGGGGACCGGGGGCGACTGAAGGCAGCTGAACGGTCGGGGCGTGGCGGCCCGCGCACGCCGCGGATGCTCCCCACGTCTGCGGCCCCTGCGCCCCCGAGCGGCGATGGGGGTCATTGCCCCGCCCTCCGGGGCGGGAGACGGGGAGGTATTTAATAACTCCCCCCTCTACGTTCCCGTGGTCTCCGCTACCGGGAGACCGCTCATGCCCTGCCACCCGGCCCGCGCGCGAGCTCCTTCGGCGAGGCCGGGCCGTCCGCCGGTTCACCAAAGGCAGCTCCGCGACCGGACGGACGATGCTGTCCAGCCCGTCGCCTGCGGGATCGACCCGGGGGCCACGCGCGAAGGCGTCATCGTGAAGTCCAGCACCCACACGTACCTGAACATCGACGCGGACGCGGTCACGCACGTCCGCGACGCCGTGGCCGCCCGACGACAGATATGGATGGCACGCCGGTTCCGCACGTCTCCGTGTCGGCCTGCCCGCGCCACCCGCGCCCGCGGCGGCATCCCCCCGTCCCCCCGTGCCCGCTGGCAAGGGAAGCTCCGCGTCATCGACTGGCTCTGCCGGCTCTACCCGATCTCGACCGCCGTGGTCGAGAACATCGCCGCCGAGACCAGAGGGCAGCGCCGGTGGGACGCGTCCTTCTCGTCGTTAGAGGTCGGCAAGCCGTGATTCTACGCGGAGCTGGGAGCGCGCGTGGATGTCGTGCCCCGCGCGGGGTGGGAGACCCAGGCGCTCCGTACGGACCTCGGTCTCCCGAAATCCCGCCGCACGTCCGAGGAGACGCTCTGGGCACACTGCGTGGACAGCTGGACGCTCGCGGCGAGCGCGGTGGGTGGACCCTCCCCCGATGTGACCACGGTCCTCCGCCTGTCGCCTGTCCGGCTCCACCTCCGGCAGCCGCACCGCATCGAGCCGGCGCACGGAGGGGTCCGGCGCCTGTACGGCGGGACACGCAGCCTGGGCCTCAAGATCCGGGCGGCCTGCACGCGCCTCGAGGCCGCCATCTACGGCCTCACGGACCGCCGGATCGCCCAGGCCCTCGCGGACGCTCCCGGGCGCCACGCCGACACCTGGGTCGTCATCGAAGCCCCTCAGGCCCGCAGGCCGGGGAGCCAGGCGCCGTTCCTTGAACGCGCCCTGGGTAGCTACCTCGCCCTGCGGACCGGCCGCGCGGGACTCGGCATCATGCACCACATATTCCTCGTCGCAAACGACCGCCTCGTGGCCACGGGTCCTTCAACTGAACCCTCGGCCCGCACGGGCCTTCGAGGAGGAATTCCACCGGATCTGGACAGCCCAGTAGCCCTGCCGCGCGCGGAGCGCGGTGGAGGCGGCGCGTGCCGTCGGCGCGGATCACCATCCCGCACGCCCCGCCGCCGCAAGCACGAGCCCCTCAACAAGGCCCTGTCCCTCTTCCGGGACAGGACCCGAGCCAGCGGCCGCGAGACCGACCTCGCCGCAGAGGTCCCAAGCCCCACCGCGCCCGACCCCTTCGACATCGCGGCCCACCGCGAGACGGGCCGGGAGATCGCCGAACTCGCCGAGCACGCCCTCAGCCCCCTCGAGGCCCAGGTGCTCGCCCTGCGCCTGGAGGGCGTTCCCTACCGGGACATTGCCGCCGAGATCGGCCGCCCCTGGAGGGCCGTCGACAACGCTGTCCAGCGCCTCCGCGAGACACTGGGACACGTCCTCGTGTGGGTGACCACCATCACGAGGCGTCCCCCCTACTTCGGTGACCAGGACTTTTGAGGCATCACGCCTCAATCCCCGTGCTTGGCCCGGAGGCGCCGCGAGAGCCGGAGCATGAGCTGGATCCGCTCGAACTGGCCCACCCACTCGGCGGTCACCGCGGCCATGAGCTCGGGGCCCGGCGGGACGATCCCCGTGGGGCAGGCGGGGCCCAGCTGGTCCGTGGCCATCTGGCGGTAGGCGGCCAGGGTGCGGTCCCCGTAGCGCCCGCACTCCTCGTCGTCCTCGCTGAGGAAGACCACGGCGGGGATCCGGCGTCCGGCGTTCATCATGAGGGCGTCCTGCACCTCGGGGTGCGCGTCCCGGTCCAGGAAGCGGACGACGATGCGGGGGTTCTGCTCGCCGATCCGCGCCAGGATGGGGCACTGGTTGACGCAGTCCCCGCACCACGCCCCCGCCACGCAGAGGACGTGCATCTCCCGCACGAACCCGCGAAGGAGCGCGCGCTGCTCCGGCGTGAACGCCACCCGCTCGTAGACGGCCTGCCAGCGGGCCCGCTGCTCCGGCGTCGCGTGGCGGTCCAGGAACTGGTCGTACGTGAGACCCTGTGCGAAAGCCTCGGCCCAGCGCATCGCATCCCTCCCCGAGAAGGTGTCCTGTGGAGCGAACGCGCGGGCGCGCGCCCCGATTCCCCGCCCCGATCCCAGGAGACTCCTCCGCCCGCGGCGAACCGTCCCACCATGAAGATCACCGCTGTGACCTGCACGCCTCTCGCCGCGCGCGCGCCGCGGCCCGTGGAGTTTTCCATCGGCACCTACACGACCTTCTACGCCGGCCTCGTCCAGGTGACGACCGACGAGGGAGTGACCGGGGTCGGCGAGTGCATCGTCCGCCGTGCTCCGGAGGTGGTCGCGACCATCGTGGACCGCCTGCTGGCCCCCCTGGTCCTCGGGCGGGACCCCTGGGACGTGGAGGGCCTGTGGGACGAGATGCTCGCCCTCCTCCGCCGGTGGGGGCACTCGCGGGGGTTCGTGGTGGAGGCCATGAGCGGGATCGACACCGCCCTGTGGGACCTGCTCGCCCGGTCCGTGGGCAAGCCCCTGTACAAGTTCCTCGGAGGGGCCGGGCGCGAACGGGTGCCGTGCTACATCTCCAAGGTGTACTTCGACGAGATCCCCCGCATGGCGGAGGAGGCCCGCGCCCAGGTGGCCCGCGGGTTCCGGGCCGTGAAGGTCCAGATCGGGTGGCCGGCGTCGCGCGGGGGCGACCGGGCCGACGTGGCCACCGTCCGGGCCATTCGCGAGGCCGTCGGCCCCGATGTCGCCCTCATGCTGGACGCCAACGGCGCCTACGACGTGGGGACCGCCGTGCGGGTGGGCCGCCAGCTGGAGGAGCTGGACGTCACCTGGCTCGAGGAGCCGGTGCCCTCGGACGACCTGGAGGGCTACGCGCACCTCCGGAAGGTGATCCGCATCCCGCTCGCCGCGGGGGAGACGGAGTTCGGCCTGTTCGGCTTCCGCGACCTGATCGCCCGCGGCGGGATCGACATCCTGCAACCTGAGGTGGCCCGCCTCGGCGGGATCACCCCGGCCCGCCGGCTCTGGGCCCTCGCCCACACCCACAACCTCCGCATCGCGCCCCACACGGGGTTCAGCGGCGGCGTGGCCCACCTGGCCGCGCTCCACTTCGCAGCCGCCACTCCGAACCTCATGACCTACGAGTACATGGGCACGCGGTACGTGGAGAACCCGCTTCGCGAGATCTTCACGGAGCCCTTCCCGGTGCCCCAGGAGGGGACGATCCCCGTCCCCCAAGCACCGGGGCTGGGGCTGGACGTGGACCCGGAGGCCGTGGCGCGCTACCGCGTGAGGTGACGCCTCACTCGGCGGCCACCCTCACGGGGACCGCTTCGGGAGCCTCTGCGCTCCGCCCGTCGGTCTCTGCGGCGGGAACCGGACGCGCGCGGGTCTCGGCGATCTGGCCGGGAGCGGGCCACGCCGGATCCGCCCGGCTGGGGGCCCCCTCGGCCACGGCCCGGAAGAGCTGCGGGTGGTCCGTCCTCACGAGGAGCGTGAAGACCTCAGGACGGTTGTAGTGGCCGGCGTAGTCGTGGACGAGCTTCGCCGAGACGACCTCCCCGAGGTCGGCCGAGACCGCGAGGATGTCCTCGCCGTCTCCCAGGGGGCCGGCCACCACGTTGCCGTGGGGGTCCGCCACGAGGGTGCCGCCGCCCACGCCGGGGAGGCTGAGGAAGGCCGCGTCCTCCTCCGACGAGGGGAGGCGCCGGCGCATCTCCTCGCTGACGACCCCGGCGGCGCTCACCACGTAGCAGTTGGCCCGGTAGCCGAGGGCCCGGCTCGCGACCTGGATGATGTCCCGCATCCGGTGCTCGTTCCTGGAGAAGTGGTTCGGCCAGCTCACCGCGATGATCCGCGCCCCCTGGGAGGCGAGGCTCATGACGGCCAGGGGGTTGCTAGCCTCCCCGCAGATGAGGCCTCCGACCGGGCCGAAGCGCGTGGGCACCACCCGCAGAGTGTCCCCGAACCCCGGCGCGTGCACGAGGCGCTCCCCCACCGTGGGCATGAGCTTGCGGTGCCGCCCCAAGATCTCGCCCTCCGGGCCGAGGAAGAGCTGCGTGTTGTACAGGAGCCCGGGGTCCACGGGGTCGCGCTCGCACAGGCCCACGACGGCGTACACGCGGTGCAGACGGGCCGCCCGGCAGAGCGCATCGGTCGCGGGGCTCGGGATCTCCACGGCGTTGTCCACCAGCTCCCGGGCCATCTGGAGGCTCGCCCGGCTGGTGGCGGCGTGGAAGTGGTACCACACCGGGTGGGCGGGAATGAAGCCCTCGGGGAACACGACGAGCTCGGCCCTTCCGGCCGCCGCCTTCCCGATGAGGTCCACCGCCTTCGCGAGGCTCGCCTCCCGGTCCAGGAAGGCCGGGGCCGCCTGGACGGCCGCGATGCGGACTGTCGGCCACCGATCACCCATCGCCATCGCCTCCTCCGGTCTGGGATCCCGCCTCGCCCTCGGGGGACGGAGGGCGGGCGGCCGCCGCGCACGCCGGGCACTGACACAGCGACCGCAGGAAGGTGAAGGTATAGATCCCCGTCATGTGGCCGTCCGACCAGGTGAAGCGGAGGGCGTACGCCCCCACCGGGGCGATCTCGCGGGGCACGATGTCCTCCGGGATTGCCGAGGCGTCCAGCAGCTGGTCGCCCGTCCACTCATGGACGCACAGGGCGCAGGGGCACCGCTGGCGGAGCATCCGGTAGGCGTACCGGCTGGCGTGGCCGTCGCTCCACGTGATCCGGAGCTCCCGGGCACTGTCGTCCCGCGCCAGGGACGCGGGCGTCGGCATGGACCTGCGGGCCACCACAGGTGTAGTGTAGGGAGCCGGACCCCGCCGTGTCAAAAGTCCCTTCCGGGACGCGCTCCGGGTGAGCCCGAGAGGCGAGAGGAGGGCTGTTTTCTGTGATGGTAGAAGGGGACTTCGCCCCGGTCTGAAAAGGAGGAGTGGCTCCATGGAGGAGAGACCCACCCGCCCCGACCGCCGCGACCTCGCCGGACGCTCCCGGGGGGCCCGGAGCCTTCTCGGGTCTTCGGCCCCGGTCCTCCGCCTGGCCGCCGCCGCTCTCGTCGCCGCGGGGGTCCTCGCCACCGGGAGCCTCCGGTCGGCGGCGCAGGGGGTCCGCCCCCTGCCCACCGTGGTCGTCTACCTCACGGGGACAAAGTTCCTGAACCTGCCGGAGCACGACCAGGAGACCTACGCCATGGGGGTCTTCGACGGCCTCAACGAAATGCTCCTCCACAACGCCCCCTTCCAGCGGTGCGTGGGCCAGAAGCTCCAGCACATGACGGCCTTCGAGCTCCGCACCCTCCTGTACCAGTGGGTCGTCGCCCACCCGGACCGGCTCAACGAGGCCATGAGCGGGCTCGCGCTGGCCGCGCTGTTCCAGACCTGCCAGATCCCGGGCCCCTGAGGGGACAGGAGGCCCCTCGGACCGGGCCGAATTCCGCACCGTCACCTGCGCATTGACGGGAGGACGGGAATGCCTGAGGCCCGCCACACGGTCACCTTTACCCTGAACGGCCGAGAGGAGACGATCCACGTGCCGGCACGGCGCTCCCTGCTCGCCGTCCTGCGGGAGGACCTCCACCTCACGGGGACCAAGGAGGGGTGCGGCGTCGGGACGTGCGGGGCATGCACCGTGCTCCTCGACGGACGGCCCGTGCTGGCCTGCCTGACCCTCGCCGTCCAGGTCGAGGGCCGGGCTGTCGACACCGTCGAAGGTCTGGAAGGGGATCCCGCCGGGCGCGCCCTCCAGGAATCCTTCATCCGCCACGACGCCTTCCAGTGCGGGTTCTGCACGCCCGGGCAGCTCATGGTCCTCGCCGGCCTGCTGCGCACGACCCCCCGGCCGACGCCCGACGAGATCCGCCGGGCCCTGGAGGGCAACATCTGCCGGTGCGGCGCGTACCTGCGCATCCAGCAGGCCGCCCTGGAGGTCGCGGCAGGCCCCGCCTAGCGTAGGCGTCCCGGGCGCCGCAGGAGGCGAGACCCGGTCCCCGAGAGGAGAGGAGACGATGCCGCGCATCATCCGGCAGAAGATCGAGTTCGAGGGACGGATCGAAGAGCGGGACATGGTCATCGAGGGAGAGGACCTCCCGGCCTGGCCCCCGTCCCAGACCTTCTCGGTCGTGGGCGCTCCCGTCCCCCGGGTCGACGGGGCGGAACGCGTGCGAGGCGCAGCCCGCTACACGGCGGACCTCTTCCCCTCCGGCGTGGTGCACGGGGCCGTCCTCCGAAGCCCCCACGCCCACGCGCGGATCGTCCGGCTCGACACCTCCCGCGCCGAGCGGGCGGGCGGGGTCCGGCTCGTGCTCTCGCACCTTAACGCGCCCCGCATCCCCTGGTACAACGGCATGAGCTGGCTCTTCGACGAGGAGCTGCGGTTTGCCGGGGACGAGGTGGCCGTCGTCTTCGCGGACGACCCCGAATCCGCCCACGACGCCCTCCAGCTCCTCGAGGTGGAGTACGAGGTCCTCCCCCACGTCCTCGACGCCGAGGAGGCGCTCCGCGAGGGCGCCGTCCTCGTCCACCCCGCAGGAAACGTCCTCGGCGGCGGCCCCGAGCGCTACGAGCGGGGCGACGTGGAGCAGGGGCTCCGGGAGGCGGACGCCACGGTGGAGTTCCGGTTCGAGACGCCCGACGTCCTCCACCACAGCCTGGAGACCCACGGGTCCGTCGTCGAGTGGCGCGGGGACACGCTCGTCATCTGGGACTCCACCCAGCACATCTTCGGCGTCCGCCGGCAGGTGGCCGCGGCGCTCGGCCTCTCCCTCGACCGGGTCCGGGTCCTCAGCCCCTTCATGGGGGGCGGGTTCGGCAGCAAGAACAACGCGGGCAAGTACACGGTCATCGCCGCCCTCGCCTCCCGGCAGCTCCGGCGGCCCGTGCGGCTCGTGTACACGCGGGCGGAGGAGAGCCAGGCGGCCGGCAAACGCCCCCGGAGCGTGCACCGGATCCGCCTGGGGGCCCGCCGGGACGGCAGGCTCGTCGCCATTGACTACTGGGGGGTCAGCAACGTGGGCGCCTACCGCGCCATCGGGACGCCGCTGGCCGGACCCGCCCAGGAACTGTACGCGTGCCCCCATGTCCGCACCGAGGTGTGGACGGTCTTCACCCACACCACCCCGGCCACCGCCTTCCGGGCCCCCGGCTTCGTCGAGGGGACGTTCGCTCTCGAGTGCGCCATGGAGGCCCTGGCCGACCACCTGGGGATGGACCCCGTGGACCTGCGGCTCCGCAACTACGCGGAGTCCGACCAGGTCCTCGGCCGCCCCTACTCCAGCAAGTACTTACGGGAGGCCTACGAGGCCGTGGTCCGCCACAGCGGCTGGAGCCGGCGCGCGTCGACTCCGCGGGCCCCTGTCACCCGCGGAGCCAAGCGGCGCGGGATGGGCATGGCCACGCAGATCTGGGGAGGCTCCGGATCCCCGCCGGCCTATGCGGAGGTGCGCCTCAACCCCGACGGCACCGCGGAAGTGCGGATCGGGACCCAGGACATCGGGACCGGGACCCGGACCGCCCTCACCCAGATCGCCGCCGAGGTCCTCACCCTCCCCGTGGACAAGGTGGCCCTGCGGCTGGGGGACACGGACTTCCCCTACAGCCCGCTGTCGGCGGGCAGCCAGACGATCGCGTCCTGCGGCCCCGCCGTCCGCATGGCCGCCGAAGACGCGCGCCGCCACCTCGTCGAGGCCGCGGCCTCGCTCCTCGAGGCGGCCCCCGAGGACATCCGGCTCCAGGAGGGCCACCTCTTCGTGGCGGGCGTCCCCGACCGGCGCATCACCGTGGCCGAGCTCACGGGCCGCATGGGGAACTTCACGATCGTGGGACGGGGCTTCCGGGCGGCGAACCCGGAGGGGGTGACCATCCGCACCTTCGGCGCGCACGTGGCGGAGGTGGAGGTGGACCCCGAGACCGGCGAGGTCCAGGTGCTGAGGGTCACCGCCTGTCACGACGTCGGGAGGATCATCAACCCTCTCCAGTACCGGAGCCAGGTGGAAGGAGGGATCATCCAGGGCGTGGGCATGGCCCTCAGGGAGGAGCACAGGGTCGATCCCGACACCGGGGCCGTGCAGGACCTCGGCTTCGACAGCTACGCGGTCCCGCGGATCTCCGTGGTCCCGGAGGTCCAGGCGCTAGCCGTGAACCTCCCCGACCCTCTGGCCAACAACCTCGGGGTCAAAGGCGTGGGCGAACCGCCCATCATCCCCGTGCCGGCCGCCATCGCCAACGCCGTGGCCAACGCCCTCGGCGTCCGCATCACCCGGCTCCCCATCACCCCGGAGGCCGTGCTGCGCGCCCTGGGGCGGCTGCCCTGAGCCCTCCGCGCCTCCGGCCCGCCCAGCAGGGGGTCACAGGGGCAGGATATCTCGCCCCTCCGGTGCGTGCGCGAGGCGGGACGTTGCCGAGCCGCGCACCGCCGCGCTTGTGCCCCCCCGCCGCCTTCGCAGCGTCCCGCGTTCCCCGCACGCCACGCCGCCGGCCCGCGCTGGCGGCCGGCGCTCCGACCCCGCACCGCCCGCTAGCCCATGTTTGCGCGAAATTAGCCTCCCAGCCAGCTGACTGGGTAGCGGTATCACTCGCAACCCCTTGATTTTCCTGGTTTTTGGAACAAGCAGGCATCGAGCGTGCGCGGGAGCGTTGTGAAAACATCTCGCGCGTTCATCACGCCATTGTGCAGGAATTGATGCACGATTCGGCGAGTGTCCCTGGTGAAATGTTTGTGCGGACCGTCACCCGCCGTGAGGGCGCCAAGACCTATCAGTACCTCTACGTGGTCGAAGGCCAGCGCGTCGGAGGACGGGTACGCCAGCGCATCGTCTCCTCCCTCGGGCGGGCTGATGTGCTCGCCTCCCCTCTGGACAAAGTCCTCGCGCTGTTGCGCCCCTACACCCGCGCGCGACTGCTGCAGCCGCACGAGATCTCAGCCGAGCAGGGGCTGACCTACGGCCCGGTCCTCGTCGCACGGCGCCTGTGGGACCAGCTGGGGATCGGCGAGATCATCCGCCGCCACTGTCCCTCCCGTCCGGGACTGGACGTTGCGGAGACGGCGTTCGTGCTCACCGCGCATCGCCTGCTGCATCCCGGCAGCGAGCATGCGCCGGCGTGGTGGCTCGAGGAGAGCTGGGTCGCCGATGGCACGGGGCAGCGCATCTGTCCCCAGTGGGAGACCCATGGCCGGGGCGTGTGGCCTATCGCCAAGTGCGGCAATGGTCTCGCACGTTGGACCGCCTGATCGCTGCCAAGGAGGCCATAGAAACGGACCTGTACTTCAGGCTCCGCGATCTCTTTGGGGTGCAGGTGGAGGTGGTGTTTTACGACCTGACACGTACCTATGTCGAAGGCAACGGGCCTCCGCACCTCGCCCGATGCGGCTATTCGCGTGACGGACGGCCGCGCAATCGACAGGTGCTGGTGGGCATGGTCATGGCGAGCAGCTGGCCGATTGCCTCGTACGTGTTTCCCGGCCACCGGGCTGATCGCCAGACGGTCCGGGCGGTCCTCGCGAATGTGCGACGGCGGTTCACCGTCCAGCGCGTGGTGTGGGTGTGCGACCGGGGGATGGTGAGCGCGCAAGTGCTCCAGGCGCTGAGGACGGGGGCGACCGCGACATCGTTGGGCTCCAGCGCCGCCGCACCCCGACGGCCCAGGCGGTGCTGGCCGCGGCGCGGCAGCACGGAGGGGGGCAGCCGCTCCCGGACGGGGGGCGCGCCGTCGACGTCCCCATGCCCCCTGAGGGGGCCCGCTACATCGTCGTGCACAGCCCTGAGCGCAGGGCCTTCGAACGCGCGATGCGGCGCCAGGACATGCGGCGCTGCCGCGATGCCCTTCGCACCCTCCAGGCTGCGGTGGCCGCCGGACGGCTCAAGACGCCAGAGAAGATCGGCGCCCGCGCGGGGGCGATCCTGCGGGCGTATCGGGGCTCCCGCTACTTCACGTGGCGCCTGACGCCTGACGGCCAGTTCCAATTCGCCCTCGATCGCACGACGCTGCGCGCCGGGCGCCGCGTGGAAGGCACGTATCTCCTGCCCACCACCGACCGGACCCTCGACGCGGGGCAGACCGTGGCAGCCTACAAGGAGCTCCTGATGGTGGAACGCGCCGTCCGCGAGCTCACGGGGAGTATGGAGCTGCGGCCGATCTCTCATCAGACGCAGCGCCGGGTGCGGGCCCACCTGTTCGTCGCCCACCTGGCGGTGCTGTTGGGCTGTGCCTTGCGCACAGCCCTCACGCGGGCCGGGCTCACGCTCGCCTTGGACACGGCGTTGGACGCCGTGCGCCCGATCCGCCTGGTGGAGCTCGACGCTGCGGGCCAACGCCTCCGGCTCGTGACCCGCCCAGGCCCGCACGGCCAAGCGGTCCTCCGGGCAGTCGGCATCCACCAGCTCACGCCACCCCGGGAGTGTTGTGGAAAACAAAAATCAAAAATCCAGGAAAATCAAGGCCTCTAGGTCGGTTTCCTGCAAACATGGGCTAGCTCGTCCACCGGGGCGGCCTCTTCTCAAGGAAGGCCCGCATGCCTTCCTGGGCGTCCGGGGCCAGGGCGTTTTCCACCATGACCCGCTGGGCCACCTCGTAGGCCGCCGGCCGGTCGAGCCCCACCTGGGCGTAGAAGCCCCTCTTGCCCACGGCCAGCGTGTAGGCGCTCGCGCTGACGACCTGCCGGGCGAGGGCCATCGTCTCCTCCTCCAGTGCCTCGGCGGGCACGACCCGTGTCACGAGGCCGGCCCGCTCGGCCTCGGAGGCGCTCACGGGACGGCCCGTGAACAGCATCTCCAGGGCCTTCTTGGGCCCCACGGCCCGCGCGAGCGCGACCCCCGGGGTCGTGCAGAACAAGCCGATCTTCACCCCCGGGGTCGCGAAGGCGGCCTCTTCAGAGGCCACCACGAGGTCGCAGGTGGCCACGAGCTGGCAGCCGGCGGCCGTGGCGAGGGCGTGGACCTGGGCGATGACGGGCTTGGGGAGGAGGCGGATGCGCTCCATGACGTCCGTGCACAGGTCGAACAGGGCCGCGACCTCCTCCTCGCTCCTGCCCACGATCTCCCGGAGGTCGTGGCCCGAGCTGAACACGGGCCCCACGGCCCGGATGACCACCGCGCGGACGGCGGGGTCCTCCGCCGCCCGCGCGAGGCGATCGCGGAGGCTCTCGAGCATCGCCCGCGAGAGGGCGTTCCTCTTCTCCGGGTGATTCAGGGTGAGGACGGCGATCCCGTCCCGGACCTCCTCGAGCACGAGCTGCCGCTCCATGGCCTCTCCCTGGTTCAAAAAACTTGACTGTTTCTCTTTCCAGTCAAGCCGGCCCCCAGACCAGGATTTCGCCTCCTTCCGGATATTTGATTTGCCCCCGAGGGCAGGGCGACAGGGGACCTCGGCCCGGGAGTCCCACCCGGACGGGAGTGCTGCGTCGGAAGGGCACAG
>Ga0209062_1004423_pt1 | contig 14719 bp, 11 predicted proteins | sample Coa_R2_2_FD_187158 | JGI IMG/M metagenome (GOLD analysis project Ga0209062, IMG submission 187158) | Surface soil microbial communities from Centralia Pennsylvania, which are recovering from an underground coalmine fire - Coalmine... | ecosystem: Environmental > Terrestrial > Soil > Unclassified... | reverse complement strand
AAGTACTCCAGATTCACCGCGTCATTGGCCTGAGTCGGATCGGCGACATTGACGATGCGGCGGTAATTGCCGGCCCAACCCACCGAGACGGTGTACGGTTGATTGGCGATGGAATTCCAGCCGATGGCGACCGAACCGCTGGCGCTGGCTTGCGCGCCGTAGCCCAATGTCACCGCTGCCGTGCCCGTTGCGTCCGAGCGGCTGCCGACGGCCGTTGCACCGGCGGCGGATGCAACCGACTCCGCGCCCAATACGGAGGTGTTGGTCTGCGTGGCTTGTGAAGCACTGCCGATAGCGATGGATTCGCCTTGTGAGGCGGTAGTCTTTTCGTTGGCTTCGATGGTGCCGTCGCCATTCAAGTCGATCGCGCCGCCGATGGCGGTGGAGTTGTTGGCAGAGGCGACGGCATTTGAACCCAACGCGAACGCCTGCGTCCCGACCGATGAAGTGCCGGCGGAAGACCGGTAACCGATCGCGATAGCGGAATGGGCGCCGGAGGCGATGTAAGCCTGAAATCCCAAGGCGGTGCTGCCGGAACCTTTGCTGATTGCAGCCTGTCCCACCACCGTGCTTTCGGTTTGCGCGTAAGCGTGCGACCCGAGCGCAGTCGCCGATTGCGCGACGGCATCCGAGGAATCGCCCAACGCCGCGGAATAGCGGCCCAGCGCTTGGGCGCCGCTGCCGACCGCAGCGCTGTAATTGTTGGTCACTCGCGCGTGATACCCCAGCGCGGTGGTGCCATTGTTGCCCGCATAGGCCCCCACGCCGAGAGCAACGCTGCTGTTGCCTTTGGCGGAAGCGTAGGAGCCGATCGCGGCGCTGAAATTACCAGTGCTGGAAGAGTGGAAACCCAGTGCGGAAGATTCCAATCCCACCGCATCGGAACGAAAGCCGAGCGCGGTGCCGTCTATTCCCGTATACGACGCGGAACCGATGGCCGTTCCGTCGATGAATTTTGCCGTGGCATAGGAGCCGAGCGCCACGGCATCGGTATTGCCGGTGTATGCGTGTCTGCCCACGGCCGTACTGGTGTCGCCTAGCGCATACGCGAATGCGCCCACGGCGACGCTGGCGTATCCATAAGCGTTGGAATCCACACCGCAGCTCACGGCGTTGGCACCTGCCGCGACCTGTCCCGAGCCGCCGCAACTGGTGTCGCCGGCGAATGCCCGCGGCACGATCACTGCCATCGCGGATAGCAGCGCCAGCGCCAGCAGATTGCGCCGCAGCGATGCTGTGCTGCTCGTGGGATTTCCGCTGCTTTTGCTGACAGCCAGTTCGGAGGCCACCACGATCTGGCCGAGGCTGCGGTTCCAGATCAGACTGTAAATGCATTTGTTCATGACGATTCCCCGCGATGGATTGAGACAATGCCTGCCTTTTCCCGCGCGAATTGCAGGCGGGCTCAATGGGACATACGGGGAAAATCGGCGCGAGCGACATCGTGAACGCAAGAGCTGTAACATCCGCGATCTGTCCCGAACGGACGCAGCCGCGCAGAGGCTTCAATTTGCGTCGAGGGATTTGCGCAAATCGGCGAAGTATGGGGACGGCGAAGCCGCCAGCACGGGCCCGACCTGCACGCGTAACGCATTCGCCTCGTCGCGTTTGCCTTGCATTTCCAGGGCTCGGATCAGCGCGACTTGCACTTCGACCTTGCGCGGGTCGTTCGACGCGAGCGTTTGTCGCGCGGAATAGGCTGCCCGCAGCAATGATTCGGCGCGTGCGGCCTGATTGTGCGCCAGTGCCGCGCGCGCGCTGACGTATTCGCTGATGCTCAATGACAGTGGCGTTTGCTTGTAGACAATGCGCGCTGTCTGCAAAGCGAGCGCCGCGAAGCTTTCCGCGGCATTCGCATCGCCCGCTTCGAGCTGCGCCAGTGCGAGTGAGGACAACAGGTCGGCCCGCACGGAAGTCGGCCCTGAATTGGCGGGCAGATTGTGCAATGCCTTGCTGGTGATTGCGATCGCCTCGGCATAGCGATGCTGCATGCGATACACGTTGCCGAGGAAGCCAAGATCGCGATTGACCCACGTCGAATCGGACGATTCGTTCTTGCTCTCGATCCGTAAAGCTTCCAGGTAGGTTTTCTCTGCTTCATCCAATCGGCCCATGCGCCAGAAAATCGTTCCGAGATTGGTGCGCGAATCGTTGCTTGCGTATTCGGAGTCGTTGACGTTGGCCCATGCGGCCAGCGATTGCCGCTCCGCGTGCAGCGCCTCGTCGTAACGCGCGAGCTGCATGTAGTCGATCGCGATGAAGTTCCAGTTGTATGCCAACTGCTCGGGCCGTTCCTTCGCCATGGGCTGGACCAGTTTCAGCAAATCGAGATGCCCCGCCAGCGCTTGTGCGTAACGGCCCTCGCGGTAATAGATGAAATAAAGATTGGAACGGGCGACGATGGTTTCGCGATGCGCCGGCCCGTACAGCTTCGTGGCGAGCACGACGGCTTCGCGCTGGTCGCGCTCGGCGGAGGCGAGATCGTTGGCGTGCGCTTCTGTCGATGAGAGCGTTTCCAGGTTGGAAACGACCTGGCTGGAAACCCGGCCATGCAGCGCAGTTTCCGCGGCTATCGCGCGGCGTGAATAGGCGATGGATTCGACGTCGCGCGAAAGTTCGCGGGTCGCCCATGCCAGGAGGGCCATGTCATCCGCAATGGCTTCGCTGTTGGCACCGAATTGCGCGGTGTCTTCTTGCAAGGCTTGTCGCAGGATTGATTCTGCGGCACCGGCTCGGCCATCCTGCGACAATGCGTCGGCATAAACGCGGCGCGCCTCGGAAGCGATTCCGGCGCCGGTCTCGCCGGCTTGCAATGCCAGGATCCTTGCCTGCCGCGCATGCATTGTGGCCGCATCGAATGACGCCTTCTCCACTTCGCTGTGCGCGAGGTAGAGCAGGTTTTGCGCGCGGACTTCCGCCGGTGTCGCCGGATCGGGATGAGCGACGGCATCACGTATCAGCGAAACTGCCTTCGGATAATCGCCGATCCGCCAATATAAATGTCCGATCAATCCTTCCATCTCTGTGCGTGAGGCATCCGAGCCGATGCCGCCGCGCGCGAGCTGGCGGTCGCCTTGATCCAGCAATTCGTGCGCGGTGATCGGGTTGCCTTGTCGCGCATCGGGATCTGCCTGCTCGAACACGCCGACCACGAAGTCGCGCACGGCGTTGGCGCGCAAGGTCTGCATCCGCGCGATTCGCGCCTGATGCGTGCTGTAGAGCGTGGCGACGAGCAGCGCCGCAAAAATCAGCATCGCAGCCGCGGTGCCGGCGCGATGGCGCACGACGAACTTGCCAAGGCGATACCAGCGCCCGTGCCCGCGCGCGTTGATGGCGCGGCCAGCCAGCCAGTTGCACAAGTCGGCGGAGAGCGCTTCGACGGACGCGTAGCGGCGCGCAGGCTCCAACGCCATTGCGGTCAACACGATGCGGTCGAGGTCGCCGTGGACCGCGCGACGTCGTGCTTTCGCGTCGGGCAGTGTGTCGTCGATCACGGCGCTGGGCGGTTTGATGGTCGCGCCGGTCAGCGCGCCCGCACCGCCGAGCACCGACAAGCGATATGGTTTGCTTCCGCTCAGGAGTTCGTACAGCAGCACGCCCAGGGCATAGACATCTACCGATGTGGTGATCGCGCCGCCGGCCAGCAATTCCGGCGCGGCGTAATCGGGCGTCAACAGTTGCGCCATCGTGCGCGTGCGTTCGGCATCGTCCTGCGCAAGCACTTTCGCGATGCCGAAATCCAGCAGCTTTGGCGTACCGTCGGCGACCAGAATGTTGGAAGGCTTGATGTCGCTGTGCACGATCAGATTGCGGTGGGCGAACTGCACCGCGTCGCAGATGCGCAGGATCAATTCGACCGTCGCGCGTGTGTTCAGGTGCTGCACGCGCACCCATTGCGTGATCGGCATGCCCTCAACGTATTCCATCGCCAGCCACGGGCAGCCTTTCTCGTCCACGCCGCCGTCAATCAGCCGTGCGATGCCGGGATGTTCGAGTCGCGCGAGGATCTGCCGTTCCTCGCGGAAGCGCCGCAGCAGTCCCGGCGTCGGAAACGCAACCTGCTTGATCGCCGCGCGTTGATGGAACTGACCGTCATCGCGTTCAGCCAACCAGACCGAGCCCATGCCGCCCGCGCCGAGCGCGCCGAGCACGCGCCAGATGCCGAAACGTTGGGGCATTTCGATCGCGTCCGTCATGTTGCCCGCCAGCAACTCAGAAGCGTGTTCCAACACGCCTTCCGCGATCGCGTCAGCGGCCAGCAGACGTTCCAGTTCGCGGCGCAATTCGATATCGCCGCCGCAGTGTTCGTCCAGCCAGCGCGCGCGTTCCACGGACGGGATCGTCACCGCCGCTTCGAACAACGCGTCGAGGCGTTCGTTGTCCATGCCCGTGTCACGGATACATCAACGCGTACAGCTCCGCGCGCGCGCGGCGCCAGTCGCGATTCAAGGTGCGTTCGCTCACGTCCTGCATCGCCGCGATCTCGGCGAGATCCAGTCCGGTGAAGAAGCGCAATTCGATCAGACTGGACAGGCGCGGCTGCGAAGCTTCCAGTGCGTTCAGCGCGCGATCGAGTTCCAGCAGCCTGTCCGGCGCAACGACTTGCGCGGGTTGGTCGACCGCGTCGTTCAATGTCACCGCTTGGACCGCGCCGCCACCGCGTTTGTCGGCCGCGCGTGCGCGTGCATGGTCGATCACTATCTGGCGCATGGCTTTCGCAGCGACGACAAAAAAATGTTTGCGTCCCTGCAAGTTCAAATTGCCCGGCGCAGCGAGCTTGAGATAGGCGTCGTGCACCAGGCCCGTGGTGTCCAGAGTCGGCGAGGCCGAACCGCGCAATTGCGAACGCGCGATGCGTTTCAGTTCGTCGTAGAGCAGCGCGAACAGCGCATCGCGCGCGGCCGCATCGCCGCTTCCGGCGGACTGCACCAATGCCGTGATGTCGGTGTCCACGCCCCCCCCCGCTTGGCAGGCGGAGTCTATACCTTCCAGCGCGCGCCAAATGCGGCGAGTGCGTCATTTACAATGTGCGCATGTCTTCCGCACCGGCCTTCGACGGCAAGGCCTTCGTCCGCACCCTCACTTCCTCGCCCGGCGTCTATCGCATGTTCGACGCCGATGGCGGGCTGCTGTACGTCGGCAAGGCCGGCAATCTGAAAAAGCGCGTCGGTAGCTATTTCCTGAAACCCAGGATGGATCCGCGCATCGCGGCGATGATCGCGCAGATCGCGCGTGTGGAAGTCACACTGACCCGCACTGAAGGCGAAGCGCTGCTGCTGGAGTCGCAGCTCATCAAGTCGCTCAAACCGCGCTACAACATCATGTTGCGCGACGACAAGAGTTATCCGTATATCTTCCTCTCGCAGGACGAGGATTTTCCGCGCATGGCGTTCCATCGCGGTGCGCGCACGGGCAATGGTCGTTACTTCGGACCGTTTCCCAGTGCGTGGTCGGTGCGCGAATCCCTGAGCCTGATGCAGAAGCTGTTCAAGGTGCGGCAGTGCGAAGACAGTTTCTTCCGAAACCGCTCGCGGCCCTGTCTGCAATACCAGATCAACCGCTGTACCGCGCCCTGCGTCGGCTACATCGATGCCGAGAACTATCAGCGCGACGTGCGCCATGCGGCCATGTTTCTGGAGGGCCGCAGCAGCGCGGTGATCGACGAACTTGCCGCCGAAATGGAACGCGCGAGTGCGGAACTCGATTTCGAGCGCGCGGCGAGATTGCGCGATCAGGTGGCGACCTTGCGCGGCTTGCAGGCGCACCACTACGTGCAAGGCGCGCGCGCCGACCTGGACGTGCTGGCCTGTCGCTGCGAAGCCGGCGTGGCATGCGTTTCTGTGCTGTATTTCCGCAATGGCGTGAGCTTGGGCTCGCGCGATTTCTTTCCGAAGCTGGCGTTGTCCGCCACGCCTGCCGAAATCCTCGGCGAATTCGTGGCGCAGTATTACCTCGACAAGCCGGTGCCGGATGAGCTGATCCTCGAACATCCGATTCCGGATGCGGAACTGCTGGCGCAGGTGCTCTCGCAGCACGCCGGTCACACGGTCGAAGTGAAGTCACGCGTGCGGGGCGAACGGGCGCGCTTCGTCGAACTGGCCGCGCGCAACGCCGAAGCCGCGTTGACCGCGCGGCTGTCCAGCAAGCAATCGTTGCACGCGCGCTTCGATGCGTTGCGCGAACTGCTGCAACTGCCGGAAACGCCGCAGCGCATCGAATGCTTCGACATCAGCCACACCATGGGCGAGGAAACCGTCGCTTCGTGCGTGGTGTTCGGTCCGGAAGGGCCGATCAAGAACCAATATCGCCGCTTCAACATCCGCGGCGTCACCGGCGGCGACGATTACGCCGCGATGCGCCAGGTGCTGACACGGCGGTTGAAATCGATCCTCGCCGGCACCAGCGAGAAACCGCAACTGATGCTGATCGATGGCGGCAAGGGGCAGGTCAGCGAGGCGCTGAAAGTGCTGCGCGAAGGCGGTGTTAACGATATCGATGTGGTCGGTGTGGCGAAGGGTCCGTCACGCCGCGCCGGCGAAGAAACCTTGATCCTCGCCGACAGTGGACAGCAGTTGAATCCCGGCCCCGATTCACCGGCGCTGCATCTGATCGATGCGATCCGCGACGAGGCGCACCGCTTCGCCATCACCGGCCACCGCAAGCGCCGCGAAGCCGCGCGCGAACGCGGCGTGCTGGAGGACATCGCTGGCATCGGCGCAGCGCGCCGTGCGGCGCTGCTGAAAGCCTTCGGCGGACACGCCGGCGTCGCGGCCGCGGGCGTGGAGGAACTCTCGCGCGTGCGTGGCATCAATCGCGCGCTGGCGGAGAGAATTTACGCGTATTTGCACGAGTAGTGAGCTGTGATGGGTCGGCGGTGAGCGGCAAAAAGCTGCGAGACCCTGGAGATTCCTCCGCTGACCGCTCTCCGCTATCCGTTCACTGAATATGCGAGACTTGCCCGATTGCCTCCAGGAGCGTGCATGCGGATCAATCTGCCCAATGCGCTGACGCTGTTTCGCATCGCGCTGCTGCCGGTGATGGTGGCGGCGTTCTATGCGCCGGTACGCGGCGCGGGATTGATCGCCGCGTTCGTGTTCCTGCTCGCCAGCATCACCGATTGGCTGGACGGTTGGCTGGCGCGCCGCTTCAACCAGATGTCACCCTTCGGCGCGTTTCTCGATCCCGTCGCCGACAAGTTGATGATGGCGGTGACGCTGTTCCTGCTGGTGCAGGCACATCCCACCATCCTGCTCGCGATCACGGCGGCGATCATCGTCGGCCGAGAGATCGCGGTTTCGGCATTGCGCGAATGGATGGCGTTCATCGGCGAACGCACGCGCGTCAACGTGATGTGGATCGGCAAGATCAAGACGATCATGCAAATCGTCGCGCTGCTGGTGTTGTTGGCCGAACACAATGCGCCGAAAGCGCGCGCGGTGGATGTCTATCACATCCGCGAGGCGCTGGATGCCTATCACATCGGCGAAGCGCTGCTGGTGATCGCAGCGATCCTGACGATCTGGTCGGGACTGGCCTACCTGCGTGCGGCGTGGCCGGCGTTGCGGATGGACACGTACACACCCGATTCCGGACAAGGGGGTCGATAGCGGGCTGTTTGAGACAAGCGCGGTCGATGCTGCTTTTGAGTTCATGGCACTCGAGTCAACTACTCGTGCCGAGACAGGTGCAACGTCGATCATGGATGATCGCAAAAGCATGCCCGGGGTCGGAATCGAACCGACAAGGCCGCGAGGCCGAGGGATTTTAAGCGGCAGCATTGAATCCGCACCGGATATCCTCTCGGCTTGGATACAGCTTGCTGTAGCGGGTTTCCCGTAGGACCAACACGTTCAATCATATCCCGGTGCGCGATGCAAACCGCCCCGGTTCTCTTCCGCCTGGCTCCTAGCAGGCTCCTGGAATCGGAGCCTTTCGGGAGCACATCATGGCGAAGATCAAACTCACTAAAACCGTGGTCGACACGGCGCGTTCGCAATCGCACGACATTGAACTTCGGGACACGATCGTTCCGGGCTTCCTGTGCAAGGTTACACCGACTGGCCGCAAGGTCTTCATGCTTCAGTACCGCACGAACGCGGGCGTGCGCCGCAAGCCGTCGCTTGGTCAGTTCGGCGAGTTGACCGTCGAACAGGCGCGGTCACTGGCGCAAGACTGGCTGGCTGAAGTTCGTCGCGGCGGCGATCCCGGCCACGACAAGGCCGAGGCCCGCAAGGCGCCGACGGTCAAGGAACTCTGCACCCGATTCATGGAGGACCATTCCAAGTTGCACAACAAGCCGAGCACACAACAAACGTACGAATACCACATCGAGCGCTACATCGTCCCGGCATTTGGCAGCAAGAAGGCTCACGAAGTCACGCGCCAAGACATCACCGCGCTGATGAAGCACATGGAGAAGTCACCCACACAGGCCAATCGTGTACTGTGCTGCGTTCGCAAGATGTTCAACCTGGCCGAATTGTGGGGCTACCGACCTGACGGCTCCAACCCATGCCGCCACGTGCCCAAGTACCCGGAGAAGGGCTCGACCCGCCTCATCACCGACGAGCAAATGGTCAAGTTCCCGCACGCGCTACCGCGCCATCACGGCGAAGCTGGACAAGCTGGCAATGGTGGACGCGGCCATGCCTGCGGCAGCGGCCCGCTTGCGGCCCGCGAGCACCGCGCTGCTGGAAATGCACACCTTGCAGGCGCTCGACGCGACCCTTGCGGGCGCGTCCATGCGCGAGACGGCCGCGGGACTGTTCGGCATCGATGCCGTGACAGCGAGCTGGTACGCCGACGGCGGCCTGCGCTCGCGCGTGCGCCGTCTGGTGCGGCGCGGGCAATCGCTGATGCACGGCGGCTATCGCCACCTTGCACAGCTCGATTGACTTTGGAAGGGCCGTTTTGCCTGCGCCGCACAACGACCCTCTGCACAACGCGTCGCTTTCCTGAGACTGACTCCACCCGGCTGCGCTGGTGCTGCCGGCGTTCCTGCCACATGGAGGTCTGTCCGATGCGTCCCGCTCCCTTGCGACCTGCCGCTACACCCGTCGCCACGCCTGCGCAACCCCAACGCTACCTGACGAACGACGAAGCCGCCGAGTACCTGCGGCTGTCGCCGCGCACGCTGGAAAAGCAGCGCGTGATCGGCGGCGGGCCCAAGTTCCGCAAGTTCGGCCGACGGGTCATGTACGCCGTCGCCGACCTCGACGTCTGGGCCGACCAGCGCAGCTTCGAGGCCACGTCCGATCCCGAGTACGCCGAACGCCATGCGGCGGACAGCCGTGCGCGCTGATCGGCGACGCGCGGGTAATCATCGCGATGTCGCGCCCATCGCTGTCATCCGCGCAGCGATCCTCGCCCGCGGACGAACAGCTTGCGCTGTTCCGCGCGCTGCCGGGCGACATGGCGCCGCGCGACAGCCAGGACCTGATGGCGTTTCCGTTCTTCTCGCTGGCGAAATCGCGGCGCACGGCGCCGATCGACTTCCGCACCGGCGGCGTGACGATCCGGGTGGAGGGGACGGTCGAACATGGCATCGCCACGATCTGGGATGCAGACGTGCTGATCTGGGCCGCGAGCCAGCTGGTCGAAGCGCACGATGCGGGCATTGCGACCTCGCGCCTGATGCGTGCCACCCCCTACGAGATCCTGCGCTTCATCGGGCGCGGCACGTCGCTGCGCGACTACCAGCGATTGAAAGCTGCGCTGGATCGTCTGCAATCGACCACGGTGGCGACATCCATCCGCGCGATGACCGGCCGGCGGTTGCATCGCTTCTCGTGGATCAACGAGTGGAAGGAGCGCGCCGATGCACGCGGTGCACCACTGGGCATCGAATTGATCCTGCCGGACTGGTTCTATGCGGGCGTGCTCGATGCCGCGCTGGTGCTGACTATCGACCCGGCGTATTTCCGGCTGACCGGCGGCATCGAGCGGTGGCTGTATCGCCTCGTGCGCAAACACGGTGGACGCCAAACGGGCGGCTGGCAGTTCGACTTCCGGCACCTGCATCGCAAGTCGGGCAGCACGGCGAAGCCCTACGATTTCGCCTGCGACCTGCGCGCGATCGTCGCGCGACAGTCGCTGCCCGGCTACGTGCTTGGCATCGAGCGGACGCCGGACAGCAACATCGAACTGCTGACCTTCCGGCCGGTGCCGTCCACGGCACGGGGATAACGCGGGGACGAGCGGTGAATCGCCTCGTGCTATCAGGCGTGTCGGTACTCGTGCTATCAGGCGTGTCCCACTCGTGCTATCAGGCGTGCGACATCACCGGAGAGCCAATCGCGGCGGGGGTTTGCTCATCCTCTAACTTCTCTAACCCCAAAGCACTAACCGATAGAAGCGCTGCGACTTCGCGGTGGACAACGGCCGAAAGGCAAAAGCCACGGCGTTTTGCGTCGCGAAGGCGCGCCGGCTTTCCCGCAGGGAGCGCCTCGTCATGATCGTCGCCTTCCTCAACCAGAAGGGCGGCGTGGGCAAGACCACGCTCGCCACGCACGTCGCCGGCGAGCTGGCGGTGCGTGGTCTGCAGGTCATCCTGCTGGACGCCGACCCGCAAGGCTCGGCACTCGACTGGACGCAGCGCCGCAGCCAGCAGGGCCTGCCACGGCTGTTCAGCGCCCTGGGCCTTGCGCGCGAGACGCTGCACCAGGAAGCGCCCGAACTCGCGCGGCGCAGCGATCATGTCGTTATCGACGGGCCGCCGCGCATTGCCGCACTGGCGCGCTCGGCGCTGCTGGCAGCCGACCGTGCGTTGATTCCCGTGCAGCCCAGCCCCTACGACGTGTGGGCGTCCGCCGAGATGGTGGCATTGATCCGCGAGGCGCAGGTATTCCGGCCACGACTTGCCGCTGCCTTCGTCATCAACCGGCGCGTGAGTACGACGCTCATCGGCCGCGAGGCACGCGGCGCACTCGCCGACCAACCGCTGCCGATCCTGCGCGCGGAAGTGCATCAACGTATCGTCTTCGCGGACAGTGTGGCGGCCGGCCGGCTCGCCCGCGAGACGGCGCCCGATAGTGTCGCCGCGCGGGAGATCGCGGCGCTCACCGACGAACTGCTGCGGTGGCCGCCATGACCGACGCACGCATCAAGCGCGCCGCGATCGGCGCGCGTCCGCCTGCCAATGCCCACGCCGAGGCATGGATCCGCCAAGGCGGCGGCGACGCGCTCCGGAAAGGCGACCTCTACACCGCGCGCCTGACGCTCGACATCACGCCCGCGCTGCGCGCGCGCATCAAGGTTTCGGCGTTCACGCAAGGCGCGACGGTGGCCGAGTTGCTGCGTGCACTGCTGGAGCAAGCTTTCCCGGAGAACGGGTCATGACCATGTCCTCTCAAACGGCAGCGGTTGCGCCGCCACCGTTCGCGTCGCTCGTCGATCACGAACTCCTGACACGCGTCTCGCTGGCTTACGTCGCGCATCGTCTCAACCTCTATCTGCGTTTTGGCGAACCCGTGTATGCCGTGCAACGTGATCGCTGGCGGCGCATGGCAGCGTTCTGGCCGGGGTCACTGTTCTGCCGCATTCGGTGGGAAGCCAACGACTACGGCACCGTGCGCTGGCAGCTCATGGTCATGCGGGCTTGTACGGCGCTGGATGCCGCGCAGCGCATCCCCGGCGTGCAGCCGGGTGCGCGCCTGCTGCTGCACGCTGAAGGCGAACGACAGGTGCGGCCCACGCTGGCGTGCATCGACGCCATCGAAGCACTGAAGATCGCGCCGGCCGATACATCGCCCGCGTACTGGTGCATGCTGGGCAATCGTCTGGCGGCACGCCTACCGCTGCCGGACTACACCACGGCACGGCACGCCGCTTGGCTGGCCGGGAAGGCGTTGTCATGACGGCCATGCCCACGCCCGACACCATGCCGCGTTGGCGTTCGCGCCGACGCGCCCGCTTTGTCCTGGCGGGCCTGTCCACCGCCGGCCTCGCTGCGCTGGCCTGGGCATTCTGCGTGTCGCCCCTGCCACGCGTGATCTACAACCCGTCCGACAGCGTGGCGGTCGGCTGGTATCGCGTCGATCCACGTGCACACGGCAGCGCCACGCCGCACGTCGGCAGCCTCGTGCTGGTGCCGTTGTCGGCAGACGTTGCCGCGCTTGCCGCGCGGCGCCGCTACCTTCCGCTGGGCACGCCGTTGCTCAAGCCGGTGGCTGCTGTCGCGCCGCAACGGACGTGCGTCGCCGGTGGCATCGTGCGCATCGACGGCGTGCCGGTGGCTGCCACGCTGCGTGCCGATGGCATGGGCCGGCCGTTGCATGCATGGTCACAGTGCCGGCGCCTTCGCCCCGGCGAACTGTTCCTGCTCAGCACCACCAATCCGGCGTCGTTCGATAGCCGCTACTTCGGGCCGGTGCGCGCGTCCAACGTGCTCGGCATTGCGCATCCGGTTTGGTTGGAGCAACACCGATGACGCCTGCCGATTCGCTGCGCTTCATCGGGCCATCCGACACGTCGTCCCGGCAGCCGTCGCCATGTCGTTGCACGTGTCATGCGGGCGCTGGTCGCTTGAGTCTCACGCAACATCCGCCGTGGTCTTCCCTCGTGCAGACGCCTTGCCGCGAGTGTGTCATGTCGGCGGCGTGGCTCATGCTCGCCGTAAGGCATGCAGCGCGACACGCAGCGCAGCCTGGTCACCGATGTAGGGAGCGAGAGCGCAGGGCCAGGGCGGAGTGCAAGGCGGAGGGCAAGATAAAAGGTCGCGGCACTTCGTGGCGCGGAAAGTTTGTCTGCACGTGGGAGTGGCGCGGCACGCGCGAAGGGATGGCAGTGTGCCGCAAAGATGCACCATCCCGTGTTCGCATTGAGAAAAACGCGTGCTTCACACGCTGCGTTGCGCTGATCTTGGAGGGAGCCACGCCATGAGCCAGCGCGACGACGACCGCTTCCGTGTCCGGCCAGGGGCGCCCAGACATAGGAGCGATGCCTTCATCAACCGGGTGCTGCGCCAGACCGGCAAAGCTGGTACGAAGGTCGGCAGGACCATCGGAAAAACCGGCCACCGGCCCGGTGCGCGCCTGGGCCGCGGCCACGTTGCGGCGCGCTTTGCGGGTCGCGGGCTGGGGATGAATGCCCGGCGCGTGACGATCAAGGCGCGCCTCGTCAACCTGAAGCAGGCCGGGCGACGATCGACCGCCATGCACTTGCGCTACATCGAGCGCGAAGGCGTCGATCGCCATGGCGGTCCGGGTCGCGCCTACGGGCCGACGACCGACGCGGCCGATCTCGCTGCGTTCAAGGAACGCAGCGCCGACGACCGGCACCAGTTCCGCTTCATCATCTCGCCGGAAGACGCCGAACAGCTCGACGACCTGCGCACCTACACCCGGCACCTGATGGCGCGCATGGAAGCCGATTTGGGCACGCGGCTGGAATGGTTGGCCGTCGATCACTGGAACACCGACAATCCGCACACGCACGTCGTCTTGCGCGGCAAGGACGACCTAGGCCACGACCTCATCATCGCCCGCGACTACGTCGCTGAGGGGATGCGCCGGCGCGCATCGGAGCTGGCGACGCAATGGTTGGGGCCGCGTACCGAGCGGGAGATGCAGCGCTCCATGCAGCGCGAAGTCGATCAGGAGCGGTGGACCGTTCTCGATCGTACCTTGCAGCGCGAGGCCGCCGACAATGGCCTGGTGCGCACCGAACGCTTCGCCGAACCCCGGCTGCAACGCCAGCGTCAAGTGTTGATTGGCCGCCTGCAACACTTGCAGCGCATGGGGCTGGCGACCGAGCCGCAGCCCGGTACGTGGGCTGTCCATGCCGACGCCGAGCCGACCCTGCGGGCGATGGGCGAGCGCGGAGACATCATCCGCACGATACAGCGCGCCATGCGTGGCCAGCAGCGCGAACTGGTCGTGTTCCAGCCCAGCGCTCGTGGCCGTGCCATCGTCGGCCGCGTCGCCAACAAGGGGCTGGCCGACGAGCTGCACGACAGGGGCTACTTGGTTATCGATGGCACGGACGGCAAGGCGCACTACGTTGCGCTGCCGCCGCGGTCGGAATTGGAGCAGTACCCGACCGGCGCCGTGGTGGAGGTGAAAGGGTCGGCCAATGTGCGCGCCGCCGACCGCAACATCGCCGCGCTGGCCGCCGATGGCGTGTACCGCACCGATTACCACCTTGCCGTCGCCCGCGGTCAGACGACACCCGACCGCGACCCGCACGAACTGGTGGCCGCGCACGTGCGCCGGCTGGAAGCCCTGCGCCGCGCCGGCATTGTCGAGCGCTTGGCCGAAGGTGTCTGGCGCGTGCCCGATGACCTGACCGAACGGGGCCGCGAGTTCGACGCGCAACGGCTGGGTGGTGGTGCGGCCGTCACGTTGAAATCGCACCTGCCGATCGAGTGCCAAGCCCGCGTGATCGGCGCCACCTGGCTCGACCAGCAGTTGATCGGCGGTGGCAACGGGCTGGGCGACTTGGGCTTTGGTGCCGAGGTCAAGAACGCGCTGCGGGAGCGCACCGACTTCCTGGTCGAACAGGGACTGGCCGAGCGACGCGGACAGCGCGTGATGCTGGCGCGCAACCTGTTGGCGACGCTGCGCGGACGCGAACTTGCGCAGACCGTGAAAGACATCGCCACCGAAACTGGCCTGACCCATCGCCCGGCGGTCGACGGGCAACGAGTCATCGGCATCTACCGGCGCAGCCTCATGCTCGCCAGCGGGCGCTACGCGATGCTCGATGACGGCATGGGATTCTC
>Ga0209062_1004422_pt1 | contig 14723 bp, 13 predicted proteins | sample Coa_R2_2_FD_187158 | JGI IMG/M metagenome (GOLD analysis project Ga0209062, IMG submission 187158) | Surface soil microbial communities from Centralia Pennsylvania, which are recovering from an underground coalmine fire - Coalmine... | ecosystem: Environmental > Terrestrial > Soil > Unclassified... | reverse complement strand
TCGCCCATGGGATCACCAAGACGCAGCTCCATATGGAATGGAGCATGAGCCTCGAGCAGGCGATCGAGTCCGAGGCGCAGGCCCAGGCGATCTGCATGCAGACCCAGGATTTCCGCCGCGCCTACGAGGCCTTCGCGGCGAAGCAGAAGCCGGTCTTCGAAGGGAATTGAGGCAGCGAGCCGCCATGCCTGATCGCAGCTTTCTCGCCTGGCCCTTCTTCGAGGCGCATCACCGCCGCTTGGCCGAGGAGCTCGATGCCTGGGCCCTGCGCGAGATCGGCCCGCACGAGCACGATCATGGCGATGTCGATGCGCTCTCGAAGCGCTTCGTCGCGAAGCTCGGCGCGGCGGGCTGGCTGCGCTATTGCGTGCCGGCGGCCTATGGCGGCCAGTTCGACAAGCTCGATGTCAGGAGCCTTTGCATCGCGCGCGAGACCTTGGGCCGCCATCACGGGCTCGCCGATTTCGCTTTCGCCATGCAGGGGCTCGGCAGCGCCTCGATCGCGCTCTTCGGCAGCGAAGGCTTGCGCAAGGCCTATCTGCCGAAGGTCTGCGCCGGGACCCAGATCGCCGCCTTCGCGCTCACCGAGCCCGAAAGCGGATCGGATGTCGCGAATATGCGGACATCGGCGCGGCGCGAGGGCGATCACTATGTCATCGACGGCCGCAAGACCTTCATCTCGAATGGCGGGATCGCCGGGCACTACGTTGTTTTCGCCCGCACCGGCGAGGCGCCGGGCGCCAAAGGGCTCTCGGCCTTCGTGGTCGATGCCGACAATCCCGGCCTCAAGATCGCGGAGCGCATCGCGGTCATGGCGCCGCACCCGCTCGCGACCTTGGCTTTCGAAGGCTGCCGCGTGCCGGCGAGCCATCTCTTGGGGAAGCCCGGCGACGGCTTCCGCATCGCCATGGCGACGCTTGACATCTTCCGCTCGACGGTAGGTGCCGCGGCCTTGGGCTTCGCCCGGCGCGCGCTCGACGAGACCTTGAAGCGCGTGCGCGAGCGCGAGGCCTTCGGGCAGAAGCTTGCCGAGTTCCAGGCGACGCAGCTCCGGCTGGCCGAGATGGCGGTCGAGATCGACGCGGCGGCCCTCCTCGTCTACCGCGCCGCCTGGACCAAGGATTGCGTCGCCGAGCGCGTCTCGCGCGAGGCCGCCATGGCCAAGATGTATGCGACCGAGGCGGCGCAGCGGGTCATCGATTCCGCGGTCCAACTCCATGGCGGGATGGGGGTGGTTGTGGGGGTGATTGTTGAGCAGCTTTACCGTGAAATCCGCGCGCTCCGCATCTATGAGGGCACGACCGAGATCCAGAAGCTTGTGATCGCCGCGCAAGTGCTGGCCCAGGACGGCAACCGATGAAGCTCCTGGAGCCCTTGCAGATCAACGGGATGACCATTCCCAACCGGGTCGTGGTGCCGGCCATGGTGACGCGGCTCTCGGGCGAGGATGGCTATGTCAACGAGCCTATAATCGACCGGTATCTCCGCTACGCCGAGGGCCGGGTCGGGCTCATTGTCGTCGAGGCGACCGCCATCCATGGCAACAAGTCGGGGCCGCTGCTGCGGCTCTCGGATGACAGCTTTATCGACGGTCATCGCGAGCTGGTCGCGCGCGTCCACGGCGCATCCGACTCGAGGATCGTCCCGCAAATCATTCATTTCCTTAAAGTCGCGCGCTCCGGCTGGCGGCAGAAGATCGATAGCCTCTCGACCCAGGAGATCGAAACCATCATCGACCAGTTCGGCGCCGCGGCCGCCCGCGCGCGCGAAGCGGGCTATGACGGGGTCGAGCTTCATTCGGCCCATGCCTATACGCTCTCCTCCTTCCTCTCCCGCCACAATCCGCGGCGCGACGCCTATGACGGCCGCACCCTCGAAGGCCGGCTGCGCATGTTCGGCCGCGTCATGGCCAAGGTGCGCGAGCGCGTCGGCACGGATTTCCCGGTGGGTGTCCGCTTCCTCGCCGAGGAGGCGATCAAGGACGGCTACGCGCTCCCCGACGCGCAGCGCATCGCGCTCCGCATGGCGCAGCTCGGCGTCGACTACATCTCGCTGTCGATCGGCGGCAAGTTCGAGGACGCGATCCACAAGCCGGGCCAGCCGCTCTATCCCTATACCGGCTATTCCGGCGACCGCTGCATGCCCGGCGACTGGTACCCGCCGCTTCCCCATGCGAGCCTCGCCGCCAGCATCAAGCAGTACATCAACAGCAAGGGCTATCGCGTTCCGATCGTTTCCGTCGGCAAGATCAGCGACCCCGGGGATGCGGAGCGGCTCCTGGCCGAGGGCAAGGCCGATCTCATCGGCATGGCGCGCCAGCTTTTGTCAGACCCTGACTGGGTCCGGAAAGTGATGGAAGGCCGCCAAGACAAGATCATCCGCTGCATCTATTGCAATGTCTGCAAGCAGTTGGACGAGAATTTCAAGCTCGTTTCTTGCTTCCTCTGGCCCAAGGGCATGATCCAGGCGCCGCGCGAGGACGCCTCGGGCGAAGCGCCGGATTGGGGAGCCGACGGCGCCGGCCTCGCGGCCGAGTTCCGCAACGGACAGGTCCGCCTCACTTGGCGCCGGCCCTCCGGCGATGTCGCCGGCTACGACGTCCATCGCGCCGAGGATGGCGCCGGCGCGGTGATCGTCGAGGCGGTCAAGAGCACGAAATTTGCCGACCGCTTGGCGCTCGGCGGCCTACGCTACACCTACCATGTGCGCGCCTATGACAGCTCCGGTCGCCACAGCCCACCCTCCAACAGCGTCACCATCGAGATTCCCGTGCCCGATTTCCACTCTCCCGAGCCCGCGGAGGCAGAGCATGCTTGACCCCAGCGCCCATCGCGACAGCTTCGCCCGGGACAACCTGCCGCCGCCCGAGATGTGGCCCGTGTTCGATACCGGTGGTCTCCCTGAACTGAACTATCCAAAGAAGCTCAACGCCGCCGTCGAACTCCTTGATCGCATGGTCGAAAGGGGTTTCGGCGCCCGCCCTTGCCTGCGCAGCGATGGGGAGGTCTCGAGCTATCGCGAGCTGCTGGAGAAGGCCAACCGCATCGCCAATCTGCTCGTCGCCGAGATGGGGCTCGTGCCCGGCGAGCGCGTGCTGCTGCGCGACGCCAACACGCCGATGATGGCCGCCTGCTGGTTCGCCGTGCTCAAGGCCGGCGGGATCGCGGTCGCTACCATGCCGCTGCTGCGCGCTCGCGAGCTCACCTATATCATCGACAAGGCCAAGGTGAAATACGCGCTTTGTGCCAAGGATTTGGCCAGCGAACTTGAACAGACGCGGCAAGCGACCAAGACGCTGCAGAAGATTGCCTATTTCCGCAGCCCCGATGCCGATGGCGTCGAGGCGCGGATGGCGCGGCAGCCTGCGACCTTCGCCAATGTCGCGACCTCGCATGATGATGTGGCGCTGATCGCCTTCACCTCGGGCACGACCGGCGCGGCCAAGGGGACGATGCACTTCCATCGCGACGTCCTCGCGATCTGCGACTGCTTCCCCAAATCGACCCTCAAGGCGGGACCGGACGACATCTTCTGCGGCAGCCCGCCGCTTGCCTTCACCTTCGGCCTGGGCGGCATGCTGCTCTTCCCGATGCGGGTCGGCGCCTCGACCCTGCTCCTGCCCAAGGCGCCGCCCGAGGCGCTGCTCGAGGCGATAGAGCGGCATCGCTGCACCGTCTGCTTCACCGCCCCCACGGCCTACCGCACCATGGCGGAGCTTGCGCCTAAATACGACCTCTCCTCGCTCAGGAAATGCGTCTCGGCCGGCGAGACGCTGCCGCTTCCCGCCTTCGAGGCTTGGCAGCGGGCGACGGGTATCAAGATCATCGACGGCATCGGCTCGACGGAGATGCTGCACATCTTCATCTCCGCCGCCGATGACGATATCCGGCCGGGTGCCACGGGAAAGCCGATCCCCGGCTATCAGGCGATGGTGGTCGATGAGGAAGGCCGCCCGGTGCCGCCCAACACCGTCGGGCGCCTCGCCGTACGCGGTCCCACCGGCTGCCGCTATCTCGACATGCCGGAGCAGCAGCGGAAATACGTGCGGAATGGCTGGAACTTAACGGGCGATGCTTACCGGATGGATGAGGACGGCTATTTCTGGTACCAGGCGCGCACCGACGACATGATCATCAGCGCCGGCTACAACATCTCCGGCCCCGAGGTCGAGGCGGCGCTGCTCGACCATCCCCAGGTGCTCGAATGCGCCGTCATCGGCGCGCCCGACCGCGAGCGCACCGAGATCGTCAAGGCCTTCATCGTGCTGCGCCAGGGTGCCAAGGGCGACGATGCCATGCGCAAGGAGCTCCAGGATTTCGTCAAGGCACAGATCGCGCCCTACAAATACCCCCGCGCCGTCGAGTTCGTGGCGGCACTGCCGCGCACCGAGACCGGCAAGATCCAGCGCTTCCGGCTGCGCGAGCAGGAGCGGCAGCGGGCGCAATCCTCGGCCTAGGAAAGCCCCATCGCCGGGAACAAAGAGCGGAAGAAACGCCTCTATTCAGGCCGAGGGCTCGGCATCGAGCCGCACGGCGACACCCTCGAGTTCCCGCCCTGGCGGGCGATAGCGCTGCATCACCAGGGGGTCGTGGCCGGGGATAATGTGCCGCGGCGAAGCCGCGAGGCCGTGCAATCGCTTATGGCCCTCCAGCATGTCCGCGACATTGTAGACGATCGGGAAGGGCCGCCCCTCCTCCATATTGGCGTAGAGGTGGCTCGCATCCGAGGCGAGCACCACCCAGCCGCGCCGCGTCCACACCCTCACCGACTGGATGCCCGCGGTATGTCCGCCGATATGGTGGACCGAGAGGCCGGGCGCCAGTTCCTCGTCGCCGTCATGGAAGACGACGCGCCCGGCATAGAGATGCCGCACCAGAGCCGTGATGTCCTCGACGGCGAAGGAATGGCGTATCACCGGATGACACATGCAGCGCCCCGTCGCAAAGGCCATCTCGCGGTCCTGGACGTGGAAGCGCGCCTTGGGGAAGGCGTCGAGCGTGCCGGCATGGTCGTAGTGGAGATGCGTGATGATGATGTCTTCGACCTGCGCCGCCGCGATGCCGAGCGTCTTGAGCCCCTCGGCGGGCAGCCGCAGCAGCGTGCGTTGCCGGTGCCGCGCGGCCTCGTGGCCGAAGCCGGTATCGACGACGAAGAGCCGGTCCGAGCGCCGCGCGACCCAGACGAAATAGTCGAGCGGCGACGCCTCCTCATGGGGATCGCCGCCGATGAAGTTCTCGCTGGCGCTGCGCTTGGCGTGATGCGCGTAGCGGATGGCGAAGAGGTCGAAGGGCTCGATCCGGTCGGTCATGGTGCCGCGCTCCTCACGCCGCCTTCGCCTTGTTGATCCTGGGGATCACGGCTTCGGCGAAAAGCTCGAGCGAAGCGATCGCCTTTTGCGCGCCGTACCAGGGCGGGTAATGCAGCATGATCGACGAGGCGCCGGTCATGTCGCGAAGCCGCTCGATCTTCTCGATCACCGTCGCGGGCGAGCCGTGCAGGATCGTGTTGCGCAGGAGCGAGTCATAGTCGCGCCGGTTGGCGATCGATTCGGCGCCGCTCGTCACCGTGCCGAGATAGCCCGAGGTATGGCCGCTCGAGAAATGCGCGAGATGGCGCATGAGCCCCGCCTCGCTCTCGGCGCGCGCCTTGGCGTCGGTCTCGGCGACATAGACCCAGCGCGCAATATCGACATGGCCGCGCGAGGGATTGTCGCGCAGATGCGGCGGCGTCTCCTCAAGTGCCGCGCGGTAGAGCTTCACCTGCCGCGCCAGCTCGTCGAAGGAGGTCCAGGTGGAGAGCATGAGTCCCAGACCCATCCGCCCCGCCACGCCGATCGAGCGCTCGGTGGCGCCGGCCAGGAAGAGCGGCGGATGCGGCTTCTGCACCGCATGGGGAAAGAGCTCGTAATCGCCGTCGATCTTCACGGTGAAATGCGCGCCCCGGTGATCGACGCGCCGCTTGTGAAGCAGCTCCAGAAGCAAAGGCAGCGCCTCCTCCTGCACGTCGCGCCGCTGCGCGAAATCGATTCCGAACCCTTCGAACTCGTATTGCCGGTAGCCGGAGCCCAGCCCGAGCGCGAAGCGGCCATGGCTCAGAATATCGATGAAGGCCGCGTTCTCGGCGACGCGCACGGGATTGGCGAGCGGCAGCGTCACGACGGCGGTGCCGATCTTGATGCGCTTGGTCAGCGCCGCGAGATATCCCGCATAGACGAACACATCCGGCATGATGCCGTACTGGTTGCTGAAGTGATGCTCGGCGATCCAGGCATAGTCGAAGCCCAACTGGTCGGCGCGCATGATCTCGCGCGTCACCCGCGCATGCACATCGCGGTGCGGATAGGTCTCGGTCTCGCTGTTGGGATGCGAGGTGAAGAGAATGCCGAATTCCATGGCTTCCCGCTCCTTCGAGGCACGACGCCCGGCCATCATAGCGGAAATCGCGGCCGATGCGAGACAGCGGCAAACCGGGCGGCGCGGCGCGAAGATACTCACCCCGCATGTGCAGGATCAGGCAAGAAAGACTGGAGGAACTGGCAGGCGCGCGCTCACGCGCGGGAATAATGTGTTTTCACGCGGACCATCGCCGTCCGAGGAAGGCACGCGAACACTCGACGGCTCCACAGGAAAAGAGGACATCAGTTCATGAACCAGGTCGATCTCGAAAAGCAGGTCAATGCCGTGAAATACGTCGATCTTGGATCTGAGGGCCTGCGTGTACCGGTCATCGGCTTGGGCTGCATGGGGATGTCGGATTTCTATGGATCCTCTTCAGAAGCGCAAAATCTCCGCGTTCTCGAGCGAGCGGTCGATATCGGATGCACGTTCTGGGATACGTCCGACATGTATGGTCCGTTTACGAACGAGGTTTTGTTGTCGAGGGCACTTAGGGGACGCCGCGATCAGGTGGTCTTGGCAACAAAGTTCGGCGTCGTCCGCGGCGAGGACGGAAGCTGGCACGGCATCAAAGGGAGCGCGGATTACGTGGCCGCGTGTTGCGACGCCTCACTGAAGCGCCTCGGCACGGATCATATCGATCTCTACTATCAGCATCGTGTCGACCCGGACACGCCGATCGAAGAAACGGTCGGTGCCATGGCCGGCCTCGTGAAGTCGGGGAAAGTACGCTACATCGGCCTGTGCGAGGCGGATTCGGCAACCATCGCTCGCGCCCACGCCGTTCATCCCATCAGCGCGCTTCAAACCGAGTACTCGTTGTGGTCGCGCGATGTCGAGGCCGACATTCTGCCAACGCTCCGCCGACTGAGCATCGGCTTCGTCGCCTACAGTCCCTTGGGCCGCGGATTCCTGTCCGGGGCCATTCGATCGCGAAGCGATTTACAGCCCGGAGACTGGAGATTGCAAAATCCTCGCTTTTCCGAGGCGGCAATTTCCAGGAACCGCCAACTGGCCGACGTCGTAGCGCTTGTCGCGAAAGACCTTGTCGCCACGCCAGCGCAAGTCGCGCTGGCATGGCTGCTATCGCGCAACATCCCGCTCGCTGCGATCCCGGGGACGCGGAGGATCGAGCGTCTGGAGGAGAACTGGGCGTCACAGGGCATCTTGTTAGCGCCGGAGCAGTTGGGGCGTCTTGATACGCTGGTCAAAGAGGGGGTGGCAGGGGATCGGTATTAGAACCCTTTGCGGGCGCAAGGCCGCTCTCCGACAAGTCTAATCTGCCCGACCTGCCGTATCCCGGCTCGGCGGCACGCCGAACTTTCGCGCGTACTCGCGACTGAATTGGCTCGCGCTCTCGTACCCGACGTCGAACGCGACCACGGTCACCGAGGCGCTGCCGGTTTGCAGCAGTCGCCGGGCCTCGAGCAGGCGAAGCTCCTTCTGGTATTGCAGTGGCGTTGTCGAGGTGATCGCCTTGAAGTGATGGTGAAATGACGACACGGACATGCCGACGCGCCGCGCGAGTTCCGGAACCGTCATGGGCGAGCGGATGTCGCTGCGGATGTGGCCAATAGCGCGGGCGATGGCGCTCGCGTCGCTGTCCTGGCGCGTGAGACGACGCAGCATGCCGCCAAACGGCGCCATGGCCAAGCGGTAATGAATTTCCGTCGAGATAAGCGGACCCAGCACCCTCGCGTCTAAAGGCGAGTCGGCGAGCGCCAGGTATCGACGCAACGCATCGAGCAGCCCGGGATCCACTCGATGCGTCTCCACCGCACGAGCACGGTCGCTGTCCGGAGCAAACGCTCCGACCGCATCATAGAGCTTCCGCAAGATGGCGATGTTCAGCTCGAGCACCAGTGACAGATACGGTGTCTTCGTGATTCTGGACCGCACGGGCACGTCGTGACTGACGAGGAGGCACTCGCCAGGGCCGAACGACAGCGTCTCCCCACCGATTGAGACCTGCTTCCGGCCTTGGAGAATCAGGCAAAGGATGGGCTCGTACAGGGAGGCTTCGAACGAGCTCGGGATGTTTTGTCGAAGCAGCAGCAGACCGTCGATTGGCCGCGTCCCCTGCTGATGGTCATTATCGGCTGCCGTCGCGTGGCGAGATGCGTGTTCGACGAGTGCTTCGAAATGCATGCAGCATATTGCCTCTTACTTCGCGCCGGCAGGCAGGTTGATCGTGATGCCCTGCTGGTGCAGCCGTTCGACGATCGCGGCGGCATTGGCGTCGCCCTGCTGGGCCAGTTGCGCGGTTTTTCCGGCGAGGGTCACAAGCTGCTGCCGCAATTTGAGCGCCTCCTGGAACGTGCTCTCCTGCGCCGCGTGCTGGGCGCGGAGCACGTCGCGGTCGCGCAGGAGCCCGACCGTCTGACCGGCAACCGTGATGCAGAAGGCGATGGCGAGGATCGCGACGAGGAGCTGAAGCCGCGCCATCGGCGAGCCGCCTGTTTCGTTCACATAGGGCATGCGCTAATGGCCCGCTTTCCCATCGGCGCCTGGCACGGCGGAAGGATTGCTGGTGAAGGTGATGCCGACCTGCGCCAGGATCTCGCGCAGCTTGTCGTCCTTGTTTGCAACCGCGCTCGCCGCCAGCGCCCGAACCAGCTCCTCATGGAGGCGATTGAGCTGCAAGGTCTGGTTGATGAATTGCTGCCTTTGATTGACATCGGACTGGATCGTGCGGTTTTCCGACTGCAGGAACGCATTGGCGATCACCAGCGCGATGGTCGCCGCCGAAAATACCGCAGCGACCCAGAATGCCCATCTCTCACAGCCTGCGCGCACCTGCCCCTCCGATACCTCGCCCAGCCCGCATTATACCATGGGGGCCGAAGCAGGGCAGCATCGCCCGGCTACCAGATGCGCCGTGCCAGCGTCTCGCCGCGCTCGCACAATTCGGCGAACGTCTTGCGCGCCGCGGCCTCATCCTGCCATCCCTCCGGCCCTACGGCTGCGGCGATGCCGTCCGAGGTCTCCGCGAAGCCGTCGCGTCCCTGCGGATCGAGTCCGTAGACCATTCCATTGCGCCGCTCGACCACGGCGAAGCGGCCGCCGCGCTCGACGAGAAGATGAGTCCCATGATGCGCCATGATCGAGATCTCTGTCATGCCGGGCTTCCTCCTCGACGGCAACATCTCCGGCATTTTAGGAGTTCCCGGGATATTCCGGCGCCAAGTCTTTACCTGTCCATAAGGATTGTCGGTTAATTATTGAACATGCACAAGAAAAACCAAATATCCCGCCGGCCCTGCCATGGATTTGTCTTGCGTTCGAGAAGAGATCCTGTCGGCCGCGCTCTTCGCCGCGTGAGGGAGACGTGAAGCTCGTAACCTTCGAGACGCAACTGCGCGTCGACCGCGCCTGGCGCACCGAAGCGATCTTCAACGACCGGCAATCCGCCGTCGCCGAGGCCGAGCGAATTCTCGCGGGCAAGCGGACGCCGGCGGTGCGCGTCGTTCAGGTGCTCTACGACCCGAAGCGCGCCGAATGCAGCGAATACACGGTGTTTCGCGCCACGTCCTTCGACGAGGATAACGCCCGCGCCCGCAAGCGCCTCGCCGACCGCGAGATGTTCGAGTGGGGCAGCGACGGGCGCCGGCGCCGCGCCGCCGCCCGGCAACACTGGCCGGGCTGGGCAATGGCGGCCGGCGCCGGCCTCGCGGCGCTCGCCGTCCTCCTCGTCGTCCGCTGGGTGATTTAGCGTAGCGGCATCGCTGACGTGCAGCCATAGCCCGAAAGACGCCGGCTCGTCGGACACAGCATATATCGCGGAATGTCTTCGTCGCGCCGTAGCAGCCGCTCGAAGCATGCGTTCACGTGGTAGATGTGCTCACCGGAGCACGCCGCTGAGTGCAGGATTTCCATGGGCGGTCGACGCCGATCCGCGCGTTCTCGTCTGTTCCGGCGGGACCTGCTACCGCCACTCGGTCACCGCATCGTCAACCCGCCGGATGCACCGCCGAGCGCATGATGAGATTAGCTTGATGTGCCTTGCGGAACTTGTTCCTCTCCGCCCCTCGGGGGCGGAGAGGCAGGAGAGGTGGGGGATTCCAGGGCGTTCAACGCGCAAGCTGCACCGCCCACCTCATCCTAATCCTTCTCCCCCCTGAAGGGCGGAGAAGGACTTCCTCCGTGTTTTGTGCGCCAACCTAATCTGATCTCATCACGCGTTAGTCTAACAAGCTCACGCCGCGGCCATGACGCGCGCATAGGGCAACGTCACGACCACGCTGGTGCCGACCTTGGGCGCGCTGGTGATCGTCAGCGATCCGCCATGCAGCTCGACGAGCTGCTTGGCGATCGGCAGGCCGAGACCGGTCCCCTCGTATTTGCGTTGCAGCCCGGTGTTGACCTGACGGAACGGCGTCAAAGCGATCGGGATCTCCTCGGGCGCCATGCCGATCCCCTCATCGATCACGGCGATGGTGAAGTCGCCATCGGCATTGAATGCCGATCGGACGGTGACGGTCGTTCCCGGCTCCGAGAACTTCACCGCATTCGACAGAAGGTTGATGAGGACGCGCTTCAGCGCGGTCTCGTCGACCTTGATGACGAGCTCGCCATGCGCCTTGTCGTGGCTCAGCCCGACGCCCGCGCCATCGGCTCTCGGCTTCACCAGCCGCAGCGCCGAGGCGATGATGTCGCCCGGCGCGATGATGCCCTCATGAAGGCGGAAGGAATTCGCCTCGATCTTGGCGAGGTCGAGAATGTCGTTGATCACCGTGAGCAGATGCCCGGCGCTGTGGCGGATGTCGGCGATGTAGCCATCGTAGCGCGGCGAGCCGAGCGGTCCGAAGAGCCCCGCCTGCATGATCTCGGAGAAGCCGATGATGGCATTCAACGGTGTGCGCAGCTCGTGGCTCATATTGGCGAGCAGTTCGGATTTGGCCTGGCTCGCCGCCTCGGCCGCCTCCTTGGCGCGCCGGATCTCCTCCTCCGCATGTTTCTGCTCGGTGATGTCGATGGCGGCGAGGATCGCGGCTTGATGACCTTGGAATTCGAGGCGATGCGAGACGAGCTGCACGGTGATCTCGCTGCCATCGGCCTTGCGATGGTGCCGCACGCCAAGCCGCCCGAAGTTCGCCGGACGCGCCGCACGGCGCTGGTCGGAACCTCCCGGCGCGCGGAGATCCTCCACCGTCATCGCCAGGAACTGCTCGCGGCTGTAACCATATTGCTCGACGGCGCTGTCGTTCACTTCGAGGAAGCGCAGCGTCTCCAAATCATAGGCCCACATCGGAATGGGATTGCTGGAGAACAGGAGACGGAAGGTCAATTCGCTGTGCCGCAACGCCTCCTCGAGACGCCGACGCTCGGTCGTGTCGCGCAGGATGGCGATCAGCTTGCGGTCGCCGGTGAGCTCGTCGATGACGGGAACGGCGCTGATATCCGCCCAGAATTGCGAGCCGTCCTTGCGCGCGCAGGCGAGTTCGAGCCGGGCGGGGTCGCCGCGCTCGACCGTGCGATAGAGCGTCGAGATCGAGGCGCTCTCGGGATCGGCGCCCCACAATATGCTGGGCGGCCGGCCATAGAGCTCCTCGAGCGCGTAGCCCGTCATCCGCGTCATCGCCGGGCTCGCATAGACGATGCGCGCGGCCGAGGGATCATCGAAGCCGCCATCGACTTCGGCCACCATGACCGCGTCATTGGCGTGCAGCACCACCGATTGCAGCAGCGTGATGCGCTCCTCGGCAAGCTTGCGCGCCAGCACCGGCCGGATCTTCTTCGCCAGCTCCTCGATGCGGTCGGCCAGCGCCTCGATATTGTCGGGCCGATGGTCGAACATGAAGTTGAAGGCGAAATTGCGCCCGTTCTGATTGACCGGGACGATCACCGCGCTGCGCAAGCCGATCGCGACCGCATCCTGGGCGGCACGGTAGCGCTGCCCGAATTCCGACATCTCCGCCATCACCAGGCGCTTGCCTTCGCTCAGCACCGTGCCGACCGCGCTGTTCGAGAGCGTCAGCGGCGAGGTGCGCTGCTGATCGAGCCGCCGCGCCCATTCGGTGCCGCTCGGTCCCCAGGCGGCGACGAGCTGGCATTGCGCGCCGCGTCCCACCACCGTCCAGGCACGGCCATGGGCGGCGCCGACGGCCCGGCAAATGAGGTTCAACGAGGTCTCGATCGCGGTATTGACGTTGGGCGCCTCGGCAAAAGCCAGCATCAGATCGTTGACGAGCTTGAGGTCGCGCTCGGCGCGGCGGCGCGCGGCGAGCTCCAGGCGAAGGTCGAGCTCGTTCATCAGCACGCGGGCGAGCGTTTCGAGCCGCGTACCGTCCTCGGCGGAGAACTCGCGGCGCGGCGCGAAATCCATGACGCAAAGCGTGCCGAGGCGGTGCCCCTCGCGGGTCGTGAGCGGCGCGCCCGCGTAAAATCGAAGATGCGGCGGACCGGCGACGAAGGGATTGGCGGCGAAACGCCGATCCTTCAGCGCGTCCGGGATACAGCAGATCCCGGAACTCATGATGGTGTGCGCGCAAAACGTGACGGCGCGCGGCCGCTCGGTGGCCGTCACGCCGATCCGCGACTTGAACCACTGTCGTTCGCTGTCGATGAAGGACACGATCGCGATCGGCGCCGCGAAGAGCGATGCGGCAAGCTGCGTCACCCGATCGAAAGCCTCTTCCGGGCCTGTATCAAGGATCTCGTACCGCCGCAGCGCGGCAATGCGCTCGGCCTCGTCTGGTGGCACCGGAAAAGGCACGCTCACCGCTGCACGTCCGAGTACTTATTCTTCGAATTGATCCTCGCGTAGATCCCGTAAACTTTCTGTTAATTGCGATAAGTCGATTCCGTTCATCTACCAAAGATAGAAGGCGTACTCTATTTACGGTGCTGCATCCAGCAAGTGAACGGAAAAGAGCTCGTCGTCATCGACCCATGCCCGTACTGGCCGAAATCCGGCGCGTGATGCCAAACGCTGGAATTCGCTCACGCCATATTTGCAGGAATCCTCGGTGTGGATCCGCTCGTCTTTGGCGAAACGGATCGCATGCCCGGCGACGGTGACGACCTGATCGACCAGGCTGCGGATATAAATCTCGATGCGGCCGGCCGCCTCGTTGTAGGAGGCGTCGTGCTCAAAGCGGTCGAGATCGAAATTGGCGCCGAGTTCGCGATTGATCCGCTCGAGCAGATTGAGCGTGAAGGCGGCGGTGACGCCGGCGCGGTCGTTGTAAGCGGCATCGAGCATGGCAGGATCCTTCTTCAGATCGACGCCCACCAGCATGGCGCCCTCGCGCCCGATCACGCGCCGGCAGCCGCGGAGGAAATCCTCCGCCTCCTCGGGCGTGAAATTGCCGATCGTCGATCCCGGAAAGAAGCCGATGCGCCGGCCATCGCCGCGCGTCGGCAAGGGCGGCAGGCGCAAGGGCTCGAGATAATCGGCGCAGATCGCGACGACGGGAATAGCGGGAAATTCGGCGGCGAGATCCTCGGCGGCGCGCCGCAGCGGCTCGCGCGAGATGTCGATCGCAACATAGGCCGAGGGCTCTTCCAGGGCGTCGAGCAGGATCCGCACCTTGCGGCTCGAACCGCTGCCGAACTCGATGAGCTGCGCATGGCGCCCGACGAGGCGCGCGATCTCCGGCGCGCAATCGGCCAGGATCGCTATCTCGGTCCGCGTCAGGTAGTATTCGGGCAGCTCGCAAATCGCCTCGAAGAGCTCGGAGCCGCGCTCGTCATAAAGCAGCCGGCAGGGCAATGCCTTGACGCGTCGCGACAATCCCGCGAGCACGGTGTCGCGGAAGCTCTGCTCGGCCGGGGCGAGGTCGTGAAATGCCGCAAGCGCGCCGCCCTGTCTCATGAATCCTCCGCCAGTCGGATCCCGCTGAACGCCCAGCGCGCCGCCGGCGGGAAGAAATTGCGGTAAGTCGGCCGGATGTGATCGGCGGGGGTGACCACAGCGCCGCCGCGCAGGACCATCTGGTTCGACATGAATTTGCCGTTGTACTCGCCGATCGCGCCGGCCGCCGGGCGATAGCCGGGATAGGCGATATAGGGGCTCGCGGTCCATTCCCAGACATCGCCGAACATCTGCTGCAGGCCGTCGCCGTCGCCACCCGCCGCCGGGTGGAACCCGGTATCCTCTCCGATGACGCCGGGCATGAGATTGCCGGCGACCGGCACATCGGCCTCGACCGCCGCCACCTCCCATTCGGCCTCGGTCGGCAGGCGCTTGCCGGCCCAGCGCGCGAACGCGTCGGCCTCGTAGAAGCTCACATGGCAGACCGGCTCCGCCGGGTCGAGCGGCCGTTCGCCGGCGAGCGTGAAGATCGACCAGCCGCTCTCGCGGCGCTGCCAATAGAGCGGCGCCTG
>Ga0209062_1004420_pt1 | contig 14731 bp, 10 predicted proteins | sample Coa_R2_2_FD_187158 | JGI IMG/M metagenome (GOLD analysis project Ga0209062, IMG submission 187158) | Surface soil microbial communities from Centralia Pennsylvania, which are recovering from an underground coalmine fire - Coalmine... | ecosystem: Environmental > Terrestrial > Soil > Unclassified... | reverse complement strand
GGCCAGAGTCCGGAGACGCGGAAGGTAAACGCAACTGGAAGAACGCAGAAGGCGCAAGCGAGCATGGCGGATTTGCGGGCGAGGTTGACGGAGATGCCGCGGCGGATGAGCGAGGAAGACAACCAGCCACCGCCCACGCTGCCGAGGTCGGAAATCAGATAGATGGCGAAAATCGGAGGGCCGAGCTGGATGAGATGGACGGCGTGCTCGCGCTGTAGATAGTCGGGAATCCAGAAGAGATAGAACCACCAGATGGGGTCGGTGAGGAATTTCCCGGCGATGAAAGTCCAAGCCTGCCGGCGGGCAATGATAAGCGACCAGGGGATTTTGCCGGCGGGCGCCGCGGAATCGTTGCGAACCCACGCCAGCTCCTGGGGCGTGCAGCGCGGGTGATCCTCGGGACGGCGGTAGAGCAGCAACCAGAGGACGAGCCATGCGAAGCCGAGCGAGCCTGTGACCAGAAACGCCCAACGCCAGCCGAGATGAGCGGCAATCCACGGAACGAAGAGCGGCGTAAGCATCGCGCCGATACTGGTGCCGGCGTTGAAGATGCCGGTCGAGAGGGCGCGTTCTTTTCTTGGAAACCATTCGGCGACACACTTGATGCTGGCGGGGAATACGCCGGCCTCGAAGAAACCGAGAGCAGAGCGCGCTGCCATGAAGCTCGCGAGCGAGCCGGCGGCGGCGTGAGCCATGGCAGCCGCGCTCCAGAAAACCATGGAGATGCCGTAGCCGATGCGCGTCCCGACGCGGTCAATCAGCGCGCCCATGCCGAGCATACCCGCGGCGTAAGCGAGCTGGAAGACGCTGACGAGATTGCCGTAGTCGATTTCGCTCCATCCGAAAGCGTGCTGCAAGGGGCCTTTGAGGATGCCGAGGACTTGGCGATCCATGTAATTTTTTGTGACGCCGAGGAACAGCAACGCGCAAATAACCCAGCGGAAACGCCCGGCGAGGAGGCCGACGGTTCGCGCGAGGGAACCGGGGGTGGAAGCGGGAGCGGGAGCGTGGCCGGATGGCGCAAGCCTTGGCGCGGAAGCGTCTTCGGCAATGGGAGGCAGGTCGGGCATGAGTGCGGGACATTGTAGTCGGTTGTGGAACAAACGGGGAGCGTTCGAAGGCCCGCATACCCAACATTCTGATTGTACAAACTGGTTCGGCGCCGGGCCGGATAGCGGTTGCGGAAGTAAGCGGGCCAGGTGGAACAAATGCTTGAATCACCTGATAGGGAGGCCGTTTGGCGGGAGCCCATAGTAGCGGAGGCCCGGCTAATTGGAATGCCGAAGTTTAGAAGCAGGATGCCGCACAACAGACCTAACGGCCGGAGAGAGTACAGCACCGAGGCGTGATGCCCTCCGGGATTCGCAGAGCTTGGAGGGTTTTGAGGCAGGCTATCGGCAGGGCCCTGAATGAGGACGACATCACCGGCCGGGCCGCGCAGCTTGCCTATTTCTTTTTTCTCTCTATTTTTCCGTTGCTGATCAGCCTGATTGCCTTGACGGGGATTGTTCCGTTTCTGCGAGAGCATGTGCGAGCGGGAGTTTCCGAATTAACAGCGCGATTCCTGCCGGGTTCCGCAGCCGGGCTGGTGGAGCAAATTCTGGGACAAGTGATGACAGGCAGCCGGGCAACGAAACTCTCGATCGGAATCGCAGTGACGGTATGGTCGGGGAGTTCGGGAATTTCGGCGCTGATCGATGCGATGAACGCGCAGTACGGAGTGGAGGAGAGCCGGCCGTATCTGGAACACCAAGCGATCGCCATTGTGCTTTCGGTGGTGGCAGGGATTCTGTTTCTGCTTGCCGGCGCGATCATGCTGATCAGCGCGGATTTTCTGGGACCGGCGATTGCGGCGGCATGGGACGTGTTCCAATGGCCGGTGGCGCTGGCGCTCGTGCTGCTGGCGCTTTCGGTGATCTATCACTACGCGCCGAACCTGAAACGGAACGGCTGGCGATGGATTACGCCGGGCGCGACGGTCGGACTGTTCCTCTGGCTGGGGGCATCGTACGGGTTTCGGGTGTATTTGCGGTACTTCAATACGTATGGCGCAGTGTACGGATCGCTGGGAACGGTGATTATTGCGATGCTGTGGTTTTACATTTCGAGCCTGGCGGTTCTGCTGGGCAGCGAAGTGAATGTCGTGCTGGAAAGCCGCGCGAAAAGCGGCAAGGAAGAGAGACGGCTGGCGGAGCGGGAGCAGCAGCGGGCGGAGGAGCACGGAAGAGGAACGCTGGATGGACGGGCTGGAGCAGACCCGTGCTCTGGCCCACATAGCAACAGGAAAGGCTGCTCAGCTCCAAACGCCGATAGCGAGAAGTCCGCGCGACCTTCACGGCACGATGCCTGAGGGTCATCTGGCGATTCCTGGCGCGTGCGCATAAGTATCCGCCCCAGGCAAACTGCACGGGCACTCTCGTAGCCCTGCGGCAGATGCACCAGCATTAGAAGTTACCGGGCGAAACGAAATACACGCTTTCCCGTGCCACGGTCTAGCGTGGACGGTCATTGCTCTCCCGGGAAACAGCCATCGCCGTGCGTTGTTGCGGGTGAATAGTGTGCGGCTCATTTCCAACCTCTTTTGCGGTGCCTTACAGAACTCCGTGTATTCACGCGGGCGCAGCGGGGGCCGTAACGTGAGTCTGATGCCGTGGGCGGGATGCGGCCTTCCTCTTCGTTTGCTCCTGTTCTTCGCGTCTCCGCCCCGGTTTCCGTTCCATCCCTGCGGCGCCGGTATCGCGGGTAAGGTGTGCGCCTTATGGAGTTCCGCAAAGCCTGAACGTGCTTGAACGAGCCGTGTTCGAGACGAACACAAAAAAAGGGGTACTGCATGGCGACAAGAGGCGGCGGGCGGAGCGCGAAGTAATTTCAACAACATTTTCAGCCGCGAGAGCGCCGCGCCTCACAAGGGTGCAATGGCCCGGTCAGCGGGCGCGCAGGACTCAAGAAACCAAGAGAAGAGAAAAGGCCGCTGGGCGCGAATTGGCGGCGGCCTTTGCGTCCCGCATGGCAGGGCTAGCTCGAAGAGGAGCTGGCTGTGCGACTGCGTGCTTCTGAACCCTGCGATGAGCCCTCGCTCGAGGCCGATACTGGAATGGACTTTCGCATCGGCTGCTGCTCCGTGACCGGAATGGTGACTTCAAGAACTCCGTTCCGGAAAGTTGCCTTTGCGTTGTCGGGTTCGGTGCCTTCCGGCAGGGGAATGAGCCGGTAGAAGCGGCCGTAGGAAATTTCCGAGCGCCGCGCACCCCGCTCCTCAGTTGAACTTTCTTGCCGGCGCTCACCCGTAACGGAGAGGCCGTCTTCGCTGACTTCCACGTGGACGTCCTTCTCGCTCAACCCCGGCAGGTCCAGCCGGGCGACGAGATTTTTGCCCTCCTGGCAGAGTTCAACCGGCGGAACCCAATCAAATTCCTGTTCCGCTGTGCCGCGCCGGCTCATTCCGCCAAAGCCTATCGCCCGGTCAATATCCTCGGTGAGGCGTCGCATGAGACTGATCGGGCTCAGGGTAAAGAATTCACCGGGGCTTACGGAGAAGAAGGATGACCCGATGCCGGATCTCGTCAGCCACCCTCCGCGCTCCTCCCGGCCGCCTCTCCGTTCCATTGATGTTCCGCTGCCGCTGTGCTGCGAACTCCGCGAGCGCTCCTCTGAACTCTGCTGTCTTTTCGTTCCTGCTTCAGCCATGACCTTTGGCCCTCCCATTTGCTCGTACATGTGAACGAAACCGTATCGTTTCGATCTCTCCTCTAGGAAAGGACGTGCCGGGCAGCGTCGCAATCCAGTGAATCCGGCAAATTCGCCAAGTCATTCACTTCGGGTAAAGACCGCGGCGCGGAACACGAAGGACAGCTAATCGCTGCCAGTCAGCGATTACCGGAACTAGCAGCGATGATCTGGGCTTATCGCAATCATGGCGCAGGCCGTCCTTTTTACTCCTTCCGTGATCCGCGAAAAGAAGTCATGTTCGTGCAGTCGCGTTTCTGCGCGGCTGGCGCTCCGCAGTGTTACCGTCTGGAGACCGGGCTAAGTCCGCTTGACTGTTGTGCCGGAACCGGCCGAAGATGGCGCTGCCATTCGAACCGGGGGCAGACAATGACGAGGACGCCGAGGCCGGTCCATTGCGGAATCAACGCTTTGTTGGGAATAGCCATTGCCGCGTTCATTTGCCCCGCTCTCGGAGCAGGCAGTGACGCGGACGCAAAGCCTTCGACGGAGCCGCTGAAGATTTATTTTGTGGACGTGGAAGGCGGCCAGGCGACGCTCTTCGTCACACCCGAGCGGCAATCCCTGCTGGTTGATACCGGCTGGGCAGGGAACAACAACCGCGATGCGGACCGCATTGTTGCCGCCGCGAAAAAGGCGGGCTTAAACAAGATCGATTACGTCTTGATCACGCATTTTCACGAAGACCACGCCGGGGGCGCGCCGCAACTCGCGGCCAAGATTTCCATCGGAGCGTTTATCGACCACGGCGAGAACCGCGAGCCGGCCGACGCAGCGACGGTCGAGCGCTGGAGGGCTTATCAGCAGCTCCTGGCCACGGGGAAATATAAGCGCATCGTGGCCAAGCCCGGCGACGTTCTGCCTCTGCGGGGATTGCGCGCCACAGTGGTAACCGCGGACGGAGCCACCATTTCGGAGCCGCTGCCCGGCGGCGGAGAGGAGAATGCGCTCTGTAAGGGCGCCGAGCCATTTCCCGAAGACCAGACCGAAAATCGCCGCTCACTCGGAACGGTCATTCAGTTCGGCGCGCTCCGCATTGTTGATTTGGGCGACCTCACGCGCGATGAAGAAACGAAGCTCGTCTGTCCACGAAATCTTCTGGGCCAAGTAGATATTTACATTGTGTCGCACCATGGCTGGGATCAGAGCAACAGTGCGGTGTTCCTGAATGCCATCGGCCCGCGCGTGGCCGTTATGGACAACGGAGCCAGCAAGGGCGGGACTCCTTCCGCATGGGACATCATCAAGCATTCGCCGCGTCTCGAGGACCTGTGGCAATTGCACTATTCCAACGCGGGCGGCGAAGCGCACAACGTGCCGGCTGAGTTCATCGCGAACCCGCCGGGACCTGACGCTGGTTACGGCCTCGAAATCCTGGCGTGGCCGGACGGCCGGTTTGAGGTGATCAACGACCGAACGCACTGGGCGAAGACCTATGCGCCGCAGGCCGCGCAGATTCATTAGCCGTTCTGTGGAATCGGCTCGATCCGGCCAAGCAAGAACAAATAGCCCGCAATTCCGATGAGCAAGAAGATCGCAGCCGCAGCGAACGCTCCTGCGAAGGAGTGCGTCCCTGCGACGACATAGCCGGTGACGATCGGCGCCGCGATCGCTGAAATTTGGTTTCCAAAGTTGAGGATTCCGCCCAGGCGTCCCACGCTGCCAGGCGGCGCGATCAGCGACGGAATCGACCAACCGACCGGCGAAGCCGCGGCAAGGCCCCCAAGCGAAAGGCTGATCCAGAGGACGGCTACGCCGGGTGTGTGCGCTCCAGCCGCGCCGAAAATGCCGAGACCGCAACTGGTTCCGCCGACCAACACCGCTTGCCGGACGCGCGAAGCCTCCCATCCGCGACGAATCAGAACGTCGACCAGCCATCCTCCGATAAGGAAACCCGCGAGCGCGCCCGTAACCCAGGGGATGCTCGCGTACAAAACGGATTCAAGCAAATTCACATGCAGCGCCGTCGAGAGATAACTCGGAATCCAGGTCAGCAGGAGGTAAAACGTGTAGTTGTAGGATGCAAAGCCAAGCACCAATCCCAGGACCTTGCGTTTTCGCAGCAACTCCGCGATCGAAGCGCCGCGGCCGCCCGTGGCGCGGCCTTCCGGCTGGGCATTACCGCGCCGGATGAATTCGCGTTCCAGCTCCGCCAGCTTTCGATCCTCGCCAGGGTCGCGATAAATCGAATAAAACAAAACGAAATACAACAAGCTAAGGCCGCCGGTGACCGCGAAACTCGATCGCCAGCCGTAGCGAATCAACAGGAAGCCGAGTAGCGGCTGGCCAACTGCAGGCCCCAGCTTTGCCGCGGCGTCGAAGCATGCCGTAGCCAAGCTGCGCTCGCGCGCGGGAAACCAGTACCCGACAGCCTTCGAATTCGCCGGAAACGTCGGTGCTTCGCCAATGCCCAGCAGGAGGCGCGCGGCGAAAAAGCTCGCCAGTCCCGTTGCCATCGCCGCGCCGAAGGAAGCGCAACTCCACAAAAACGTGCTGATTCGTCCGATTGTCTTTACCCCAAAGCGATCGAGCAGCTCGCCCGAAGGGAGCTGTAGCGCGGCATAAGTCCAGCTGTAGGCGCTCAGCAAATACCCGAATTGCACCGTGGAAATGCCAAAAGTCGTGTGCAGGGCGGCCTGCGACACGGAAAGATTGACGCGGTCAAAATAGTTGATCAGGACGCCCAGGCCGAGCAGCCAGGCAATCATCCAGCGCCGGCGCGGCACATCGGACGTTCGTGCGCGGTTGAACGCCGCACCGATTCGCTGTGCGTTCAGGCTCATGGCAGGTAGCGGTCCGCCGATTGTAGAGGAGGCTCCGCGCAAACGAAAGGCTGCACTCACCAAAGCAAGGACGCCGGAAAGGGAGGTGCATCAGCTCAGCGCGCCCCAGTCCGGCAAGCTGCGCATACCCAGCATTGCTTCCGCGGCCCACGTCCCGAGATAGACTGAAAGCGCCACGCCGTGGCCGTTATACCCCGCCAGCAGAAACACACGCTCGCTCTGGCTGCGCCGCCTGAAGAGAGGCTTCATACCATCCGTAAATAAAATCGGCCCGCCCCAGCGATGCGTGATTTTGGCTTGGCGCAGCACTGGATGGAGATTGTGAATTCGCTTTTCCAACCAGGCCAGACGCTCTGCCGCCACGCCCTCCTCTATGTTCACCACGGCCAGACTGCCGTCGCTCGCCGGATCCACAAGGCCGGCGCCGAAGACCACTTGATTTGATCGAGTTCGCCGTCCCCAAAGGTATGGATAGTCGACGGTGTAGAACGGCTTGCCAGAAGCCAGCCCGAGCGCTTCGATTCCCGCATTGTCGAGCGGCTCCGTGGCGAGCGCCAGGGTGAGTTTCGGTTCAACCGTGTCTTGCAAGTTTCCGAGCTTCAGGGAAGCGGCATTTGTCGCGAGGAGGACGCAGTCCGCGCGCACTTCGCGATTGCGTGTCTTCACGACCAACGGGTCCCGGCCGGAGACTTCTCGCACGGGACTGTGTTCGCAAAGGATCACGCCTGCGGCCTGTGCCGCGCGCGCCAGTCCTGCCACCATCTTGCCTGGGTTGATGGTTCCCCCAGGCACTTCGTTCACTACGCGCAGCGTTCCAGAATCGTTCCATGAAATCGGGGAATCGCTTCGCCCGCCGGAGCGCCCGATTTCCCATGCGCCCGGCAGTTCGAGGTCGCACTCGATGCCCAATTCAGCGATTATTCCGGCGTATCCGCCGAGCACGTCACCGAGACCCGGCAAATCCCCGGCAGCGGTCTCCCCGAGCGCCAGACCCCCGCTCCTCCCGCTCGCGCCCGCACCAATGGTCTGGGCTTCAAGGAGCACGACTTTCTTTCCCGGCGTCGCCCTGGCAAGCCACGCCGCGGCTGCTAACCCGCTAAACCCGCCGCCAACCACAACAAAGCTGGCGGCTTCCGGCGCATCAATCGCTTGCGGACGGAAATCAATCTTCCATAGGGGCTCGCCCCAATGGGCATTCTGCGTCATGGAACAATGTCCTGAAAGCCTGTGAATAAGATGAGCGCTGCCGCGAAAACGGCCTTCTTAGTGCCCCACGGGCGCAACGGCAGCCTTGGGCTTGCCGGGCGCAATGCTCCGCACCATCACGTACAGAACCGGAATGAAGATCAGGTTCAGACTTGTTGCAGCAATCATCCCGCCGAATACCGTCGTTCCCACGGAAACGCGCCCCGCGGCTCCTGCTCCCTGCGCCAGCACCAGCGGCACGACGCCGAGAATAAACGCGAACGATGTCATCAATATGGGTCGCAAGCGGATTCGTGCCGCCTCAATGGCCGCCTCCAGAGTGGTCATGCCCTGGCCGCGCAACTGTTCGGCAAACTCGACGATTAGAATGGCGTTCTTGCTGGACAACCCGATTAACATCACCAGCCCGATCTGGCAATACACGTCGTTTTGCAACCCGCGCAGCGCCTGAGCGCCAATCGCACCCAAGAGCGCGACGGGCACCGCCAAGAGCACGATGAATGGAAGAATGTAGCTCTCGTATTGTGCCGCCAGAGTCAGATACACGACCACGAGGCCCAGCCCAAACAGAATCAGCGCCTTGCCGCCCGACTGAATCTCCTCGAGCGAGAGTCCGGCCCACTCGAACGTCATTCCATGCGGCAAGGATCTGTTCGAGAGCTCCTCCATCGCGGCAATGCCTTCACCGCTGCTCTTCCCCGGAGCCGCCGAACCGTTGATTTCCGCCGACCGAAACAAGTTGAAGTGGCTGATCACCTGCGGATTCGCGGTCTGCTCGACGCTTACAATGTTGTCGAGGGGAATCATCCCGCCCGGCGTTGAGCGCACGTAGTACTGCGCGATGTCTTTTGGCTGCGCGCGGAAGCGGCTGTCCGCCTGCACGTAAACACGATACGCCCGGTTGTTGAAGTCGAAGTCATTCACATACACGGAGCCCATGTAGACCTGCAGCGCGTTCGTCACTTCGCTGAACGGCACTTGGAGGCTCTTTGCTTTCTCGCGGTCAATGCGCACCAGGTATTGCGGATCGTTGGCGGTGTAGGTGGTGAACAGCCCGACAACATCCTTGCTGCGATTGCCTTCCAGAATCAGGCGGTTGGCGGCATCCGCGATGCCTTGCAGCGAATTGCGTCCCAGGTCCTCGAGTTCGTACTGGAATCCGCCGAATTGCCCCAGACCCTGCACAGCGGGGGGATTGAAAGGCACGACCAGCCCGCCGGGAATCGCGCTGAGAGGGCCGCGCAAACGCTGAATCACCGCGCTTGCCGAGTGGGCCGCGCCCTTGCGGTCCTTGAATTCCTTCAGCTTGGCATAGAGCACCGCGCGATTCGGGGCGCTGCCGGACGCGCCAAAGCCGACAACAGTGAACGCTCCCTCGATTTCGGGAATCTGCGACAACGCTTTTTCGGCTTGCGCGCACATTTCCTTGGTGAAATCCAGGGAAGCGCCTTGCTGGGCCTGCACGACCAGGATGATGTAGCCCTGGTCGTCCTCTGGAATGAACGCGCGCGGCACCCGCTGATAAACCCAATAGGTGAGCGCCAGCACGCCGGCAAAGGCCAGCACGGTCACCGCGCGCCACTGAATAACTCTCCGCAGCGTGGCGCGATAGAACTCGGTCCCGGCCGCAACCACGCGGTTGAACGCGCGAAAAAAGACCCCCTGCGCGCGCTCCCGGTGGTGCCCCAGGAAAATTGCCGAAAGCGCCGGCGTGAGCGTCAACGCATTGAAAGCCGAAATGGAAACGGAGAACGCAATCGTCAGGGCGAATTGCCGGAACAAAATGCCGGTCGTTCCGGGGAAAAGCGCCACGGGGACGAACACGGCCACCAGCACGAGCGAGGTGGCGATTACGGCTCCGGCTACTTCCTTCATGGCTACGGAGGCTGCATTGTGCGGCTCGGTGATTCCTTCCACGACGTGCCGTTCCACGTTCTCGATCACCACGATGGCGTCGTCCACCACCAACCCGGTCGCCAGGGTGATTCCAAACAACGTAAGCGTATTGATGGAGAATCCCAGAAGCTTGACGAAAACGAAGGTTCCGATGAGGGAGACTGGGATCGTGATGGCCGGAATGAAGGTGCTGCGCCAATCCTGCAAGAACAAATAGATCACCACGATGACGAGCACGATCGCTTCCGCGAGAGTAATCAGCACATCCTTGATGGATTCCCCGATCACGGTCGTTGTGTCAAATGCGACCGCTGCCTTAATTCCCGGTGGAAAGTTTTTGGAGAGCCGCACCAATTCCGCTTTCGCGGCGCGATCCACGTCTAGGGCGTTGGCGCCGGGGAGTTGGGTAATTGCCAGGCCGACGGCATCGTGGCCGTTGAAGCGCAGAATGGTGCCGTAGTTTTCCGCGCCAAGCTCCGCGCGGCCAACGTCCCGCACGCGCACGAGCGTTCCATCCGTGCCGGATTTCAGCACGATGTTGTTAAACTCCTCTGCGCTACTGAGCCGCCCCACCGCGCGCACGCTGAACTGATAGCTTTGCCCGTCCGGTGCCGGTGGCTGCCCGATTTGCCCGGCCGCCACTTGCACGTTTTGCTCCTGCAGCGCGCTGAGGATCGCCGTCGCACTCATCCCGCGCTGGGCCATTTTTGCGGGATCGAGCCACAGCCGCATTGCGTACTTGCGCTCGCCGAAGATGATGGCGTCGCCCACGCCCGGCACGCGCTTCATCGCGTCGCGCACATAGACGTCGAGGTAGTTGCTCAGGAACAAGCTGTCGTATTGATTGTTTTCCGCGTAAACTCCGGCGCCAAAAACGAAGCCGCCGATCTGCTTGCTGATGATGACGCCGGTGTTTTTCACTTCGTTGGGGAGGCGCCCGAGGGCCTGGTTGACGCGATTTTGCACGTCGACTGCCGCCAAATCGACGTCGCGCGAGACGTCAAATGTGACGGTAATTTGGCTCGTTCCGTCGTTTCCACTCGAGGACTGAATGTACTTCATGCCTTCGACGCCGTTGATCGTCTGCTCGAGGGGGATGGTCACCGCGGACTCGACGGTTTCCGCATTCGCGCCGATATAGACGCTTGTCACCACGACTTGCGGAGGCGAGAGGTTGGGAAACTGCGCCACTGGCAGCGTCGGAATGGCGATGGCGCCCGCCAGGATGATGAAGAGCGCGCACACGGTCGCGAACACCGGGCGCCGGATGAAGAAATCAACGAACACGGGCGAATCCCGCCTTTTCCAGATTTGAGGGTCGGCGCTTCATTTCTCGACGGCGCCTAGTAGGCAGCCGCGGCGCTCGTCGCGCCGCTTTGGATTTGTTCGCTTACGGGTGCGCCGTCCTGCAGGAATTGCAGCCCGGAGGTAATGATGTGATCGCCGGGTCTGATGCCGTCGATCACCGCAAAATTGTTGCCGATCGTGTCGCCGAGCCGCAGGGCATGCTGCCGCGCTATCGTGCCTTTCGCTTCCTTCTCCGCGAGAAACGCGAAGAACTGTCCGTTAATCCGCAGGACCGAAAGTACCGGGATGGTGGTCCCCTCGCGGGTGCTCCAGGTGATTTGCGCGCGCACTTGTTGCGAAACGCGCAATCGGTCCTGCGCATTCTCGGCGTTTGCCTTTGCCAGAATCGTCTGCGTTTCCGTATCCACCTGGGGTGAGACGAAGCTCAGCTGCGTTTCCGACAGCGGCTTCCCATTGTTATCCACCAGCCGCACCGGCAATCCTACGCGCAATTCCCGCGCGCGCTCCGATGGCACGTAGATGTAGGCTTCCAGCGCTCCCGGCTCATCCACGGTTGTAAGCAGCGTGGTGACCGCCACGCGGTCGCCCACGCGCACAGGAATATCGCCCACAACGCCGCCCATCGGAGCCGTCACGCTGTAATAGCGGAGTTCCACTTGTTGCTGATTTACCTGTTCTTCGAGGGCCTTGAGCTGCGCCTTCGCAGCGTCAAAATTTGTTTGGGCGTTGTCCAAGTCCTGTTTGCTCACGACGCCCGCCGAAAATAGCTTCTGCTGCCGCTCGAGCTGCACCTGCGCATAGCGCAAATTGGCTTCCTGAGCAGCCACAGCTGCCTGCTGGCTGCTCACCGTGGCCTGCTGCTTCATCGGATCGATCTGCAAAATCGGAGTCCCGGGCGCCACGCGGTCGCCCGACTTCACGAAAATCTTCGTAACGTACCCTTCCACCTGTGGATTGATATTCGCGGAGTGCCGCGACTTCAGCACGGCGAGATATTCCGTCGTCTCCGCAATCCGCTGCGCCTTTGCCACGACCACCTGCACCGGCATGGCCGCGGGTGCTGCTTGAGCTTCGTTTCCAGCCGAGGTTTTTTGGCAGCCCGAGCACAGTCCGGCAAGCATCACGCCAGCCGCGAGCAGCGGCAAGGCGCACCTCTCCCCAAAAATATGGCGGCTTCGGCTAAGTCCCAGCATGTGCAGAGTTTTTCCCCGTCCCGTTTCGCTTCAATTCTAAGGCATCAACGACTCGTCGCAAACTCCCCGGACATCGGTTTTGGATGGCTTCACGCCCAAAACCGTTACATGCGCTCTCCCAATAGACGCCGTTTGTGGTAAAACCACTCCTTCGTTTCGCGGGCGTTCCGGCCATCTCCGGACCGATTCTCGCCGCAGGGAGGCTGTGCAGGAATGAACACCGTCAAGGGACCGGCGATCTTTCTCGCCCAGTTTGCTTCGGATGTGGCCCCGTTCAACAGTTTCGATTCGATTTGCGTCTGGGCCGCGGCTCTCGGCTATGTCGGCGTACAAATCCCCACCTGGGATGCCCGTCTGTTCGACCTGAAGCGCGCGGCCGAGAGCAAAGCCTACTGCGAGGACCTGCAAGCCACAGCCGCGCGTCACAAATTGCAAATCACCGAACTTTCCACGCACCTGCAAGGCCAGCTTGTCGCGGTTCACCCTGCTTACGACGTGGCCTTCGACGGCTTCGCCGCTCCCGGCGTTCGCGGCAATCCCAGGGCGCGGCAAGCCTGGGCCGAGGAGCAGCTCCGCTTCGCTGCCAAGGCGTCGGCCAATCTGGGCCTGAGAGCGCATGCCACCTTTTCCGGCGCGCTCGCTTGGCCCTATATGTATCCTTGGCCGCAGCGCCCGCAAGGGCTGGTCGAGACCGCCTTCGACGAACTCGCCAAACGTTGGCGGCCGCTCCTTGATGCCTTCGACTCAGCCGGGGTCGATCTCTGTTACGAGATCCATCCTGGCGAAGACCTCCACGATGGCGAAACGTTTGAAATGTTTCTCGACCGGGTGGCCAATCATCCGCGCTGCAATATTCTCTACGACCCGAGTCACTTCGTCCTCCAGCAGCTTGATTACCTGACCTACATCGACCACTATCATTCCCGCATAAAAATGTTTCACGTAAAGGACGCTGAATTTCGCCCCACTGGCAAGCAAGGGGTTTACGGAGGCTTTCAGCCCTGGATTCGGCGCGCGGGCCGTTTCCGTTCGCTCGGCGATGGCCAGGTGGATTTCAAGGCCATTTTCTCGAAGCTCACGCAGTACGGTTACGGTGGCTGGGCCGTGCTCGAATGGGAATGCTGCATCAAGAGCGCCGAGCAGGGCGCCCGCGAAGGCGCTCCCTTTATCGCTGGGCACATCATTGAAGCAGCGAAAACGACGTTCGACGATTTCGCCAGCTCCGGCGCGGACCAGCAAGCCAATCGCCGCATGCTGGGTCTTCCGTAGCACGAGCACTCTTGCCTGTGCTCCTGCGATGCACCAGGCGTACGACGCCGGGCAACGGCCGTAACGCTTTTGTCGAACGAATTTCGTCACGCGATTTAATCCAGAGCAAGGAGAGACCATGGTCAGCGGAGCCAAGACGCAAGCACAGCGCCGCCGTTTGCGGCTGGGAATGGTGGGTGGCGGTCCCGGAGCGTTCATCGGCGCCGTGCACCGCATCGCGGCGCGGCTCGACGACCGCTATGAGCTCGTGGCCGCCGCGCTTTCCTCCGATGCCGAAAGGAGCCGCGCCGGCGCCGCCGAACTGCACATCGCGCCGGAGCGCGCCTATACAAGCTGGGCGGAAATGGCCAAGGCCGAGGCCAAACGTGCCGACCGCATTGACGCCGTTTCCATCGTTACACCCAATCATCTCCATTACCCCGTCGCGAAGGCCTTTCTCGAAGCGGGGATCCACGTCATCTGCGACAAGCCCATGACTACAACGATGGAAGACGCTGCCGACCTCGTCCGCATCGTCCAGCGCAGCGGTCTCGTCTTTGGCCTCACGCACAATTACACCGGCTATCCCATGGTGCGCCAGGCCCGAGAAATGGTTGCCGCGGGTGAACTCGGCAAAATCCGTCTCGTGCAGGCCGAATACGTGCAGGACTGGCTTACCACGCCGCTCGAGGCTACTGGCCAGAAGCAAGCCGCATGGCGCACCGACCCCGCGCAAACCGGCCAGGCCGGCAGTCTGGGCGACATCGGCACGCACGCCTACAATCTCGCGCGCTTCGTCACCCAGCTCGATTGCCGCGAAGTCTGCGCCGAGGTCAACCGCTTCGTTCCCGGCCGCCGCGTAGACGACGATGTGCAACTCCTGCTGCGCTTCTCGGGCGGCGCCAAAGGCATGCTTTGGGCCAGCCAGGTCGCCCCCGGCAACGAGAACAATCTCAAGCTCCGCGTCTACGGCGAAAAAGCGGGCCTCGAGTGGCACCAGGAGGAGCCAAATACGCTGCTCTTCACTCCGTACGGCAAGCCACCCATTACCATTCGCCGCGGCGCTCCGGGCGCCATCGCCGTTGCCGCGCACGCTACGCGCGTTCCTTCCGGCCATCCAGAGGGCTATCTGGAAGCCTTTGCCCAGATTTATTCCGATATCGCCGAGCAGATTCACGCGCACAGCGAAAAACGGGCGCCGAATCCCGCCTCCGCGATCGTTCCCACGGTCGAGGATGGCTGGGACGGGATGCGCTTCATCGCCGCCGTGCTCCTCTCCGGAGCGAAAAACTCCGCGTGGACTCCGCTGGCGGCCATGCCGTCTCGATGAGATCTTCAGCGCTATGTGGCAGTGGCATGGCGCCGGCAAAC
>Ga0209062_1004417_pt1 | contig 14744 bp, 13 predicted proteins | sample Coa_R2_2_FD_187158 | JGI IMG/M metagenome (GOLD analysis project Ga0209062, IMG submission 187158) | Surface soil microbial communities from Centralia Pennsylvania, which are recovering from an underground coalmine fire - Coalmine... | ecosystem: Environmental > Terrestrial > Soil > Unclassified... | reverse complement strand
CAGGCGCGGCTGCAAGCCATGGGGTAGCATGGCCTGAGACTCAGGGGCCAGCACCTGCAAGCAGGCATCGAGCAGGGCTGAGCAATCGGGAGCATCGCGCAACGAGCGAAAGAGTACTATGTCGAAGTGGCCTTCCAGTTGCTGCATGGCGCGCACCACCAGGGCCGACTTCCCAATGCCGCCCATGCCCAGCACGCTCACCATGCGACAGCCCTCCTCCAGCACCCAGCGCGTGAGCGTAGTCAGTTCCTGCTCTCGATCATAGAAGCTTGGCACCGTCAGCGCCTTCCAATGCTCCCGTTGCTCCCGCGCCAGCTCAGATGTGGACACATCTCGTTGGGGGATCTGTAGTAGCTCAGGAGACAGGGGAGGTAGCAGGGTGAGTCCAGGGCGCCGTGTACCCAGCAGCGTCTCGAGCCAGACTTCATCTGGTGGGAACTTCTGCTGAGCGGCCTGCCACAAGGCGTGGATCTCCTCGGCCTCGCGCCCCTCAGGGAAGGCCGAGGTACGCACACCCAGCTCGATAAGCACTTTGAGATGCTCGGCGGTGGGATAATTGTTGCCGGCCTCCCACTCCGTCACCGCCCTGCGTGAGACATGGAGCAGCTTGCCCAACCCGGCCTGCGTCAGGCCAATCTGGTTGCGCAGCTTCAACATGCGCAAGCCAAAGGCATAGTCGCGCTCACCATACGAGGGTCGGCTCATGTGCCATCTCCCTTTCTACTATCTGATCCAAGGGAGAAGATACTTCACTGATCTCACAAAAATATCACGACCAACTTACAGTGTATCACAAAAACATCACAATCTCTTTTTTTCGAGCGGTTCGTCTCCTTCCTAGGGCAAAGCCACAAAAGCTGTTCGGGAAAGGGGTGCAGGGGAATCCCCTGCCGGGGGCGGGGTGTCCCCGCTCTTTTCCTCTTCACAAGGGTGGATTTGTACTAGATACTCCATGAACTGCCCGAAAAGGAGCAGGTGGCCGTGGATAAAAGTGAAGGAAGTGAAAGTGAGGTATCATCTCCTGCACAAGGGAAGACCCCCGACTCTCGGATAGAGAGCCGGGGGTCTTCCCTGGAGCTAACAGTGTATCAAGGTTCGTTAGAGCATCGTGAATGGTGGGATGAGCACTTTGTCGATGACGTGCATGATGCCGTTGTCGGCATTCACATTTGCTCGCATCACATGAGCCCCATTGATCTTGATGCTTTCTCGCACGGCAGTTGTCACTGTGTCTGTAGCAACGTAGTTCAATGCATCCCTGTAGGTATCGACTTCTTTTTCCCCCAGTGGAACCATTGAGATGTCGGACCAGACGCGAAGGCGTGGGCCCTCCAGCGTTTTGAGAAACAGGCGATCAAGCAGGTCGTTGGCCGTGTAATAGCCCGGCACGATGTGATACTTGAGTACCCTCGACAGTTTTTCAGGGTCCGCAAACAGGTTGGCCTGTTTGTCATCAGAGAGGCGGTCAAAGGCGGCATCAGTGGGAACGAAGATGGTGAAAGAGCCTGGCCCACTGAGGGTCTCTACGAGTCCGGCGATGGATTCGATTCCCTTGACATACTTGCTGACCTCGCGTTCGGCCCGTACCGTTTCGAAGATGTTTGTCATGGAATGGTTCTCCTTTCTTTCAGGAAGCTACAACGGTGAGAGTGCGGCCCCAACCCTCTCTTAAGAGCTGCGCCGTCAACTCGTCCAATCAACTGCACCAACATGGTCTGTGTACGAGAGAGCGCCCCAGCCGGTAATTACAAACGAGCAGAGTACGCCTGGCTCCCTGGCGCTGGTGTACAATCCCAGTCTAGTCGAGGTGCATCAAAAAAAGCGTTTGAAGAAGTATCAAAAAGAGGTTCGCTATGAGCCAATGAAAGAGGAAACATTTCATAGCTCAGCCCACGCTTTTCTTCACGCTCTCGCACTATGCTTACACGAGACGGGCCGTGTGTCAATTTGACGATGTGCATCATCATAATGCCGCTGCTGGCTCTCTCAAAGCGATCCCATGAGAGCGATAAGGCAGCTTGAGATTGGAGTATCCCGTGAGCGATCAATACGACAAGAATCAAGCCATCCCTGAACAATCTGAGGTACTCGTACCCCTGGATGGATCAGCGTTCGCAGAAGCTATTCTTCCTCATGCCCTCCTGTTTGCTCGATGGAGCCAGAGCACTCTCACCCTGCTCCAGGTGGTAGTCCCATCCGGCCCACCCGGAATCGCCGATCGACTGATGGCTGATACCTGGTCCGAAGGTGAGCAGACATGGGGGAAGAACTATCTGGCAGAGACGGTCCAGCGCCTGCAACCAAGCGGCGTTCCTGTTAAAACACGGCACCCACGAGCAGTGCTGGCCGAGCAAGCCATTGCTTCCTATGCAAAACAGCAACCGCAGGTACAGTTGATTGCGCTGACAACGCATATACGATCTAAGCTAGTTCATGCTCTCCAGGGGAGCGTAGCTGAGCAAGTCTTTGCCTCTGTTTCCACCTCGCTGCTGCTCTTGCACCCGCTTGAGGGCACGCACTCCACCTCTGGGCCAATCGTCAGTACTAGCTATGAGACTATCATCGTCCTGCTCGATGACAGCACAGGTGCTGAACGAGCCTTGCACCAGGCGGCAAGCCTTGCAACCCTGTGCGATGCCACCCTTGTTCTGGTCGCTATGCCAGCCCGCCTGGGAGAGGAGATAGCTGTCGCACGGCAAGAGCCATCTCCAGCCGGGGAGACGGTACAGGAGGCGTTAACCAACGCTGACTCCCTTGAGGAGAAAGCACAGATTCTGCGCTCAGCGATCGGACTGCGTGTTGAAACTACGTCCAGCGGAAAAGACCCAGAGGCATTCGTCGAATGGATCAGTAGTTCTGGGCAGGGCAATGTCCTGGTCGTAGCCACACGAGCGCAGGCGCTGGAAGGTGCGGAAAAATTCCTTGCTCACGAGAATGTGCCGGTGCTGCTGCTAGCCAATGGATAGACTGCCATTATGGAGAAAAAGAAACTGATGTCGGCGTCGCATAAAAACCCTTTGGGAATAGAGGTCGTCGTAGCGTTGCTGGCAATTCATGGTCTTTTCCTGATCATCATCGGCCTGATAGCTTTTTTTGGGGGTTTCATCGGTGCCTACAAGGTTTCGCATGGCGATACGACACCGGCAGCGCTGATCGCTGTTCTGGGAGCGTTCCTGGCGTGGATTCTTCTCCTGGAAGGAATTATTTCCTTTCTCTGTGCCGTGGGATTGTGGACGCCGCAACGCTGGGCATTCTGGCTGACAATCGCGCTCGAGGTCATCAACCTGCTCCTGGGGGGCTGCACACTGAGATTGCAGCTTTTCGCCCCGTGGCCGATTGTCCTGAGCATGATTCTTGCAGGAGGCATCCTCCTCTATGTGCTGATAATGATAGGCCCTCGCATGCTGCCTCAAAGAGGCAGCACTTAATCAGGAGAAAATACTATGGCGAAGACTGATGACCAGATTACGCAGGATGTCCTTGCCGAGCTGACATGGGACCCCGCCGTCACTGTTGCCAATTTGACGGTCTCGACCAGGGGTGGTCGAGTCTCGCTCCACGGCACGGCAGACACCTATGGCACCAAATTGGAGGCGGAAGATGCCGCCTCCCGTGTCGCCGGTGTACGCTCTGTGGATAACGTTATTGTCGTGGACCCTGCCGCGCTGGGCTTGCGCAGCGATGTGGAGATTGAGAAGGATATTCGAAAAGCCCTTGCCCTCGATTATCGCGTTCCTGAGACGTGGCTCTTCGTGAGCGTCTTGAATGGCCGCGTTACCCTGAGCGGCGACGTTACCTGGGACTACCAGCGCAATGCAGCCGAGGCAGATGCCTCTATGATCAAGGGAGTACGGGGCATTGACAACGAGATCACCGTCAATCAGCCAGCCGCCTCGGCAACCGCGATCGCGGCTGGTATCGCCGCAGCCTTTGCCCGCAATGCTGACCTCTCCGACGACAACATCGAGGTCACCACCGATGGGGGCCATGTGACCCTTTCGGGAACGGTAGCCACCTGGCGCGAGTTGAACATGGCCGAAGACATCGCCTGGATGTCTCCTGGTGTGACCAGCGTCACCAACAAAATTGAGGTACTTTCCTCAGGAAAGGACAATGACAATGTTTGAAGCAACCTTTACTATCACAGCGCTGGTCGAAAGTGACGGGCAAGGATACCATGCCTTTCGCGTCCTGGAGCATGCAGTCCCGCTCGATGATGCCGACTTCTTCTCCCTGCTGCTAAGGATGTACGAGCAGGATGTGTCGCGCACGGTGCAAGTGGGCGATGACTTGAGGGTCTACCTTCACCTGGATCTTCCTCCAAGAGAGATCGAAAAGATGTTGCATGTGCGCGAAGATGGGCAGTTTGAGGCAGAAGGCATACCGGAGCCTACCAGAGACCTGCAACCGCTCATAGCTTCAATGTTTGAGTATTATCGCCCTCATGTGCAATCCGGTGATGTACTCACCATCTCGTACCAGGTGCAGCGGCACTAATCCCTCCCATGTCGTTAAGAAAGTCGCCCGCCATGTCATTCTGAGCGAAGCGAAGAATCTGAGGTAAACAAGCGATCTACCCAGTTCACGTGAGATTCTTCGCTTCGCTCAGAATGACATGCGAGAAGCTTTTTTCTTCAGAGCAGGGTTGAGCGCTTTCTCAAGAACTTGCCAGCATGTTGAAGACGGCCTGGTCAAAGTCTCCGAGGTTCGGCGTGCCGAGACCGGTGGTGTAATCCCAGCCTGTTGTCGCTGGATAGTACAGGTTGTTGCCACTGGTGATATCAAAGTAGGCATGACTGCCCGCTTCCTTATTGGCAACCTCATAATAGAGGTTCGGTGAGTAGGCAAAGGTATTCAGGCGTTGAATCGTGTCTTCGTTCACCAGCAACTGACCGGTGGCCCAGATGGGAGCGGCAGCGCTTGTTCCGCCAACAGCACCCCATGAGCCATTGAAGTAGACGGCCAGGTTATCAGCGACTGCCGCCACGTCTGGAATTTGACGGTCGTTTTGGGAGTACTGGTTATTGACGCCGCTGGCATTTTGCCAGGCTGGGCGATGAAACAGGCTGCTATTGCCGCCGCCGGTGCCCCAACTGTTGTTGCACTTAAAAATGTTGGGAAAGTGCCACCAGGCTTCCTCATTGGCACGCTGGCTCTGGTTATTGACGGAAAGTTTTGTTCCTCCGACTGCCACAACCCAGGGATCGGTAGCCGGATAACTGACCGAGAGGTCCCCAAAGGTCTCGTCGGCAAAGGCCCCGCAGTCTCCACTGGAGACGAAGACTGTCATATGTTCTACTCGCGTGAGTTGTTGCAGGCTGCTGTCAAGGGCGTTCACATCGTCGGAGGTGATATCGGCTTCATCGATGCCCAGGCTGATGCTCACCACACTGCCCGCGTTGGCGTTACTGGTATTGTTATCAATGATTTGCTGCAATTCATCGTTGACCTGCGTCCATGTATCCCCGTCAGCATTGCCATCGGTCTGGTAAATGTTGATAGCGGCTGCCGGGGCCAGCCCGGCGGCCATCTCGATGTCCAGTGTTGATTCCCCTTCCGCATTGGAGGGATGGCCATCGACGTTGTTGAACGAGAGATGTCCCTTGAAGTGAATACAACCCAGATAGTTCTGAATATCCTGCTGGTAAGAGCCATCCACCTCCACCAGATTGATTGTCATATTCTCTCCATGCAGCCCGCGCTGATAGAGGCTATTGTAACCGTAGACAGAGGCTACGTCACCGGGAAAAAGTGTCGAGGTATCAGGGCTACAATCCAGTGCTTCCTGCCGCGCTGAGTGTGATGCTTGTGGATAGGTAATATTCAGCGCATGCACGGGAGGCTTGCTATAATTATCCAGGCCGGTGACCGCATCAATAGAAGGGGCAATGGAGGCAGGAACTTTGGGCGGCGTACTTGGCGCGTAAAAGGTGCGACCCTTGTACTGGTGAATGACGAATTTCGTTTGCAGCACCTTCGCCAGGGTACCGGCCTTCGCGACAATGGAGAGATGGGTGCGCAACTTGCTCAGTCTCAGGATGATGCCCTGAGGAGAAAAAAACTGTTTGATCTTTTGGAAGGTGGCATCATCAATGCCCAGGCGTTTAGCCAGGGCCTCCAGGTTGGAGTTCTGCCCTGGCTGCGGTGGCTGTCGACCGGCCTCGGCAAGCACCTTAGGATCTATCTTAAACGTGATGCCCACGTGCAACACGGTTGAGTCGGGCAACGGACCCTTCACAGGCGAATTCAGAGCTGCAGCCGGAATACCCAGATTGAGCGAGGCATACGCAGGGGCGGGTTGACTACAACTAATCAGCGTCGTGAGCGAGAAAGACAGGAGGAGGACCAGTGCAGAGAGATAGACTCCCCGCGTGCGATACGCTTTCCGCAAGAATTTCATGAGAACACCTCGGCTCTTTCTAGAGTATGCAACCAGTACTTTATGCAGGGTGACCTGAAAGTCACAAAGAGAAAACAAAAGGGTCAATTCTTTTTCTTGTAGTGTACTTTTGCCTGCCTGAGAATCTCTTCCCGGTAGCGTCTCTTTTGCTCCTTCTCCACTGCTGAGTCTGGTGGCTCTGAAGTGACGACGGCGACGACGACAGTGACTAGACTGATCATGGCCATTACCAGAAAGACGACCCCGATCCACCAGGCCATATGCCACAAGGTGGCCGTCATGCCTATCAAGGTCAGTAAAGTGCTTAGCGTCAGTATTCCCAGGGAAGTACTCAGGACGACAGCTGTTCTTCTCTTGCGCACCGTCTCAAGAGCTTTGGGAGAAGGAACCTGCTCATCATCAGTGAATCCGGCCTCCTGGAACGCCTGAATTACTTCTTCCTCAAATGCTATGCGCGTCAGATCCTGCACCGGCCTCAACAAGATGAGGCCGACCACATCCACAGGCAGGGCGAGAGCAAACGCGGTCGTAGCAACCATAATGGTGGAATCAACGGGTCCAATCGTAAAGAGGGAGGTCATGACAAGCACGGTGAAACCAATCAAGCCCGCAAAGATCCAGCTGCTAAAATCCAGTAGGGAGGGAATGAGTCTCTCAAGCAGCCTGCCAAAGGCTTTCATACTCTTTTTGACCCGTTCTTGCTCAGTAGCTAGTGAGGTCTCCTGCCGGGGGTCAGCCGGTGTCTGATCGGCTTGCGACATCTTTGAACTCCTTTCTCTTCCCTATCTCTCTGAGGGGAACGTCCGGCCTGATCGGTCCTCTCTCTTCCCTATCTCTCTTAGGGAAACGTCCGGCCTGATCGGTCCTCATTGCCACCTCCTTCTTCAACCCTTCTTTCTAAGGGAGAATTGCATTGATCAGCGAGAAAAGGGTGCTTCTCTTCCTCCATTATGCATTATGCAAGTGCATCGTGAAAAGAAGCGTATGTAGGAACCGTCAGTCCGTTATCGAGCAGCACCAGACGCGGTCCAAGCTGCACCCGCAGGTTGCCGGGATGCGGGTCGGCGTGCAGGATGCCCAGGTGCAGCATCTGCTCAGCATACACATCATTGAGCAGGCGCGCCACCTCGTGCGGAGAGATGCCTGCCTGCTCCAGAGCCGCGCGGTCGGTGATTTTGATGCCCTCGACATATTCCAGCAGTAGCAACCGTTCGGTACTCAGCTCTGGCAGTACCTCCGGCACCAGCACATCTGAGCGGTGTGCCAGGGCCTCGCGCAGCTGTGTCGTGGCCTCGGCCTCGTGCGTAAAGTCCAGTTCCGGCGGCAGTGTCTCTTTCAGGTAATCTACAATCGGTTGAAGCTGGACAGAAGGGGCAAGGATGAAATCGCTGGTGCTCCGGGGTACTGGCTATTGAGCCAAGCACGGCCAGGGTGTGCAGCACCAGTTGGCGATGGCTAAAATAGACGCCCTTTAGCATTATCCGCTACCTGGTCGCCAATGGCGTGCAGGTGTTTGCCATCGGCTGGCGCAATCCCACGCCGAAGCAATGCGATTGGGGCTTCGATACTTACGACCGCGCCATAAAGGAGCATTGATGCCACCAGAAACCAACCGGCCCCCGGCTGAGACACGTACCATCACCGTGAAAGGGCAACGCCCTCGCATTGCTATCCACGCGGGCAACGACACCCGCACACCACTGACGAGCATTCCCTGACTCCACAGAATCCGGCAGCCCACACTCATTCTGCATGGAGATGAAGACCCACTTGTCCCCGTCGTCAGCGCCAGAATCATGCATCGCCTGATCCCGCACTCGCAGCTCTACATCTTCCACGATGGACACCTGGGCATAGGAACCAGCGCCCAGGAACTCGCGCCTGTGGTTGACCAGTTTCTTTCAGCCCCGTCTCCTCCCTGACAGGCGATACCATGAGAGTGATCAAGCGGCTTAAGATTGGGAATCCCGATGAACTGTCAATAAAGCGGATGATCGAATGGCGAGCGAGCCGTTATCCTGTGATAGTGGGTACTACGACTTGCAACGGTTCATCCGCGACCCGAACTTGCAGTGGTGTCTGAACCCGCACCTCTCCATCGAGGGTCGCATCCTGTGGGTCCCTACCCGTGGTAATGGTCACTCCTCGTGCCTGAAGATAATGGATGCCGGGGGGCATGCCCGTCAACTCCGCCGGGTGGCGCGACGGAGAGGATTTGTGTATTCCAGTGGGCCGTGGTGGGACGTGTCCCTGCAGCTGAAAGAACTCAGCTAATCCTTTATTGAGTTCTCCCATTCCTATGTCCTTGATCACAATGATGTCGAGTAGGCGATCACTGAAGCTTGCAGCGGGAACGGGGATTTGCCATCGACCACCGAAGAAAGGGGTATTGACAACCGTGACCTGGATGGTACGACAACGCAGTGCTGTGGTCGCGTTGATGGGGGTGGGCGATGTTCGTGTTGGTCTGAACCTGGACCGGTGGGCTGAAGGAAAGGAGAGTCCGTCGAAGTGTAGCTCAACTTCCAGTCCCTCGTGCGGCCTTGCTGCTTGCAAGGCCGCCACCGGGTAGGCCAGATGACCAAAACGCTCACGAGTTGCGACATTGGTTGCGATACGGGCAAACTCAACATTGAGTCCCACCGTCAGGGCATGAGCGAAGCATGCCTGTTCCGTGTGTACTGTGGGTGCAGATGCTGGTTTCTGCTGTGGTACCTGAACAACGGGCCGTGCCTCCCCAATATCGATGGGCCGAGTGTGTCCCTGAGCAATGACTTCGGTCGCTTGAGGGAGGTTAAGAGGAATGCGTAAGGAGCGCGCAATATCATTGCCAGTTCCCAGAGGGAGTATCCCTAACGGGAGACTACTGCCTGCGAGATGGGTGATGACTCCTCCAACGACCCCGTCACCACCTGCCGCGATGGCAAGCGTCATTCCCCGCTCTCGCCAGGCTTTCCCCTGGGGAGGCAAAGTATTCAGTTCAGCAATGGAAAGAACCCCGGTTACCTTAATGCCCGCCTGCTCAAGGAGGATGAGGGCCTGTGATAGGCGCTCTGATCTGCCTGAATGCGGGCTATGTATCACAATGGCGCGTTGCGGATCTTGCATACTTGCCTCCACTGTCTCGTCGTCTGCCACTTACATCAGGATGTGAAGGGGAGCCAGTATGCGTTCGCTCACCTTGTGATACTACCGATGACGCTCCCACTGCTCTAGAGTCAGATCAAAGGTGCGGCTGGTGATGCACGAGTATCAAGTGGAGGAGATGTCTAGTCCTGCCTGTCGGCACACGGATGTGGGAAGCTCTCCGACAGGAGTGAAGGCTTTGGGGTAGTCAGGACCAGATCTGCTACCCTGGACTCGCCCAAACTTAGACATCGTGTAGCCCAGCCTATAGGTATAGCTGTGATTATTCTTTCATCTCGCAGCTTTGGCCTCCTCGGCTTCAGTACGTGCCATCGCCGCATTGAGTACCTGGTATTCGGCCTCTTCAATCGCAGCGTAGGCGAATTCGACAGCTGCCGCAGCATTGTCCTCTGCTATCTCGGCCCGCGTCTCCGCCTGGTCTGCCTTCATGTGTGCCCTGGTCTGGTCCGCATTGTTACGAACCCTGGCAATGAAGGACTTCCAGTTGTTCTGAACCTGGCCCCACCACTGAGTAATTTCGTCCTGGGTTTCTTCGGCAGATACCTTCAGATCGTCGGATGCCTGCTTGGCAGCTGCTTTGGCATCAGCAACCTTCTGCTCCAGTGCTGCTTTATTCTTAGCCTTCAAAGCGTTTGCCTCGGCTTCTGCCGCACTGGCTCTCTCCGATAGGCGCTTCAGCTGAGCCGATGCCTTGTCCAGTTGTTTCGATAAAGAATTGTCTGTCATTTGGTTCTCCTTTCGCTTGCATAGTATGTACATGCTATGCTTCTCTTTGTTTCTCTCTTCTTTCCCTAAAGGGTTGGGCAGTTACTTATGTAACTTCTTAACAAGAGCGTACATGTGGAGCGTGAAGAAAAGCGTTGGAAGAAGCGTGAAAAAGAAAACAGTTTCCAAAAGGCAAGGAAAAAGGGATCAAGACGAGGAATACTGCTTCTTTTGCTTCGAGAAGCAAAAGAAGCAGTATTCCTCGTCTTGATCTTCTCAATAGCGGGCTACTGATCACGAGAGCATGGTAAACTGGGGAATAAGCACTTTGTCGATAACATGCATAATGCCGTTGTCGGCATTGATATTTGCTCGAATCACATGCGCCCCATTAATCTCGATGCTTTCTCGCACTGCTGTCGTTACTGTATTTGTAGCGACATAGTTGAGGGCATCGCGGTAGGTATCGATTTCTCTTTCCCCCAGAGGCACTTCGGAGATGTCGGACCAGACGCGAAGGCGTTGGCCCTCCAGCGTTTTGAGGAATAGGTGATCCAGCAGGTCGTTGGCCGTATAATAGCCCGGCACAACGTGATACCTGAGTACCCTCGACAGTTTTTCAGGGTCCGCAAACAGGTTGGCCTGCTGGTCATCAGAGAGGCGGTCAAAGGCGGCATCGCTAGGAACGAAGATGGTGAAGGGACCTGGCCCACTAAGGGTCTCTACGAGTCCGGCGATGGACTCGACTCCCTTGACATACTTACTGTACTCGCGTTCGGCCCGTGCCGTTTCGAAGATGTTTGCCATGAAATCTTTCTCCTTTTAAGTAATCTCTTTCTCAGAGGGTGCAGTGACAGTTCTCACTGTTGAAGACAGGCCATCGGCTCGCATCATGAACTGCGTCACCATTGCCTTGCCTTTCTGAGAACAGCAGACTGCCTCACCCTCAGACGACAAGCGAACAGAGCCTGTTCTGCTCTACAGTGCTTGTGTCTGGTAACAGTCTAGTGAGAGAGTGTGAAAAAAAGCGTTGGAAGATGTGTCAGAAAGGGATTCTCTCTGAGCATGACTCCAACGCCTATGCTCTCGCGTTGCGAGAAGAGATTACCAACCGTCAAAATTGAGACCGACAGCAGCGGTCAAATCGGCTTTACTCAGATCAACGCCTGACAAATTGGCCCCGGTCAGGTTGGCTTGCAGAAGGGTCGTATTGGTTAGATCAGCTCCTCTTAGGTCTGCCTCGATCAGAATGGCATTCGTCAGGTCAGCATTGGCCAGATTGGTTCCATTGAGAACGGCCCCGGTGAGATTGGCACTGATCAACGTGGCATTCATCGCCAGCGCTGCGCTCAGGTCAGCCCCGCTGAGGTCGGCCCTGCTCAGATTGGCATTGGTCAGGACAACACTCACAAGAAGCGCTCCACTCAGATTCGCCTGCGTGAGATCGGCATTGGCCAGGTTGGCTTTGGTTAGATCGCTCGCTCTCAAGTCGGCCAGGCTGAGATCGGCTCCGTTCAGGTCAGCATACGACAATTCCGCTGCCGAGAGATCAGCGCCCATCAAATTGGGATGCGCTATCGCATGGTCGTGGCGATAGAGATTCCAATCTTCCGTCGTGGCCTGCAGATATTCCAGTTGTTCCGGGTTTGCCATAGAGGTTTCCTCCTTAGAATGTAAGGAACAGCACAGGGACGTTGCTCTGATGAAGGAACTTCATCACTTTCATCTCGGCCTGCTCCCGTGTTGTCACAATCAACACTTGCTGCTGATTCTCTTGCGCAATGCCATCGATAAAGGCCGCTGGATCTTCATCGACAATGGCCGTCTGCACGGTAAGTCCGGTACTCGTACGCAGTTGTTCTGCTTGATCTGCCAGGAAGTCAGCCTGCTTCATTTCTTGCTTTTCCGCTACCTGTTGTAGTGGCTTCTCAATCTCGTCGACGCGCACCTCCTGCTCAAAAACGGTTGGAGGTGGAATAGAAACCAGCAGAAGAGAGGCGGAATCCTGCAGTGCCAGCCTCTTTGCCGGTTCGATGACCCGTTTGCTCAGCGCAGTGCCATCGAGGGCTACAACGATAGTTCGATAGGTTGCGCGAGAGATAGGCCCCGATGGCAATTGCGCATCCTTTGAAGGATGCAGCAGCAACAGGGAGGTTGTTGTATCTGCAAAGACATTTTCAGCGATGCTCCCCAGGAATAAGCGTCCGGCTGCGTCACGCCCATGCGTGGCAATCGCAATCAACTGCACATCGGGATACAGCCCGGTATAGGAGGCAATGGCGGTACTTGCAGAGACTGACTCCACGTGCAATGCCTGTACAGGGACGTCTTGCCCCTGGAGACGGCTGGCTATGGTACTCAGATAGTTGTTTGTCCAGCTTACTTCGCCACTATACCAGTCGTCGGGAATATACTGCTGCACATTGTAGTACGCGGGCTCCCCGGGAGGCATGATGACCCGCAAGAGCGTCAGCAGGCTCTGTGATTGTTGTGCAAGAACAAGAGCGTGTGGCAGAATCATTTCCGCATGTGTCGTTCCATCCAGGGGGACAAGTATCTGTGATTGCATGAGCATTTCTTCCTTTCGTTTTTCGCCGTATCCTTTGTCTTGATAGGCAGTCTACTGGAAGACCGTGAAGAAAAGCGTGGGAAAACCCATACTTATTTTTCTGCTACGAACCCTGCCTCAGATTAAGACTTGATAGCCAGCACATGCGTAGAAAATCAAGAGGGTGTATGGAAAAAGTTCGTTCTTTAACAAAGAATCTGCTCTCATAAAGGGAGAAAAGAGCAGAGGTTGTAAGGGTTCGCCCGGTACTGCTTCCGTATAGTCGCATGGAAATCGGTGCAAATCGATACCGAAATGAAGAGGCTTATGCAAGATCATCCTTCATCATCAATGATTCCTTCTAATATGCATAACGCAGAGATGTGGCAAGCCTACTGGAAAAGTCAGGGGCAGCCCTGGCGGATCGAGCCAATAATCGACGGGGAGCGACAACAACACCTGTTGAGCTACTGGCAGGGAGAGGTTGATATCGAGCGAGGGATGTACCCCTTCAAGGGAGTTCGGTTGAGCCGGGCGGATGTCGAATGGCTGCTGGCGGCCCAGAAGCAGAGTAGCGCGGAGGAAGATACAGGTGGGAGCAAAAGCGAGTACTCACAGAAATCGCCCGGGCTTGACGTGAGAGGAGCTGACCTGTCGGGGGTGAACTTGAGCTATTTACCTCTGATGAGCTTGCATGCAGGGCTGTCACTGGAAGAGGGACGTCACGCGACAGTCGAGCAGAGCAGGCAAGCCGCGACAAACCTGGCAAAGGTGGACCTGACCCACGCGCAGTTGCAGAGGGCGCAATTGAGTTGGGCCACTTTGGATGAGGCCGTGCTGGTGGAGGCGCACCTGGAAGGGGCTGATCTAGGCAAGGCTTCGCTCAGACAGACCATTCTGGCAGGCACCCACCTGGAAGGAGCTGATCTCACGAAGGCACACTTGGAAGAGTCAACCCTGTTAGAAGCGCACCTGGAAGCAGCGATGCTGCAAGGAGCCTATCTGGAGGAGGCAAACCTGTTCGAAGCCCATCTGGAGGGGGCGAAACTCATGGGTGCGCACCTGGAGGGAGCGCGTTTGTTCGGCACCCATTTTGAGGGCAAGGCACTCGATGGTGATGAACTCAAACGTCTGCGCGCCTGGATGCCGCATTTCCCAGAAGTGCTGACGGCGGCAGACCTGCGTGGCGTCTTCCTGAATACCCACACCCATCTGGATGGGTTGCATGGCGGCAACGATCAATATGGCTATGTTGCACTTGGCGATGTGCATTGGGGCGACGTGAATCTCACGGTGGTCGATTGGACCGCGTTGAAACGCCTGGGCGATGAGACGATCTCTGGTCTGCTTCCCGTTCAAGAGGATGAGGGTACGCAACTGAGCGAACGAGGTTCGCCCGTCAGGATGGAGCGAACAGTCGACATGTTGTTGCGAGCGCAGGAGGTCAGCGATGTCGTCGTGAACTACGTCATGCGCTCGCCGATTTTAATGAACAGGCTCCGCGAACGGCTGGTGCAAGAGGAGCGGGGGCAGCCGGAGACCCGGCAACAACTGGAACGAGAACAGTTGCGTGCAGCCGTGCGGGCATACAGGCAGCTCGCGGTGGTCTTGCGCGCTCAAGGGTTGAATGAAGCTGCTGATCGTTTTGCCTATCGCGCCCGGGTGTTACAGAGGCGAGTACTGAGGCGAAGCGGCATCCGCGCCTCTGGCCCGTACCTCTTTTCGTGCTTTCTTGATGTGCTGGCAGGCTATGGCTACAGGCCGGGTCGCACCGTGGTTGCCTATCTTTCGACGATCCTCAGCTTTGCCATCATCTATTATGTGCTTGGACACTTCGTGCTGCATCAACCTGCGATGTCTCCGCTGTACGCCCTCATCGTCAGCATCATCTCGTTTCATGGGCGCGGTTTTTTTCCCGCCGGTTTTCTCCCAGGCCTTCCCATG
>Ga0209062_1004416_pt1 | contig 14745 bp, 20 predicted proteins | sample Coa_R2_2_FD_187158 | JGI IMG/M metagenome (GOLD analysis project Ga0209062, IMG submission 187158) | Surface soil microbial communities from Centralia Pennsylvania, which are recovering from an underground coalmine fire - Coalmine... | ecosystem: Environmental > Terrestrial > Soil > Unclassified... | reverse complement strand
GGTTGTGCGGGAAGGACAGCACGATCACCCGCGGCTTCGGCCACGTCGACTCCCACGCCTCCATCAGCGAGCCCATGAACGCCTCACCGGGGTTCGGGGGGCCGCCCTCGCCCGCCGCGGCGGGCCCCGCCTGGGGCGGCCGTGGCCCTTCCAGGCGCACCTGGTGGACCTCGGCCCCGGCGAACAGGGGTGCATAGATGTGGATCGGGTAGGAGGGAGCGGGCACGAGCGCCGTGTCGCCGGGGCCGACCAGCACCCACATCAGGTGGGAGAGCCCCTCTTTGGCGCCGATCGTGGTCACCACCTGGGAATCCGGGTCGAGGTCGACGCCGTAGTTCCGCCGGTAGCGATCGGCGATGGCCCGACGCAGCTTGGGGATGCCCCTCGAGGCCGAATAGCGGTGGTTGCGAGGGTTGCGGGCAGCTTCGGCGAGCTTGTCCACCGCCACGTCGGGAGACGGCAGGTCAGGGTTGCCGAAGCCCAGGTCGACGACGTCGCGCCCTGCTCGCCGGGCCTGCAGCTTGAGCGCGTCGATCGTCGCGAACACGTACGGCGGCAGGCCGTTGACCCGGCGGAAGTCCATGGCCAAGGCTACCGCCCCAGGCGAACCGCCTCGGCCGCCGCGGCCAGCTCGTCGAGGGCGACGGGCCACCCGAACACCACCCAGGTTGCTCCCGCCGCAGCCAGCGACCGCACCAGCGCGTCCAGGGCGCCGGCCGCCCCGCCGCCGGCGTCGCCGGTGGGCGGCGGTCCGCCCCAGGTGACCTCGCAGCGGGCGGACTGCGCCGCCACCACCTCGAGGGGCGCAGCCCACAGGTTGACGGCAGCCCCGACCGCCTCGGCGACGGCCACGGTCCGGCGTCCGCCACCGATCCAGACCGGAAGCCCGCGAGCACGAAGGGCGCGGGCGCAGTTCCCGAGCGCGGTCAGGCGCTCGGCGGCCGGGGCGAACGGAACGCCGTATGCCACGTTCTCCGACGCGCTGAGCCGGTCGCCGGTGCCGAGCCCGGCCACGACCCGGCCCGGAGCGAGCAGGGCCAAGGCGTCGAACTCGGCGACGAGCACGTCGTCGGGCACCAGCCCCACGCGCGCCACCAGCGTGCCCACCGACACGCTCGAGGTCCGCCGGGCGATCGCCGCAAGGAGGGGGAAGGGCGCGAGGGCAGGGCGCCCGGGCTGCCCCATCGGCCAGAGGTGGTCGTAGCAGAAGACCCCGTCGAGGCCGGCAGCCTCAGCCTGCTCGGCGACCGCCATCGCCTCGTCGGGGGTGTCACGAAAGCTCGGCAGCACGACACCCGTGCGCAACGAGGTCACGGTCATGGGCGCTTCCCTCTCCCCCGGTCGGCGGCCGAGGAGGAGGCGGGCGGTGCGGTCGTGGAGGCGCCGGCCGGGGGAGCCGAGGAGGTCGTGGCGGCCGTAGCCGACGTGGAGGTCGGGCCGGCGGGGGGGGCCGAGGAGGTCGTGGTGGCCGCAGCCTCCGCTGCCACCACAGGGGCGTCGCGCGGCGTGGCGCCGTGGCCTTCCCCACCAGCCCGCCGTGCCGCGGCCCGGCGGGCTGCCAGGGCGGCGCCGATGGCCCCGGCGCGCTCGCCCAGGGCCGCCGCCACGATCGGGATGTCGGGCCGGCGACCGCCGGCGTAGACGAGGGTGGCGAAGGCGCGCCGCACGGGCGCCACGACCAGCTCGCCTGCCTGGGCCAGGCCGCCACCCACGACGATGCGGGCCGGGTCGAGCACGGCCACGAGGTTGGCCAGGCCGAAGGCCACCCACCAGCCCAGCCGGTCGAGGAGCGCCCGGGCCTGGCCGTCACCCGCTGCGGCGGCCATGGTGACGTGCTCGCCCCGGACCTGCTCGAGATCGCCGCCGGCCAGCGCCACCACCTGGTCGAGGGAGCCGGCGCGCGCTGCCTGGCGTGCCATCCTCCCGAGCCCCTCCCCCGACGCGTACTGCTCCCAGCAACCTCGTCGCCCGCACGGGCAGGGCAGGCCCGATGGCTGGACGAGCATGTGGCCGACCTCGCCGGCGAACCCGTGGGCACCCCTCTGGACGCGGCCGCCGCTGATGACGGCACCCCCGATGCCCGTACCCAGGGTCACGAGCAGCACGCTCGGTGCCCCGCGAGCGGCGCCCAGCGCGTGCTCGGCGAGACCGGCCAGGTTGGCGTCGTTGTCGACCACTGCCGCGGTACCCGGGAGCGCCCGGGCCAGAAGGGCACGGAGGTCCGCACCCTGGGCACCGGAGAGGTTGGGCGCGATGCGCAGGTTCCGGCGCGAGTCGACGACGCCGGGCACCCCGACACCCACCGGGACGCCCGCCGCCACCCCGCCTGCCTCGCGCCCCAAGGTGGCGACGACTTCCAAAACGGCGTCGGCGAGCCAGGCACCCGGCACCTGCCCGCGCGCTCCCCCCTGTCGGCCCCTGCCTCCTGCCGGACGCGGCGTCGGGAGCCGGACCTCGCAGAGCACCGCACCGGTCCGGTCGACGGCCACCCCGAGCACCTTGGTCCCGCCGACGTCGACACCGAAGGCGACGTCCGTGCCGGACGGGCTCGGTGCCGTCACGCCGAGGACTCGATCCTCGCCTTCAGCTGGCGCATGGCCGTGGTCATGATGCGGCTCGCGGCGCGCATCTTGATGAAGCCGGGAATGGGCACCCGCAGCTCGACCTCGAGGTGGTAGGTGACCTCCGTTCCGGTGTCGGCGGCCTCGAACACGTAGGTGCCGTCGAGCTTGGCGGTGATGTCACCCTCGGTCTGGCGCCACGACAGCACCTTGGGAGCCTCGGCGTAGTCGTAGGCCAGCGTGTACGTGGTGCTCCGGCCGAAGGCCGCGGCCCGAAAGCTGACGAGCGTGGGGCGACCCTCGGCGTCGCGCTCGCGGACGGTGACCTCCTTGATGTCGGCCGCCCACTCTGGGTACCGCTCGATGTCGGCGGCGACGGCGAAGCACCGCTCCGGCGCCGCCGCCACGCTCATGTGCTCCGTGGCCCGTTCCGCCACCACCGACCTCCTCGTGAGCCGCCGGCCGCCTCCCCGGCGAGCCGGCGCCTGTGTCCGGCGCCTGTGTCCGGCGCCTGTCGCGCTCCGTCAGCCTCCCACCTGCGCCAGGGCCTCGGCCAGCCGACCCGCGAGCCGGTCGTAATCGAACGACGCCTGTGCCCGCCGCCTCGCCTCACTGCCGAGCCTGGCCCGGAGCGCGTCGTCGCCCAGCAGGCGGCGGAGCGCGAACGCCAGCTCACCGGGGTCACCCGGTCGCCGGAGCACGAGCCCGGTCACGCCGTCTTCAACCGCCTCGGCGGCACCGCCGCTGTCGCCGGCGATCTGGGGGACGCCCGCCGCTGCCGCCTCGAGGAAGACGATCCCGAACCCCTCTTGCTCGAGCCCGCCCCAGCGGTTGCGACAGGCCATCACGAACACGTCGGCGGCGGCCAGCAGCAGCGGCTTGTCCGCTTCCGCCACCCGCCCGAGCAGGCGGACCGGGGCTGCGGCGCGCGCCGCGAGCCGCTCGAGGCGGCCCGCATCGCGGCCCGACCCGGCGATGGCCACCGTCAGGTCCGGGAAGGACGGGGCGAGGCGGGACGCCGCCTCGATCAGGACGTCCATGCCCTTGCGCGGCACGAGCCGGCTGACGCTCACCACCAGTGGTCCTCCTGCGGGGAGCCCGAGCGCGGCCCGTGCGCGGGCCCGCTCGGGCGGGGACAGAGGCGTGAAGCGCCCGCAGTCGACACCGGGAGGGACGTGCACCACCGGTGGGAGCCGCCCGCCGATGGCTCGCCGCACCTCGGACTCGGGGTAGGTGCCAGCCGACACCACGAGCGACGCCCCTCGGACTGTCCTCGCCAAGAGCTGCCGGGCGACGGGGAGGCGCGCCGGCGCCACGACCTCGGCACCGTGCAGGACCACTGCGTAGGGCAATTGGACACGTGGGCCCAGGAGCCCCAGAGGAAGGGCCGGGTCGAGGACAACCAGTGACGCGCCGAGCGTGTCCGCCGTTCGCCGGACGCGGCGAGCGCTCAGCGGCGTCGGGAAGTACAAGATGGGGCTCCGGACCCGCTCGACGTGGAACCCCGAGCGGGCGACATCTGCGTCGAACCGGGCATGGTCGGGATGGGAGCGGGCAGTGAGGACGGCGAAGCTGGCCGGGTCGAGGCGGCGCCACAGCTCCCACAGGTAGGCCTGGATCCCCCCGACCTTTGGGGGGAAGTCGTTGGTGACGAGCAGGTGCCGCCTCATCGCGCCCGGCATCTTGCGCCAACTTGCGCGCCGCACGTGCCCGGCTCGGCCCGCCAGGCCGGTGTCCCACCGGATCGACCGGCGTCAGCCTGTGCGATCGGCGAAGCGCAGGCGCGGCACGAGCCCGGCATGCTCGAGCATGCGCAGCGCCCGCGCCTCCTGCGCGTCGATGACGACCGCGTCGTGCGGCTCGCGCCCGAGCAGGAAGCTGACGACGCAGTCGTCACACGCGGCCGAGTGCTGCTGCGCGCACTGCTCGCAGTCGATGGTGAGCTCGGGTGCCGCCATGGCGCCCCCTTTCCGTCGTGCGCTCGGCCCGCCGTCGGGACCCGTTGGACTGCTTCCATCTTGCTCGCGGGGTGTGTCAGCGACGCTCAGCGGGCAGCGAGGAACGAGAGCCGCACCTGGCGGCGGGGGTTGTCGGCGTTGGGGTCCACCAGCACGACAGACTGCCAGGCGCCGAGGAGCGGGCGTCCGGCCGCCACCGGAAGGACGAGCGAGGGGCTGACGAGGACCGGCAACAGGTGGTCGGCGCCGTGCCCGGGCGAGCCGTGGCGATGGCGGTACCGGCCGTCGCGGGGCAACAGGCGGTCGAGGAGCGCGGCAAGGTCCTCCTCTGACCCCGACCCCGTCTCCATGAGCGCCAGCCCGGCGGTGGCGTGCGGGGCGAACAGGTGGCACAGCCCATCGCCCTTCCCGGCGCAGAAGCGCACGGTGGCATCGGTCAGGTCGGTCACGCGCCGAGCGCCCGTGTCGAGCTGCAGCACCTCAGTGTCCATGGCTCCGGCCCTCCTCAGCCGGCAGGTGGTGCCGGCCCGCCGCTCACGACGGCCAGGTGCGCCGCCACCACCTCGGCGATGTGGGACGCGCCGACCGCCACGCCCTCGGTCGCCACCTGCCCCCTCCCGCCGTCCACCAGCACGAAGAAGGGTGGGCCCTGTACCCGGTAGGCCCGCCATGCGGGCGTGGACTGCACGACGGCCACACCTGACGGTGCCAGTCGCCGCAAGGCGTCGCCGTCGTCGGCACCGGGGTCGCGAGTCACGACGACGGGCGTCACTCCTGCGAAGGGCTCGGGATGCTGCAGTGATCGCCAGATCTCCTGGCAGCCGAGGCAACCTGTGGACAGGAAGAGGAGCAGGGTCCAGCGGTCGACGCCGACGACCTCGACGGCCACCGGCGAGCCTGCGAGGTCGCGACCGGCCAGGTCCGCCGGACGCGTGGCAGGCGCGTCGCGATAGGTCGGGATGGCGACCAGTCCCTTCGGCGTCCCCCCCGCATCCTCCCTGTCGCACAGGCGCCCTCCGGGCCCTGGCCACGAGCGGCGAGCCTCGGGGGCCACGGCGCCTCCGTGGCCGACCTCGGCCCCCGCGAGCCCAGGGCGGCGGGGGCCAGGCCGTGCGCCGCCAGCACGCCAGCGGCGGGTCACCCCGCGCCGCCGGAGGGGCCCGTGGCGGCTCCCGTCACCGTGCCTGGCGCCCCCGTGGCAGGCCCGAGCACCTCGACGGCGCGGCCATGACCGCACCATCGGCAGGACACGTCCTCGACGGCCTCGCGCACGACGGTCTCGTCCTCGATGCGCAGCTCACCGCCGACCGTGAAGTGGTAGTAGGCCCGGCGCGTCGTGGTCGTCGTCACGTCGAACCTGGTCAGGTTCCCGCAGGCCGTGCAGCGGTAACGGTGCTGGGCCACGCCCAAACGGTAGCCGCCGGAGCGGGGCCGGACCGACGGTCAGGACCGCCCGAGCGAGTCAGGACCGGCGGTCACAAGCGTCCGAGCAAGTCCGCCTTCTTGGCGTCGAACTCCGACTGGGTGAGGATGCCCCGGCGGCGCAACTCGTCGAGCTGCACGAGTCGGTCGGTGAGCGAAGCCCACGAGCTGTCGTCGAGCGCGGGCCCCCCGGCGCGCACCGCGCTGGCGGCCACCGGCACCCCGCGAGGAGGGGTCGGGTCGCCCGGGGCGAGCAGCGCGGCGGGCCTGCCACGAGGAGCGGGAACGGGATCGGTCTCTGGCGGGGGGCCGTGCTCGAGCCGGGCGGCGACGACACGCTGGAGGGCGCGAGGGCGGCGGACGTCGTCGACCGTGACGACCTCCGGACTGCCCGCCAGCTCGACCAGGAGGGTCCCCGAGCCCACGAGGCGCTCGACGAGGCTCTGGGCACAGCGCACTCCGACCACCCGCCCGAGGTCGACGTCCAACTGCTCCCGGCCGAACCACCCGTGGCGCAACAGGAGGCGGCGGTCGGTGAGCACCAGGCTGATGCCGAGCCACCGGACCCACCGCGCGGCGAACCACGCGCCGGGCACGACCACCATGAGAGTGAGGACCGCGGGCACCGCGGCGGGCGGGTGGTGCAGTTGCCCGGCAATGACACCAGCCGCGGCGACGGCCACCACCGTCAGCGCGACCGGAGCGGCGAGGAAGACCCAATGGGGCCGCACGTCGACGAGGACCTCTTCGTCGGGACCGAGGAGCTCCGGTGGGACCGGCACGCGTTCCAGCGTACCGACGCCGCCGCGGGCGGCCCGGCCGTCACTCGTTCGCCATCGGCATCGAGGTCGACCAGCACCAGGCCGACACGCGGTGCAGCCAGGGAAAGATGGGGTCGGCCGGCGGTGCAGCCGGTCGACCGAAACCGATGAGCGGAGCGGCCGGGGAGGGCCGACGTCAGTCGACGCCGAGCGGGACCGGCTCCTCGACCACGGCAGGGCGCGTCCGCCTCGCGGTGGGCACGAGCAGCAGGCGGGCCACGGGCCGCGGGAACCACCAGTTGGCCCGCCCGAAGAGCGCGACGAGCGCCGGCACGAGCAGGGCCCGGACCACGGTGGCGTCGAGGAGGATCCCGGCTCCCAGGCCCGTCGCCAGCACCTTGATGTCGGTGTCGGGCGCCGACGCCAGCGACGCGAACGCAAGGAAGAGGATGAGCGCCGCGCACGTCACCAGCCGGCCCGTGCGGCCCACTCCCTCGACGACGGCCTGGCGGGTCGATCCCGATCGGTCGTACTCCTCGCGGATCCTCGAGAGGATGAACATCTCGTAGTCCATGGACAGGCCGAAGAGGAACGCGAACACCATGAGGGGGACCCAGAAGGTGATCGCCCCGGTCGCCGAGATGCCGAACAGGGCGGACGAGCCGTGGCCCTGCTGCCAGAACCACACCAGCAGGCCGAAGGTGGCAGCGAGCGACAGCAGGTTGAGGAGCACCGCCTTCACCGCCAGCAGCACCGAGCGGAAGGCGCGTGCCAGAAGGACGAGCATGAGCAGTGCGATGACGGTGAACATGAGGGGGAAATTGCCGAAGACGGCCCGGCTGAAGTCCTGCTGGACGGCCCCCGGCCCCGAGACGCCGATCACGCCCGGGATCTGCGCCGCGGCGGTCTGCACCGCCCGCACTGGCGCCAGCGTCCGGTTGTTGACCGTCTCTTCGGTCGGCACGAGGATCACGTCGGCCGTGCCGCCCCGGTGCCCCGTCGGGCCCGCCGGCACGACCGCGGTGACGATCCCGTCGAGGGCCCCCAGTCGCTGCCGGGCACGGGCCGCGGCGGTGTCGGCGGTCAGGACCTCGATCGGTGTGAGCACCCCGCTCGGGACGCCGCCGCGCAGCAATGTCCGGTAGGTCGTGCTCGCGGGCCCGGTCCTCGCGAGCGCCGAGGCCGCCGTCTGGCCCACGGTGAGGTGGAACACGGGCACGATGGCGAGGGCGAGCACGAAGAGGGCCGCGGCGCTCGCCGGCCACCGGCGCCGGGTGACGGCGCGTGCCCAGCTGCTCCAGCTCCTGCTCGCCCGGTCCTCCCTCCTGATGCGGGGCCAGTCCATGCGGGGACCGATGCCGCCGAGCAGCGCCGGCAGGAGGGTGTTGACGACCAGGATCGACACGAGGGGGATGAGCATCCCGCCGATCCCCGTGCTGCGCATTGCGGGGACCGGCAGCACGACCAGCGCTACCAGCCCGATCGCCACGGTCAGCCCCGACAGCGCGACCGTGCGCCCTGCCGTCTCGACCGCGGTCACCACCGCCGTCGCGTTGTCCGCGCCGCGCGCCCGCTCCTCGCGCCAGCGGGTCACGAGCAGCAGCGAGTAGTCGATCGCGATGCCGAGGCCGACGAGCGCCACCAGGAACTGCACGATGAAGGACATGTCGGTGAGGTAGGTGAGCCCCAGGATCACGAGCAGGGTCGCCAGGATCGACACGGCGGCCACGAGGAGAGGGACGAGGGCGAGCAGCGAGGCGAAGACGAACGCCAGCACGGCCAGGGCGCCCGCCCCGCCGATCAGCGTCTCGACGAGCACGCCGGGCCCGTGGGTGGACCCCCCGCTCGCCAGCTGGCCGAGCCCGGTCACGCCGATGTGGTCGCCCGGCAGGTGGCGGCGCAGGACGGCCTGGGCGGCGGCGATCCGGGGATCGCTGCCGAAGCCGTGCACCACGGGGGAATAGACGAGGGCGAACGTGGTCCGGCCGTCGGCGGTCACGAAGCGGGGATCTCCCGTCACGCCGAGGTCGACGACACGCAGGCCGGGCACGCTCGTGCGCACGTCGGCGAACGCGGCGGCGATGGCCGGCTCGTCGGCCCGCACCGAGGAACCCGGCGGCACGGTCACCGCCGCCACGCTCGGCTGCACGCCGGTGCCGTACAGATGCTCGATCTTGAGGGACGTCTCGTAGCCGGGCTGGCCCGGCAACGAGAAGTCGAAGCTCAGGCGCTTGGACACGTGGCTCGCGGCCACTGCCCCCACGAGGAACACGGCGAGCCACCCGACGAGCACCGCCCGCCGATGGCGCAGCACCAACCGGGCCAGCCCGCCGAGGATCGAGGGCTGGACGTGGGCCGCCGGCTGGTTCGCCACCGAGGCTTTCTACCATGCGGGGGCTCCCGGCCCGGCCGCGGGGTGCCGGCGATCGGCCCGGCCGCGAGGTGCCGGCCGTCGGCCCGGCCGCGGGGTGCCGGCCGTCGGCCCGGCCGCGGGGTGCCGGCCGTCGGCCCGGCCGCGGGATGGCGATCGGCCCGGCCGCGGGGTGCCGGCCGTCGACCCGGCCGCGAGGTGCCGGCGATCGGCCCGGCCGGCGGCCGGCGCAGGCGGTACGATGGGGTGGTGCCACGATTCCACCACGTGAACCTGGGCGTCTTGCCCGAGCAGGTCGACGACGAGATGGCCTGGCTGGTCGAAGTCCTCGGCTATCGCCGGATGGCGATCACGCCGGAGCTCAACGCCATGGGCGCTCGTTGGTTCGAAGCCGACGACGGCAGCCAGGTCCACCTCAGCACCGACGAGGAGCACCACCCGGCCAGGCGAGCGCACGTGGCGATCGAGCTCGACGACATCGATGCCGTGTCGAGCCGGCTCAGCGCCCGGGGCCAGGCCTTCGAGGCAAACCAGCGCGACGGGATGACCGTGCTGCTGTGCCGCGATCCGGCCGGCAATCGCTGGGAGCTGCGCTCCGTGCCGGTGGCGGCCACCCAGCCAGCCTGAGGGGGCCTCAGTGGCCCGCAACGTCCTCGGCGGCGAGCTCGAGCCCTGCAGCGCCGAGCCGCTGACCGGGTTCTACCGCGACGGATGCTGCAACACGGGGGCCGAGGACCTCGGCGTCCACACGGTCTGCGCGCGCATGACTGAAGAATTCCTCGCGTTCTCGAAGGAGCGCGGCAACGACCTCAGCACGCCTCAGCCGGCGTTCGGCTTCCGAGGCCTCCGGCCCGGCGACCGGTGGTGCCTGTGCGCCACGAGGTGGCTGGAGGCCTACGAGGCGGGCACCGCGCCACCGGTCGTGCTCGAGTCGACCCACGCCGCCACGCTCGAGTGGGTCGGACTGGACGCGCTCCGCGAGCACGCCGTCCCCTGACCCCTGCGCTCCCCGGCGGAGCAGCTCCGGTGCCGGTGGCGCGGCTCAGGGCCTGCCGATCTGGAACGCCAGGGCCACGATCAGGACGACCACGAACGCGATGGCGGCGAGCATCGCCGTCCACTCCACGGCGTCCATCGGGTCGTGGGGGTGCCGATGGTCCCCGTGGTGCGCCCCGGCTCCTGCCATGCTCTTGCCGAACATGCTGCCCCCTTTCTCGGGGAACCGCGACGAGCCAATTCTAGGCCGGACGGTCCCGACGTGCGCCGGTCGAGCGGCAGGTGGCGCGCGAGTCCCGCGAGCGGTCGAGTCCTGCCCGGTCTGCGATCCCCCGGTACGCTGGGGAGCCGACACAGCGCCGGCCTGGCGGACGAGCCTGCGGAACCGAACGGAGCGAGGTGTCGATGGCCGGCAACGGGGTCGAGTCGGGTGGCCTGCAGGGCGAGATGTGCCCCGACGAGGTGCGGGCCCGGCTCGTCGCAGGCGAGGACCTCTTCTTCCTCGACGTGCGGGAGGTGGACGAGGTCGCCGAGTGGGCCTTCCCTCACGGGGTCAACATCCCGATGAGCGAGCTCGGCGCGCGCACGGCCGAGCTGCCGACGGATCGTGTCATCGTGGTGGCCTGCCGGTCGGGACGGCGGTCGCGCCACGTGGCCGACGTGCTCAACAGCGCAGGGTGGACGGCGGTGAACCTGACGGGTGGCGCGTTGGCATGGGTCGCCAGCGAAAGTGCCGGGTCGTCGGCACCTTGAGGCCGCACCGTGCCCCGAACGAGCGCCGGCCTGCTCCTGTACCGCCACGACGACGCAGGCGACCTCCTCGTGCTGCTCGTCCACCCCGGCGGGCCGTACTGGCGCCACAGGGACGTCGGCGCCTGGTCGATCCCCAAGGGTGAGGTCGGCCCGGGCGAGGACCCAGCCACCGTGGCCGCCCGTGAATTCGGCGAGGAACTGGGCCACCCTCCGCCACCTCCTCCGTGGCTCGATCTCGGCGAGGTGACCCAGGCCGGCGGCAAGCGGGTCCGGGCGTGGGCGGCCGAGGGGGACCTCGACCCCGCCGCGCTCGCCAGCAACACCTTCGAGCTCGAGTGGCCGCCGCGTTCGGGGCGCCGCCAGACGTTCCCCGAGGTGGACCGGGCCCAGTGGGCACCCCTCGAGGTTGCGCGGCGACTTGTGGTAGCCGCCCAGGCCACCCTGCTGGACCGGCTCGTCGCGGCGGTGACCGGGCAACCCCCCGGCGACGGAGCCGACCGGCGTGCGACACCCCTGGGGGATGCACCATGATGGCCCCGTGAGCACATGGGAGAAGCGGCGGGCCGGCGACGTCAGGCCCGGCGACCACATCCGGTACGGCGCCGGGGCGGAGCTGACCGTCTCGCGGATCGAGACCGCCTTCATGGGCCGGCCCGACATGATCGCCTTCATCGAGGACACCCCCGAACGGTGGTTCAAGGCGCCGACCACGGTCGAGGCCGAGATCGAGGTCCGAGTGGAGGGAGGGAGCTCGTGACGCTCGAGCTGACGGATCTCGAGGGAGAGATCCTCGCATCGGTGATCGAGGGCGTCCTGGGCGATCTCAGCTCGGAGATCGCCGCCACGGAGAACCCGAGCTTTCGCGCCGAGCTCAACGGGCGCCGCGACGTGCTCCGCCGGATCCATGGACGGCTCACCGCACGTTGACGTCGCGTCGAGAGGCCACCGCTCCCGGCGGGTATGGAACAAGAGGGCCATCGGCCCTTCACCACCGGCGCCCCGCCCGGGGTGGAACCCCTGACGCAGGAACGTGACGCAGCAGGAGGGACGGCCATGAGAGCGAACGTCGGCGATCAGCTGGTCGTGCGGAGCCAGAAGATCGGCAAGTCGGACCGCAACGGCCGCATCATCGAGGTCCGCGGGCCGGACGGAGCCCCGCCCTACGTGGTCGAGTGGTCCGATGACGGCCGGATCGGGACCTTCTTCCCCGGGCCCGATGCCCTCGTCCAGCCCGCCGGCGAGCGCCGGCCCGACGAGGGACGCTGACCCCGCCCGCGGCAGCCCGGCCCACCCCGGGGCAGGCGGGAGCCCCGTCGAGCGTGGCTACTGTGACGGGCGGTGCTGCAGCGCTTCAAGGCGACCGAGCTCACCGGGCGCGAACGGGAGCTCCAGGGGGAGGTCCGTGCCTTCCTCGACGCCGAGCTCGTGCCCGGCACCTTCGAGCCGGGCCTCGGCATGGCCTCCGAGGTGTCCCGGGAGTTCTCACGAAAGCTGGGCGCCAGGGGTTGGCTCGGCATGGCGCTCCCCGCAGAGTACGGCGGCGGCGATCGCAGCGCCGTGGAGCGGTTCGTGGTCGTCGAAGAGCTGCTGCGGCGGGGTGCGCCGGTCGACCACCACTGGACGGCCGACCGCCAGAGCGGCCCCATGATCAACCGCTTCGGTACCGAGGACCAGAAGCGGCGGTTCCTGCCCGCCATCTGCAGGGGCGAGCTGTGCTTCACCATCGGCATGAGCGAGCCCGATGCGGGCAGCGATCTGGCGGGCGTGCGGACGCGCGCCGCCAAGGTGGACGGCGGCTGGGAGCTCACGGGCACCAAGGTCTGGACGAGCAACGCCCACAACGGCGACTGGGCCATCGTGCTGTGCCGGACCGGCGAGGGGGGCGACCGACACGAGGGCCTGAGCCAGCTCATCGTTGACCTCCACGCCCCGGGGGTGACGATCAGCCCCATCACGTTCCTCGACGGCAGCCCGCATTTCGCCGAGATGTCGTTCGAGCGCGTGTTCGTTGGCGACGACCTGCTCCTCGGCACCGAGGGCCAGGGCTGGGCCCAGGTCACGTCCGAGCTGAGCTTCGAGCGGGCCGGGCCCGAACGGTGGCTGTCGCCCTACCTCGTGGTGGAGCAGTTCCTGCGCGAGCACGGGCCGTCCCTGGGCGAAGAGGCGGTGTCCTTCCTCGGTGCCTCCGTGGCACGGTGGTGGGGCATCCGCCAGGTGTCGCTCAGCGTCGCCCGGCTGATCGACGAGGGACAGGCGCCCTCGGTGCAGTCGGCGATCGGCAAGGACCTCGGCACCCAGTTCGAGCAGGAGGTCATGGCCAGGCTCCAGACCCTGGTGGAGCTCGAGCCGTCGCCCGGCTCACAGAGCCTGTTCGAGCGCCTCCTGGCCCGCGCGCTCCTCGTGGCTCCGTCGTGGACGATCCGGGGCGGCACGAACGAGATCCTCCGCACGGTCATCGCCAAGGGGCTCCGATGACCGCCGGCTTGCCGGCGCGCGCCCGGCGATGGCCTGCCGTCGCCGGCCGGTGCCGGGCGCTGCGGGCGACGGCAGGCCGCTCCAGGGGCTGGCAGTGACCGACGAGCTGCTCGTCGAGACCGCCGAGCGGGTGTTCGCGCACGCCTGCACGTTCGAGGCAGTGCGGCAGGCCGAGGAAGCCCGCTGGGCTGCGGAGATCTGGGAGGCGGCCGCCGCGATCGGCCTGCCGTGGATCTCGGTCCCCGAGGAGGCAGGGGGTGCAGGCGGCACCGTCTCGGACGCCGTTGCCGTGCTGCAGGTGGCGGGACGTCACGCGGCACCCGTCCCCTTGGCAGAGACGGGCCTGCTCGCCGGGTGGCTCCTCGCGGCGGCCGGGCTCCCGGTCGGCGAGGGGCCGAGCACCGTGGTGCCGGGGCTCCCCGAAGACGACCTGCGCCTCGAGGGCGGGCGGCTCACGGGCACCGCCCACCGCGTTCCCTGGGCAGGCGCCGCCGAGCGCATCGTCGCCCTCGTCGACGGCCAGGTCGTGTCGGCGACCCCCGGCGAGGCGCACCTCGAACCACTCGCCAACCTGGCCGGCGAGCCCCGCGACACCGTCGTGTTCGACGGGGCGCCGGTGGCCGCCGCACCAGCCCCCGGCGGGGTGGACGGGGGCGCGCTGCGCCGGCGGGGCGCCCTCAGCCGGGCGGCGCTCATGGCGGGTGCGCTCCTGGCCATGGCCGAGCTGACCGCGGGCTACGCCGCCCAGCGCCAGCAGTTCGGTCGGCCAGTGGCCACCTTCCAGGCTGTGCAGGCCCTGCTCGTCCGCGTCGCCGAGGAGGCCCTGCTCGTCGACCTGGCGGTGCAGGTGGCGGCGCGCGAAGCCGATCGGGGCGACGCCGCCTTCGAGATCGCGGCGGCAAAGATCCTCGCCGACGAGGCCGCCAGGGTCGCCACCCGTGCCGCCCATCAGGCCCACGGTGCGATGGGGATGACCCGCGAGTACCCGCTCCAGCACCTCAGCAGGCGCCTGTGGTCCTGGAGGGCCGAGTACGGCGACGCCTCGTGGCCGCGTCGCCTGGGTGACGAGGTGAAGGCCGCCGGGCCCGACGCCCTCTACCGCCTGATCGCCGACGGCTCGCGCGCCGCGGCCACCGCCTGACACCCGCGCTCGGGCGCCTCAGCGACCGCGGAAGACGGGCGGGCGCTTCTCGCGGAACGCGGTCATGGCCTCGGTCGCGTCCTCGGTCACCGCCACCACCCCGAAGTGCGACGACACGAGGTCGAGCGCGGTACGCAGGTCGACCCTGGCCGACTGGTACGTGGCCCGCTTGATCATCCGGAGGGCGACCTGCGGCTTGGCGGCGAGCTTGGCGGCCAGCGCGCGCGCCTCGTCGCGTACCGCGTCGTCGTCGACCACCTTGTTGACCAACCCCATGCGTGCCGCGTCCTCGGCGCCGATCATGTCG
>Ga0209062_1004415_pt1 | contig 14745 bp, 13 predicted proteins | sample Coa_R2_2_FD_187158 | JGI IMG/M metagenome (GOLD analysis project Ga0209062, IMG submission 187158) | Surface soil microbial communities from Centralia Pennsylvania, which are recovering from an underground coalmine fire - Coalmine... | ecosystem: Environmental > Terrestrial > Soil > Unclassified... | reverse complement strand
CATCACATAATGGAGAATATTCGTGTAGTAGACTTGGTGAGTATCCCTATTGATGACGATGCGCGTCCCGCCCCGATCCAGCGCAGCGTTGGGAACATCGATCACCACATAACCTGTCTTGCTCGGCGGCAACGCAGCGCCCGTTTCATTGTGAGGATAGTTCTTGTAGCTATGAAGGTTAAGACCATCGAACTGCCCAGTTAGGAACTTGTTTAGCGTGTTCGCAATTTCCTGTTGTTCTTCCCGGGTTATCGGACGATTGAGTTTGTGTGGGTCAAGTTCGGGCGGTACTTGCTCGTAGGTGAAGCCGCGTGGCGTGACGATATTGTCGGCTTGCGCCACCTCCGCGCCATCGCGATGGAACGCCTCGTCCGGCGCGGAGTCCGACGCCACCTCCCCCCGCGCATTCTGGGCGAGTTGCGCGTCGACCTGCTGGCGCTGATCCCGGTCGAGCTGCTTCCACAGGGAGGGCGGCGGCCGCTCGGTCTGCGGGTTGCCCTGGCCGTCGCGGCGCGTGAGCCAGTCCTGCACCGCCTGGTCGCGCTGGCCCGCCGCCTGCTGCAGGGCGCGCTGGCGGCTGCCGAACAGCACGTCGATCAGATGGCGGTTGGTCGCCTGCTGCTCGGCATCGTCCGGCCAGTCGACGGTGTTGCGGCTGAGCGCGTCGGCATGGGCGGGGCCGATCGCCTGCAGCGTGTCCGGCAATCGCTGCACCAGGCCGTCGACATAGGCCCGGCCGGTCTGCATCTGCCGGGCGATGGCGATTTCCGGCGCCAGCGCGTCGGCATCTTCGGGCGTCAGGTGATCCTGCGCGTTCGCGTGCAGGTCGATCGCCGCGCCATGCTGGCCCTGCGTCAGCGCCTGATCGATCGCCGAGCGCCACACGCCCGAGCGTGCCGTAGCGGCGTCATCGCCGGCACTGGCCGAGGCGGCCGCATCGCCATAGAGCGCGAGCTTGCCGGGATCGTCCCAGTCGCGCCGCGCCTGGTCGTTCAGCAGGCCGATGCGGTCGGCCCGCACCGCCTCGTCCCAGACCTTCGCCTGACGGGCCACGTGCCGGGCGATGGCGTCCTGCGCCACATCCATGTGCGCATCGAGATCGTCGGCCAGCATCGCCCGCTGGCCGGCGCTGCCGGCGCGCTGCAGCAGCTGATCGCGCAGGCCCGCGAGCTGGCGTGCCGCGCCCGGCGCGGCGGCAACGGCATCGCCGCCCTCGAGCTGGAACAGCCCGTCGTCGAGCGTCGCCGCCCGCCCGCGCAGGAAGTCGTTCTGCAGCGCCTCCGCGCCGGTCGCATCGGCGAGGTCGTCCATCACGACCTCCCGAGCATGGCGGCGACCGCGTTCTGGCCGCCGCCGACGTCGATCGCCGACGCCGTCTTGCCGATCGCCGCGATCCGCTCGGCCGCCGCGATCTGGTTCTGCTGCGTCTGCGCCTGCAGGCGCGCCGCCCGCACCTGGCGAGCCTGCTTCAGCGGCACCACGGTCGTGCTCGGCACGCCGGTGATGTCGGCGTAGGCGTCCATCGTGCCGTCGGGGTCGAGCCGGTCGAGCGCCTCGGGCTTGATGGCGCCGATCTGCGCGCCGAACTGCCAGAAGCGCTCGATGGCTCCCGCGCTCACCGCCTTCTGCGCCTGCGCCAGGATCGAGATGAACTCGACCTGCATGGCGGCCAGGTTGATCTCGCGCGGCGGCGGCGGAATCAGCCCGGCCCGTGCCATGATCCTGAACACGCGCGCCACCAGCGGATCGAGCAGCTCGTCATGCAGGCGCTCGAGCACCGGCCCGAGCATCAGCATCTTCTCCTCGTGCCGCTCGTCGATCTCGCGCGCGGTGATCTCGCGCCGGTCGCTCTCGGCCAGCATGAGGAAGAGATCGGCGTAGAAGGCCGACTTGATGCGGCCCTGGGTTTCCTGGATGTCGGCGCCGAGCGCCGAAAGATCGAGACGCACGTCGATCGCCGGCCGGAAGCTCTGGCCGGTCGGATCGGCGAGATAGGTGATGCCGCCGGGCAGCAGCGACGCCGGCTCGTTGCGCAACGACGGCGGGCCGACCATCGGCGGCTTCACCATCTTGTCGATCGCCTCGAGCTTGCGGCGCTGCTGAGACTGCAGCTGCTGGCTGTCGCCCAGCGCCGTCCAACCCGGACCCCAGCCATAGGTGTCGGAGCCTGCGATCTCCCAGCGCGGACACATGGCGGGGAATTCGGAATAGCCCGAGACGCGCAGCAGCGCGCGCTCGCCCCCCTGGCCTCCTGAGGCCGTGCCGCGTTCGAACCACACCGAGCGGAAGGGAAAACGCGCGGCCAGCGAGCCGCGCCAGTTGCCGTCGGGGACGTCAGCGGTCGCGAGCGGATTCGGCTCGAGCGCATGCACGATCTCGAATTCCTGGTCGACCTGGCCGGTGTCGTAGGCCGAGCGGATGGCGGGCGAGACGGCATCGCGGCCGAACGCGTCGACGATCTGGCGCGCCGTCCACCACATGGTGCGGTAGAGCGTGTCGACAGCGAGGCGGCGTGACGAGGCGAGCCAGTACTCGCCCACCGTGAGCGTGTAGCCGCGCACGATGTCGTCGGCATCCTCGTCGACCCACAGCACGGCGGTGCCGAAGGTGCCCAGTTCGCCGTAGAGCGTGTGCAGGCAGTTGTAGAGGTTGGAGCGGGCGAACACGTGCAGCAGGCGCTTCTGCACCTCGTCGAGCCAGCCGCGCACGCCCGGCAGGTCGTTGATCCTGTCGTTGGCGAAGCGCAGCCGGAACCACGGCCGGGCCGGCGAGGAGATGCCCGCCATCATGCCCGACGCCATGGTGCGCGCGGCCAGAAGCGGCGTGTTGTCGATCAGCCGGCCGTCCTTGCGCGCGCCGCGCCGGAACTGGTCGCTCGTGCCTTGCAGGAAGCGGCCGCGCCGTGGCGCGAACTGGCCGGCGATGTCCTTCCAGGTCGGCCAGTAGGAAGTGCGCTCGCGGTCGAGCGTGCCCAGGCGGTTGACGTAGTAGGTGCGCAGCTCGGGATCGAATTCGTCCATGTGAGCTACTGCCCCAACAGCGTCTTGTAGGTGGTGGAGGCAGGCGTCGTGACGCCCTGCCCGCCGGTCGGGTTGGTCGAGCCGTAGCCCGCCTGTGCGGCGAGCTCGGCCTTGGTGCGTGACGCCGCGTCCTCGGCCGCCTTGTCCACCGGAGTCGGCGGCGAAGGCGGCGTCGGCAGCGACGCGATGGGAGGAACGTAGGGAACGGAGGGAGGAGAGAAGATGCCCATGATGGCGGGGACCATAACCCCGACCGTTAAAAGGCGACGATTCTGTCGTATAGAACTTTGCCGGGCCTACCGAGCCGGCGCTTTCAATGGCGGCCAATGCCGATAGGTCATCGCCGTCACGGCATCGCCCGGTCCGATTTCGGCGCGCACCGAGATCTGGCCGTGGTCATGGCAGGCCACGAACGGACCGGGGAGCGTTTTGCCGGGGAAGCTCCTGCTACACACAAAGCAATCCTTGCAGGCCGCCGGCTCGGTCCGCGGCACGCACTGCATCCCGTATTTGGCCTTGAGGGCGGTGATGCCTGGCCCGTGCAGAACGTCGCTCAGGAATGCCTCGACTTCCGGATTACGTACCCATTGATCGTCGGCCAGCAGCGGATATTGCGGTTTGGCCAGCGGCTCCATGTAGACATTGCCGTACGCAGCGGCAGTCTCGAGCCCGGCGGGCGGACAAGCTTCACCGCAGCCTGACATCAGCAACGAAGCTGAGAGCAGGTACGCAGCATTCAACTTAAGGCAGGCTCGCATGATCTTGTCCATTTAAAGTTGCGATCATATCGTGTATGGATAAGCAATCAATCTACTTATGGTAGCAATCACGGCGTGTTCGCATTTGGAAAGACCGGCGGCGCGACGTATGGCTTGTAGTCGGGGTCGAGCAGGTCGCGGCCCCAACCGGGAAACAGGCGTCCTTTGCCGGAGTCCTGCAGAACTTCGTCCGCGTCCATTCCTCCGGCTTTACTGACCGTGTAGGCAACAGAATTGCTGTTCTGGATTTGGCCGCCATCGCCACCAACTATTTCGTAGCTGGGATCATCCATCTTGTAGTCGAGGTTGCGGCGGTTAATTTCGTCAGCTGCCGTCAACGCATCCGTCCAATTGCGTCGGACGACGCTGTCGTAGGGGCCATGCGCGAGTTCGCCGAGTTTCTCGGAGTTGGCCCACATCGATGTTCGCGACGTTGGGACCTTCGCCACCAGGCGGGAACCGTCCGGACCAGCCGACAGATCAATGCCTGGGCGGTTCCGCGACTGGGCCAGACCATGCAACTCTGCCTGAGTGTTGCCCTCGGGATCGACGAGGGTCAGGAACGCGTGGCCGCGGTGAGAATGGGGAGGTAGCGCAATTCGATACGCCAATCGCCGTGGGCGGGTGCGGGGAGATTGGGGACTTGGGGGTCTTGATCGGTCGGTTGGGTCATGCGCCGCTACATAACCCCGACCGCTAAAAGGCGACGATTCTGTCGTATAGAACTTTGCCGGCCCGGCCCATCAGTCCGCTTCCGTACCCAGGGCGGCGAACAAGTTTCGGTCTGGCTGAACCCATCCAAAACGGATGTGACGCGGCCACAGAAAAATCACAACCCCTCCATATTGGCGGCGATTGCCCGGGCCGCCGGCCCCTCTTGGCCTACAGTCGATACCGAGCGGAGGAGGACAGAGAGGGGAGTTCGAACCGTGGACGTTCTGATCATCCATGATGAAGCCTTGTCGCGCGTGCGCCTGGTCAAGGCGCTGCAAGCCGCTTCCCATCGCGTCACCCTGAGCTCGTCGGTCGAGGAAGCGAGCGAGATGCTGCAGTTCGCCCGGACCAAAGCCGAAGCGCCTTCGGTCATCCTGATCGCCGAGAAGCTCCTGGGGGCGGCCAGTGCCCGCCTGCGCCAGGACCTCGCCCGGCGTTTCGACGAGCTCCTGTGGATCCCGCTGCGACACGACCTCGAGGCCGCCTGGATCGCGCGCTATCTCGCCGGCCTCGAGCTTGAGGCCCCGGCGCCCAAGCGCGAGAAGCTGAACATCGTGCTCTACGAGCCGGCCCACGGCCTGCGCCGGGCCATGGCCGGCGCCCTCACCGCCTCCGGCGACACCGTGGTCGCCTGCGCGAGCCTCAAGGAGGCGAAGACGTTCCTCGCCGGCCTGGGACGAAGCGACGATCCGTGGGTGCTGGTGGCGCCGGTGATGTGCCGCGGCGCCGAGCTGATCTCCCTCTATCTAGGTGCCCGGCAGTGTCTGCCCAACCTGCGCTGGCTGGTGCGGGCGCCGCAGAAGACGCCGGCCCGGACGGGCCATGCCACCCCGCGCAGCACGCGGCTGCCCGACCTCGAACCCGACCTCGAGACGGTGCGGCGGCGCCTCTCCGACCCGGAAAGCCAGCCCGCCGGGCGACAGCCCTGACGAGCACGAACGGCGGCCGGCGATCGATGGTTGCAGGCCGTCGGACGATTCCCGGGGATCGATCTGTGGATGTCGGGAATAAGCCGGCCGGCCGGCAACCCGATCGAGAGGCAGTGACTCTCTGCACTCTTCCGGACCGCGAGCCTCCGGCTCGCTCATGAGGCGGGCCAGAGGCTCGCGGTCCAGAAGAGCATGAGGACTCGCCGCCCCTACTCGCAGGCGCGCGTCACCGGCCCGGCCAGCAGGGCCGCGAGCCTGGCCGAGCCGACCGGGGCGAAGTGGCCGGAGTCCTGGAAATCCTCAGCGCCGAAGGCGTGCGGATCGAGCTCGATGAAGAGATCGCCCAGTGCCGCGGCCTCGCGCTTCACCACCCGGGCATAGGCCGCCATCAGCACCGGCACCTCGCGCCGCGTGGCGCCCGCCACCCAGGTCGCCGGGCCGTCGCGGTCGAGCGCCGCCAGGTTCAGCACCTGCGGCACCCAGATCGTCGTGATGCCGCGCGCGCGGTTGATCGCCGAGATCGTCTGCAAGTTCTGGATCACGACGTCGTCGAACGAATCGCCGGAGCCGACCTCGGTGCCGGTCGGCCGGTCGTCGCGCCGTACGGCGGTGTCGGCGAGCTGGCCGACCACGCGGCCGGCGATGGTGATGAGCGGCGACAACGTCTCGAACTCGGTGCCGGCGCGGCGGATCTGCAGGTTGTCGATCTGCGACGGCAGGTGGTAGCGCGCGAAGCCCCAGTCGAGATGCGGGCGGCGCGCGTTGCGGATGTCGTTCCAGCCGATGTAGTAGAGCGCGCAGCGCGGCAGCACGCCGAACTTCTTCTCGTAGAACGCCGTCTGTACGACATGCTCGGCCGTCGAGTAGCCCGGCACGCCGTTGTTGATGACGGCATAGGCGCTGGCGCCGAGCCGCGCCTCGAGCCGGGCCGGCCAGGTCTCGTCGTCGCTCACCATCAGGTCGTAGGTCGTCGATCCGCCGAACACCGCGATCACTGTCTTGTGGCGCAGCTCGGCCGCGCTGTAGTCGCGCCCACGCGTGCCGGCCGAGCTGTGGCTCACCGTGAGGTTGACCACGCGGCGCGAGATCGACGGGATCGGCACGCCCTGCAGCAGCGGATGCCATTCGAAGCGCGGCGGATCCCAGTATTTGTCCGGCAGCACGTCGCTGTAGGCGAGCCCCGCCCGCACCATGACGAAGGAGCCGAAGCCCAGCGCCATGTCGATGGTGGCGAGGCTCAGCAAGGCGGCGGCAACCCGCGGCTTGGCGGCAAAGCCGGCACCGGCCGCGATCAGCGCCGTCAGATAAAGAAGATAGTGCTCGCGCGGCGAGCCCGGGATGAACTCGCCGGCCAGCACCAGCCAGACGGTGAGCCCGGTGAGCACGACCCCCAGAGCCCCCGCCGCCACCAGGACCAGCATGCGCGCCGGGTCATGCGGCTCGGCGAGCCCGAAATACCCCCTGAGATTCATTGGGTGTGTAATAGCAGACCCTGCTCCTCGCCCAAAGGAGCGTCCGTCACCGACCGGCGTCGCGCCCGGGGTGATGCGCACCATCGACACTGAGACGAGCTGTCAGGAAGGCGGCGGCGGCGGACAAAGTCCGTGGTCGTTGAGCGCCTTGTAGATCACGGCGAGAGCCTTGGCGGTGATGGCGTTCTTGATGGCGCTCAGGATGCCGATACTGAGCAGCGCCCGGGCGTACCACGGCAAACTGGACTTCACCATGTCGTAGATCGAGTCGAGGCGGCCGTTCAGCTTGTCCTTGAGCGTCGGCGGGAAGGCCTTCAGCGCGGGCCACGGCAGCGTGAAGTCGGTCGGCGACGCATTCTTGAGCGACTGCATCAGCGGGATGAGCGGCAGGTAGGCCATGCCATCCACGATGTAGCGGTAGGCGTTGCGCTGCGCCGCCGTCCAGCTCCGGAAGATCGGGTTGTCGGCCGCCTCCGGCAACATCAGGTGCTTGGTGATGAAAGCCTGGGCGTTCCAGCGCCCGAGCTGGAAATCGTAGTCGACGAACGAGCGGTCGACGAAGCCCAGAAAGCCGCCCAGCGGGCCGCTGGCGATCGCGTCGGCGCCGACGACGCCCCTGCCGTCAGCGCCCGGCCCGACGGGGGCGACGAGAAAGCGGCTATAGGCGTCTTCCTTGTAGGCGAGCGCGATGTCCTCGGGCTTCATGCGCGCCTGCGAGATCAGCGAGCCCAGGATCGGGAACACCATCTTCAGGAGCTGGCTGGAGTCGAGGGCGGTGATGTTCTCTGCGTCGCTGAACGGGTCGATCATCACCACCGCGCGGTCGGCGGTGTCGGCCTGGCGGTCGTTGCGGCTGCCGTAGCCGGCGAGCGCGCAACGCACGACGTCGAGCGGCTCGTTGTTGAAGGTCCCGCCGTCGACATTGGCGAAAGTCGTTGTCGGGTCGTTGTATGTGCTTGTCGGAAAACGGGTCCAACGCGGGATGAGCTGGATCACCTGGCCCGGTTCGTTCACTCCGGGGATGACGGCGACCTTGTAGGCCACGGCCTCCCAGCTCTTGCTGAGATCGCGCGCGCGGAATGCGAGCGGGAAGGCGCTGGTGGCGAGGGCCGCGTTCCGCAGGATGGGCCAGTTGCTGTTGGTCGGATTGGACGACAGTGCGATCTCGTCCGGACGGGGGATCGGCGGATTGGACAACCCGCCCGGCACGTCGAGCGCGAAGCGCATGTAGTCCTGGTGGGCGCTCAGTTCGTGGGAAAGCCCGCTCGCGCCCAGCAGGTCGATCGTGTAGGGCACGCCGGTCACGTTGCCGACCATCATGAACAGCCGCAGCGGATTGGCGAAATAGGCGCGGTGCCGCGGCGTGTCGGGGGTCGAGCCGAGCGGCGTGCCGGTGACGCCGATCGCATTGGCCGCCGCAGCCTCGATGGCTGAGCAGTTCAGCGCCGAGGCAAAGGTGGTGGCGCTCGGCCCGCTCTCGGGCGCCAGCAGCTGATCGAGCGAGATCCGGTTGACCCAGGTGTCGTAGAACGGATTGGCCTTCACCGCGCCGCGGGCGAAGCCCCAGCTCGCCGTGCGCAGGAGCAGCGCGCCGTTGATCGCGCCGCCCGACGTGCCGCCGATCGTGCTGATGACCAGCTTGTGCGGCGGCGCCAGCGGATCGCCGTCCTCCTTGGCGCGCTGCCAGGCGTCGAGCGCCTGCACCAGGTAGTCGAGCACGCCCGCGGTATAGGCGCCGGCCGAGACGGTGCCGGCGAGCACCAGGCCGAGCTCGAACACCGGCGGCTGCTTCTTGGGATCGGGCTCGTTGGGATCGACCTTGAGGCGATCGCGGACTCGCGGGAAGTACGTGTCCAATTCGGCTTGCGTGAGGGCTGCGGGAAAAACCATCAGCCGCCTCCCGTGCTGGTCTGCGCGTCAGGTTGCGTCGGTTGCGTCGGTTGTGGCTTGGGCCCGGTGTTGCGCAGGTTGAGCAGCTGCTGCAGCAGCGAGAACCAGAACGGCGCGCCCAAGCCCGCGGCGATCGCGGTGATCAGCCAGCCGACGATCTTCCAGCCGGCGCCATCGGAGGTCATCGCATCCCCGAACAGGACGATGGCAGCGCGCGGACACTTGGCTGCCACTGAATCCGACTTCTTGTCGTCTTGCTGCTTACAGGTAGGGGCATTGCGATCCTGCCAGCCGAGCGGCAGCGGCAGGTCCATCAGGGTATTGATCGCAGCCTTCGCGGCCTCCTGCGTCGGCGCCGGCGCGCCAGTCGACGCCTCGATCATCTTCCTGGCGGCCTGGTCGACCGTCGCGCGGATGCTCGAGTTGGTCCACAGCGTCTTGGTCACCACCAGCGCATCGACGTTGAGGCCGACCGCCATCACGAGCCCGATTCCGACGATCCAGAGCTGGCTGTGCCGCTTGTAATCGCCCGAGATGCGGTTCATCGCGTCGTCGTACCAGGTCTCGACCTTCTTCTGCAGCGCATCGAGGTCGCCCGCGGCCTGGTCGACGAAGGCGCTGAGGCACTCGCGCGCCGTGCCGGGCGGCAGGTTGGCCACCGCCTTTTCGATCTGGCCGAAGATCGGCAGCGAATTGTTGTTCGTCAGGCCCTTCAGGGTCTCGAACAGCGCGGCCGAGAAGTTGCGCGGCTCGACGTAGGCCGGCAGCTTGTTCCTGGCGAGGTCCTCGATCAGGCCGTGGCCGAACACCTTGTCGAACAGCGCGGTGTCGGTCTTCCCGTTGGTGACCCCCGACAGCATCGAGCCCACGGCCTTCTTGAGGGCTCTGCCCCGCAGGCTGAGCCATCCCGAGCCCGCCTCGAAAAGGCCCGAGGCGATGATCGCCATCAGCAGGAAAGTGAAGAACAGTCCGATCGCGGTATCCAGCACGGCTCCAAGGGACATGACGCCAGCTCCCGGCTAGGCAACCGCGACAGGCAGGTTGCGCAGGTTTCGAAGAATGATCGCCTGGTAGTGATAGGAATCGTTGCCGCTGCCGTTGTAGCGGCGCACCGCATACGGCCAGTCGCACAGGAAGGCGACGCGGCTCGGCAGCTCGCCATAGTCGGCCGAGGGATAGAGACCGTCCGGCTGGTAGCTGCCCGATGAGCCGACGAACCACGGCGTCCCGGTGTTGATGGTCGCCGAGGGCAGCGACTTCGCGCAGGCGACGCAGTCGTTCATGTATCTGGCATCGCCCGGCTGATAGCGGCAGGGGCGGAGCGAGAGCATGGGATGCTCGGCCGCCCGATCGTCGGCGCCATACTTGCCGAGGACGTTGTCGTCGAACTTCTGGCGCAGCTCGGCGAGTGCGGCATTGGCGTTGCCGACCGGATCGGCGATGAAGCCCTGCAGCTCCTCGGGCCGCGGCGGGTGATGGAACAGCGTCGCCTGCCCCATGCCGTAGCCGCGCGAGGTGATGCGGTCCTTGTTGCCGTTCCTGTCGTTGCGGTCGAGGCCGACGATGACGTAGGTGTCCTCGTCGTTCTTGCCGGGCACGGCAAAGTGCTGTGAGTTGCTCTCCTGCATCACCATGGCCAGCAGGAACGGCGTGGGCGCTATGCGGCTCACATTGGCGCGCACGGCGGCGAGCGCCCTGGCATTGTCCTGCTGCGGCACGTCGCTGCGCGGCAGCTTCGGCACCCTCGGATCCATCATCAGATCGTCGATGCAGGCGGCGAGGTTCTGCGCGACCACCTCGACGGTTCCGGTGACGCGACCTTTGTTGTAGTCCCGGATCGCGACCGGCGCGCGGCCATCGCCGCCGGTCGACGATCCGTCGTTGTTGATCAGATCGTCACAGAGAGCCCGCACCGCGCTCTTCGTGCCGCTGCCGTAGTCGCCGTCGATGCCGCGCCACAGATAGCCCAGCGCCCGCAGGTCGGCCTGCAAGTCCTTCACCAGCTTGGGATCGCTGCCGTTGCCGGCGGCGAGCGTGAGATCGGCCTGTTGATAGGAACGCATCGCGACCGCTCCTCTGGGTTGATCAGCCTCCGGACGCGGACGACGTCGCCTTCTTGATGGCGTCGTCCTTGATCTTGTTGCGCAGCGTTTGCAGCAGCGGATGGTCGGGCATCTCGACCTGGATGAAGTCCGCCATCTCCGAGACGGTCGGCAGGCAGGCGGTCTTCTTGTCGCCGGCCAGCGTCTGCAAGGCATCGCACGAGGCGGAGAGCCGCCGCTGCCAGTAGATCCAGCCGGTGCCGGTCTCCCGATAGTAGGGAACGGCGGAGGCGGGTCCGGGATCGGAGAGGAGCGTGAGGGCCGCGTCGTCGATCAAGGGCGGGCCGTACCACATGTTGGCCGCCACCAGTTGCAGGCCGGCGGTGACGCCCTTCATGATCTCCTGGAGCTTGGGCGCGGCGGCGGCGAGCGAGAAGCCGCCGCTCGCGACGGCGCCCGAGACGATGTCGAAGGCACTGCCGACCATGTCGGTGACATAGCGGCCGTCGACTTTCGCAATATCGAGGCCGACATCGAACACGGCGGCGACGCGCTGGGCGTTGTGGAAGTTGGGCAGGTCCTGGAGCGCCATCAGCCCGATCTTCCGGGCGTTGGCCGCCAGCACCGCGTCGGTCATGTAGGCAGCGCCGTTCGGGTCGTTACCCCTGAAGTAGACGGCGCGCAGCCCGTATGGACTGGCCGACAGCAGATAGAATTGCGCCCGCTTGATGTGGCCCATCATGGCGATGGCGTCGTCGGGCTTGGAGATGCGGTTCTTGGCGATCAGGCTGGCCTGGCCGTACTCGGCCAGCAGCGTGAGCACGACGTGGCCGCGCAGCAGCCGGCCCTCGATGTCGGCCATGTCGACCGGCGCCGAGAGATAGCAGTCGAGATATTTGGAGACCTCGCCCTTGATCATCAGGCGCGCCATCACGCGGCTGGCCTCGGCTTCCTTGGAGAAATACTCCGCGGCCTCGACGTTCTCCGACACGTAGCGCCGGGGGATGATCCCCGTCGTGAGACGGGACTGGATCAGCCCGAAGGAAAGCTCCTCGTTCTGCGCCATGAAGCCGTTCGCCTTCAGGCATTTGCGGAAATCGTCGAGCGGCGTGCCCGCCGGCACCATCAACTCGCCCGCAATCGTCGCACCGCAGGCGCAGAGGAACAGCGACGCCAGCGCGGCATAAGCAACTTTGATCATCTGCCCCCCGGCAAACCGATCCGTTTGCTACCCCGCGTTGAGTGTAGATATCCCTATTCTCCCCTCGCGACTCTCATATCTGCATAACACGGCAAGCTTTTTGCACATTCAAAAAGGTGCCGTTTCTTCGTCATCCTGGGCCAGCGGGTCATACTCGTGGATGGTCTCGTGGCGCACCCGCCGCGCCTCGAGGAAGGCCAGGCCCTGCATGGTGCGGTCGTGGTAGACCGGCCGCGCCGCCACCGGCTGGGCGAAGGTGAGCGCAAAGGCGTCGGCATCGTCGGGCGAATAGCCCAGGCGCTGCTTCACCTGCTCCTTGGGCTCGAGCAGCAGGCGATCGCCGCGGAAGCTGTAGGTGGTCTGGCTGAGCGCGGCGATCAGCTCGGCGCACTCGGCCGGCAACTGGCCGCCCGCCTTGATCCATTGCACCGCCTCGAAATACATCTCGGTGCGCTTGTTGTCGTAGCGCGGATCGCTCGCCGCCGAGGCGAAGCCGATACCGATCGGCTCGCGGCCGAGCCGCCGCAGATTGTCGATCCACGACGCGCCCCAGCCGCCGGTATCGTCGACGAAGCAGGCGTCGGCGTTCCAGTCGGCCCATTTGCGCGCCACGGCGCCCGCGCCCTGCAGGCCGTCGACATGGCGCAGGCGCTGCGGCGCAAAAGCCACCAGCCCCTGGCGCGGGAAGATCACCGAGGCATCGTCGCCGAAGCGCGCCACGTCGACGCCCAGCACGCGCGCCGCCCCCGCGATGTCGTCGTCGCGCCATGCCCGCTCGGTGGCCGCCCGGCATTCGTCGGGACCGATCAGCGTGTTGAGCGACGACGGCGGGAATCGGCCGAACACGTTGACCAGCACCCACGGATTGTCGCGGCCGTATTTCTCGATCTGCTCCTTCGCCCACGCCGGCCTGACGCGCGAGCTGCGCCTGGGATCGTCGGGGTCGGCGCTGATCTCGGTGACGTGCCACAGCCGCCGCTCCGACGTGCAGGCGCGATAGAGCGGGCCTTCGAGATGCGTCGGATTCCCGGCCTGCACGATGTGACCCTCCGTGCACGACGAGAGCGCCGCCTCGGCCGACGCCATCACCGCGTCGGGAATGCCGCCCGACTCGTCGAGCAGGAACAGGATGTAGTCGGCGTGCAGGCCGGCGAGCGTGTTGCCGTGCTGGCTCTCGTCGGCGGTCTTGGCCCAGCTGCGCGCGCTCATCCACCATGTCTCGGGCATTTGCCGGCTAGTGATGCGCGTCTTGCCCCACTCGAAGGTCGACTGCAGAAGCGGCGACTTCTGCTGCCACTTGGCCATCTCGGCCCACAGATTGTCGGCGAGATTGTCTGAGGTGATCGAGGTCGCCGCGATCTTGGGCTCGCGCCGCGTCAGCAGGAAATTCCAGGCGAGCCACGCCAGCACCGCCGTCTTGCCCGGCCCCTTGCAGGCCTTCATGGCGAGCCGCTGGCGGTGCGGGAACGCCTCCAGCACGTCGTCCTGCCACGGATCGGGGATGACGCCGAACACGTCGCGCACGAAGCGTCGCGGGTCCTCCTTCCACAGCCTGAGCTTGTCGGGTGGCGGCAGCGTCATGGCGTTGCCCCGTTTGCCTCGTCGATCAATTCGGCCAGCGTCTTGCCGGGCGGGCCGCCGGACTCGCCGCGCGGCTTGCCGTGCGCGCGGTCGAGCAGCTCGCGGGCGGCGGCGAGCCTCACCTGCTCGCTCGCGGCCTCGCGCATCAGCTCGGCGATCTTGTGCAGTGCCTCGGCGCTATAGCCCTCGGCCAGCTCACGCATGTCCGTCATCGCTTGCCTCCTCTCCCTCGCAACTCTCCGGCGGCCGGTCGCGGCGCGGCCGCCGCTCGGTCCAGTCCGTCCAATCGCCGCAGAACACCCGCATGCGGCGCTGGCGCTGCACGTGCGTGCCGCGCTCCTCGACGTCGATCAGGCCGCGCTCGCGCAGGCGCTCGATGAACCACCACACGCGCCGGTGCGGCAGCGTCGTGTAGTCGACCAGCTCGTCGAGCGTCGGACAGGGCTTGCCGGTCCGCCGCTCGATCAGCAGCGCGACCGCCATGGCCGCACGCGCGACGTCGATCGAGCGACGCTGGCGGCTCACGCGATCCCCCAATAACGCCGCCATTCGAGGCGCTGGCCGGGGTCGAGATTGGGATTGTCCTCGCCGCTTTCCGGCGCCGGGCCGTGCTCGGGCTTCCACGCCGCACCGGGGCGATGGCCGAGCAGCCGCAGCTTCCAGATGCCGTCGGGACCGTCGAGCCGAAGCCCCGCCGCGGGCGCGCCCTCCCCGGGCGCGCGCACGCCAGGGGCGCTTTCATGATCTTTATGGCTCTGGATATGGCTCTGACTCTGATGAGCAGTGCGGACGCGCTGCGCCGGCATTGCGTCCGCAGCCTGGGTTTGCTTGTTCTTCAACCACCTGGCGTTGGCCGAGAGGCGGGCGGCGCTGGTCTTCTGCGACGCCGACCGGCGCTCCTCGTCGAGCCGCTTCTGGTGCCACAAGCCATCCTCGCCGCGATGCCAGAAAGCCAGCACCGCCTCGCGCAGCCGCCGCCATTCGGCTGCCGTGCAGCGCGCCAGGCGGGCAAGCTGCCGATCGTCGTCCGGCAGGCCGCCGGCCGGCGACGTCCAGGCCGCGAACAGGAGCAGCAGCAGCGCGCCCGTCTCGCGGCAATCGAGGTGCTGGGTGTCGGCCATGAAGTCGCCGACCCAGA
>Ga0209062_1004412_pt1 | contig 14749 bp, 13 predicted proteins | sample Coa_R2_2_FD_187158 | JGI IMG/M metagenome (GOLD analysis project Ga0209062, IMG submission 187158) | Surface soil microbial communities from Centralia Pennsylvania, which are recovering from an underground coalmine fire - Coalmine... | ecosystem: Environmental > Terrestrial > Soil > Unclassified... | reverse complement strand
ATTCGATGGTGAAGGATGTACGACCCTACCAGGCTCAAACAAGAAGACTCTATCACAATTAAAGCCATTAGAACTGATTATTCAAGGTGATTTTATTTGGTCTTATGGTGGCTATGAACCTAAAATACCCATTCCAAAGATCCTCAATGAAATTGCTGCTCAATATGACTTTATTGGTCATACAGCTGATACCAGTGTAGAAACCGATTTGCTAAGTATGCTGCTGAATATGCACGACTACAATCACCAAAACGGTACTCATCGACCTTTATTTAAAATTGAGGAAGTGCAGTTTGAGAAGTTTATCGACCAAGGACATCACTCTCATGCTTTTTTGATGAATATTACATCACCCTCAAGCTTGGTTGAAAAAATCAGTAATCCCAGTTTGCTACTATTACCAAAAGTTCTTAAGGCTCATTTAGAAAATTACTTCCCATCCTTAGTTATATTTTATGGAAAAACAGGACTGGGTAAAGTTGCTCAGATCCACTTGTTTGTCCCAGAATCAAAAACTCGTACCCGGACATATGTGCTGATGTATGGGATAATGAATAATCCTGCTTTGAAGTTTTTAGGACACAGTTTTCTCAACTTTGCCAAAGTCATTGTAGAGCAAGATACTGATATCTTGCGCAAAATTTACCCTAATACACCCCAAAAAATTAAACTAAACAACGAAGTTGGCATGGATTGGGTAAGACGCAATTTTGACAACTGGCCAGAAATTGTAGAACCAAACTTCTCCAAGTCAGAAATTTCTCAAAATTCACCAATAAATGGTGCGATTGCCTTAACAAATTCAGCAGTCGATTCATAAGGTAAAACATTACGACCTGTGATTTTGATTCCACGACCTTGAGGGAAGTATGCTTGGTACTCAGCTAAGCGTTTATCTGGTGTTTCTTCCTTACCTATTTGGCTAATACTTGATGCTGTTTGACCAACCACAACTAATGTTGGCTGCTGAATAGAGGCGATCTCGCTCTTATAATCCTCACGCCAAAATCCGGCTAGAAAGGAAAATACGGCATGACGACTGTCAGTATTTTCTGCTCCCTTACGTAGGGTATTTAACCATTCAGTATCGACAGCATCTTCCCTATCAAAGAGTTGCCGAATTGAGAAATTACGCAAAAACTTCTCACGTCGAGCATAACGATAAAAAACATTGCCAAGAGGTGAATCTAAAAGATTCCAAATAAACTTTTGTTGCGATTCTGATGTTTTTTTCGTCGTCAAACTCCAAGGTGGAGGACCAGCAAGCACAAGGCCCGCAATTAAATTAGGCTCTTTTTGGACTAATTTTATGGCGATCGCCAATAAAGCACCTTGCACTATAATAATGACAGGTTTTTGCACTACTTTTTGTAAAAAGTTTTGCAACTGGTCTGCCCAATCATCTGGATTATAAGCGACATGAGGCATATCACTTTCACCACATCCCAATAAATCAGGGTTGTAAATTGGATTGTTGTGGCTTTGTTGATACCATTCGTGACAAAATCGTTGCCAAAATTGCCTTGATAATCCAACACCGATTGGATGAATTAGGAGCAGGGGAATGCCTTCTGATCTTGAAGTCGTTGGGCTGTGAACTTCATAGGCACAGCGATAATTTTGCCAAGTGTAAAACTGGGTTAGTGATGTGGTTTTATCTTGAATCATGATTAAAAAATCATCTGTGGATGAATCAACTCGTATCCCGCATCTTTAATCTTTTGATTCGACACCTTAGCATTGTATGGGCGCATGCTTTTTTGAGTCGAATCCCATGTCACTTTAGGTAAGTTGTGTTTTTCAAAAAGCCGATCAAGCAACTCTCCGCTTGTCAGATGTGCATCATCCACTAAGTTGTAAATACCTTCGAGCCTATAATAACGCGCAAACTCTATTGCACTCACAATATCATCAAGGTGAATCCAATTTGTTACGTCTTTACCATCACCAGGTCGGGTAGTGCCTGCATAACGACCAAATATCTTTACCAACTCACGACCTGGACCATAAATTCCTCCTAATCGCAGGATACAAACACGGAGATTTCCATTTTTATTTGAAAGTAAGACCTGTTCCGTCTCACTAAGAATTTGTCCACTGGAGTTGACAGGTGTTACAGCTGATTCTTCATCTACCCAAACCCCATTTTTGTCTCCATAAACAGAATAACTTCCTGTGTATATCAACTGTTGTACACTTGGAATCTGCTGTAAGACAGAAACTAAAGTTTGAGCAGTTTGTAGATAGGTCTCTTCATAAAAATCAGCGCCTCTAGCACCCACACTCAGGAGCACAACATCTTGATTTTTCAATACTGATTTTAGTCCTTCAGCATCGTTGCCTTTCACAACTGCAACTCTTTGTGCGACGCCTTGCAGTTCTGTAACTCTTTGGGGAGTCGTTGTGGTAGCTGTGACAACAAAAGACTTTTGTTGTTGCCAGTATTGGGCAACTTTGCTGCCAACATAACCACAACCGATAATAGCAACGTTCATGGGGAGTTAGGAGTTAGGAGTTATGTTCAGTTTCTCATAATTTTAACTGCTTTGCGAAATTAAATCGTGCCTACCTTACACCTTGCGCCATTATTTTGTTGCGAAAAAGGTGCAAGATGTCAGCTACCAGACTTTGTGTCTGGAAAACCAAATCGGTTAATCATAAATTTCTCCATCAGGCATGATCGCGCCAGTCAATTTAGCTCCAATCAGTTTAACTAGTAAGCGATCGCCAGAGCGCATACGTGCGCCTGTTAGGTCTGCGCCTCGCAAGTCTGCTCCACTTAGATCTGCTCCAATTAAGTTAGTAAAGCGTAAATTTGCTTCTCTAAGGTCCGATAAAAGAAGATTAGCTCTAAACAAATTAGCTTCAGATAGATTTGCACCTCTAAGATTGACTTTGTGCATAAAGGTATCGCTGAGATTCGCACCACTCAAGTTAGCGTAACTCATGTTTCTGCTAGATAAATCTCTGCCTTTTAGGTTTGCACGGCTGAAGTCCCTACCACTCAAATCTGGATTTGGCTTTGGCTGTTGGTAAGTTTTTTGAGGAGAGTTTTGTCCAGGTAAGTTTTTATACTTTGCTTCCCAAGAGCGCAATTTTTCACGAGCTTCATTAATTGCTTGCAGCTTTTTTTGTGCTTTTTCTTGTAAGCGATGATTGTCTTTTGGAATGCGATCAGGATGCCATATAAAGGCCAAGTCTTTATAAGCCTGGTTCACTTCCTCAAGTGTTGCCCCAAGTTCTAATTCTAACACTCTGTAGTACCGCTCCATCTCGCTCATAAGATTTTTGATATAAATAATCAATATGTGTTATGAGTGATGCACCATCTATCAGCTTAATTCGTTTTGAATTGCTATTATGCAATTTTAGATAATATTTCGATATTTCTATGAGACGCTACTACTTAGAATATACGCAGCAAATTTTAAATAAAAGGTATCAAAAATTTCAAAATACATTAACTCACTGAATAACATTCTATGGCTGATTGCCTGATTACTGAACAGTTGAGGCTATCAGCCCTTGATTACCCAAGAGTTAGTGACCCAAAAAACGCTGTCGGATAGCTCTCCAATAAGCTCTCACTGGAATTTGATAAATTTCAATTAGCAACCAAACAATAATTGATAAATGCGATACAAAGGTTATTATTGTCCAGATATAGGGCACCCAAGACAAAGGAGTATCTGGATGGGGTGGAAAATAATAAGCTACTATCCCAATTAAAGAGGTAGGAAATATGACAAATGCAACCGCTGCTAGCACATAACCCCAACCACATTCCACACCTTCTAAATGACCTTCTGTCCAACCAAAACCATTCCAACGCCAAATCAGGGGAGGTTGTCTAGAAGGCATCTTGATTTGCTGATGTTCTATATTAACTGTAAAAATTTGTTGGCAGAAGTCACAAGCCATAGCCTCCATCAAAGTCATGTGAGTGATTTTACCTACTCTGCAGACCGGGCACGGGTAGGCACCATGATCGTCGAAAGATGTGGCTAAGATTTTGGAACTGGGCATAATCAAACTTGGTAGTCCTAATCAAATAATGTAGGGCATAGGGAAGGTATAGCTCATTTTTTCCTTGCTTAATTCACAACTCTCGATACTCCATGAGCTATTGACACAAAACATTTTTGTCTGTTATGCTATTTTTCACAAATATATCTAATTTTGCAGCAAAGTATCTAGTATATGCTTAGCAAAAGTTCCTACTTTTATTTTTGGTTTAGGGTGGTTCACCGGGAGTGAATTAAGTTTCCACATGGAAACCGCCCGGTGAACCGCAGAGCGAACTCTGCGGTTTTTGTTTTTTTAGGAGCAAAATTTCATCATGATGACCTATCTCAATAACTGGTTTTATGGCTTTTATTTTTGGCCCAGAATAAATTCCGGGTAGATAGCATCATGCTGATGAATCGTAAAGCCCGGAACTCAAAGGTTCTGGGCTTTTTTATTATCAAGTACGGGCAAATAACCGTACCCCTCTACTAACACCTAACACTTTATTAAGGAGAATCTAACCATGATTAATGCCCAACTAGCCGCCAAATCTCATCCTCACCATCAGACAATAGTCAATATTTCTAAAAAAGTCGCCTGCGGCGGTACAGATCTGGTCATTATCGGCGGACCTTGTACTGTTGAAAGCACCGAACAAATGGAGACAGTTGCTCAAACCCTTGCGGCTGGACCTATTCAAGCTTTACGTGGTGGCGTCTACAAACCTCGTACCTCTCCCTATGCTTTCCAGGGAATGGGAGAGGAAGGACTGGAGATTTTGGCAAGAGTGCGATCGCGTCACGATATCCCAGTGGTCACTGAGGTTATGTCAATTTCCCAAATAGAATTAATTGCGGCTCATACTGATATGCTTCAAGTTGGGAGCCGTAATATGCAGAACTTCGATTTACTTAAAGCTTTAGGACAAGCAGGCAAGCCAATACTCCTCAAACGTGGGTTAGCAGCAACAATAGAAGAATTCGTTATGGCAGCAGAATATATTTTAAGCCACGGAAATCCTGATGTGATATTGTGCGAACGCGGTATCCGCAGTTTCGATAATTACACACGCAATGTGCTGGATTTAGGCGCAGTAGCAGCACTCAAGCAAATCACTCACTTGCCAGTGATTGTAGATCCTTCCCATGCAGTAGGTAAGAGAGAACTGGTAGCACCTGTCACTAGGGCCGCTGTTGCTTGTGGGGCAGATGGATTGATTATTGAGTGTCATCCAGAACCAGAAAAGTCTGTTTCTGACGCACGCCAAGCTCTTTCCTTAGAAGATATGGTGAATTTAGTTCATAGTTTAAAGCCCGTAGCAGCAGCAGTTGGGCGCAACATATCAGAAACCATAGGGGCGGGTTTAAAATCCGCCCCTGTTTGTTTGGTAGCTTAATTGATAACTACGCAAAGAACCCCCGTTGCTCCAAAAAACTGGGGTTCTGGTTTATGCTTAATCACTATTCTCAAGGACGCATTGCTTCTCGACCCACAATAAACAACCCCGTTATACCCAAGCTAACAAACCAAATATATTGATACCAATATTTCCCAATCTGCTGCACTGGGTTGAGTTCTGGATGTAGCGTATTTATGTAAAGTAGCAAAACAACTATCATCAGTGCCCCAAAACCAATGAAGCTTAACCCGACACGAATTCGTGCAGGTTGCAACTCTAAATCGCTAATCTTATCCAAATCAATTTTTGCGAGTACCTTCCAAGAATCTTCAGCAACAGATGAGGCTACTTGTAAGTTTTTTCGAGCTTTTGGCGGTAATACTGGTACTATTGTTGCTACAGTTGAGCGGCGCAATAACGCTTCTGTATCTCGCAGTAATTCCAATGGCTTACGCGTATCTGATGGCGGAGCGAACTCTAGATTTTGCGAAGAAGTTCGGGCAGTGGTTTGGGGTTCAAAGTCCATAGTATACCTCTTCGGTGGAGCAATTAGCGATGTACCACCAAGTCAAGGCTTAATAGATTAGTAAATCTACCATATCACATCAAGACAAAAGCCTGCATAGGCAGGCTTTGCATGAGTAACCCAACAGATGCGTACCTCTACAAGTGCGATCGCTTAGTAATGACTGCCAGATTTACGATGATGAATTGCAGTCACATTGTCAGGTTTGAGTAACTTACCTTTGTCAACAGTTGCATAAACAACCCAGTGGTCACCACATTCCATGCGTTTGTTAACTGAGCATTCAAGATAAGCTAGAGCATCAGCCAAAATCGTACAACCATTGTCCGCACGGTCTGTGATAAAGTCTGCAAAGCGATCTTCTCCTGGCAGAAAAGACTTACGAAAATGCTTCATGTAGTCTACATGATTGTCTTCAGGCATGATATTTAGAGCAAATTTGCCCCCTGGATGCATTAGAGATTCAATTGCCCGATCTTTGGCAATAGCAACAGTGAGACCAGGGGGATTGAAAGTGGCTTGAGAGACCCAAGCTCCAAGCATTCCCGTAGAAACTTCTCCCTGATTTGCTGTGATGACGCAAACTGAACCAACGATACGACCGACAGCTTGTTCCACAGGGGTAGCTGCTGTTTGTGGCAGTCGGACTTTCCTGGCTTTTTTCAAAGATTGTGCAAAATCTGTTCCTGTTTCTTCACAAAGCTTGAGTGTGACATCGTCGGGTTTAAATTTGACTCGCAAAGTCTCAAATCCAAAGCGATACCCGGCATCTCGGAGTTTACTTTCAACTAAGTCAATCGCTTCGCCACTCCAACCATACGAACCAAACACCCCAGCCGTTTTGCTGTTGTTATCCATTGCTAATACAATGCCCAAAGCAGTATGAATAGGTGTAGGCGCATTACCACCTATGGTAGGAGTACCGATAATAAAGCCATCTGCTTTGTCTACAGCAGTACGGATTTCATCGGGTTGAGCAAATTCGCAGTTGATTGATTCTACGGCAACCCCCCCTTTGGTCAGTCCTAGAGCGATCGCTTGGGCTAAAGTTGCTGTGTTTCCATATGCTGATGCATAAAGTAAAGCAACGGTAATTTCACGCTCAGTTTGAGCACGGCTCCATGTCTGATAAGACTTGGTAAGTTCTATTAAGCCGTAGCGAACCAATGGTCCGTGACCAGTCGCATACATTCTTACTGAGAAATCTGATAGTTTCTCCAAAGCTGCTTGTACATGAGTTGCTTGCGGAGCCATCAGACAGTCGTAATAGTACCTTTGGTCATCTTTTAGGACATCCCAGTCTTCATCAAAGACCTCATCACCACAAACATTAGCTCCAAATAGCTTATCTGTATAGAGAATCTGAGTTTGCTGATCGTAGGTACACAATCCTGATGGCCAACGCGGACTGGGGATGGGAATAAACTTTAATTGATGACCTTGGCCTAAATCTAGAGTTTCTTTTCCCCGCATCGTCAAGATTTTTAAATCTTTGTCTGGGAAAGCCGCACGCAAATTTGCTGCACCAGGAAGAGAACAGACAAAAGTGATTTGCGGAGCAAGTTCTAAAAGTGTTTTGAGAGTTGCTAGTCGGCTAGGACTAAAATGACCAAGAATTACATAATCCAACCGTTTTAAGTCTAGGTGCTGCTGCAATACTGGTGGATAAATTGCAGTAAAAGTTTCAGGAGGTGGATCAATAATTGCGATTTTATCGCCTTCAATCAAATAGGAATTGATTGTAGTACCCCGAGCAAGCGCATATTCAATTTCAAATCGCAGACGTGTCCAACTGCGTGCTCTGAATGCTGTAGTGTGTGTGGCAATTTGTAGAACTTGTACGTCGCGAGGATTGGGATTACTCATAGTTGTTGAGTGAAGGGTAAGCAGATAGCTGAATAATTAGTCATTGGTCACTAGATACAAAGGACCACTGACAAACGACTTTAGTAGTAGTTACCTACCTTACGATGACGAACTGCAGTGAGTCCGTTTGGCTTGGAGACTCGACCGTCTTGAACAGTGCAGTATAAAAGCCAGTGGTCACTGCATTCCATGGTGCTGACAACTTCGCATTCCATATATGCGAGAGCATCTGTCAGAATTGGGCAACCATTATGAGCAGTTTGAGTTTTTACACCAGCAAATCTGTCAGCACCAGGATATAAGCGTTTGAGGAAGTGCTTTTTAAGTTCTTGGTAATTGCCTTCTTCTAAAACATTGAGAACAAAGCGATCGCCTTCTTGCATTAAGGAGTCTATTGCGCGATCTTTAGCAATGGCAACAGTAAAGCCTAGGGGTTGTAAACTAGCTTGTGCTACCCAAGAAGCAAGCATTGCACCGTTAACACCACTTTTCTGGGTAGTGATAATGTAGAGTCCACTGCTGATCCGACCCAGTGCTTTCTCCATGTTGACGTCGAGGGACTTGATTTGCTTAATATTGCGCTCACGTACAAGCAATTGTCCCATATCTGTACCAGCTTCTTGAAGAAGCTGATATGTGGCTGCATTAGGAGCTTCTTTCAACCGAACTGCGGGAAAAGCTTCCTTGACACCAAGGTCAATAAATTTTCTACGCAGTAGATCAATAGGTTCATCATCTTCGCCGTAGCACTCAAACAGTCCAATGACCTGCTTGTCTTTAACAATAGCAAGTAATGAACTAATAGCAGCTTGAGCTGCAACGTTAGCACTTGGAGGCATACCGATAATGATGCCAGCCGCTCTACCTGCTAATTCTTGAATTTCTTGGATATCAGCTGTCGTTAAATCGATCATTTCGACGCCTACCCCAGTTTTTTGTACTCCCTGAGCAACTGCAGCAGCAAGGCGATCTGCATAACCATAATCAGTAGCACAATATATAGCAACAACAGTTTCTGCCTTTGCTTGCTTATGGCTCCAATTTTGGTAACACTCTCGCAGAAGCTCAAGGTTATGGTACAGTAAGGGCCCATGTCCATTGGCAATGATTCTAATGTTCCCTAACTCTCCCATTTTTTTCATGGCATTTAACAGGGAACGGGCGTTAGGACCCATCAAGCAATCGTAGTAAAATCTAAAGTCGGCTTCAATTGCTTCTAGGTTATCGTCGAATGTACTATCGCTACAATAGTGCATTCCAAAGGCATCGCAGGTGAACAGAGTTTGAGTTCTACGATCATAGCTGAAGATCGTGTCGGGCCAGTGTAGGTTAGGCGCACTCACAAATTCTATTTCGTGTCCTTGACCTAAATCTACGCGATCGCCACTCTTGACAATTCGCTTAGAAAACGGGTCATGAACTAGATTAATAGTATCAAGTGAACTAGTTGCAAATTCAAGACTGTTTGAATGCGACTCACTATATGCTCTAGGGCTTCATCCCAACAGACGCGTTGAAACGGTTGCGCTAAGGAGTCGAGTACCATGGGATAGTGAAGCCGATCTTGGTCAAGGGGCTGTGTGCTCACGGCTCCTTAGAATTACAAAAATTTTATATGATTTCGATTATTGTATGAAATCCTCAAAGCAGAAGATAAATGCATGTATCATTTATATTTTTTTAATTTAATGATTAGAAAAAGCCACTCCCAAGTTAATAGAAGAGTGGCTGGTGCAGATGTAACTCACTAATAAAGGATTTAATCAACATCTTATCTTTCAATTGTGAAAAACTTGAGTGCTAAATCTAATAACAGTGAGATTTATTCTATTAAGAATCTTCATTTTTGGCAGCATTAGCTAGAGCTAATGTAAATATTGTCATAAAGGCACCAAGAATGAAGGCAATAATGAAAATTAACATCATCTATTCTCCTATAAATTAGAAAATATTTTTATGTTCGTATTACAAGATTTTATTAATTCAATATATTTTATATTTTAAACAGTGAATATCTTAGCAAATATATTGCTTTGAAAAAATGCCTTATTTTTAAGAATGAATATGCTATTTTTATATTTATAAAGAAACATATTCATTGGTTTAATGGGTATCGCCATTACTATGAATAAGATAATTGAGTTCCATCTCTAGCCATCGTTCAAAAAGCTGAGTCAAAACATCTTGATAGCTTTGAGTATTTAATTCTGCCGGGATAAATTCTTCAATCATGAGAAGATTATTTCCTTCATGGGTTTGGAATGGACCAATCACTTGTCCTGGTGTTGCACTAAATATAGCCATTGCTATATTTGGTTGTAAGTTCCAACGATAAACTTTTCCTTCATAACCACACTGATGTCTACGTTTTTCATCAATATCATAAAGATGAGCCGCCTCATAAAAGCTGATTTCATTGGCTTGAATTTGATATAAAATCTGCTGAGCTAGCTCTACAGAGGGAACAACTATTTTGTAAATTACAGCTTGATCAAAATCACTAGCATTCAAATTAAAAAACATCTCTACACTTAGAGCAAATAAATGATTAGCTAATTTCTTGGCTAGAAGGTGATTACGAATATTAGCTTGCCAATCTTCTAAATCTATTACTTGTTCTTCTAACCAAGTATAAAAATCAGTATCTTCTAGAGATATTTCATCTCGGAATAGACGATCTTCTTCTGTCTGAATCTCATTTAGAGTAACTGTAATTCCTTGCTCCCAAGCAGTTCTTTCAGTAATTTTTTGATACAAAATTTTTTGACAAATTTTCTTTATCTGCATACTTTCTCGAAGAAAGCAAATTATTTCACTCACTTCTATATTTATACCAAAATAATTAATTGCATAATGTGTGTTATTCATAAAACAGTAGTTATAAGACATGGACAATATAGTTAAAATCCTTACTCATCCAATACCAATTCAAAATATACCCTTTGCGCATGCTACACGTTAGCGCTGCTCCTCTTTTTGAAGTACAGAATTAGAAATTAAGAAAGCTCGAGTTAACAAAGGTTCCTGAATTTAGATCTGTTACTGAATTCTAGAGAATTGGTATAAGGAGGATCTGTAGCAATTTCAAATCATTTATGCGACTATAGGAATATAGTCTGAAAGTAGTGTTGATGACTAAGACGCAAGTGCAGTCATATGAATGCGATTGTGTAAGAATTTACCAAGAATCAAGCGTGCTACGGGAGTAAAAATGCTACTGTGAGAGGCTCTAAACTTCATGAATAAGGTGTTTTTTCAAGAATCCTTTAGGATTGCTATATTGTATGTCTGTGTTTTAACTCTTTGCGATACTGCAGTTTACAATTGAACTTAGGGTAATCCGAGGGCCTTACCTATCTGTAGTGGACCAAATTTAAAGCTATCTTTACCGTGATTAATTGTAAAACCTAAAGTGAATTGCGAGGAATTAAAACCGCTTTTTTGGGTGGAAATTATATCATGTGGTAAGCTAACTTTAGAGTCACCAAAAGAATTAGTGTTTGTTGCCTGTAATAAAAAACCTCCAAGAATATCATCCAATTTTAAGCCGCCAGATACGGATTCTTGTTCTAGCTCAGATAAATTTAGAAACAGTTCAGAATCATTTATTTTGATGTTATCAATCATAATTTCACTCTTTGTGAGGTAAAAAGAACTTTAAATGTTCGCCGTGCTTAGAGCGTAAATCTGATAGAGAACCTTGTAATTTCAACTGACCTTGATCTAGAAGTACAACCCAATCTGCTCGTTCGAGTACGCTATAGCGGTGGGTAATAGTAATTGTTGTTTTGCCTTTACGAGATTTTAACAACTGCTCTAGTACGTAATATTCACTTACTGGATCAAGTCCAGATGTGGCTTCATCTAAGATCAATATGGGTGGGTCGTTGACAATTGCTCTGGCGATCGCTAATCGTTGTCGTTGTCCTCCAGACAAATTCGCACCAAATTCTCCCAATACACTTTGATATTTGTTGGGGAGTTCACTAATGAAGCTATCAGCATCAACAATCTGACAAGCTTTGACAATCTGCTCAAAGGAAGCTTGGGGATTACCCAAACGAAAGTTTTCCACTATTGAACGACTCCAAAAATGAGGTTCTTGAGGTACAAGTACCACTTGCTGTCGCAGGCAATCGAGAGCCAAATCTTGCAAATTATACATGCCTACACGAATATTTCCAGACTGTGGCTGATATAAGCCTGCTATTAGCTTTGCTAAGGTGCTTTTCCCACAACCTGATTCGCCAATTAAAGCAGTAACTTTTCCTCCTGGGATAGTGACAGAAAAGTTTTCTAATAAGTCAACTCTGCCAGCATGGTGAAAGTAAAGACGGTTACAACAGATATCAGCATCACTGGGAATAGAAGCAACAGGCTTTTTGTCATCATCAACGGATTCTGGTGTGGCATCAATAACGTCTAAAAGACGACTAACTGCTGTTTGAGCACGAAAATATTTATCCGTCAAACCAACCAAGGAAGCAATTAAACCCACAACATTAACCTGCATGGCATTAAATGCCAGCATTTGACCAATACTTAATTCTTTATTTATCACCAGGAAACTACCAAGTGTGAGTAATATAATGCTGCCAGTCTTAGAAATAAAATCAACAAAAGAGCCATTGATCATGCTGATTTTGATAGTGCTGAAAGTTAAATTAGCCAGACGACCAAAACGGCTCTGAAATTCATCCCAAAATTGGGGAGCAGCAGTTGTAGTTTTAATTACCATTGCGCCTTTAAAAGTTTCGACTAAAACGCCTTGGGTTTCTGCTGACAAGATCAAAAGACTACGAGTCTTGCGCTGTAGAGTTGGTAAAAAAGGTAAAGTTGACAGAATTATAATTGTTGTGATTGTTAACACTGCTATTGTTAGCTTCCAACTGTAAAATAGCATGAAACCAAAAGAAACCAATGCGATAAAAATCTGGCTAGGGAGATGGGCCACAAACTGAGCAACTAACTGATTAATTTCAGTGATATCTCTGAGTCGGCTTGTGATTTCACCACTACGACGAGTTTCAAAGTAATTTAAGGGTAGGTGAAGAAGTTTGCGCCCAAATTCTAGAACAAGCCCTAACTGCAACCTTTGGCCAAAATGAGTCAGCATTAGGGTCTGTATTATTTGCATAATATTGCTAAATATGGCCATAGCCATAACAGCAACTACCACCACCGTCAGTAAAGAAATGTCTCCCCGCACAAGCACATCATCAGTGAGAATTTGAATCAAAAATGGGCTAGCTAGTGAGAGTACGCCCAAGATAATATTGATCAACAGTGCTTCAAAAAGGAGTCTGCGATAAGGCAAAATCCGCTTTAAAAAGCGTTCAAAGCCTTCCTCTACCTGTTCTTCCTCTTGCTTGTTAAAGCGCTCTGGATCTGGAATCAGCAAGAGCATGATCCCATTCCAATCTTTTTGTAATTCCCGTTTACTAAGGTACTGAACACCAATAGCTGGATCAGCAATAACATACTGCTTACCTTGCTGCCCGTATAAAACAACCCAATGATTACCTTTCCAATGAATAATTGCTGGTAGAGGCACTTCATGAATTCTGTCTATGGCTTCTTGAGAAGCTTGAACTGAGCGAGCATTGAAACCTAGAAATTCAGCACCACGCCTCATACCTAACAGAGTTGTTCCTAGCTGACCGGTTCCTACAGCTGTGCGGCTGCGATTGATACTCAAAAATCGCCCATAGTGCCTACAAATTGTTGCTAGGCACGCTGCTCCACAATCTTCCTCACTTGACTGTAAGATGCATTTATATTTTTTGTTAATTAGATTCATCATGGCTGCATCAATTAGAGACCTGAGATATGGGATGAGTCAGTTAGTTGTGATCCTTTTTTCACATATCAGAGAGTAATCTGGCCTTGCGGAGAATGAAATGTAGTACGGATTCCTGGCGCGAAATGATATCAGCTCTACCTTCCATACCTGCTTGTAGCTGACATGAATGATCTCCATCTCCTACAAATGATGTTTTGGGTTGAATTGTCACTTCATAGGAGCCTGATAATAAAGATTTGCCCCCTGCACTGTTAGATGCTGCAACCACATCTGGTGCTACTGTTTTCACAGTTCCTGCAAGAATGCCATAGTCGGGATAGGGACAAGCAGAAACCCGCATCTGAACTTGTTGTCCGGGCTTAACCTTGTTAATATCTGCTTCTGGAATATAGGCTTTGACAACAAGGGAAGCATGACTTGGGGCAATCTGTGCGATCATACTTCCTGCTCCCACCACTTGACCAGAATTACGTAAATCTAATTTGAGGATGGTGCCATCAATTGGAGCAACAATAAACACTTTAGATAACTCCCGCTCTATTTGTTGCAGTGCTTCCTTATCTTGGTTGATTTGATTTTGAACTCCAAACAAAGTGCTTAGCAGGTTTTTTCGTTCTTTTTGCAAGGCAGCAAGGTTTGAGACTCCTCGTGCTTGTTCTTCGGCGATTCGCTCCATAGCCATTGTTACCTCTGCATTAGTAGGATTGAGGTTAACTTGAGCTTGTTGAAGATTAGCCATTGCCATGCGGAAGGCTTGTTGTTTCTCGCTAACTTGTAACTTAGCGATCGCGCCAGTATTAGCCAACTGCTGATATCGTTGCATTTCTTCCTTTGCTAAATCTAGAGATGCCTTTGCTCCTTGTACTTGTGCTGTTGCTATCTGTTGTTTGTTTTGATAGCTCCTTTCTTGAAAAACAAGTGCAGCTTGTGCTGAGGCTATAGAGCGGTTGATAAAATTATTTTCAGCCTTTATCTGACTGTCCAAGGATTGAATCTGAGCTTTCAGTTGTTGAAGTTGTAAGTAGCTGTGCTTAATATTACCTTGCAGTTGAAACTTTTTAGTTTGCAACTGAGAATCATCAATCTTAGCAATGTGCTCGCCTTTTTTAACAACTTGATTTTCTTTGACTGAAATACTTTTAACTGT
>Ga0209062_1004411_pt1 | contig 14751 bp, 14 predicted proteins | sample Coa_R2_2_FD_187158 | JGI IMG/M metagenome (GOLD analysis project Ga0209062, IMG submission 187158) | Surface soil microbial communities from Centralia Pennsylvania, which are recovering from an underground coalmine fire - Coalmine... | ecosystem: Environmental > Terrestrial > Soil > Unclassified... | reverse complement strand
TCAACGGGCAGAGAAGAAGGGCGACAAAAGATCGAAGCATAGCGGGTACTCCCATTATGGCCGCAAACTGATTACCAATGCTGAGGTATACGAAGACTGGGACGCTACGGTTCGGGAATTCTTAACGGGTGTGCGAATCCGGGACAGGTGTAGCGTTTCCGGACAGCTACAGTCCGAACGCGGTCAGCGTCGCCTCCCGCCCCGTGCCCGAAGCGATCACCACCAACTGGCGTCCTGAAGCGGTGCGGTACGTCATCGGCGTGCCGGTGGTCCGCCGGCCCAGGTCGAAGCTCCACAGCTCCGCGCCGTCGCGAGTGTCGATGGCGTGAATCGCGTTATCCCCGCCGCCGCAGAAGATCACGCCGCCTCGGGTCACGATGGCGCCCATCGCGCCCGCCGCGCCCAACCGCTCGGGGAGTTTTACGCCCGCCAGCGCCGGATTCGCCCGTAGCCGCGCGTCATCGCCGAACGGAATGCGCCACACGATCTCGCCCTGGTTCAGGTCGATGGCGGTCAGATGCCCGTACGGCGGTTTGAGCAGAGGGATGCCGCGGTGGAAGGTGGTATTGCCCTGCTCGCCCACATAGTCGGCGTCCACTTCGCCGGGGACCGGCTGGGCCACCTTTTTCAACCGCGCCAGCGCCGGCTGGTTGGTCGATTTCACGTAGAGAATGCCGGTGTCCGGGTCGAGCGCGCCGCCGCCCCAGTTGGCCCCGCCGATCACGCCGGGCCGCATCAGGGTTCCCTCGAGACTGGGCGGTGTATAGATCGGCCCGAGGCGGTATTTCTTCATCTCCGCCTGCGCCTCGGCCTTCAGCTCGGGCGTGAGATCGAAGGCATCATCGAGCGAAACGCCCTGCTCTTCGAACGCCGGCGGCTTCGCCGGGAACGGCTGCGTGGGCCAGGCATGCTCGCCCGGCGCGTCGCTCGCCGGAACCGGCCGCTCCTCAATCGGCCACACCGGCTTGCCGGTGAAGCGGTCGAATACAAACGCCCAGCCGTTCTTGGTGAGCTGTACCACCGCGTCGACCGTGCGGCCGCCCGGATGGATGCGCGCCAGCACCGGCGGTCCCGGCGGGTCGTAATCCCAGAGGCCATGATGCACGATCTGGAAGTGCCACTTGCGTTTGCCCGTCGCGGCGTCGAGACACACCAGCGATTCGCCGAACAGGTTCGCGCCGGGCCGCGCCCCTCCGTAGAAATCGTTGCTCGGCGTGCTCACGGGCAGGAAGAGCAGTCCGCTCGCGGCGTCGAGCGTCATCGGCGCCCATACGTTGGTATGCCCGGTGTATGCGGCCGAGCCGCCGCCCCACGTATCCGCGCCGGTCTCGCCCGGCCGCGGCACGGTGTAAAACGTCCACACGAGCTTGCCCGTGCGGGCGTCGAACGCGCGGACATCGCCCGGCGGGTCTTTCCTGTACGCCAGCCGGTCGGCCACACCGTTCCCGACGATCACCAGATTCTTGTAGACCACCGGCGGCGACGTATTGGTGTACTGCTTCGGATTCGTCTCCCACCGCAAGCCGGCCACCAGATTCACGACGCCGTTATCGCCGAAATCCGCCACCGGCCGGCCGGTTTCCGCATCGAGCGCGATCAGGCGGTAGCGGCTATTCATGAAAATCCGCAGCTTGCCGCGCGCGTCGCGCCAGGCCGCCACGCCGCGGTGCACGAAGCCCGTGCCGTTGGGCACCTGCCCGTCTTCGTAAGCCTTGGGATCGTAGGACCATCGCAGGCGCCCGGTTTCGGCATCGAGCGCCACCACGCGGTTATACGGCGTACTCAAGTACAGCACGCCGCCGATGGCGAGCGGCGTGGCCTCGAACATTCCGGGCGTGGTCTTGTATTCCGCCAGCGGCGCTTCGCCGGTCTTCCATTCCCATGCAATCTTCAGCCCGCGCACATTGGCGCGCGTGATGCCGTCGAGCGGCGAATAGTGCGTCGAGCCTGCGCCGGCATACTCCGGCCATTCCTGCGCGCAGGCCAGCGCGCCGGCTAGGGCCGCCGCTGCAATCATCCGTTTCATCCATTCCTCCGGAACCGCTCCGCAATCCGCTCCGCCGAGCGCAGCGTCAAAGCCGTGAACGTCAGGGTGCCGTTCGTGCATCCCGCGTTCGGCAGCGTCGGCGAGCCCACCACGAACAGGTTCTCATGGTCGTGCGTCTGCCCGAAGCTGTCCGTCACGCTGGCGGCCGGGTCCGTGCCCATGCGGCAGCCGCCGGCCGGATGGTCCCAGTAATTCCCCGCGGAGGTCGACAGAATCTTTCCGTTGTCGTTCTTTGCCAGGCGGTCGAAGAGCGCGCGGAAATGCTCGCGCACGGCCGGCTCGCGCGCTTCGGTCGCGGCATCCGGACGGTGGCGGATGGCGGGCATCGGGTCGCCCCAGCGGTTGCGCGCGGAATCATCCAGCGTGAGCGAGCTCTCGCGGTCGGGATGCACGTCGTAGTAGCCGCGCACACGCGCCGTCCCGCGGCGGCTGCGCGCGCGCCAATCGGCCAGCAGCGCATCGCCGAGCAGCACGCGCCCATCGCCCGCGCGCAGCCGCGGCTCGTGACCGCTCGCGCTCTCCCATACGCGCAGATCGTGGCGCACGAACCCGCCGCCGCGCGGCACGCGGAAAAACTGCCGGGAAATCAGCCCGTGCTGTTCGTTCATCCCCGGGTAAATGCGGGCATCGATTTCGATGAACGCGGAAAGAAACGCATGCCCGCACAGATACCGGCCCACCAGGCCCGAGGAATTCGCCAGCCCGTTGGGAAACCGCGAGCACGCCGAGAGCAGCAGCAGATGCGGACTCCAGCAATAGCCCGAGGCCAGCACGAACACCGGCGCGCGGTATTCGAGCGCTTCCTCCGGCCGGTCCCGGTGGACCGCCTGCGCCGCCGCGACCGCCGGTCTGCCTTCCGCCAGCACCAGCTTCCGCACCAGCGTCCGCTCATGCAGCGCGAAGTTCTTGCGCGCGAGCAGCCGTTTGAACGTAAAATCCGGGGAATAGCGCGCGCCCGTGGGGCAGATCGTGCAGGTATTGCAGCGGATGCACTGCGCGCGGCCGTCGTATGGCTGCGTGTTCTTGGCCTGCGGCGTGGTCTGGAAGGGGATTCCGGTCTTTTCCGCCCACCGCCTGAGCTCGATCAGGTTGTGGGTCATGGCCATGGCCGCCATCGGATACGGCTCGGACCGCCGGTCCTCCGGATGCGGGCTGGGCTCGCCCGAGACCCCCAGCCGCCGCTCCGCCTCGCAGTAGAATTTTTCGAGCTCCGCCCACTCGATCGGCCAGTCCGTGTACAGCCCGAACATGGACTTCAGCCGCAGATCCTCCTCGGAGAAGCGGTTGCACGTGCCGCCCCAGTGCAGCGCCGAGCCGCCGACCGCCATGGTCCGCGAAATCACGCCTTTCGCGGTCTGGTCTTCGATGAAATCGCCCGGCCACGGGTTTTCCGCATATTCGATGCTGCGCTGCCGGTATCGCATGCGGTTTTCGAGGTCGAACAGCTTGTTCCCGGCCTCGATCACCGTGATCGAGATTCCGGGCCGCAGCTCCGAGAGCTTCAGCGCCAGCACGGCCGCCGAAATGCCGCCGCCGATGATGCAGACGTCCGATTCGTGCACCGGCATCAGCGCAGCTCCTTCGGCGGGTTTTCCGAGCCCGCGAGCGCGCGGCATTTGTCGCGGCCGATCGCCGCGCGGTAGCAGAGATCGTTGGCGTCGCTCGACCGGAAATACCAGGCCATGAGGTCGCTCGCCACGTGCCGCCCGTCCGGCGTGCGCGGCAACTCCGCGACTTTCGCTTCCTCGAGCGCGGCCGCGACCGCCTCCGCGGAAGGCTCCGGCCCCAGCGCGGCGAGCTGTTTCGCGTAGCTGGCCACCGGCAGCGCCGGCTTGGTTCGCAGGCGGGTGAAGCCGTAGCCGTGATCCATTTCCGCGCCCGCACGGTAGCCGCGCACCCACTGCGCGAAGCCATCGGCTGCTGAAGCCGCATCCACCGCGGAAGGCAGCACGACGCGGGCCAGCGCCCGCAAGTTCGCCGCCTGCCCGCCCGGAAACGGCTCCTGCGCGCGCCCGATGCCGAGCGCCGCCATCCAACTGAGAAGGGTCCGCCGTTGCATAAGGATTCCGGCAGTATATCGCAGCCGCGCGAGCGGCACGCACCGCACGCCCGGTCCATGCAGTAGAATGATCCGACAGCCATGAGCGCCGAACGCCACAGCTCCCTACGCCACAGCAGACGCGCAGTCCTGCGAGCGGCCGCAGCCGGGTTCGCCGGCCTCGCCGGGCCGGCGGCGGGACGCGCCGCGCCGGACGAGGGCGACCTCGTCGTATACAATGCCCGCGTCCACACTGTTGATCCCGCGACACCCCAGGCCGAGGCATTTCTGGTGAAATCGGGCCGCTTCGCCGCGGTGGGGACCAGTGCGGAAATGCGATCCCTGGCGGGCAAGGGTGCGCGCAGCCTGGATGCCAGCGGGATGGCCGTAGTGCCCGGCTTCATCGATACGCACAACCACGCGACGGGTAATGTGCTGCTCTATGAAGTGCTCGTCGGCAACCCGTACGAAGTCGAGTTCGTGAGCATCGCCGGCATTGTCGAGAAACTCCGCGCCAAAGCGCGCCAGACGCCGCCGGGGTTCTGGGTCGAGGGCTACTTCTTCGACGATACGAAACTCAAGGACAACCGCCCGCTGAATGTCCACGACCTCGACCAGGTTTCGCAGGAACACCCCGTCGCGGTGCACCATCGCGGGGGGCACACCAGCTTCTATAACAGCAAGGCGCTCGAAATGGCCGGCGTCGGCCGCGACACGCCCAACCCGCCGGGCGGCACCTTCGACCGCGATGCCTCCGGCGCGCTCAACGGCCGCGTTACGGATCGCGCCAACGCCGCACTCGCCCGCGTGGGCCGCCGCCAGTCCTTCAGCGAATCCGAGCGCCTCGAACGGGACCGTAACGGCCTGGCCCATATCTCGAAACAGTTCGTGCGGTATGGCGTCACCAGCGTCCACCACGAGGGCGGCAATCTGGCCGCGCTCCAGGAGGTGCGCGAGCGCAGTGGCCTGCTGCACCGCGTCAGCTATGAAGCCGCCGGCCGCGTGCTGGACTCGATGATCGCCGCCGGTCTCCAGACCGGTTTCGGCGACGAGTGGATCCGGCTCGGCGCTACCTCCGAACACACCGTGGACGGGTCGTTTTCCGAGCGCACGATGGCGCTCAGCATGCCTTATCCCGGCATGACGCCGCCGTACCACGGCAACATCACGGAAACGCAGGACGACCTGAACGCCTGGGTCGAGCGTGTGCACCGGGCCGGCATCCAGGTCAACTGCCACGCCAACGGCGATGTGGCCATCGGGATGATGATGACGGCGGTCGAGCGCGCGCAAAAACTCTTCCCCCGCACCGATGCACGGCCCAAAATCACGCATTGCACGCTGATCGACGAGGGGCTCGTGCGGCGGATCAGGGCCGCCGGCGCCGTGCCCGCGCTGTTCACCACCTACGCCTATTACAACTCCGATAAGTTCGTGTATTACGGCGAAGATCTGATGCGCCGGTCGATGGCGTTCCGCACGCTACTGGACGCTGGCGTGGTGGCGGCCGCGGGCTCCGATTTCAGCCCCGGCCCCTTCGACCCCCGCATGGCGATTCAGGGGATGGTCACTCGCACCGGATGGGATGGCAAGACCTGGGGCGCCAACCAGCGCATCACCGTCGCCGAAGCGCTCCGGGTGAACACCCTGAACGGCGCGTATAACTCGCACGAGGAAGCCGTCAAAGGGTCGATCGCGCCGGGCAAGCTGGCCGACTTTGTCGTCCTCGCCGAGGACCCGTTCACCATCGATCCTTCGAAGATCAAGGACATCGCGATTGTGCGCACGGTGGTCGGCGGCCGGACGGTGTATCAGGCGTGAGGCCGATTACTCCGCCGCCGCCAGCAGGCGCGGATCAAATCGAAATGGCTGGGGCTCGCTCCAGACGAGTTCCTCGAATCTCGGATCGACTGTGCTGATCAGGTAGTTCATCTCGCGCGGAACGATCACGGACGGTACTTCCTGAACGGGCGCCCAATACCGTTTCAGGTAGGAGCGGGCCTCGGGGGGAGCGGATTGCGCGGCAAACTCGATTCGCCGAGTACGTTCGTACCACTCATCGCCATACTCCCGCGATAGCACCAGGGATTCAAGCTTCGCTTGTGTCTCTTCGGCCGACAACGTCCAAGGGCGAATTAGATTCTCGGGTACGTCGATCTCGCAGAAGACGAAATCGCTCGGCATCAGACCGACATCACGCAAATGGACCAGCACCTCAAGACATGCCAGGGACAGCGTCGACGAAGCATAACGGACTGCATTCCCCGGGCTCGTCCAGCGACCGCCCCACAGTCTTGCGCCCGTAGAATCTTTCGGCGAGTAACGGGACCTGGTCAACCGAAAGATCTTCACCCGTAAACGCCGTAGTCGATTCGCGCCAGGATTGCCTCGACTGCCTCACTCTGGCCATCTTCCATCAGCACTTCTTCAGGAGTCCGCTCGCCGAGTTCGGCCAAGGGCTGGCGCATCCACCGCAGCGCCCGCTCTTCCGTGCCGAAAGTGTCGAGTGCATGTTGCCAGATATCCGGCGCAACCCTCGCCAGCGTTTCCATACCCAGTCTTATCCTACCGCTTCTCGACGCTCCCCGGCCTGCCGCAGCTACCGCGCCACGGCCACGAGCCGGGCCGCATCCAGTCCGTACGGCCGGCCTTCCAGGTCGCCATACAGTTCCACCGCCGCGAAGCCGGCCGACAGCAGGCGGTCCTTTAACTCCCGTCCGGAATAAATGGTGTGTTCGAAGCGGAATGTTTTCGACCGGCCGTCCCGGATGAGCGTCCATTCATTGCGGATGCGCGTCCAATCGGCGCACACTTCCGGCCGCTGCACGACCAGCGTTCCATCCTCGAGCTTGCTGCAGAACGCATTGTGCCAATGCCGCGCCACCTTCTCCTTGCTGATTACGTCCATCACCAGCATGCCGCCCGGCGCCAGGCTCGAGCGGATGTTCCGCAGCACGCGCAGGTCATCCTCCGGGTCCTCGAAATAGCCGAACGAAGTGAACAGGCTGCACGCCAGATCGAACGCGCCGGGGCGCTCGAAGCGGCGCATGTCCTGCTCGACCCACTCCACGTCGGCACGCGCCTCCGCCGCCCGTTCGCGGGCGCGGTCCAGCAGGAACGGCGTGCGGTCCACGCCCGTCACGCGGAAGCCGCGCTGCGCGAAGCAGACGGCGTGCCGGCCGGGACCGCAACACAAGTCGAGAACGGTACGCCCGGCAAAACGCGTCAGGCCCAGGATCTGCTCGACCTGCTCCGCGGCGGCGGCGAACCGGTCCGGCGGAAACATCGCCGGGTACATCTCGCGCCAGAAGTCCTCATCCTCGAACCACCGCGCCGCGCTCACCATAGCCCCACCACCTTCCACCACAGCATTCCCACGCCCAGCCAGATCCCAAGGTTCACCAGAGAAATGAGGAAACCAATGCGCCACCAGTCGCCCTGCCGTACGTAACCGGCGTTGAAGTACACCGGCGCGGAGCCGGTGCCGTAATGCGTCATGGCCGCGTTCAGATTGGAGAAGTACGCGAGCGGCAGCGCGGCGGCGAGCGGCGGCACGCCGGCCGCCAGCGCCGCGGCCAGGAACCCCGGATAGAGCGCCGTGACATGGGCCGTCATGCTGGCGAAGCTGTAATGCACGTAACAATAAGCCGCCACCAGCAGGATCAGCGCCAGCGGCCACGGCCGGCCCGCCGTCAGCACGAACAGCTTCGCCGAAAGGATCTTCACCACGCCCAGCTCGTTCAACTGATCCGCCATCATGACGAGCGGCGCGAACCAGATCAGCGCATCCCAGGCGCGGCGCTCGTCCAGCAGATCGTCCCAGCTCAACACGCCGGTAATGAGAATCGCGGAAAGCCCGGCCAGTGCCACGAATGTGTTCGGGACGCCGTGCAGCGGCGAGGTGATCCAGCCGGCCATCACCCCGATCATGATCGCGACGAGCCACCGCTCGCGGCGGCTCAGCGGGCCCATCCGAGCGAGCTCGCGCTGCGCCAGCTCGCGCGCCGGCGCGGTGTCTTCGATCTCCGGCCGCATCCACCGCGAGAGCAGCCACGGCACCGTCAGGAAGCACAACAGGCCGGGGACGATCGAGCCCGAGATCCACCGCATCCACGTGAGCTCGACATGCGCGATTTTCGCGGCGAATTCGGCGATCAGCGGATTGGCCGCCATGCCCGTCAGGAACATCGCCGAGGCGTTGTACGTCGCATGGAAAGACACCAGCACCAGGAACGACCCCATGCGCCGCGCCGTTTTGCCCGGCTCCGAGCCGAACACGCCGGCGACGCTGCGCGCGATCGGAAACACCACGCCGCCGCCGCGCGCCGTGTCCGAGGGAATGAACGGCGCGAGCACCATGTCCGCCGCCGCAATCGAATACCCCACCGTCAGCGGCGTACGCCCGAAACGGCGGATAAAGAGATACCCGACGCGGAGGCCGAAGCCCGTCGCGGTGAAGGCGCGCGAAAACAGGAACGCGGTGAAGATGAGCCAGACCGTGATGTTGCTGAAGCCGGAGAGCACGCGCGCTGGCGGCAGCGTGCCGCTCAGCGCCAGAAACGTCATCGCCAGCACGACACTTGCACCCATCGGCAGCGGCTGCGCGACCAGCGCGACGATGGTCGCCACGAACACCGCGAGCAGGTGATCCTGCTGCGGGCTCAGCCCGGCGAACGGCACAAACCACAGTACGGCCGCCGGTCCGAGCACGGCGAGCCAGCGCCAGAGCGCGCCGCGGCTGGTGGGAATCTTGAGGGAGGGTTGGAAGGTGGTGGCCACGGCGGTTCCGTAATCCGCTATGGTAGTCGAAAGGAGACCCAGTATGTCCACTACCCGCCGTCATTTCCTCGGCGCCACCGCCGCCGGCGCCGCAATCGCCCCAGAACTCCTGGCCGATGCGCCGCAGAGCCCCAACGACCGTATCCGCGTGGCCCTGATCGGCAACGGCATTCAGGGCAATGGCGACGCCCGCATGTCCATTCAGGCCGGCGCCGAACTGGTGGCCGTCGCGGACGTCTACGAGGGCCGCCTCACCCGCGCGAAGGAGCAGTGGGGCAGCGGCATCTTCACCACGCGCGATTACCGCGAAGTGCTGGCGCGGCGCGATGTCGACGCCGTGATCATCGCCGTGCCCGACCACTGGCACCGCAAGATTTCCGTCGATGCCATGAACGCCGGCAAGGACGTGTACTGCGAAAAGCCGATGGTGCAGCTCATCGACGACGGCCAGGAGGTGATGGAGACCGCGCGCCGCACCGGCCGCATCCTGCAGGTCGGAAGCCAGCGCGTCAGCTCCGTGGTCTACCAGAAGGCCAAGGACCTGCTCGAAGCCGGCGCGATCGGCGAGATCAACCTGGTAGAGGCGTGGGTCGACCGCAACTCTGCCATCGGCGCCTGGCAGTATTCCATCCCGCCCGACGCCTCGCCCGCCACCATCGACTGGGACCGTTTTCTCGGCCGCGCGCCCAAGCGCCCGTTCGAGCCCATCCGCCTCTTCCGCTGGCGCAACTACCGCGATTACGGCACCGGCGTGGGCGGCGATCTGTTCGTGCACCTGTTCAGCGGCATCCACTTCGTGCTGACCTCGAACGGTCCGACGCGCGTCTATGCCACCGGCGGCATCCGGTACTGGAAGGATGGGCGCGATGTGCCGGACGTGATGCTCGGCCTCTACGATTACCCCGCGCGCGGCAAATTCCCGGCGTTCAACCTGGCGCTGCGCGTCGATTTCAAGGATGGCGCGACCGAGACGCAGGGCTTCCGTTTCATCGGCAGCGAGGGCATTCTCACCATCGGACGCGGCGTGGCCATCTCCAAGGTGCCGGACGAAACCGAGCCCGGCCAGACCGCCGATACCTTCTCCCGCGCCATGCGCGACCAGTACATGAAGGAGTACCGGGAGAAGTATCCGCTGCCGAAGCCGAATGCCGACGCCATGCGCGCGCAGAAGGAGGAAGAATACCTGCCGCCCGCCGGCTACAGCGATTGGCTGGAGCACCATCGCAATTTCCTGAATGCCGTCCGCACGCGCAAGCCGGTGATCGAGGATGCCGTTTTCGGCTTCCGGGCCGCCGGGCCGGCGCTGCTTTCGAACACGAGTTACTTCGAGCAGCGGGTGTGTTTGTGGGATCCGGAAAAGATGGCGATGGCGTAGCGCGAATTACCCGCGCTCGATCTGCTCCCGCAAATCGCGCGGGTACAGCGCTTTCAGTTCCGGGTGCGCCTCGGCCAGGCGGATCAGGTCCAGCTCGTCCTTCTTCCGCTTGCTCAGCCGGCGCTGTGGATCGGCGTACGCCCAGAGCTTTCCCTGCGTAACGTCTTCGAGGCACGCGATGCGCGTCGGGACGCCGAGCACTTCGGCCGGAACTGAGCGGCTCGGAAACGGCTGGTAGCGGGCGTCCGTGGTGAACTGAATGCGGAGATCGCTCGCCCCGAAGGCATTCACGGAATGTGGGTGCTCTTCGACGCGGAAGCCCCGCTCCCGCAGATGATCCGCCAACGATGACAGATTGGCCGCCGCGATCACCAGGTCCGCGTCCAGCGTGTAAACCGGCTCCACATAGCAGTTCACGGCGAGCCCGCCAATGAGACAGTACGGCCCGAAGGCTTCGCAAGCTTCGATCACGCGCGCAAAATCGCTCACGCCGCCTTGAGTCGTCAATTCGTATGCCTCCGCCGCGGTCACAATCTCACTCTACACGCGCGGGGCAGAGCGGGCAAACCCGCGCTGGAAAATGAAAAACCGCCGAAGTTCGGCGGTTTTTCTCGCTAAGTTCTTGATTCTGCGTTTCAAGAACCGCCGAGCCTCGGCGGTTTTTCGTTTACAGAAGCCGGAAATTGACCTCGATGATCGCGGCCACAGTGACCGGTTTACCGTCCTTTTTGCCCGGCGCGAATTTCCACTTTTTGACGGCTTCGATGGCCTTTTCGTCCAGTCCCAATCCGAGGCTGCGCGTGACCCGAATGTTGGTGGCGCGGCCGCTGGGATCGACTTCCACGTAGAGCAGCACCGTCCCCTGGAACTTGGCCTTGCGCGCCTCCTCCGAATATTCCGGTTCGACCTTGAAGAGCAGCGTGGGCGCGGTTACTCCGCCGCCCGCCTGGAACACTCCGCCACCAGCACCGCTGCCGTTTCCGGCTCCGAAGCCGCCACCCTGTCCGGGCCCGAAGCCGCCGCCCTTGCCCGAGCCGATCCCTCCGCCTGCTCCAGGGCCGTTCGACGGAGGGCCGATCTTCGCCAGCGGATCGCCGTACTGCGCCATGTTCACCTGCGGCAGCGCGACATCCGGTGGGATGATGAGGCTCGGTTCCATCGCCAGCAGCGGGTTCGGGTTATTCACGACCGCCGCCGGCGGGGTGAACTGCTTCAGCGACGGTTTAGGCAGCCGGCCCTTGGACGCCGGCAGCGGCGAATGATCGCCGCCGCCTCCGCCGCCGCCCATCTGCTGCTTCTGCGGCGCCATCTTCGGGATATAGGCATCCACGTCGGCGGGCAGAATCAGCGTGGCGACCTGCTTGACCTGCCGCTGCACCGCGTTGGTCGAAAAGGCCCAGACCAGCCCGCCGAGCATCGTCGCCTGAACTGCCAGCGACATAATAAACGATCGTTTCCGCGGCTTGTATTGCCCCCAGATCTCGCGGACCAGCACCGGCCGCGCGGTCACATCGAGCAGGGCGGGTCCGTCCACCATATCGCGCAGGCCGCTCCACAGCGAGCGATACCAGGGCATATCGAGCGAGGGCACCAGCAGCCGCTCCAGGTGGTCGGCGGCCGGGATGACGCCGAAGCGCATCTCCGCGGCGCGGCTCTGCGCGCCGGCGCGATCGCTCCATTCGCGCACCGCGCCGCGGAAATGCGCGAGCGAGCCGGCCAATTTCGCGATTTTTGTCTGGCAGTCCGCGCAATTTTCCGCGTGCCGCCGCTCCTCGGTTCCGAGGGATCCGATGACGTACATGATGACTCCTTCCTCAGTAAGATGCCGGTTCATTTCGTCCCCTCCAGCCTGGCGCGCACCGCCTGCAGCGCCCGAAAGAGGTGGGTTTTCACTGTGCCTTCCTTCATGCCCGTTACGGCGGCGATTTCGAGCAGATCCATGTCTTCCACGAACCGCAGCAGGAACACGGTCCGCTGCCGCGGCGGCAGGTCCGCTGCCGCACGCCAGATGGAACGCACCTGTTCCTCGATGGCGGCCAGTGCTTCCGGCGACTGCTGGCGGTCGGGCACCGCGGCGCCGAGATCGTCCACGTCCGCCTCCCGCCGCAGCATGCGCCGCCAGAAGCGCAGCCGGCCGCTCGATTCGTGATCGCGCAGCAGGTTGGCCGCAATCTGCATCAGCCACGTGGCGACGCTCGCGCCGCCGCGGAACTGTCCTCGCGCCTGGTAAGCACGCACGAAGCAATCCTGCGTCAGATTTTCCGCGGTCTCCCGGTCGCGCAGAGAGGCCAGGAGGAAGCGGAAGATGCGCGGCCGGTGGATGCGGACCAGCGCGTCGAAATCCTCCAGTTCCCCGGCTCCGTTTGCGTCCAACGTGCACCGCTCCCTTGCGGCCGCGGCTCTCTCGAAGCGTTCCATTCGACTGTGTAGACCGGTTTGGCGGACCCGGGGTTTACAGGCGTGTGCGGGAAAATTCGTGCAAAAATGTTGGAACTCGGCGCAACCGATCAGCCGGACGTGGTCGCATTACGGTCCGCCGGCAATGTCGCCCGGCTGCTTCCCAAGAGGTGAAGGGTCGCGGCGATACCCTCCAGCAGCCGCTCGATATCCGCGGGCTCCAGGCGGCCGATCGTGCCGATCCGAAAGCATGGCTCCTGGCTCAGCTTGCCCGGATAGATGAGAAAACCGCGGTCGCTCAGGGCCGCGTAGAATGCGGGAAAGTCGAAGCCGGCGTCCGGGTAGCGGTAGGTGGTGATGATGTAGCTCTGGTCCTCAGGGGCCAGGTACGGCTCGAAGCCCAGGGCCGCCATGCCGCGCACAAGCGTTTCATGATTGCGGCGGTACCGCGCAGCGCGGCCCGCGACGCCGCCTTCGGCATCCAGTTCGCGCAGCGCCTGGTGGAACGCGAGCAGCGCGTGGGTGGGCGGGGTGAAGCGGAACTGGCCATCGGTTTCGAGACCGGCCCACTGGGCGTGCAGGTCCAGGCTGACGGTGCGGGCACGGCCCTTGGCGGCTTCGAGCGGCGCGCGCCGGGCCAGCACAAACGCGAAGCCGGGCACGCCTTCGATGCATTTATTCGCGGATGAGACGACGAAATCGGCGTGGGCAGCGGCGAGATTCAGCGGAATCGCGCCGAAGCTGCTCATGGCATCGACGAGATACGCCGCCCCGGCGCGCGCCACCGCCGCGCCGATCTCTTCCATCGGATTCAGCAGGCCGGTGGTGGTCTCGCAGTGGACGGCGGCCACGTGCGTCGCGCGCTGGACGGCGAGACGCGCGGCAACGGATTCCGGGTCGATGCGCCGGTTTTCCGCTGTTTCGAAGGTGTCCACCGCGATGCCGTGCACGCGGGCGATGTGTGCGATGCGGCGGCCGTAGGCGCCATTCGCGAGCACGAGCAGCCGGCCCTCGCGCGGGATCACGGAGGAGATCACCGATTCGATCGCGAACGTGCCGCTGCCCTGCAGCAGCACGCATTCGTACTCGCCGCCGGGCGCGGCGCCGCCGATGGCGAGGAGGGCGCGGCGGATCTCGCGCACGACGTCCAGGAATTCGGGATCGCGCGAGCCGGCATCGCGCAGCATCGCTTCCCGCACCGTGCGGCTGGTGGTGAGCGGCCCCGGAGTGAACAGCAGCTTCGTACCGATCATGCGGCAGATTCTCCCATGAACGAAGTTTGGCGCGGCGCTTGCTGTTTCGAATTGGGGAGCATTTTAAGGGTGAAGTGCGCACTTTTGCTCACCATTTGCGGTGTGCTGGCCGGTACGTCCGGCAGTGTGGAGGGCGGGCCGTACAGGATCCCGGCCGGAACGCAGATCGTTCTGCTGACCGATAACCGGATCGATGCGAGGGCCACGACCGGCCGCGTGTTCCCGGCGCAGATTCTCGATCCTATTCCCGATGCGGCGGGGCAGGTGCTCGTGCCGGCCGGGACTATGGCGCAACTCACGGTGGCCGGCGGGCCCGACGGAGTGCAACTGGCGCTTTCCTCGGTAACCATCAATGGGCGGCTCTTTCCGGCGGTCAGCAGCCCGCCGGAGGACCGGGCTGGGGGCGCGGGTTTGGGGAGGCCGCCGGAGTTCGCGGCCGGCGGCGCGCCGCTCGGGACGCTGATCGCAGCCACCATCCGGCGCCTGGCGGAACCCGATATCGGCGGCACACCGCCGATTCAGACCAGGGGCAGCGCCGTCCGCGTGCCGAACGGGACGGTGCTGACGTTCCGGCTGGATCGGCCGATCTGGCTGAGGCCGTGGCCGGCCTAAAAACGCACTTTCAGAGCGAACTCGAAATCCCGCGGGTTGCCGGCGCTGGCGATCGTGCCGAAAGCGGCGCTTCCGAACGAACCGTTGGGATCGTTGAGCGGCGGCGTGTTGCTCACGTTGAATGCCTCGGCGCGGAATTCGAGGCCGGCGCGCTCGGAGAGCCGGAACGCTTTCGATAGCATCAAATCGGCATCCTGCAGCCCGGGACCGCGGATCGGATTTCGCGCGCTCGTGCCGATGCTGTACTGGC
>Ga0209062_1004405_pt1 | contig 14773 bp, 10 predicted proteins | sample Coa_R2_2_FD_187158 | JGI IMG/M metagenome (GOLD analysis project Ga0209062, IMG submission 187158) | Surface soil microbial communities from Centralia Pennsylvania, which are recovering from an underground coalmine fire - Coalmine... | ecosystem: Environmental > Terrestrial > Soil > Unclassified... | reverse complement strand
CCTGCGGGTCGTACTCCGCGTACTCGCCAAGCGCGTCGTAGCCGGCTCCGCTATAGCGGGCGTCGAAGCGGCCCGTGGTGAGCCCTTTCGCCCGCTGCAACTCCTTCATGAATTGCGGAAGATTCACCCGCAAGTTGGCTTTCAGCAGATAGTCTTCGCTGAGCCCCGTGAAGCGCGCGAGCTTCTTCGCAATATCCGCCTTTTCGGCATCGCTGATCTGGTCGCCTTTGAGCAGGGCGAGGGCGTAATCCGTTTGCGCGAAACGCCGCGCTTCCTGCAGAAACGCGCTTTCGTTTTCGGGCCGGTCTTTCAGCAGCTTGTGATACCAGGCGCTCGCAGCATAGCTCGGCAGGTAGAAGACGTAAGTCATGTCCTCGCCCTGGTTGAAGGAAATCGTGCCCAAATCCAGCACAGAGGACATCAGCACGATGCCGTTCAGATAGATGCTTTCATGGGACTGCAGATAGTTGCCGAGCGCGGCGGAGCGAAACGTTCCGTAGCTCTCGCCGATAAGAAACTTTGGCGAATTCCAGCGATTATTCCGGCTGACATATAAATGGATGAACTGTGCGAGCGATTTTACATCCTGATCCACGCCCCAGAAGTCCTTGTCCTGGGCCTTGCCCACCGCGTGGCTGAAGCCGGTGCCGACGGGATCGATGAAAACGAGGTCCGCGCGATCGAGCAGCGACTCCGCGTTGTCCACCAGCTTGTAAGGAGGGGCGATGCCGCCGCCAACGTCCACCGAGGCCACGCGGCGCGGCCCGTAGGCGCCCATGTGCACCCAGATGGAAGAGGCGCCCGGCCCGCCGTTATAGAGAAACGCCAGCGGCCGCTGGTTCGCGTCCTTGATGTCGCTGCGCGTGTAAGCCGTCGAATAGAGCAGCGCGACCGGCTCGTCCTTCTCGTTTTTCAGGAGCGTGGTCGAAGCCGTGGCTTTGTAGGGAATCGTCTGCCCGCCAATCCTGACGCTGTGCTCGGTGACGGAGGACTCTTCCTTCGCGGCCGCAATGGCTGTCTCCGCCGCCTTGTCTTTGTCCTTCTCCTTATCTTGTGCGAAGAGCGGCGCGCAGAAGAACATCGCGTAAGCCAGCGCACAGGAGATCCCCAGACGCGAAACCCGCAGATCTGAAAAGCTCACGGCATTCAGCACACCACTGTTGCGGCTCATTCACATCCTCCTTCGCGCGTTGAATCCAAAAAGGCAGGCAAGCGGCGCCATTCTATGTGGCGCTTGAGAGCAAGTCAAAACTTCCGGCTCTCCGCCGGTTTTCGTTTCTCCGCGCTCGCGGCGCCCTTTCCTGGCAAGCCAAGCGCGGAATCCGCGTTGCGTGTTCTATTCTTCCGTGAACGTCAGCGCCAGGCACCCGCCGTTCGGATGTGCCGAGACGCGGGAAAGATCCGCCAAAATCCAATCCGCGCCCGATTCGCGCAGTTCAGCGGCTTCCGTGGTCGTGCGAACCGCAATCACTCGTGTTCCTGCCGCCCTTGCCGCCCGGATACCTGCGGGCGCATCCTCAATCGCAACGCACTCCTCCGCTCGCAACGCGAGGCGCTTCGCCCCGAGCAAATACGGCTCCGGGTGCGGCTTCCCATTCTGAATGTCGTTCGCTGTCACAAATCCTTGCGGCACCGGCAGCCCTGCGGCTCTGAGCCGCGCGGTTGCCAGCGCCCGTGTGCCGGAGGTCACCACCGCCCATCTGCTCTCCGGCAGAGTTCGGAGCAGTTCGGCTGCGCCCGGCAGCGCCACCACGTCCGCAATGTCCTCGATTTCCCAGCGTTCTACTTTACGGTCTTCCGCCGCGTGATCGGCGTGCGGCAGCAATTCGCGAATAGTCGCAATGCTCGGCCGGCCGTGCGCCTGCTTCACCACGGATCTTGCGTCGAGCTGATGCTCCTCGGCCCAGCGCGTCCACACTCGCTCCACAGCCGGCGTGGAATCCACGAGCACTCCGTCCAAGTCAAACAACACACCCCGGCACTCAATCCGCATAGGCCAGCAAACGGCCGCCTTTTTCCTCAGATTTGAAACGATTGGGGTGGGAGACGGGATTTGAACCCGCGACATTCGGAGCCACAGTCCGACGCTCTACCAGCTGAGCTACTCCCACCAGAGACACCGCGACCATAGTTTACGACATTTTGCGGGGCTCACAAAGGACCGCGGCATTGCCGGCGATTGCGAGGGCGAGCCACATGCGTGCGCCGCCGAAGCGATGGCGCTGCAGAGCGCGCTGGCGTCTGGCTTGCGCGGCCGCCGTTGCTGACTGGAAACGCCGGCGATTGGCTGTAAAGCCGCGTATAGCCCCCTTGCTACACTAATCCTGGAAACGCTTCCCCGCGCATGAGCTTTCAGCAGAGCGACCGTCTCCATTTCGAGCGGCAAATTCTCTATGGCCGCCCGTTCCTCATTTTGCTTTCGATTCTGGCCCTGCTCGAGCGCGCCTCCGCTCGGGAAGCTCGGCCCAGCCTTACGCTGCTTCTCGCCTATATGGCCTTGGCGCTGGCGGCCATTCCCCTCCAGCACCTTCTGCGGACCCGCGACTGGCACCTGCCGCTCCTTTGCGACCTCCTCGCTCTCGTTTTCTTCATGTATATCTCCCCGTCGTCCGTTGCCGTCTGGTTCCCTTACGCCTTCGTTTGCTTCGCGGCCGGCATCCGCTGGGGGCTCGACGCCGCGCTTCCCCTTGCGGGCGCGCTCTCCCTTGCCATGGTGCTTTTCACCGTTCACGCCGGCGAAATTCAGTGGATGCGCATTCTCTCTTGGGTCGGCCTTACCGCGGGCACTTTCGCCGGCGGCGCCGGCCTCGCGTTCCTCGGCGACCGCAGCCGCCGCTTCGCCGCGGAAAACGAATTTTTCTCCCGTATTTCGGCGACGCTCCAGGTGGATCAGGGTCTTGCCGAATCCCTTCGCCTTCTGCTCGATGAGCTTGCCTCCGCGTTCCAGGTCGAGGAAGCCATGCTCGCCTATCGCGACGCGGATCTCGAGCGCATCTTTCTTTGGCGGCTCAAGCAGGGCGAAAGCGAGCGCCTGATTCCGGAGAATTTGCCCTTGGCGCGCACCGACGGCCTGCTCCTCGACGATCTCGATGCCACCCTCTGCTGGAATTCGCTTGCCGCACAAGGCTCCGGTTTCGGCTGGGACCGGCGCGACGGCCGCCCGCTGAAAAATGTTCCGCGCCTCCCCGGCCCCGCCGTTCAGGAATTCAGAGTCCGCTCGCTGATCACCGCGGCATTTGAACAAGGCGGCCAGCCCGTCGGACGCATCTTCCTTCTCAACAGCCGGAAGAACGGCAGCCGTCCCTTCGACAAGAACGACCTGGCCTGGCTCGAACGCATCGCCCGGCACGTTTCGCCCGCTCTCGAGAATCTCTTCCTCTTGCGGCATCTGCGCGCTCGAGCCATTGAAGCGGAGCGCTCGCGCATTTCGCGCGATCTGCACGACGGGATTCTGCAGACGCTCCTGAGCATCGAAATCCAGCTGGATGTCCTCCGGCGCCGCGTTGCCACCGCGCCCGAGCAAGTCGCCGCCGGCCTTTCCGATCTTCAGCAAACGGTGCGCAATGAAGGAGCGGATCTCCGCGCTTTCGTCACCGACTTGCGTCCTGTACGCGTGCAGTCCGCCGACCTGGTGGACCTCATGCGGGGCTTCGCCGAGCGCTTCCGCAACGAGTCGGCTCTCGCGCTGGACTTGCTCATCGATTCCGCCGAATTGCGCGCTCCGGACCGCGTTTGCCGCGAGCTGTTCCAGATTTACCGTGAAGCACTCAACAACATAAAAAAGCATGCGAGGGCTTCCCATGTCGTGGTAAAACTGTCGCAGGATGACAGTCGGCTCGTCTTGGTTGTCGACGACAACGGCGAAGGGTTCAGCTTCGCGGGCCGTTTCACAGGTGACGAACTCGACCGTCTCAGGCTGGGTCCGATTTCCATAAAGGAGCGTGCGCGCACTGTCGGGGGTGTGTTGACGGTCGAGTCGAACCCCGGCCATGGTGCTCGTTTGACCGTAGAGGTCCCCCTCGGTTGACATGGCCAAAACGAAACAACAAATCCGCGTCCTGCTGGCCGATGACCACGCTATTTTTCGCGACGGCCTCCGCAAACTCCTTGATTCCGACGACGAAATCTCCATCGTCGGCGAAGCCCAAAACGGCGCCGAAGCCATTAAGCTCATTTCCAAGCTGAAACCCGATATCCTTCTCCTCGATCTTCGCATGCCCGATAAGGACGGCCTCGCCGTCCTTGAGGAAGTCAATTTCGATACGCTGCCCACCCGCGTTATCGTCCTTACCGCCGCCGAGGACGATCGCGATGTCGTCCGCGCGATGCGCCTCGGAGCGCGCGGCGTCGTGCTGAAGCAGTCCGCCACCGACTTGCTCGTCAAAAGCATCCATCGCGTGTTTGCGGGCGAGATCTGGCTCGACAATCGCATGACCGCCGAAGTCATGAAGGCTTTCTCGAAATCCTCGGAGTCAGGTCCCCGCCGCGAAAAGCCGCTGCTCTCCGACCGTGAAAAGGAAATCGTGCAGCTCGTCGCCCAGGGGTTTCGCAACAAGGAAATCGGCGAAAAGCTCTTCATCTCCGAGCAAACAGTTAAAAATCACCTCCATAACATCTTCGATAAGCTCGGCGTCTCCGACCGCCTCGAGCTCGCTCTCTACGCGATTCACCATCGCCTGATCGACCACACCTGATTTGCCTCAGGGTTGTTTTGCCTGGGTACCGGAACGCCTTGCATTCTGCAAAAAATAAGGGCTTGGGGCGAATTGGCGCGAACTTGCTTGACGTCGTGATCCTGAGCTATCCTTAATTTTCGCTGCAAGAGGCCCCAATTCCTCGGCCTGTTCGACCGCGCTTCCTTGCAGCATTTGACGGCCTGGACAGTTGTTTCTGGGGAGCTGCCGAAGGAACACGACCCGCGCCCCAAGCCCCTCCCAGCTCGCGAGCGATTCGCTGTCCAGCGTGTGAGTCCCAAGGGGTATAGCCAAATATATGAGTAAGAAGTTTCCTGAATCGAAAGGGCGCTCGCCCTTCTCGGTGAGCGCGGAGCCATCCCCCGGTCCTCCAGGCGTTTCCTTGCTGCAACCGAGTAAGCTGCTGGCGGCCATCGTCCAATCCTCTGATGATGCCATCATTAGCAAGACGATTGAGGGCTACATCACCAGTTGGAATCGCGGCGCCCAGCAGATTTTCGGCTACACCGCCGAGGAGGCCATCGGCCGGCACATCACGCTCATCATCCCGCCCGATCGCCATCAGGAGGAAGCGGATATCCTCGCCCGCCTTCGCAGCGGCGAACATATCGATCACTTCGAAACCGTGCGCATGGCAAAGGACGGCACGCTGCGGGACGTCTCACTCACCATTTCGCCCATCACGGATGCCTCAGGCCGGATTGTCGGCGCTTCCACGATCGCTCGCGATATCACCGCGCGCAAACGATTCGAGAAGGAACGTGCCGAACGCGTGCGCCAGCAGCAGGCGCTCTTCCGCATGGCCGAGCAACTGTTGCGCGCGGAGTCTTTCGAGGATATCTATGCCGCGGGCCTGGACGCTATTTTCGGCGCCATCCTTTGTGACCGCGCTTCCATCTTGTTGTTCGACGACTCAGGGGTGATGCGTTTCGTCGCATCGCGCGGACTTTCCGAGTCCTATCGCCAGGCCACGGAAGGCCATTCTCCCTGGGCTCGCGGCACGGCGGACGCAGCTCCCATTTGCGTGAATGATGTCCGCGCGACGCCTTTCCAAGAACCGCTCCAATCCACGATTTGTTCGGAAGGCATCGCCGCTCTCGCTTTCGTTCCGCTCGTCTCATCCGCTTCGCTGATCGGCAAGTTCATGGTTTATTTCGACCAGCCTCACGTTTTTACGGAAGACGAGTTGGACCTCAGCCTGACCATTTCACGCCAACTGGCTTCCGGCGTCGACCGCAAACGCTCGGAGGAAGCCCTAGCTCGCAGCAGGGAGCAATACCAGCAGCTTGCGCAATCGCTGGACGCCGAGGTCCAGGCCCGCACCCGCGAACTCGAAGAACGCAACGCCGATGTCGTGCGCCAATCCGAGCAGCTTCGCGAGCTCTCCTGGCGCGTCATGCAAGTCCAGGATGAAGAGCGCCGCCGCCTGGCCCGCGAACTTCACGACAGCGCCGGCCAGACGCTTACCGTGATCGGAATGAATCTTGGGCGGCTGATGCACCGGGCTGAGCAAGGTGAATTCATTCGCGCCAGCGATCTGCGGGAAAGCTCGGAATTGGTGCACCAACTCAGCAGGGAAATCCGCACGACTTCCTATCTGCTGCATCCGCCGCTGCTCGAGGAAAGCGGTTTGGCCAGCGCTTTGCGCTGGTATGTCGCAGGCCTCATGGACCGGGGACTGCTGGAGATCAATCTCACCATTCCGGAGAATTTTGGCCGTCTTTCCTCCGAAATGGAGCTCGTCCTGTTCCGCATCGTCCAGGAGGCGCTCACGAATGTTCACCGCCACTCCGGCAGCAAGACTGCGGAGATCCGGATCTGCCGCGATTCGAATCGCGTGGCACTGGAAATTCAGGACCACGGGCGAGGAATTCCAGCCGAGAAGCTGTCGCATGTCCAAGCCAGCGGGACCGGGGTTGGTCTTCGGGGCATGCGGGAGCGCGTTAGGCAGCTTCACGGGCTGTTGGTGATTGATTCCGGTCCGGCAGGCACTACCATACGCGTGAATCTCCCGATCTCTTCGGATGCGCTGAAGCATCTCGAAGCCGCGGGTGATTAAGCCCGGTCAAAGGGACACGCGAACCCCAACCCGGGAGAAACTCGATCCGTGCTCGTTCCACAGCCATTGGGCTTGCAGCGGCCCGCTACAAGACCTTCTTCTCGCGCTTGGCGTAGCGGACACCGATAACTCCAGCCAAAAATCCCAAGCGAACGAGCAGTACTCCGAGGATGGTGGTCAGACCTGTGGCTAGCGCGGGGCAACGGCTTCGATCTGGCGAACCTGAAGGCTTACGTGGCTCGGCTCGCTTTTTGCGATCACGCCCATGATTACAACGTCTTGCCCGGCGAACTTTTTGGCGGCTTCCTGATCGTCCAGGTAGAAAGGAATCGGCATGGTGCTGTCTTGCAGGACGTACCGGCCGTCGCGCTTTCTGATTTTTCCCGCGTAGTAGACGAAGGCGAGCGGCTGCGTGATGGGCGGCTGCTTTGCCTCGGGCGCGGGTTGCTGCGGGACGACGGCGCGTGGCGGCTGAAACGCGCCGCTTGGTGAGGGCGTGCTCAGCGTGAGCATCGCGATGGCCCACAACCAAGAGAATGGGGAAACAGACCGGGACATGCGTTCACCTCTGTGGACCGAGCGGACTGGGATCACCGGAAACGCCTAGACGCCCTTTGTGCACTCAAACGGAGAATTATCGGATTGGTGGTACACTCGCAACGCCGTTCCCTGGAGGCCTTTTTGCCGCTTGCCGCGCAAACAGTGTCGCCCCGGGCGCTGGAAGAGGCGTATCGCCATGAGCTGGCCGGACTGCAAGCGTGCAGGGCAGTGGCCCGCCTCTGGGCCAAGGATTTCACGCTCTGGCCCGCGCCAGAGCTTTCGTCCAAATCCGAATCGCTCGCCCTGAACTGGCTCGATTTGCCCGCGCAAATGGGCGAATACATGCGCCGCGTTCAGAAAGCCGCCGCGCTGCTCGGCTCCGGCCGGTTTGAATCCGTCGTCTTCCTCGCAATGGGCGCGTCGAACCTCGCCGCGCATGCCATCGCGCAACTCGCCCCCATCGAGCGCGTCAACCGTTTTCTCGTTCTCGATTCCATCGATCCCGCCACGATTCTGCGCGTCGAAAGCCAAATCGATCTGCGCCGCGCTCTCTTCGTCGTCGCCAATAAATCCGGCAAAGTGATCGAGCTGCACGCGCTCTTGCTCTACTTTCTCGATCGCTTGCGCGCGCTCGGCGTCATCAAGCCGGGAGAGCAATTCATCGGCGTGACCGAAGAAAATTCATACCTCGCCGAGATGGGCAAAAGCTACCGGTTCCGCGAAATCTTTTTCGATCCCCCGGGAATCACCGGCCGGTTTTCCTCGCTGATCCATTTCGATCTGCTGCTCGCCGGCGTTTGCGGCGCGGAACCCGCACGGCTCGAGGAGCGGGCCCGGGCGATGCGCGAGGCCTGCGGACCTTCGGCGCCGGAGCCGAGCAATCCCGCGCTGCAGTTGGCGGCGCTGCTCGCCGCCACGGCGCACTCTCCGGGAAGCCGGTTGTTTCTCGCTGCGGAACCCGCCATGGCCCCTTTTTTGCGGTGCATCGGCTTCGTTGTTGGCGCGAGCACCGGCAAGCACCGGCAGGGCATCGTTCCTCTTTTTTGCGAACTGGGCGAAGATGCCGAGCTTCCGGTCGCCGGCGGCGCGCTCGGGATTTTCGCGCTGCGCGGGCGCAATTCGGCCGCCTTCGAACGCGCGCGGTCGATTGCCGCCGAACGCAATCTGCCGGCCGTGGCCATCGAGATCGGCGATGTGGAGTCGATGGGCGCCGAACTGCTGAAGTGGAATGTCGCCGCCGTGCTCGCGTGCTCCTTGCTGGGTGTTTATCCCTTCGATGAACCCGATGCGGCACGCAGCCGCTGCGCCGTGCAGCAAGTGCTCGAGCGCCTTTCGATGCGGGAAAACATCCGCTTGCCGGCGGCGCGCGTTAGTGAAGGCGGCATCGAGCTGCGCGCCGAGGGCGCAACGCGCCGGCAACTTTCGACGCTCAATTTATCCGCTGCCCTGGGCACATTTTTCGATCTGCGGCACGCGGATGGCTACATGGCGATTCTTGGCTTTCTGGACTCCTCGGTCGAGGTGTGGTCCGCGCTCGCCGAACTGCGCGCCAAGATCGAAGCTGAAATCGGTATTCCCGCGCAACCGGCACTGGGCCCCCGCTATCTGCACTATTTTGGGCAGCTCTTGAAAGGCGGCCCGCCGAGACGCATTTTTCTGATTCTGACGGCCGCTGAGGAACGCGACATTGCCGTTCCCGGCGCGGGCTACAGCTTCGGCCAATTGCAGGGTGCGCTGGCCCTCGGGGAATTCGAAGCGCTGCATCGGCAGGGCGAGAGCGTGATTTGGCTGCACTTTAGCCGCGGGTTTGCTTCCGGAATTCGCCAGTTGCTGGAAACTCTTGCGGGGACGCGTGCGTCGTCGCGCGGTTGAACCGCCAAAAAGCGTATCCCGGCGCGAGGTGTTGCGTCTAGCCCTGCGGAGCACGGGCGGGAATGCTCGCGTCGCGCGAGACGATGCCCCGCATCGCTCGAGCTGCCGCGGCCTGCAGAGGCCAGGAGCGGCAATGATGGTGTAGACTGAACCCCGCGAGAAACGACTTGCCCGAGATTACCGCACAATTCTGGGATATTGGCGGCGTCATCCTGACGAACGGCTGGGATCACCACTCACGCCGCGCCGCCATCGAAAAGTTCCATCTCGAAGAGGACGAATTTCGGGAGCGCCACGATCTCTCTTTTCCCGCGCTGGATGCCGGGATGATTTCGCTCGACGAGTACCTTGACCGCACGGTGTTCTACGGACCGCGGGATTTTTCGCGGGACGATTTCAAGAAATTCATGTACGCGCAATCCGCCGAATACCCGGAATCGCGCGCCGTGCTGGATCAGGTGACGCTCGCCGGAAAATACTTTGTCGGGGCGATCAACAATGAGCCGCGCGAGCTGAACGAATACCGTATTCAGAAGTTCGATTTGCGCCGCAACTTTCAGGTCTTTTTTGCTTCCTGCTACGTTCACGCGCGCAAGCCCGAAGAGCTGATTTACCGCTTCGCGCTCGCCGTGACGCAGCGCGCGCCGCAAAATTGCCTGTTTATAGACGACCGCCCGCTGAATCTGGAGGCGCCGCGCCGCCTGGGCATGAACACCATTCACTATCAGAACGCGCCGCAGTTGCGTTCCGACCTGCGAACGTACGGCGTTGCGGTATAGTTTTCTGCGCTGCACGAGCCGCAAACTTTAAGAGCGTCCCTGGAGGCCGGCATGGCCGCTGAAAGCTCTCGCTCCGCATCTTCGTATTACGGCATCGCCGAGCCCGTCACCGTGGTGCTCTTCGGCGCTTCGGGCGACCTGGCAAAACGCAAAGTCATTCCCGCCATGTACGATCTCGCGATTCACAGTTCGCTCGGGCCGCGTTACGCGATTGTCGGCTTTGCTCGCACGAAAATGTCGGACGACGATTTTCGCGGCATGGCGGGAGAAGCAGCCAAGACGATTTCCGAAGTTGGTCCCATCGACCCGCGGGCGTGGAATGACTTTGCGAAGAACATGTTTTATCACCAGGGCGACTACGGGAATCCCGAGTCGTACGCGAATCTGGTGAAGCGGCTGAATGAACTCTCTGAACACAAAGAGCTCGGCAGCAACCGGCTCTTTTATCTTTCCACGCCGCCCGACGTATATCCCGAAATCATCGAGCAGCTTGGCCGCGCCGGGTTGAATTGCCCTTCGTCGCCGAATGGCTGGGTGCGCATCATCGTCGAGAAACCCTTTGGCCGCGATCTAGAATCGGCGAAAAAGCTGAATCAGCAGGTACTCGGAGTTTTCCGCGAGGACCAGGTCTATCGCATAGACCACTACCTGGGTAAGGACACGGTGCAGAATTTGCTCGTGCTGCGATTCGGCAACGGCATTTTCGAGCCGCTCTGGAACCGGAATTACGTGGATCACGTGCAGATTACGGCCGGGGAAACCCTTGGGGTCGAGCGCCGCGGCGGCTTCTACGAAGGCACCGGCGCGCTGCGCGACATGATTCAGAGTCACGTCTTGCAGCTTACCTCGCTGGTCTCCCTGGAACCGCCCGCGGCGTTCGACGCCACCGCGGTCCGCAACGAAAAGCTGAAGGTCTTGCAATCCATTCGTCCCTTCGATCTCGAAGCCGTCGCACAATCCGTCGTGCGCGGACAGTATGCGCCGGGGCACATTGACGCCAAGCCCGTTCCCGGCTACCGGCAGGAACCCGGCGTCAATCCGGCCTCAAAAACGGAGACATTCGTCTCCGCGCGCCTATTAATTGACAACTGGCGCTGGGCCGGAGTGCCCTTCTATCTGCGAACGGGCAAGCGATTGGCGAAGCGCTCGACGGAAATCGTGATCGAGTTCCGGCGCGCGCCGCACATGGTCTTCCGCGGAAAGGATATCGAGCCGAACCGGCTGGTGCTGAACATTCAGCCGGATGAAGGCATTTCCGTTTCCTTTGGCGCCAAGCGCCCCGGCACGGAGATGAACATCGGCAACGTCGTGATGGACTTCAAATACCGGGAAGGTTTTGGCGACGGCTCGCGCGGCGCCTACGCCACCCTGGTCAACGACTGCGTCCGCGGCGACGCCACGCTCTTCGATCGCGGCGACAATGTGGAAGCGGCGTGGGCCTTGGTGGATCCGATCCTCGACGTCTGGAGCGCGGCGAAAAGCGCCGGTGTTCCCCAATACCCCGCCGGAAGCTGGGGACCCCGCGAATCCGACGCCCTGCTGGAACGCGATGGCCGCCGATGGTACAACCCGTAGTACAATTTTCGCCGTTTAACTCGATTTAAGGGGGAATGGTGATCCTCGCGGGCGACGTGGGAGGGACCAAGTGCAACCTCGCGCTATTTGCCGAAAAGGACGGCAAGCTGGCTCTTGTTTTTCGCGAACGCTTTGCCAGCAAGGCTTTTGCTCGCTTTGATCTCATCGTCCAGGAATTTATCCGGCAAGCACAACCCCATCTCGCCGGCGAGCGCATTGAAGCGGCGGGTTTCGGAATCGCTGGACCGGTGATCAACGACACGGTCCGCGCGACGAATCTGCCCTGGATTGTCGAAGCGGAAAATCTGCGGCGCGAGCTGAGAATCGAGCACATCATCTTGGTCAACGATCTTGGCGCTTGGGGCTACAGCCTCGAATACCTGCCGCCCCAGGATTTTCTCGTGCTCAATTCCGGAAAACCCGAGCCCGGCGGCACACGCGCGATGATCGCCGCGGGAACGGGACTCGGCGAGTCGATTTTGGTGTGGAACAAGGGCCGGTACCACGTCGTCGCCTCCGAAGGCGGCCACGCGGATTTCGCGCCTCACTCCGAGCAGCAAATCGAGCTGCTCCGCTTCATGCGGCGCCGCCATCCGCAGGTGAGCTGGGAGCTGATTCTTTCCGGTCGCGGGTTCCGAACCCTCCACGAATTTCTAGCGCCCAGCGTGAAACACCCGTCGTTCGATGATCCCGATGCGGATCCCGCACCCGAAATCACAAGGAACGCCCTGAATCGCTCCTGTCCGGTTTGCCGCGATACCCTCGACCTGTGGACCGCGATTTACGGCTCCGAAGCGGGGAATCTCGCCCTCAAGGTGCTGGCGCTCGGCGGTGTCTACGTGGCGGGCGGCATCGCCATCAAAATCCTCGAGAAGATGAAAGACGATACCTTTTTTCACGCCTTCAAGGACAAATGGAAATTTGAAGGGATGCTCGCAAATATTCCGGTTTCGGTGATCCTGAATGAGTCCGCGCCGCTGATCGGCGCCGCGTATGAAGCGCTGGCCGCGCTCGACCGCTGACCGTGATTCCAGACGCCGTCCCGTCTCCCGCCGTACTGCCGGTCGCTTGACGTTCAGAGCGCATCCGGGAAATCACCGCGTCCAATAAGCCGCGAGTCTCGTTATTCTGAGTCCATGTTTTCCGGTCTTGCCGAACGGCTCGGGCCCTGGAAACCCCTTGGCCGCTTCGCGGCAATCGCCTGGATCGCCGCGTACGCCCTGTTTCTGCTCTGCGCATTCGCGAACCGGCCGAATTTTCTGTTTGTGGATTTCGTGAATCTGATGATTCACGAAGCGGGGCATCCGTTCTTCAGTTGGTTTCACTCCTATCAATTGATGATTCTGGGCGGCACGCTGGCGGAGCTGATTGTGCCGGCGCTGTGCGCGGCCTATTTTTTCGCGCATCGCGAGACGCCGGGATTTGCGTTTTCGGCTTTCTGGTTCTTCGAGAATTTTCTCTATATCGGGACCTACATGGAGGATGCGCGCGCCGAGGCGCTGCCGCTGGTTGGCTCCGGCGATCACGATTGGAATATTCTCTTCGGCGCGTGGGGCCTGCTGCTGCAGGATGTGCGTATCGGCGAAACCACGCGGCTCGCCGGCTGGGCCGGCATGCTCGCCGTCGTGCTTTGGCTCGCGTGGCACACGTTTCGGCCGGCGCCTCGCAGCGCGGAGTTTGACGCTCAGGGTACACGCTGAGCCACTCACGGTTCGCTGATGTCCGGAACTTGGCGAAAACAAGGGCGGCGAAAGGGCGCGCCGCTCCGGTTCGCTCAGAACGCGCTCGCTTGCGGGCCGTGGAGCGCCTTTTGCCGCAACCTTGCGGAATTTTGGTAAACTGGCTCGAATCTACTCTTCATATTGCGGGCCTGTGAGACTCGCTTCGAATCTGCACAGTCGCCAGGGAGCACATCATGAGCAGTCCGGCAACGACGCACGCGCCCGAACTGCGGAACTACGTCGCGGGAGCGTGGCTGCGCTCTTCGGCGGCGGAATTTGCCGAAGTGCGCAATCCCGCCACGGCGGAGCTGCTGGCGCGCACGCCCCTTTCGAGCCCTGCGGAAGTTGATGCGGCCGTGCAGGCCGCCGCGAAGGCTTTTCCGGACTGGCGGCGCACCCCGCCGGGCGAACGCATCCAGTATCTGTTTCGCCTGAAGAATCTTCTCGAAGAACACATTGACGAGCTTTCGCGCCTCATCACCACGGAAAACGGGAAAACCTTCGCCGAAGCGAAAGCGGAGCTGCGGCGCGGCATTGAGAACGTCGAAGTGGCCTGCGGCATTCCGATGATGATGCAGGGCTACAACCTCGAGGACGTGACGCCGGGTGTCGACGAAACACTGATCCGTCAGCCGCTCGGCGTCGTGGCGGCGATTACGCCCTTCAATTTTCCGGCCATGATTCCGTTCTGGTTTCTGCCGTATGCGATTGCCTGCGGCAATACCCTGGTGCTCAAGCCCTCCGAGCGCGTGCCGCTGGCTATGCAGCGCGCGCTCGAACTGATCGAAAAAACAGGACTGCCGAAGGGCGTCGTGAATCTGGTGCACGGCGGGCGCGCGGTGGTGGATACGCTTTGCGATCACCCGCAGGTGCGCGCGATCAGTTTTGTCGGCTCGACGCCGGTGGCGAAGCACGTCTATGCGCGTGCGGCGGCGAGCGGAAAGCGCATGCAGTGCCAGGGCGGCGCTAAAAATCACGTCATCGTGTTGCCGGACGCGGACATGGATTTGGCGCGGCAAATTATCAGTGATAGTGCCTTCGGCTGCGCGGGGCAGAGGTGCCTCGCGGTATCCGTGGCCGTGACCGTCGGTGAGGCGAGGAAGACGTTTCGCGACGCCATTGCGGAAGCCGCTTCCGCAATCGTTGTGGGCTACGGCCTCGATGCGGGAACGCAGATGGGGCCGGTCATTTCGCCGGAAGCGCGGGAGCGCGTGGAATCGCTTATCGCCGCGGGCCTCGGCGAAGGCGCACAACCCGTGCTCGACGGGCGCAATCCGCGCGTTGCGAAATTCGAAAACGGGAATTTTATTGCTCCCACCGTGCTGGACGGTTTGCCGGCGGATAGCCGCCTCGCGCATACCGAAATTTTCGGACCGGTCCTCAGCCTGGTCCATGCGGATTCGATTGACGAAGCCATCGATTTTGTGCGCCGCAGCCCCTTCGGCAATCAGGCCTCGCTCTTCACGGCGAGCGGAGCAGCCGCGCGAAAATTCCGCTATGAAGCCCCGGCGGGGAACATTGGAATCAATATCG
>Ga0209062_1004403_pt1 | contig 14779 bp, 16 predicted proteins | sample Coa_R2_2_FD_187158 | JGI IMG/M metagenome (GOLD analysis project Ga0209062, IMG submission 187158) | Surface soil microbial communities from Centralia Pennsylvania, which are recovering from an underground coalmine fire - Coalmine... | ecosystem: Environmental > Terrestrial > Soil > Unclassified... | reverse complement strand
AGAACCGCCGCCTCAGCAAAGACTATGAGCGCTTATGCTCCACCAGCGAGACGCTGATCTACCTGGCGATGATCCGTCTCATGCTCCGCAGACTCGCTCGCTTCTGACAGGTTTTCAGACAGTTTCTCAGCCCAACGCAGCGCCTTCCTGATAGTGCCTATCGTCGGCAAGTTTTCGCCGTCGAGATCTGCATCAATCTCCTTGTCCGCGTGGGGTTGCCCTTCTGAACTTTCATCGTCCAGTTTTCCGTCTCGATCAGGATGGCGTAGCCTTCCCGCCGCTGGGCAACACACGGGCATTCAGCCAATCAGAGGAATAGGCGGCGTTGCGCTCCTTTTGCGCTTGCCGTGCCTGCTGCTGTTCCGCCAGCATCGCTAGGTATGTTTCATCACTCACCTCGATGTTGAAGCTAAAATTGCAGTTGTCTACGCCGCCGAGCAGTGGTCGGGCCACCCCATCTACCCAGCCGTTCACCACATGGCGGTCAGGCGGTTGTATCCGTAGGCACTGGTCGGCGTGTGGCACTAGCGCAGGGTTGAATTGTTGGTCTGTTTCTTCGTCTGCATCGAAGTTCTCCTCATAGCTGTTGGCGGTGAAACCGCTGTGCATGTATTTGTGGGGGCCGTGTTACCCAGTTCGGTCCTCTGGCCGGCGGGGGCGTCCTACCCCCGCCGGCCAGCAGTTTTCCTCAATGCGCTTCCCTGTGCGGCGCTTCTTCGAGATAGCAGATCGCTAAGGCTATCGCGCGCAGATCGCCCTGTACGTTGTCGTCATAGCTCGTGTGGCGGCCAGTCGCCCGGCGATACGAGAGATTGCCCTCATCACGCCGTATGCGGCTCTGCAAGGCAGCAATCACCTGCTCCCGCGTCAAGCCGTTGAGCATGGGCTTCTCGTGCCAGGACCAAGTAGCGTGGCTCGTCAGCGTCGTCTGAGGCGCTTTGGTTTTGCTGAAATTTCATGGTAGATATCTCCTCGTCGTTGGGCGATAATTGAGAAGGTGCATGTGAACGACCGCCTATGATGGCGTGAGCGAGTGAACCGCCCGTCTCACGTCGCCGCCCCACCGTCACGCTGCTGACCGCATCGGCAGCAGATTTTGCCAAAGGAGTACCTTATAGCGCGAGTGTTTGAGATCGTGGGCTACACCGTCGAGCAGAATTGCCCGCTGGGAGGCAAACACCTCCATGACGCCTGGCTTGTCGGAGGCCATGCGCCGCAAACGCACAAGTCAACCGCTGAATTACTGCATATGGTTGAACAAGGCTATCGCTTCGGGATTGAAGAACGCGACGACGCTGGCCGCTTTGTAGACGAGCATGAAGCCAAACTGGTTCCCTGCCAATGCGGGACGGGCTACCTGCTCGTTCCGTGGGTGGAATGGTTAGAACGACCGTTGTGGCCTCGCAAGCGCAAGAAGTATCTCCCCAATGACCCGTAAACCCTGGCAAGGGCGGAAAGCACTAAAAGTCCCATAGATGTCGCATTGTGCCCTCCTCTCGCCCCTGCTCGCTCGCTTGTAGTCATGTGCGTTGCTCCTGAGCAGCTTGCACGTCCACACAGGCTCACTCAGACCCTGCCGCTTGGCGGTTTCCCGTCAAGGCCAAGCCCTACGACTGCCGCCCGCTCCCTCGTCCCTCAGTCGCTTGCGGCAGCCTTGACGTGACCCTCCGCCAGCGCGGTGGCCGGGTCGTGAGCCTGGTGGAGCTTGCCGCGCCAGCCAGGAGGCCCACACTGCCGACCTCCGCGAGACATGCGGTGGGGCAAAGGGGGCATCAGAATCAGGACGTGATCCAAGCCTTGATGACCTAGCCGACCTCGTAGCCCTATGGTATGCTAGAGCAAACCTATCAACCCGTACGCGCTGGTAACGTGGCCCTCGTTTCAGAAGGAGAGAAGCCGGTATGATGTGCATCTTTGTCATGGGCTTTCTCACCTTTATGCAAGCAGCAAGTGCCGCCATTAACTGGCTTCGCCTCCAACACTCCACCCCCTCCGAACGAGGCGGATCCCGCATCATGTTTCGGTTTCACCTCATCCTAGCCTGCATATTCGCCAGTTTGCTGTTAGCCAGCCTGTTAGTCGGCGGCTCTGTCAGCACCGGGACTGACCTTCCCCTGTGGTTCAACACGGCTTTGTGGGTGGTATGTATCATCTCGGCGTTGATAATCTTTTGGCAATTGGGAAGGGAAATTGTCCTGTTCCAACGCGCAAAGAATGTCGGTAGCTAGCGTCGTTGTGAACCTTGCAAGCGCTTTGGTCGAAAAGCCGGAAGACCCAAAGCCGCCCACTGTGCATCACGTGCGGCATAGTCGGCATCGGTCCATGTGCGCCCCTGTGCCGCCGGCTGCTGATCCGAAAGCGTCACTACGAGCTGCGCCGCCGACAGGTCATGACCTACCGACGACGCGCCAGAGCCAAAGGGCTGGCACCGTTGACCGCTACCTCCTGTTCTGTCTCTCCCTCTTCATCATCGTCTGCGACCTGGCTTCCATGCGTGAGGAAGGCGTGCCCGGCGGCTCGTAGCCCATCGAGGAGCGAGAGATCATGCCCTGCCCGCTGGACATTGAGCCGTGCGGCATCGAGCGCGGACATGTTGCCGGTGGTAGCTGCCTCTAGCACGGCGATGCGCTCTGCCGTCTCTGGCGAGGCGAGTGCTGGCGCTTACGACTGGCATGCGGCGCGGCGAGTTATTGGCATTGCATTGGGCAGACATAGACTTGGACGTCGGCCACCTTCAGGTACGCTATACTGTTCAGCACATCACTGGCGGCGGCTATGTCTTTTCTCCGCCCAAGACGCCGCGTAGCCGACGCAAGATCGCGTTGAGTGCGCGGGCGATTACGGCGCTCCGCAAGCACTACACGCGCCAACTTGAACATCGGCAAACGATAGGCGAGGCTTGGCAAGATGAGGATTTAGTGTTTCCTAACGAGTGCGGTCAGGCGATGCGGGGCAATCACATCCTGCAACGCAATTCCACTCCCTTGTTGGTGAAAGCTGGATTGCCGCTCATACGGTTTCACGATCTGCGCCATACGGCGGCAACCTTGCTGCTGCTTCAGGGCATCAATCCCAAGATCGTCTCTGAGATGTTGGGACATTCAACGGTCAGCATGACGTTGGATACCTACTCGCATGTGCTGCCAGACATGCAACGCGATGCGACAGCGGCACTTGATCGCCTTTTGGGAGACTGATACCGCCTATTGGTGTCAAACTTCGGGTTGGTGTCAAAGTTGGTGTCAGAACGCTTACTGTTGACGCTAGCTCAGCGCCAGAAACCGGGAAAAGAAGAGGCTCTACATAATAATGTAGAGCCTTTAGGTAGCGCATACGGGATTCGAACCCGTGATCTTCGCCTTGAGAGGGCGATGTCCTAGGCCGCTAGACGAATGCGCCAGACCAGAACGAACGCAGAATCACAGACCTGCGTGTAGTACTCTACACCATAGCTGGCCGGTACGTCAAGTTCGACCCATGTTGCCTATACGCCGTCCAAAGGCTAGCACACAGCACACTTGCTAGCTAGACAGGCGCTTGCTAGAGCTTTTCGGGAGCCGCGTATCGCGTATAAAGAGCGCGATATCCAGCCCCAGGTACACAAGCGCCAGGGCAAGGCCGCCAAGAATGAACAAAGAGACCACAGGCCAGATCATTGACTCATCTACAGGCCACGCGCGAACATAGACGACACAGCCAGCGTCATTGTAGGTGCTGCTGAGCTGCCAGGTCCAGGCGATGCCGAGAAGCGCCAGGACGCTGGCCAGCAGATACGGCCAGCGAATCCAGTGACGACCGGCAGCGCCAATATGGGCACGCTGGCTGAGAAGAATTGCGACGAGGCCAAAACTGATCAGTGCAACTGCTATGCCTGCCACAATGAATGGCAGAGATGTGTATGGATTGGAACCGGCGCTGGGAGTATACGTTGCTGATCCACTGCCAGGCGCGCCACAGCCCATCAATAACACTGGATATTCGAGATGTGCAGGATATTCAGACCACATCAAGCGTCTTCCCCTTCTATCTCACCTTCGTTTCTCCCCATCATCCATTCACAATCCCTCACAACGTATGCGCCGCAAAAGCCGGAACACGCGGCGAGCCATGCGTGGCTGGGAGCTGGCCTACAGGTCGCCTGCGTGCCCGGCTGCGAGGAACATTCGGGGACTTTTGCGCATATCAGCGAGAGACGGTGAGAGCGAGCTTGAGTCCTAGAATCCTAGATTTTTAGAGTCCGAGGTTCCAGGTGTAGGTGCCGTTGCCAAAGGCCGATGGCTCCCAGACGAGCATTGCGTTATGGTCGCCCTGCGCCACCTGGAAGAGGATATCGCCCTCGACGCTGGCTCCCGGATTCAAGTTCGTGAAGGCAAGCATGTCATTGGCTGTGTATGAGGCAGGCGGCAACACTTCCGGGCTATGCGAATCGCCATTGCTGGAGGTGGAGAAATCCAGATAGGCCGCTGTAAACTGCGCACTTGACCCATTGACAATATTGACATGCACCAGCACGAAGATATTGCCGGCGTCAGGCGAAGCATTGGCGTCTCCCTGAATGGTGGTGGCCGAAACGAGCGTACAGGAAACTCCCTGCACGGTGATGGTGTCTCCCACATGATGCGCGCTTGTCGTGCCAGCGCCGCCGTTATCTCCCGGTGTATTGGTAGGCCGGCTGCTGGTCGCGGTTGGCGAGGGCAACGAGTGATTGGTCTGCGAGGTTGGCGCTTTGGCGACGCAGGCGGTGAGGAGCGCCGCCATGAGCAACGCCATCGCCACCAGGCTGAACAGGCCGGGCAACTGCCCTCTGTATGGACGATTCATCGGAATCTTCTCTTTCTCTTCTCTCTGGTCGCTACAGTGTGTTCGCGCGTTTCCGTGCTGCCGCCATTGGTATTTGCTGGAAGGTAGACATCTCCAGGCTGGATGCCTGTCCAACAGGCCAAAACACCTTGTTATTCCGCCTGCCAGACCTGGATGCTGGCATCGCCGCCGAGAATCTCGCCGCCACCGGAGACGATATCGCGGCCATCAGGCGACCAGGCAATTGCATAGACCCAATCTGGCGCGTTAAAGGTCACGCGCAGCGCTCCGGTTTTGGCGTCCCACACCTGCACCGTCTTATCGTTGCTGCCGGAGGCGATATGCGCCCCATTGGGCGCCCAGACGACCGCGTTGACGTAATCGCTATGTCCCTTGTAGATGAAGACATGGCTGCCGGTGAGCGCATCCCAGACCTGCACAGTGCCGTCATCGCTCGACGAGGCAATGCGCTTGCTATCTGGCGACCAGGAAATCGAACGAATCTCATCCGAGTGACCAGTATAGGTATAGAGCAGCTTGCCTGAGGATGCGTCCCAGACTTGGACGGTTTTGTCCTGACTACCAGAGGCGATATACTTCCCGTTTGGGGACCAGGCGACTGCGCGCACCTCATTCGTGTGGCCGGTATAGGTGAGGATGGTGCTGCCAGTGAGCGCATCCCAGATTTGCACGGTTTTGTCGGCGCTCGCCGTGACAATGCGCTTGCTGTCTGGCGACCAGGCGAGAGCGTATATTTCTCCCGCTTGTTTGTTATAGGATTGGATTAAGTGGCCAGTGGCGCCATCCAACACCGCTGCCTGGCCGCTGAATGCGCCACCACCAAACGCCAGGTATTTCCCGTTGGGTGACCAGGCAACTGTCGCAATGGTATCCACATCGGTGCTATCGCTAAACAGCTTGTTCCCGGTTGCAGCATCCCACACCTCAAGCGCGCCATTGTAGTCGCCGGAGGCAATGCGTTTGCCATCGGGCGACCAGGATAGCCCGAAAACCACGCCGCTATTGCCCGTATAGTTGAGCAATTTGGTGCCAAGCGGATGCGCAGGCAAAGGAGTGGCTGTGGGAACTGCCGGCGCGCACGTCGTTGCGGCTGAGCCAGTTGGCGCGCAGGTCATCGCGCCAGGACCACAGGCGGTCAACAGACCAACAAGCATGCAAAACGTCAACGCTATCAGTAGAGTGCGGACGTGACGGATCGCTTTCATTTCGCTCACCTCTTCAATGTTGCTGCGCCGTCATCAGTCCGCCGTCGGCAGATGCACATACATGGATTGGATGCCGACGCGACCGGGGCCGGTGAAGCGGTTGAAGACGAGATTGCCGGAGCCACCAAACATGCCAGTCTTCAGGCCGTAGACCATCGGCTCCATGCGCACGCTCTCGTCACGGTAGATCCAGCCGCCTGGCTCGACATCCACCTGCTCGCCAGGGGCCAGTTGCTTCTCAAAGACGTTGCCATAGCCATGCAGCCAGACGACGCCCTCGCTCTGCGTTGCGGCGAAGCGATCTACGAAGAAGCCGGTGCCGCCGAAGAGCATGTTGGCGACGCCGCGCACCCGCGTGAAGCCATACTCCAGGTTGGCGGTGGCGGCCAGATATTGATGCTCGCGCACCTGAAGCGCCATGCCGGGGCGCAGATGCAGCGGGAAGACATGGCCGGCGCCATCGCGTGAGAAGGCAACCTCGCCAGGGCCACGCGCCTCGGTCAGCAGAATCGGCATGCCGGCCATCATGCGCTTGAATGCGCCCTTGACGGCGTGCATACCTATCGTTAGCGCGGGATTCTTCCAGAGGACGACGTGATGCTCGAAGAAAACGGGCATGGTGCCGTCGAGCCAGATGTGTAGCACGGGCACCAGTTCGCCCTGAATGCGATAGCGCACGCCGGGCGCCTGGCCGTCCTGGATGGTGGTCGGCAGCAATTGTGGCGCCTGCACCTGATAACTCATACCATTGCTCCTCTCAGGGCATATCGTGAAATGCAGAACTGGACGTAATTGGGCAGAACTAGGGAATGTGGGGAATGCACTACAGGACAACGCTTCGTGGTCGGGGTGAGACGCTGGAGGCGAGGAGTGGCAATGAGCCATCGCCACTCCTGCCGGACAACGTTCTCGTTAAGACTTGAAAATGCTACTGGTTGCTATTGGTTGCTCAGTGCTAGTGGGCCGCCGGATGAACCGGAGCGCCGCACTGCGAGCAGAACTGCGCGCTATTGTCTTGCTGCACATGCCCGTTGGCGCAGACCGCGACCGATGGAGCCGATGGAGCCGGCGTGACGGGTGCAACAGGCGCGACGCTGGGAACGCTGGGCATGCTCGGCGTTTGCTGATAGCTCACTGCCGGCATTGGCCCTGATACGGTAGGCGCGGCTACTGGCGCAGACATCGGCGCTGGCGCGTAAGGCGTGGCGCTCGGCATCGTCGGCATCGGGTTGGATGGGTACGCCGACTGGTAGAGCGGCGTGCTAGCCGGAGCAGGCGTCGCTGGTGGCAGCGCGTAATTGGCTTGTGGGAGCGCCTGGGATGGCTGTGAGGGCGTATACCCATAGGCGCCAGAGGGTACGCCTGCTACTGCAACGGCTGGCTTCTTGCGGCGGGTGAGCAGCACAACCGCCAGAACGACCACGATCAACAGGACTATGACACCACCACCGACACCGAGCAGGAGACCCGCCGAGAGCGATGGCCCTGTGCTACATTCGCCCGGCGTTGCATGGCTCTTGGCGTTGGCCAGCAGCGCATCCACACCGGCAAAATGGGGGTACTCATCGTGTAGCTTCTGATAATCGCTGGCCGCGTTGGTCCAGTGACAGTTGCCGCTGGCAAACTGCTCCTGGTTGGCTTTGGTCCAGAGCGTCTCAAACTGCCCCGGCGTTGGGTTGCTATTGCCCGATTGCTTGACGTATTGCGCGATCACTTCGCTCGGCACCAGGAAGGTCAGCCGGTCGGTGCCAGTGGAGGGACCAGCATCCACAAAACCGATGATGCGGCCTTGATTGTCAATCACCGGCCCACCGCTTGACCCCTGGGAGCTGATGCTGCCCGCTTCATAGACCGGTGTGCCGTTGGAGAGCGTCTTCTTGGCGGTCACCTGGCCGGTATTGACCGAGGCGCCCAGCAAGCTGTTAAGCGTGTTGGCGTCGCTCTGTGACGGGTCGGCCAGCGCAAAGAAGTTCTGCCCCTGGAGCGCGTCGTCGGCGTCGGCGGGGTAGGCGATAGCCGTGACCTGGTCACCGACGTTGATGCTGTTGGGCGGGGCAATCGGCAGGTAAGGCACGTCGTTGGCTTCGACTTTGATGATCGCCGTGTCATCCTGGTTGACCGGTGAGTTGGTGACGATGCGGGTGACATCGAAGCTCTGCACATCGCCGGTGCTGGACAATTGGCCCGTGTAGGCAGTCGAAAGGAAGGCCTTCTGCAACACCACCTGCATGTTGATGGTGACACGATTGAGATTGTTCTCCAAGAACTGGAGGATTTGATCGGGGGTATTGCTGGGATATTGCTGGGCGATATCCTGGCTGGCGGCTTGGAGGATAAAGTTCACATCTTCGGGATTGTTGACGGTATGGTCCACCACATGATCAGCGGTGAGGATGTAACCGTCCGGCGTGATGAAAGCGCCGGAGCCTGCCGAGCCGTAGGTGAATGGCTGCTGGCCTGCCGCTGGTGAATCAATATCGCCGCCACCACTCAAACACCCACTACAGATGAGTTGAGCTTCGATGATGGAGACGATGCGGACGACGGCGGGGCTGGCCAGTTGCACCGCTTCGGTGTTCGCCTGATCGCTATGCAGGCGCGGTGTGAGCGCATGGGCGCTGGCCGTCGGAATAAACGTCAGGCTCATCATCGGGACGAGCGCCGCAATGATGACCAGTGACATGAGGCCCACCGCCAAGCGGCTCCTCATAGATTGCATGGATAGCCGTGATAGCGGAGTTGGCATGGATCGCAGCAAGTGCGTGGCATGCGTAGACATTGAAATGCTCCCTTACGATCTGCCCTCAACCGCCGATTGTGGCGGTTGAGGGCTGATAGAACCGGACCATGCTCCATGAATGGGTTGAAACGGACTACTGGACAATGGACAATGAACAGATGGACGAACGTTGCCTGCTGCGTATCGAGTGGGTTACGTTGAATCAGGCGCGCTCTGATTCATTCCCAAGCACCCATGAAAGCTGCTGCGCTCTGCTGGGGCGCTGTTCCCGACCGCTGTGTCAAGTGTGCATGAAGTGCGGCGCCCAGACCATGCGCAACTCCTGCAATCACTCCCGCAATCACTCCCGCAATGCAGTTTCGCCTCTACTCCAATCGCTCGCTTTAGCGATGCGATGAGGCGCTCAGAGGCGATTCCAACGGCGGTTCGACAGCATGGCCAATTTCCCTCAATCATCCTTAGTGGCGCTGGCCGTATCGGCTTTCATTCCCGGCAGGTATAGTCGTGTCATGATTGCGAAGAGGAGGCAGGTCATGGCAAAACAGGCGCAGGCCCCAACAGAGCGGGCAGCCACAAAGCAGAATGAGAAGCAGAACGGGCATACTGAGCTTAACGGGCAGCAGACCAGGCAACACCCTGGGACGGTGGCCGCCGATACGCCTTCCATGACCTCCTCCAATGCTCCCAGTTCCCCTATCCCTGGCCCACGCTCGCAGGCGCTTCAGGCGGAGCGCGAACGCTATCTGCCGCGCGGTGTCTACACCTATCACCCGATCTATCCGGCCTCCGGCTCCGGCGCGGAGATCACCGACGTGGATGGCAACACGTATCTCGACTTTGCCGGTGGCATCGGCACGCTCAACGTCGGGCACAGCCATCCCGCCGTGGTCGCCGCTATCGCAGAGCAGGCGGCGAAATATACCCACACCTGCGCGCATGTGCTGACACCGGAACCCTATGTGGCGCTGGCAAAACGGCTGGCGGAACTGGCCCCCGGCTCGTCTGCGAAGAAGACACTGCTGGTCAATAGCGGCGCGGAGGCCGTCGAGAACGCGATCAAGATTGCGCGCGCCGCAACAGGCCGTCCGGCGGTTATCTCTTTTGAGAATAGCTTCCACGGACGCACCAATCTGGCGCTGGCGCTTACCGGCAAGCTGCGCCCCTATCGCCAGAACTTCGGTCCCTTCGCCGGCGATATCCATACCGCCATGTATCCCTATTGCTATCGCAACGGCCACTCTACTGATGCGCCCTGCACCTGCGGCTGGGAGGCGGACCTGGAGCGGCTCTTCCTAACGCGCGTGGCTCCGGAGCAGGTGGCGGCGATCATCGTGGAGCCGGTGCTGGGTGAGGGCGGCTTTGTGGCGCCGCCAGCGGACTTCCTGCCACGGCTGCGCGACATCTGTACACGCCACGGCATCCTCTTCATTGCTGATGAGGTGCAGACGGGCTTCGGGCGCACCGGCAAGATGTTCGCCATCGAACACTACGGCGTCGAACCAGACTTGATGTTGATGGCGAAGTCGCTGGCGGGGGGTATGCCGCTGGCCGCTGTGGTGGGGCGGGCGGAGATTATGGACGCGCCGCTGCCGGGTGGACTCGGCGGCACCTATGGTGGCAATCCGGTGGCCTGCGCCGCCGCCCTGGCGGTCCTCGATGTCTATGAGCGCGAGGGATTGGTGGAACGCGCGCAAAAGCTGGGCACGATGGCGCGCGACCGCATGTATGCCTGGCAGCAACGCTTCCCGCTGGTTGGCGATGTGCGCGGGCTGGGCGCAATGATGGCGATTGAACTGGTGCGCGACCGCGCGCAGCGAACCCCTGCTGCCGCCGAAGCCGCCGCTGTGCTGGCCGGCGCACGTAATCGTGGCCTGATCCTCATTAAAGCGGGTCTCTACGATAACGTTATCCGCCTGCTGATGCCGCTGGTGACGAGCGACGAGCAGATGACGCGCGGCCTGGATATCCTGGAGGAGACGCTGGCCGAGGTGAACGCACAGCCGGCCTCAGCCTTTAACGGCGCGCATTAACGGCCCCCACCCCTAACCCCTCCCCCGTGCGCGGGAGAGGGGAGCCATATCCCTATCGCTTCGTGTTCTCCGTGCTTGCTTTGCTGCTGTTTGCTTCTGTCCAGGTGGCAAAGGCGGTGTCGAGTATGCCGACCAGGCGATCATACGAGGCATCCACCGATTGCGGGAGGCCAAATCCGCCAGCGGACTCCAGCACGACGAAACCGTGCATGGTGGCGCGGAGAGAGCGGATGGCGTCAATGGCGTCGGCGCCCGTAATGTCATATCCCGCCAGGACCGCGCGTAGTACGGCGAGAGCAGCCTCGCTTGCCGCTTGATACTCCGCGTCGCCTGCTGTGGGCGCGCGGACGCTGGCGGCTTCGCGGCCAGGATGCGCTTTGGCGTACTGGCGATACGCCCGCGCAAGCGCGTAGAGCGCGTCGCGCCGTGCGCGGCCAACCGCCGCCGCTGAGAGAACGGCGGTGAGTTCACGCACCGCCAGGACGGCGATGTCGCGCTTCAGATCATCCAGGCTGCGCACATGCTTATAGAGGCTGGGTAAGGAGACGCCGAAGCGGCGGGCGACGCTCGCCAGCGTCAACTGGTCGAGTCCAACCTCATCGGCAATGATTGCCGCTTCAGCGACGACGCGCTCACGAGTCAGGCCAATCCGGGGCATCGTTTCTCGTTTCTCCTGCCGATTCTTGCTCTCCGCTTACCCTCTATGACGATTGGCCCAAGCGAGCGACAGGCCAGCGCCTGTTACCCAGATGAGCACCAGTGGCAGGGACACCGCCGCAGCCATAGACAGCGCGGGATTCAGCAGCAGATATCCAACGCCGGAAGCGAGCATCGCCAGCGCCAGCAGCACACCGGCAAACGCCAGCCAGCGCGGCAGCACGCGCACTTGGCGAATCAGACCCACGCCAACGATGGCCAGCAGCGCCAGCAAGAACATCTTCACACCATCCAGACGGTTGACGAGACTGAAGATGTTACCAACCTGACTGGTTGCATGTTGGGGGATGAGCCAGCCGGACATCAGCACGCCGAGAACGCACTGGCTCATTGACACGGCTGCGGCGCTGAGACCGACCACGACGGCAGCGAGGCCAAGCTGATTCGCACCACGCTGGCGAGATGCCCGGCCCAGCGCCAGCACGACACCGGCCAGCGCAAGCCCCGCGATGCCCTCGACCAGCAGGTATTGCAGCATTCCAACGGCCTGATGCCCGGAAAAAGCCGAAATGACCTCAGCGTCGGTCGCGTTCACCGCTAGATTGATCGGCCAGATGGCAAGGCCCACGATCCAGACGACCGTATAGGTAATACCTGCCACCGCAGGGAAGCGAAGTAGCCAGCGGGCAGGACGCCGTGAAGGCATCGCCTGCGGCATTGGTGTGGCCGTCGAGGTCGGTTGAACTGATGTATTCATGATAGGTTCCTCTCTTGTCAAAACGTGTAGTGAATACTACTAACTAAAAAGATAATACTATTAACTTTCATTTGTCAAGAGCAGCGCAAATCAGAAATATGCTGGAGCTTCCCACTGTATAATGCTTCTGGGGATGGGGGCTACGTTGCGTGTATGAAATTACGCTATTAGAGGGCAGTTAGTCACCCCTGCTCTGTTATCATCTTCCTGGGAATGTGAGGGCCAGAGATGCCAGCTTCTGATGACATCCAATTGCACATCTTTAGCGATGCGCACTCGCCGTATTTCGCGGGCGCCGTCTTGCTATATGACCGCATCTGGGGCGAGGGGCGCGGCCACGAGCCGATGATGCGCCACGCTACCTATCCCGGCTTCAAGGGCATCGTCGCCCTCACGCCGGATGCGCGGGTGGCCGGCTTCATCTATGGCACCACCAACCTACCGGGGCAGTGGTGGTATGAACAGGTCGCGCCGGTGCTGGGGCCAGAAGATACCGCACGCTATCTCAATGGCACTTTCTATGTGACGGAGCTTGGCGTAGACCCAGCGTTCCGCCGTCATGGACTGGGCGCGCGCCTGCTCAGCGCCGTTCTTGCTGATCTGCCACACAGCGGCGCGACGCTCTCGACACAATGCGACAACCTGCCCGCGCGCAGCCTCTATGAACGCGAAGGCTGGCGCTATCTCATCGAGGCGATGCGCTTCAGCGCAGATGGGCCAGAGTTCGTCATCATGTATCGCCCGCTACCGTAAGTATTGAAGCTCTCTGAATGTGAATCGCAGAATAGAAAAGGGACTTGACTAGACAACAATGGTTGAGTATACTTTCAGCGCAACCTCGCTATAAGGCAGCACACAACGCAGTGTAGGGGCCTGGGGGTGCCTTCTATACTGAAGTGACCTCGTGACCTCGTGACCTCGTGACCTCGTGACCTCGTGACCTCGTGACCTCGTGACCTCGTGACCTCGTGACCATTATGGCTAACGAGCATTTGATGCGTTAGGAAGCTATGGCAGAGCCATAGACAGAGGAGAAGCAATGGAATCTACGCAAACAGTCTGCAGTGATAGGCTGCGTCAGCCCTACTTAAAGACTCTCGTCTTGCTGGGAGCATTAGGTCTCTCACTTCTGGTTCCTTCACTCTTGCCAAAGATGGCAAATGCGCAACCACTTGGCACATGCAACGGCCCCGGTGGACACTGCTACGGTTACACCAATTGGTCGGGCGCTGTTCACGGTTCTGTTACCGAATTCCAAACCGTTCCACTCTACAGCGCAAACACATCGAACTTCATTGACAATGAGATGTGGGACATAGATACAGTGCATCTCTGGGACGGCGTGGAATATAGTGAGGTGGAGACAGGAGAAAGTACGTGGCTGGGGCGCACCGGAAACTGGTATTTTTACGCCTATGAACTACCAGTCCTCGGCATGCGTGAAACGCCTCTTTATCAGCCTCCTAGTGGCGATGTGGGGAATTACATGGAATATGATGTCACCATATCATCAATTAGTGGCTATTACCAGATTACGATGATCAATACCGTTACTAACAATGCCGGCTTTCAGGAAACCTTTTCTGCTGAGGGCACTGTGCCTACACAGATCCAGGTTGGCCAGGAATCAACCAACAACAGTTGTTCGGTCAACACCGCCCAGACGGCGTATTACCAGAGCAATGAGTGGCAAGATCTACACAATTATTGGCATTACCAAACGAACGGCGGCCAGCCCTATTCTGATTATCCTCCCACGTGGAATTGGCTGACTGTTCCAGCTAATGGCAATTACGGCGGTTTCGGTGAAACCTACTCCTGCTAGGCTATAGCATGGAAGGTAGAGGACACCACAGTAGGTGTATAGGGTTCAACAAGGCGGGCAGCGTCCCGCTCACCTCGAAAGGACAACTGACATGAAGCGGTCATTTCCGTTCGTTCGGTCGCGACGATCTGCGTTTCTTTCCCTGCTGCTCCCAGCGCTTGCTCTCGTCGCCATAGTCATGATTGGCTATACCATACAAACCACACAGGCAGGAATAGCCCACCCCACTCCGGGGCCAATAAAACCGAATGGACAGCAAGGATATAACGGCCCACTTGGATTACCAGCCATCAAGCCACGCGCTGACTTGGCCACAAGTTCCGGCCCTCGCTTCACAGCAGCGGATGTCCGGCAATATTTGCAAACTGTACCGCTGGATCAGATCCCGAATCTGGCTCCTGATGCCACCCGTCCGGTGATTGCAAGTATCCAATTCATGACAGCCAAGGCGGCCGGAGAACAAAATGGGTCACTGGATGTTCCCGATGCAACTCCGGTATGTGTTGTAAGCCTAACTGGCAGTTTCGTCAACGCGCGGGGCGGCGCTCAACCTGGAGAGCCAACGAGAGTTTACCATAAGGAAATCCTGATCTTCGATGGCTACACCGGTAATTTGTTAGGTTCTGTTGACATTTGGCCAGGACCCCCTAGAATGGAGGCATGAGCGATATCCGATTAAGCGACGAAGATTGGAGCAAGATACGGGCATTCTTGCGCCAGGAGCCGCGCGCCTATGTGGGCCGA
>Ga0209062_1004401_pt1 | contig 14781 bp, 11 predicted proteins | sample Coa_R2_2_FD_187158 | JGI IMG/M metagenome (GOLD analysis project Ga0209062, IMG submission 187158) | Surface soil microbial communities from Centralia Pennsylvania, which are recovering from an underground coalmine fire - Coalmine... | ecosystem: Environmental > Terrestrial > Soil > Unclassified... | reverse complement strand
CGAACTGGATCATCGAAATCGGCAGCCCGCCGTGCACGCTGGTCACCAGGTCGTAGTGCCAGTTGCCGATGATCCCATTCAGCGCCTTATTGCTCGTGCTCTTGAACGGCAGGTCGTAATTCAAATAGCCGCTGAAGACGTGAGCGATATCGGCGTCGCACAGGCCGTAGTCGAGCGCGACGTTATACACGTAAGATTGGAACGCAACGTCCGCCGTGGTCTGCGCAATCGCCGCGTTGCCGTATCGGCCGTAGTAGCCCTGGTTATTGGTCAGGCACTTCGACCACGTGTAATTGAACTGGAAAGCGAGCCCCTTGGCCAGCCGCTCCTGCGCGGCGACCTGCAGGCCGTTGTAGTTTTGGATCGCGGTCGAAGTATTCAGGCGCTGCTGCCCTGTGCCGTCGAATTTCAACGCGGGATTGCCGGCCAGATAGGGGCCGGGCCGGGATGTCCCATCCGGATTCAAGAGATTCTGCCCCATGTTATAGATCGCCGCCAAGTGGTCGGAATGCTGACCGACATAGCCGGCTTGCAAGGTGAAGGAATTGGTGAGCTGCCGCTGCAGCGTCACGTTCCACTGGTTCGACACCGCCGGCCGGTAGTTCGGGTCCGTGGCGTGGATTCGGACGCCCGCGAAGCACGACGCCGGCGCCGAGGTCACATTCTGCACCGTGCAGCCGCCCGTCGCACCGAGCGCGGCGAAGCCCTGGTCGAGCGTGACCTGGTTCGCCGGGATCGCGCCGAGCGAGTTGGCCGCGCCCCATTGCCCCACCAGGTCGATATTCCACGGCGCGTTCGTCGCCAGCCGGTTGAACTCGCCGGTTCCTTCGGCGAAACTGGACCGCGAAAACGCCGCACGGAGCACGGTTTTTTCGTCCAGGCTATAGGCGGCGCCGAGCCGCGGCAGGAAGTTGGCGATGCCGTTGTACTGGTTGTAGAGCGCGCGGCTGTTGCCGTTCTGCCCCGCGAGCTCGATCTGACCGCTGTACTCGCCGAAGTTCGTCATGCGATCGTGCACTTCGTAAATCGGCGTGAAAAGCTGCCACCGGACGCCGTAATTTACCGTCAATTTGCTCGTCACCCGCCAATCGTCCTGCACAAACACGCCGATCGCGTTGTTGCGCTGCCCGACTGTTCCCGCAAACCCAAGCCCGTAACCCATGTAAGACGGCAGCCCGAGGAAGAAATCCGCCTCCGAGTAACCCGTGTAAGTGCCGTTGAATCCGATCTGTCCGGCCGCGCCGTCGCTGCTGGTGGCCGGAATGTAGTTATTGCGGTAGCGGATCGCCTGCAGGCCGAATTTCACCATATGCTGTCCATGGTTCCAGATGGCGGTATCGGCAATCTGAATCGCGGTCTGGTGGAAGATCTCCGGCCCGTCCACGGTGCCGAACGCAAACGGCCCGTTCAACTGCCCGCCGAGGCGCGAGCTCGCGAAGGAGAGGCCCGGCAGATAGGGCGTGGGCTGGCCCGGAATCAGATTTGCCCCCGCGTTGGTGGTCAACGCCTGGACGTTGGCCTCCGCCGGAAAATAGTTCATGCCCACGCGGAAGTCGTTCACCAGCGTCGGCTTGACGGTGCGGGTATAGTCCAGGACCGATTGCTGCAGCGGAAACAGGTTGCTGCCGGCGCCGCTATAGAGCAGCGCGTCGCTGTTGACGATCGGATTTTCGATGTGCTGTTGGGAATACCGCGCGAAGAGACGGTCCTTATCGCTGGGCGCCCAATCCACTTTCACGTCGCCCTGGTTGCCGTGCGTGTAGTTCTGCACGACGTTGTTGAGGTTATTTGAGGTCCCGTTGGCGAGACCGGGCAGATTGGGTTTCGGCAAGGCCGCCGCGATTTTCAGCGCCGTGGGGCTGATCCCGCTGATGCACGGGTCCACGCCCATCTTCTGCCCCGCGCCGCAGATCGCCGCTTTGGTCAAATCGGAGGGCATCGGCACGTTGGTTCCGGGATAGTGCAGCGAAATGCCGAGGTCGCTCAGGTTGCCGGTGGCGTCCTGTGGGGTAAACGTGGTCTGGGGTGTCGCGCTGGCCGGCAGATCGAAGCGCGAGCCCTGGTAATCCGCGAAGAAGAACAGCTTGTCGCGCCGGATCGGCCCGCCGATGGTGCCGCCGAACTCGTTCCACCGCTGCCTCGGTGTCGGCAGGCCGTTGAAGTTGTTCGACCACTCGTTGGCGTTGAAGAAATCGTTGCGGAGATACTCGAAGGCGTTGCCGTGGAACTGGTTGGTGCCGGATTTCAGGCTCACGCTGATGACGCCGCCGAGGAACTGCCCCAGCTCGGCGCTCGGGTTGTTGGTGATCACGTTGAACTGTTGGATGGCGTCGACGTTCGGCGAGTAGGCCACGTTGTTGTCGACGAATTCCGTGTTTTCCATGCCGTCCAGCAGGTAATAATTGGCCTGCTCGCGGTTGCCGTTCAGGTTCGGCCGCGCGGCATTGAATGTCTTCTGGCCGGTGTTGAAAGACGCCGGGCTGATGGTTGCCGCGCCCGGCACGAGCAGCGCCAATTGGTTGTAGTTGCGCGTCTCGAGCGGCAGGTTCGCAATGGCGTGCGCCTCCATCACAGTGCCCACTTCGGTGGTCTGCGTCTGCAGCACCGGCGCTGCGGAGGTCACCTCCATCAACTGCGAGACCTGACCGATCTCCATCCGGAAATCGACGGTCGCCGTCTGGTTCAACGCCAGATCGAATGCCGGACGTACCGCGGCCTGGAACCCGGCCGCCTCGACCCGCACCTCGTAGCGCCCGATGGTCAGACGCGCCAGGGTGTAAATCCCCGCCTCATTGGTTTGCGTCCTGGATACTGTGCCGCGGTCGACATCCTTCGCGGTCACGCTTGCGCCCACGATGGCCGCACCGGAAGGATCGGTCACTTTACCGGTGATGGCGCCGGTGACCTCCTGCGCCATAGCTGCCGGTGTGAACGCTGCCTGCGCGAGCGCCGCCACCAGCGCCGCTGCCACTGCCAAGAATCGGTTGCTTCGCATATCCACCTCATGACCCCCTGCGAAATTTCGCGAGTTCCTGGATATGCTGGCGCCGGCGTGCGGTGCTGTCCAGTTCGGAACGGTTCGTTACCCCATCGAACGTGCGTCGGATGAGGGCGCGGTGCTCAGCGCGGGACGCGGCGCCGCTCGCCGGCCGCATTCACCAGCGCCTGGACCGGCCGCACCGCCGCCAGGATCACCTGGGCGACCGGCTGGCTGAGCGCCGCGAGCGTCTGGTTTTGACGCGCGACCCAATCGGCAGGCGCCGCCGTTCCGCTCTCCAGGTAGTCCAGCGCGCGCAGGCCAATCTGCCCCACGGTCTTCAGGTTCTGTGAAAGCGGGACCAGTTCCGCGAGCAGGCTGTTACCCGCTACTGTCGGCTGGAATTGCGCGTCATTCGCCACCCACTCGGTGAACTGCGCCCGCAGCCGCGCGAGGTCTCCCCTGGTCCGCGCGTCCGCGGCCAATTCCAGCCGCCGCACCGGTTCGCTCTCCGGCCGCGCCGCGTCCACGAAGCGGTTGAGCGGCGTCAGCGTCGTATAGTGCTGCGCGGTGCTGCGCACGTCGTGCCCGCCGGCCTCGGCCGCATCGCCGAGCACCCGCAGCGGGTCCACCGGGCCGCCGCCGGCCAGACGATCGAGCATCGGCAGGTAATCGGCGCGGTCCTGAATGCCGGTCCAGTCCAGCCAGCGGCCGACGGCTTCCATGCGCGCATACATCGAGTTCACATCGGTCGTCGTCTTCGGCGACCAGAACCGTTCCGCGATGGCCGCCATCCGGGGCCAGATGCGGGAATCCACCGTCTCGGCGCTGACGAATTCCGCCCACATGCAGGCCTCGCCGCCCAGAATCCCCGGCGCGTCGCCGGGATCGACCGCGTAATGCTTGCTGGCCGGGTTCAAATAGTTCAGGTAATAGCCGTAGGAGAGAATGCCGCGATAGCCCTGGGCCACCGCCGAGCCCAGGGCGTCCGGTCCGCGCCAGGATTGGATCACGCTATCGGTCGCGAGGCCCGGCGCGAGCACCTCATCCCACCCCACCAGGCTCTTGCCATGCGCCCTGAGGATGGATTGCAGCCGCAAGTTGAACTGCGGCTGCAGTTTCTTCGCGGCCGGGTCCTCCACTTCGTCGCCGCCGATGTGCCAGCACGGGTCCGGAAACAGCGGCGCCATTTCGCCGATGAAGGCGTCCAGAAAGGTATAGAGGTCCTCGCTCGCCGCGTTCATCACCGGCGGGAAGATGCCGAAATCGCGCTCGATCCGGTACGGCCCCGGCGCCGCCGCGAGCTGCGGCATGCCCACGAACCACGCTGTGGTGTGGCCCGGCATGTCGAATTCCGGGATCACGCGGATGCCGCGGTCGCGCGCGTAGGCCACCACCTGACGGATCTGGTCCTGCGTGTAGAAATTGCCGTCCGACCCCTGCTGCTGGAGCTGCGGAAACAGCTTGCTCTCGACGCGGAAGCCCTGGTCGTCGGAAAGATGCCAGTGCAGCACGTTCAGCTTGACCGCCGCCATCGCGTCCAGGTTGCGCAGGATGACGTCGACGGGCATCCAGTGCCGCGAAACGTCCAGCATCAGCCCGCGCCAGGGATACCGCGGATGGTCTTCGATGTGCGTGGCCGGCGCTTCGAAGCCATCGGGCCCGGTGGCGATGAGCTGGGCGAACGTCTCGAAGCCGCGCAGCACTCCGGTGGCGGTGGGCGCCGTCAGTTGCGCGCCGTCCGGCGTCACGTCGAGCGTGTACGATTCGTCCTCGCCCAGCGTGGGCCAGCCGGGAGCGGGTCCCAGGCAGGTAATCTGGAGCGCGGCGCCGCCGCCGCCGATGGACGGGATTCCGGTCTGTTTCGCGATCCGCGCCCGGAAGCGCGCGGCCGCCGCGTCCGGGCATCCGTGATTCCGGATCTCGAACCCCGGTCCGATGCTCAACCGCCCCGCGGTCCGGGTGACTTTCCAGGGCAGCGGCATCAGTGCTCCCTCGGCCGCCGTCGCCGCGACGAGGAAGACGAGGAAAAGGACGAATCGCGTCATATGTTCCACTCTTACCGCACTCAAGAGCCCTCCACGTCGCCGTGCCTCTGCGTCAAAAACAAGGCTGCGCTCCTTCCGGGCTAACTGTCCAGTTCTCAACCGTTGCCGGACCGTTCGTAACGTGTTTCGAACGTGAGCGTCTGTTACAATCGGTCCCAGAATTTTATGCCTGACGGGGTCCACACGCCGGTGGAGGCTGAACGCATCCGCGAGGAGCTCGCGCGCGTCCTCAGCAGCCACGAATTCCGCACCAGCAAGCGCTCGCAGGATTTTCTCCGCTACGTCGTCGAGCACACGCTGGCCGGGGAAGCCGAGGTTCTTAAAGAGCGCACCATCGGGATCGAAGTGTTCGGGCGGCCCACCAGCTACGATCCCGGCGACGATGCGACCGTCCGGGTGAAAGCCGGCGAGGTGCGCAAACGCCTCGGCCTCTATTATTCCAGTCAGGGCGCGCAGGATCCCGTGCGCATCGAGCTGCCCTCCGGCACCTACGTCCCGGAATTTCACGCGGCGCCGGAGCCTGAACCGCCGCCGGAGGCTCCCGCCGTGCCGGCGCCCGCTGCCCCGGCCGAACTCGGCGCGAGGCGCGGCCCGCGGGTGAGTATTAAGCTCGTCCTTGCCGTCGCGTCCGTCTCACTCGCCCTGATGGCGTTGCTGACCGTCCGATTCCTTGGCCGCACGACGGTCCTCGATCAATTCTGGGCGCCGGTGCTGGAAGGCCATCAGCCGGTGCTGGTCGGCGCGGCATTCGTCCCGGTGTGGAACCTCGACCGCGACCCGGCCGCGGGCGGCATTCCGCGGCCCCAGGATTTCGTGCCGCTGAACGACCAGTTTGTCGGCGGCGGCGACCTCCTCGCCACGTCGCGCCTTTCCGCCATGCTGACGCGCATGAAGCGCGCTTATCGCGTGAAGGTCGGCAACGATGTATCTTTCGCCGACCTGCGCAACGGACCTGCCGTGCTGGTCGGCTACTCGTATACGCGCTGGCGCGACATTTCGGCGCAGATGCGATACTTCATCGATGGCGCGCGCCGTCCCGTCGGCATCACGGATAATGGCAAGCCGACCACGTGGTCCCTCGCCGACCTGCCGCCCGACCGCCACACCACCGAGGATTACGCCATCGTCTCGCGCGTGTTCCACCCCGATACGCACGCGATGATGGTCGAACTGGCCGGCATCCTGCAATACGGCACCGATGCCGCGGGCGACCTGGTGACCAACCCCGACCTGCTCGCCGAAGCACTGCGCGATGCGCCCCCGGGATGGCAGACGAAGAACTTACAGTTAGTCCTGCACGTGAAGGTGATCGCCGGCGCGCCGACTTCGCCGAAGGTGGTGAAGACGTATTTCTGGTAGGGACGTTCTATAATCGGACTTGCCGGCTGCACCATTTCCCGATGAGCCCCTCGCGTTCATTCAGGCGTGCATCGCCGGCGGACGTGTCCGCTGGACGTATCACGTGACCATGCGCTTGCACAACGCAATTTGACCGCCAGCATGTTACGCGACGCAGTCCGGACGCTCGAAATCATCGAACGCTATCCGAAGGATAAGTACTTGCCAAGTTTTTTGTTGCGTGGTGAATCCAGCGGAATTGTGTTCCATGCGCAGGTTGCAACCGACCTGGAAGGCGATAACGTGAGGGTGGTCACGATGTAGGCTCCCGATCCGGGCAAGTGGGATCCGGAGTTTCGCGTAAGGAGAATCCGATGACCTGCCGAGTCTGCACCGGGGAGATGGAGGCGCGCATCACAGATCTGCCATTTAAGCTGACCGATTCCTGCATCGTGATTTTGAAATCGCTGCCGGTCCTGCAATGCCGGCAGTGCGGCGAAACGGAGCTCGAGCAGCAGACGATGGAGCGTGTGGATCAGCTCCTCGGGTCGGTCGATCGCGCGGCGGAGTTGGAAGTGATCCGGTACGCAGCGTAGCACTCATCGCCATATTGAAGGACCTCTTCGAGGCTTAGCCACCTTACAGGCGCACCGGCCTGGGCCGGCATCCTGCTGTACCATGGAGGGCTCACGGTCGGCGCACTTCGGCATCGATCCGGACCACGAACAGGTACAGGCCGGCACATGCGAGGAATAGCAGCCCCGAAATGATCGCGCCCGGCACCGCGGCTTCACGGTGCCCGGCGAGGAACGATTCGAGGGTCGCCGAAAGAAGCCAGATCTGCACAATAAGGAGCACGACAATCAGGACCATCGCGCCGTCGATGGCGGTGAGTCCACGGCCTTGCGGGGCTTTGCCGTTCATGCGACCTCTACGCCGGTGGCGATGATGCGGCCGCCCGCGTGTTCCAGGGTGATACGCGGCAGCGGACGCTGCGGCGGCCCCTGCAGAACCGACCCATCCGAAATCGCGAAAAAGCCCTGGTGGCACGGACATTCGAGACGCTGGTGCGCGGACTCGTAATAAACCGCGCAGGAAAGGTGCGTGCACTTCTGGCTGTAGGCGACGTAAGAATCCGCGGCGGTGCGGACCAGGATGCACGGATCTTCCGGCGTGGGATACGCGAACAGCTTGACGCCGCCCACCGGGATCTCGCCGGCCGCCGCGATCTCACGGCGAGGGTACCGGGGCGCGCGGTAAAACCAGGACTTGACGAGGATCCACAGGTTGCCCACCAGCATGGCGAAGCTGGTGAGCGTCAGAAATTTTGTGAACTGCCGCCGGTTGACGTACCGCTCGTCGGCCGTGAAGACGGAAAATTCGTCCTGCCAGAGCGGCGTGCTAGAAGGCTTGCGGAACCACTTCACGTTCTCCCTCCCACGTATAGTCGGCGACATCGATCGCGACCTCCGGCGCCGTCGCGGGCGCCATCATGTACACCTTCGTCGTGACCGTCTGCGATCCGAAGCGGAAAACATTCACCGGCTTCTCGCGCCTGCCGGCAATCGTTTCCGGCGTGACGTAGGCCAGCGCCTGGCTGGGGCAAACGGTGGCGCACATCGGCCGCTTGCCCACCGAAGTGCGGTCGTAACACATATCGCACTTCATCATCTGCTCGTTCTCCGGAATCAGCTTGGGAATCCCGAACGGGCAGGCGAGAACGCAATTGGAGCAGGCGATGCAGCGCGGCTTCAATGAGGAGCCGACGATGCCGTCCTCGTATTTTTTGATAGCGTCGGCCGGGCAGACCTGCGCGCAGGTCGGATTGTCGCAATGCCAGCAGACATACGCGGCGGTGGCGATGGTTTCGCCGCGGTCCACGAAGTCGAAATGGATCATCGAAACGCCGCGGTGCGTGTCGCACTCTTCGCAGGCTTTCAGGCACGACTGGCAGCCGATGCAGCGCGAGGGATCGACGTAAAACTCGTACCCGAACATTACCTGCGGCCTCCCGGTGCGGCGATCGGCTCCGCGGCGGCCGTCACGGGCGCAGCCGCCCTTTCGAGGCGGCACGCGGAAACTTTGTATTCGGGAATCCTGCTGCGGGGATCGAGCGTGCGGTGCGTCAACCGGTTGGCGCTGCGGTCCCCAGGCCAGTGGTAGGGGATAAAGACGGTGTCGGGGCGTATCGTTTTGACTACCGAGGCCTGCAGCGTGATGGCGGAACGGCGCGTCGTGATCGTCACCCAATCGCCGGTCCGGATACCGTAGCGGCCGGCAAGCTGCGGATGGATTTCGAGCCTGGGCTCCGGATACTGATCCACCAGCGCGCCGATGCGCCGCGTCTGCGCGCCCGAAAGATACTGGCTGACGACGCGGCCGGTGGTCAGGTAAATCGGGAATGCGCCGTCGACGGGGTCGCCCGAGGGCCGCCATTCGAGCTTCATAAAGCGCGCCTTGCCGTCCGCGTGGTAGAAACGGCCGCCTTCGAACAGCCGCGGCGTGCCAGGGTGGTCGAGGGAAGGGCAGGGCCAGAAGACGCCTTTCTGCGCGTCGATCTTTTCGTAGGTGATGCCGTAGTAGTCGGCAATGCCGCCGCGCGAGGCCAGGCGGAGCTCCTCGAAGATTTCGCGCGGCTCGCGGAACGGAAAGAACTCGCCGCGTCCGAGCCGCCGCGCCAGGCCGCAAATGATGGCGGAATCAGCGCGGGCATTTCCGGGCGGCTCTACGGCCTTCTGAATGTGGATGACGCGCCCCTCCATACTGGCGGTGACACCCTCCTCTTCCTCCTGAAGGCTGCCGGCCAGCACGACATCCGCATGGTGAGCGGTTTCGGAAAGGAAGAAATCGATGACGCCGAAGAATTCCAGCTTATTCAGCGCCTCGCGCGTGAAGTTGGCGTCGGGAAGGGAGACGAGCGGGTTGAAGCAGATCGAGAGCAGCCCCTTGATCTCGCCGGCGTGGATGGCGTTCATGATCTCGACCGCGGAGTAGCCGGGCTGCGGCAGGTCGCCGGGATCGATCCCCCAGACACGCGCCACATGCTCGCGGGCGGCGGGATCGGTAAGGCTGCGCTGCCCGGGCAGCTGATCGCATTTCTGGCCATGCTCCCGGCCTCCCTGTCCGTTGCCCTGCCCCGTGATCATCACGCAGCCCGCGCCCTCGCGGCCGATGTTGCCGGTGGCCAGCGCAATCGCGACCACCGCCTCGCAGTTCTCCACCCCTTTCGACTGGTGCTCGAGCCCGCGGGCGTGCATCAGCATGGCGCGGCGGGATTCGCCGATCCAGTGCGCCGCGCGTTCGATGGCCTCGGGCGCGACGCCGGTGACCTCGGCGGCGCGGCGCGGGTCCCACCAGGCCACGGACTCGGCTGTCTTTTCGAACCCCGTGGTGTGGGCGGCGATGAAAGCGTCGTCGGTCAGGCGGTCCCGGATGATGACGTGCAGCATGGCCATGAGCAGCGCCAGGTCCGTGCCGGGGCGAACCGGCAGGAAGAGATCGGCATTGCGCGCGATCGGGGTGAAGCGGGGATCGGCGACGATCAGGCGCGCCCCGTTGTCGCGGGCGCGCCACACGTAGTCGGTGGTGATGGGCGCGCACTCGCCGATATTGGCACCGATCGCCATGACGACCTCGGCCTTCGGAATGTCGCTCCACGGGTTGGGCGCGCGGTCGACGCCGAGGGCGCCCTTGTAGGCCACGCCGGCCGAAACCATGCAGAGGCGCCCGTTGTAATCGATGTGCCGCGTGCCGAGCGCCACGCGAGCAAATTTGCCAAGGAGGTATGCCTTTTCGGTAGTGAGTGAGGCTCCGCCGTAGACGGCGACAGAATCGCGGCCGTACTGCTGTTGCAGCTCGCGGAGGCGGCGGGCGGTGAAATCGAGCGCTTCGTCCCACTCCGCCGCGCGAAACCCCTCCGGGGTGCGCAGCAGCGGATCGAGCAGGCGGTCGGGGTGATTGCCCTGCAGGTACCGTTTCACGCCCTTCGGGCAGAGCATGCCGCGGTTGAAAGGGAAATCTTCCCAGGGCTCGAAACCGACGACGCGGTTGTCCCGCACCTTCAACTGAATCCCGCATTGCTGGCCGCAGAAGCAGCAGTGGGTCTTGACAAGCCGGTCCGGGGCGCTGTGGGCTTCATCCTGCCAGCCGCCGGGCGGCAGGTAATTGAGGTGCGGACCGAAGCGGGCATTGAGTTCGGGAATGGGGACGGGCGGTTTAGCCACGGGCCTCCTCGCGGATGCGCATTTGGGCGATCGAGAGCGTCTTTCGCTTGCAGGCCGGACACAACTCCTGCCAATAACCGGCAGGGCCGGGCAGGGAGTAATCGAAGCCGACCTGCGGCAGCACTCTGCGGAGGTCGTCGATGTGCATGCGCGAGGCGAAGCGCTCCCCGCAGCGGGCGCATTTTGCGCCTTCATCGCGCAAGCCTGCCTCCTGGTACAGCTTCACGCCGAGCTGCGCCGGGCGCTGGAAGATATGGAAGAACTTCCCAAACGGGAGATACAGCAGGGCTCCGATCACCGTGATGGCGTGCAGGATCGCCAGGAAGCTGTACGCGGACCCGCGCAGCCACTCCTGCGAGACCGTAAGGGCCAGTCCCGTAACCGAAATGGCGAACAGCAGAATCACCGGGAGAAAGTCCATGCCGAACTGTTGAAGAGCGCGCGCTCCCTGGTCCGTCATCCGGCGCCACAGGGAAAGCGCGATGCCGGCGAGCACGAGCAGGGCCGAAATATCGAGGCCGTGGAACAACAGGAAGGCCGTAAGGGTGTGCAGGCGGAAGGATCCCGCAGGGAAGCCGAACAGGTAGGTGACGTAGGTCAACTGGTCGCCGGGCGCGGTGCGGAAGTGAATCCAGCCGAATACCAGCGGGAACGTGATGGCGACCGCCAGGAGGCATCCCCAGAAGAGGCATTGGTGCATCCACCAGCGCAGCCGGGAGCGGTGCGCGATGAAAGTCTGCGCCGCCAGGTGCGTAGCGGCCAGCGAAAGCACACGGCCGAAGCTGCGCAGCACCCCTTGCCGACGGTAGAGCTCCCATCCGCGATCCCAATAAATCCGCGTGGGCGGCTTTTCGAGCCAGACGTTGTAGTGGTAAACCACGCCCCACGTGGCGAAGATCACAGCAAACGTGTAGATCACCAGCGCGGGGTCGAAGTTCTGCAGGTTACGCGACCCCACCACGATGGCCGCGATGAGGAGCGCGGTCCACAGCGTCGCCCATGCGCCGGCGCGAAGGCGATCGGCGGTGCGGCGGAGTTCGGCGGGCAGCGCGAGATCGAGCGCCTGCTGCCGCGGCACGAAGACCCGGTGGTTGGCCCACCAGAGCACGAGGGAAGCTGTGGAAAGCAGGAGGAACCCCGGCCATATCGCGCCGGTGTGTCCGCGGAAAAATGAGAGCAGCAGCGGCGGGAAGAAGCCGCCGAGGCCGCCCATGGCCCCGACCAGACCGGTCACCGTGCCGATGCGGTTCGGAAAGTATTGCGGCACGAGTTTGAAGACCGCGCCGTTGCCGAGGCCGAGCAGCGCCGCGCAGCCGAGCGCGCCGGCGGTGAACGGCGCCATGGACGGCCATGCGAGAAGCAGCGCGAGCGGCGCGATGCCCGCAAAGACGGCGCTGAGAACGCGAGCGCCGCCAATGCGGTCGGAGAGCCATCCGCCGAGCGGCCGCAGCACGGTCGCGAGCACCACGAATCCGGCCGTGCGGAAGCCCGCATCGGCGGGCGCCAGGCGGAATTCTTCTTTGAGAAGCGTCGGCAGGTAAATGGAAAAGGCGACAAAGCCGCCGAAGGTAAGGAAATAGAACGCAGCCATCAGCCAGGAGAGGCGCTCGTGCGCGAGCACGTCCAGCATGGCGGAGATGCCGGGGCTCGTGCCGCTGCGCGGGGGCGCATTGCGGGCGAGCAGCGCGAATGCCGAGGCCCAAATCACGAGCATTACCGCAACACCGTGATACACGGCCGGCAATCCGACGCGTGCCGCGAGCACCGGCCCGAGGAATACGGCCGCCGATTGGCCGATATTGCCGAGGCCGTATACGCCCAGCGCGCTCCCCTGCCGCTCCGGCGGCGCCCAGCGGGAAACGTAGCCGACCCCGACCGCAAACGATGACCCCGCAGCACCAAGCAGGAAGGCCATTGCCAACAGGCCCGCATAGCTGGTCTGACCGGCAGCCAGCCAGACAGGGACCGATACGGCAGCCATCAGGATGGCGAAGATCGCCCGTCCACCGAACCAGTCCGTGAGCATTCCCATCGGAATGCGGGCCAGTGACCCAAGCAGCACCGGAACGGCAACCAGCAGCGCCGTCTGGCTGCCGGTCAGTCCCATGGCGTGCTGGAACTGCGGCGCGAAGGCGCTGATCAGACCCCACGCGGCAAAGCAGACCGTGAATGAGATCGTTCCCAGCGCGACGTGTCGGCGGTAGTGCACGAGGTGTCCTCTCTCTCAATCTAATCGCATCCGCGGCTGCCCGGATCACGGTCTGCGGCTACGCTGCGCTCTTCCGATGCGGATGAGGAGTTTCTACTCTTCTTCTCCGATACGATATCACGGTGATTGCCCGGATGGCGAGATGGGGAGGCGAATTCGCCGGGTGGCGCGGCCGCCAGGCGGTCAGCGCATGTAGAACAGGCTCAGCCGCGGCAGCCGGGCTTTTTCCAGCAGGTGCCGCTCCAGATATTGCTTTTCCAGCATGGCGAGCTGGTCCGCGGTCATCTTCCCGCGGTACGGCCGCAACTGGCGGTCCAATTCGCGCCGCGATTCCAGCAACTCCTCTTCGGTCTGCCGTGCCCGCGCCGCGGCGATCATTTTCTCTTCGAGGACCGTCAGCCGTTGCTCCAGCCCCTCCAGATCCTGGTAATGCTGCTCGACCTCGGCAGCCAATCGCCGCAGCGACGCGGCGGTTTCCTCGAATCCTTCCGGCATCGCCGCGGCGTTCGCTTCCAGGTAGGCCCGCAGGTCATCCAGCGGAAACGGCGGCGCGGCCTCGCGGCGCGCCGGGGCCGTGCCGGCCATGATCTGCGCCTCGGTGAGCACCGCCTGCGCGCAGAAGGCAAGGGAGTTGATCATCTGGGTTTTGTGCCTGCGGCCGCGCCATTTTTCGAAGGCGGCATCAATGCCGCGCAGCACGGCCTCGAGCGGCACTTCCGCGTTCTTCCACGATTCGACCAGCGCCCAATCGAGCGGCGACATCAGGAACAGCGCCGTTCCGCGGGCGCGCTGAAAATGCTCCTCGATTTCGGTGAAGTAGTTGAAGTAGTTCAGCACCCAGAATGTCCCAGTGGCGATGAAACAAGTATCCTACGTACGTGACCAGTCCGGATTCTGCAATGACGCGATATAGCATTCGAGGTGGAATGGAAGGCAGGGAGCGCCTGCGTTTGCTGTCCCGTGTGATGTGGCCATCGACACTGAGCCTGTTGCAGTCGGTGGGCATCGCACCGGGGATGAGGTGCCTCGACCTGGGGTGCGGAGGCGGCGACGTCGCATTCGAACTGGCCCGCATGGTCGGGCCTGCCGGAAGCGTGACAGCCGTGGATATGGACCAGATCAAGATTGCGGCCGCCGAGCGCGAGGCTCTGGCCCTGGGGCTGACGAGCATCGAATTCCGGGTCATCAATGTGAACGAGTCGGATCTCGATGCCGGCTTCGACCTGGCGCATGCGCGATTTTTGTTATCGCATCTGGAGGATCCCGGAAGGGCGTTGGCGAAGATGCGGGACGCCCTGCGCCCCGGCGGAATGCTGGCTGTCGCGGACATCGATTTTGCCGGCCACATCTGCGACCCCGAGTGCGCCGCCTTTCAACGGTACGTTCAACTTTATACCGAGACCGTCAAGTGCCGCGGTGGAGACGCCAATATTGGCCGCCGTCTGCCGAAGTTGCTGATCGAAGCCGGATTCGAAGGAGTGCAGATGAAGGTCGCACAGCCCGCCGGGATGGAAGGCGACGTGAAGCTGATCGCGCCGCTGACGATGGAACTCATCGGCGATGCGGCGATTTCAGCGGGACTCGCAACTTCCGAAGAGATCGCGCAACTCGTGACCGCGCTGTACGAGTTCGCGGCCTTGCCGCGGACGATGATGTCCGCCGCGCCCATCATCCAGGCTTGGGGCATGCGGCCTAAGGCTGTTTCTTGAGCGTGTACACGTAATCATTCAAGCCGAACGCCGCGGTTGCTCCGTCGATGAAGTGGTAGTCGATCTCGACCTCGCAGCCGGTCTCCAGCGTCTTCCAGTGAGAGCCGCGAAATCCCAGTTGGGCGGCAAGCTTCGTCGGGTCGACGCGGCGGTCGCGCGCGTGCATCTCACCAAAGGCGCCCTGGAAGAGCATGTCCGCGGGATACTCTTTCACCGCGTACCGCGGATTGCTGCACGCGAGCGCGCGGGGGCCGCGAATCGCCGCCGCCTCGATGGC
>Ga0209062_1004400_pt1 | contig 14781 bp, 15 predicted proteins | sample Coa_R2_2_FD_187158 | JGI IMG/M metagenome (GOLD analysis project Ga0209062, IMG submission 187158) | Surface soil microbial communities from Centralia Pennsylvania, which are recovering from an underground coalmine fire - Coalmine... | ecosystem: Environmental > Terrestrial > Soil > Unclassified... | reverse complement strand
GACAGCAAGTTCAAGGTGAACGCAAAGGGCCTCGAAGAGTTGGTGGCGGATAAGGGCTACCACTCCGGGGGCGTGTTGGTGGATCTTCAGGGACTTGAAGTACGGACCTACATTGCGGAACCAGATCATGGACGGCGGAAGTGGGCGGGCAAGCGAGCAGAGCAGGCGGCAGTCTACGGAAACCGGCAGCGAATCGGTAGCCATCGAGGCAAGCAATTGCTGAGGCGGCGGGGTGAGCTGGTCGAGCGGACCTTCGCGCATGCCTACGAGACCGGAGCTCTACGGCGATTGTACGTACGCGGAAAACGGAACGTGCAGAAGCGGCTGCTGCTGCAAGCGGCTGCGTGCAACTTGGCGCTGCTGCTCCGAAAGATGCTGGGAGCGGGGACGCCGCGAGCCATGCAGGACGCGGTGGCACATCTATGGCTTGTTCTTCTGCGGCTTATCTCGGCACTGGACGCCCTTAAACCGGCACGCTCACTTCCGGCTGCCATCTCGCGCCGCATGCCGCATCGACAGCGGTGCGCTCAACACGAACTCGCTGGCGAAAAAAGTGCGCTTTAGACACGGGCTGATAGCCAAGCCTGACACGATGGCGGAGGGCTGCACCGCCAGTTTGACGTTGACCCGCGCGGAGGCGGCGGGGAGGGCTGTCGGGAACAATGCAAGGCCACGACAGTCCTCCCTTCCACACTCAGTCTTGTAACCGAACGTGAACACTCGAATCCAGCCAAATAGGTGCAGCAATCAAATGCGGCACAAATTCTGAAAGAGATCCGGAATCGGATCGGAGGATGAAATGAAGTTTTCTCGTGTATTGACGCTGCTGCTGGCGATCGCGGTGACCGCCGCAGTTGCGTTACCAGCGATGGCCTAGGACGCTCGTGTCACGGTTCCGAGCCAGAAGTCGTTCGATCAAACCATTAGTCAACTGAAGACCAATGTCAGCCAGGGTGGAATGATGATCATGGCGACCGTGGACCAGGGCAACATGCTGTCGATGACAGGCCTGAAGTTACGGGCAACGTTGTTCCTCGTCGGTAACCCGAATGTCGGAAAGATGCTCTTCGCGGAGGACCATGCGGTCGGTCTCTACGTTCCGCTCCGTGTGTTCGTGTACGAGGGCACCGATGGCAAGACGTACCTAAGCTATGACAAGCCTTCGGCGCTGCTCGGCCAGTTCAATAACAGTGAGATCAGCAAAACAGCCGCCATGCTGGATCAGAAGCTGGAAGGCCTCGCTCAGATGAGCACTCACTAACGATCAAGATGGGAGCGCCGGCCGCGGTCCTGGGTCGGCGCTGTTTGTTTCGAGGAGATGATGCCGTGAAGTATTTTTGGATCGCAGTCATACTGGCCCTCGCTGCTGTTGGCCCCAATATCTTTCCTGCGGCCCAGGCGGGTTACAGCACGCTGCATGTGCTCGCCAGCCGACTGTTACTGCCATCGGTTCTTGCTTTGATCGTGATCTCGGCAGCCATCTGGCGCAGTCAGCGCGCGATCTCGCGGGCGGTGCTTTGGGGCGCTGTCGCTGGGGCACTGGCAACTATACCGCTGGAGATCGTTCGCCTCGTCGGATTTCATTTCGATTACATGCCTGGCAATCTCCCGCGCTTAATGGGAGTGCTCCTGCTGGATCGGTTTGCTGAGGGTCCATCGACGGCGTCCGACTTAGCTGGCTGGGCGTATCACTTCTGGAACGGCGCCAGCTTCGGAATCATCTATGCGGTTTTGGTCGGCACGCGTCGGCGCTGGCTCGGCGCGCTTTATGGACTGCTGATCGGAATTGGCTTCATGGTGAGCCCTGTGGTCAAGTCGCTAGGCGTTGGGCTCTTTGGCCTTCAGTTTTCATATGGGTTTCCGCTGACGGTTACGCTAGCACACTTGGCATTCGGATTAGCTCTCGGGTTCCTCGCACGGTGCTTCCTGGCGGGACAGCCGAGCACCCTCTCGAACGCCGCTCCCACTGCCTGCCCCTGTTGCTTCGCTTTTGACAGGCCGTTAGTGGCACCTCGGCGGGCGTAACCGAACCGCTCGTACTGAATCGTCTGCTAATGGCCATGCGTATCAGCGACATCGCTCCCTTGATTTCCGCCGCTGCCTTCCTTATCAGCGCGGTGTGGCTGTTGGTGAAGCTTCGGCAGATGCAACGTGACCGCTTTGTTGCTGTCACGAATACGCTTTTTCAGATCTGGCAGAGCCCGGAGTTCATGAAGGCCCAGCTTTGGGTCATTCATGAACTGAAGGCTGGTTCCTGGGACGAATTCCTCGCCCAGCACGCTGGTAAGGATGGAGAGGCGGCATTATTGCGCGTCGGAGGCTTCTACAACCGGGTCGGAACGCTGGTGAATTCGGGATTTGTTGATGGACGTTTTATCCTGAGAACCATCGGAAGCACCGCCGGCCAGGTCTGGCACAAGATTCAACCCCTCATGGCCGACGCTCGGGCCAAGACGCCCGGTTTGTTTGTTGATTTTGAGCGACTAATACTGCACTGCGATGCATGTGTTTCAACCAAGACGGAGACACGGTGAGCCCATGACGCGAATCAACCACTTCTTGATCCTTGCAGTTCTGTTCGTCGCCCTGATGGCGAGCGGGCAGACGCGGCCCTACCCGAAACCGCAGGTCGCCTCGGCGGAAGGCACGCCAGCGCCGGACTTCATGCTGAAAGACCAAGACGGCAAAGAATTCAAGCTCTCCGACCAGCGCGGCCACTGGGTGCTGTTGTTCTTCTACCGAGGGTATTGGTGACCGTACTGCATGACGGAACTGCGCGAGTTCGCGCGGCACAGCGAGGAGTTAGAAAAGCTGGGCGTCCGCCTGATTCCCTTGACCGTGGACGATCAGCAGCATGTTCGCGACGTTTGGGAGAAGGCGGCGGAGAAGAAATTTACCATTTTGAGCGATCCTGGCGCAAAGGTCATTCAGCAATACGGCCTGTTGCACGAAGGCGGGGGCGCGGCGCATGGCGGGTCCGACATTGCTCTTCGCACTACGTTGTTAGTTGATCCGCAGGGCAGGGAGCGTTGGCGGCGTGTCAGTGAAGCCGTGCCTGACATACCGCCTGTTGAGGAGACCCTCCAAAGCATCCGAAAATCGCAGACCCAGAACCCATGATCCTCTTCACTGCCTTATGGCTCGATCCGCCGTTGTCCTGAACGGCCTCTCCTTCTCCGGCTCCGCCCGGTAACCTTCTGCAGAGTCGCGAATCGTGCAGGGTAGCTGGACGACCGCCCCCAACATGGCGGCCAAATTCACCTATATAAGGAGGGAAGTATGAAGAAGATAGCTGCCGGTTTGGCGGCGACCCTACTGTTCGCCTTGCTGGCTTTCGCGGCGCCCAAGCCGAAAAGTCAGACGTTCACCGGCGAGATCATGGACAGTCAGTGTGCCATGAACGGCTCGCACGCCGAGATGCTCAAGAAAGAAGGGCACGGGGACATGGATGCAAACAGCCCCATGGCCAAGAAAATGTGCACCCAGAACTGCGTGAAGATGGGTGGGAAGTACGTTCTGTTCAACGCGGCGGACAAGTCCGTGTACGAGCTGGACGATCAGACGAAGCCAGCGAATTTCGCTGGGGACAAGGTAAAGGTCAAGGGAACCCTGGAGGGTAAGACCATTCACGTGCAGAGCATCAGCAAGGCCTGATCGCGGCACAGGGCCGGCAGCTCGGCCGGCCCTATCATTCTCCATGAGACGAAAGAAAGCAATACTGACACTAGGGGCGATCGGCGTTCTGGCAAGCGTCGTTGCCACATTTGCTCTCCGATTCAACCTCTCGGCCCTGCCGGAGCCAGGCCGGATGGAGGTGGCGCTAGCGACGCGCGCGAAGCGCATCTTGATCGCGCGCGCCAGCCGCCAAGGTATTCCGCCCCAGCCACAATCAACCGAGGACGGGGTGACCGAAGGCAAGTTGCGTTACGGCGTTGAATGTGCTGCATGCCACGGCATGGACGGCCGCGGCCTCACCGACAACGGCCGCTGGATGTATCCGCGGGCTGCTGACCTGACTTCGACCACTGTTCAGAAATACTCCGATCAGCAACTTTTCTGGATCGTCAAGAACGGAATCCGCCTGAGCGGCATGCCGGCCTTCGGGCAAGTTGAGTCCGACGAGCGCATCTGGCGGATCGTTCAATACGTCCGCACTATGCCGCCCAAGCCGCCAGTCGCTGAGGCGCAGAAGTAGCTGCTAATCCCATGTCAAAAGACAGAAACGTCGCTCTGGCAAAACTCTTCATGCGCTTCCCGATTTTGGGGCGTGTGTGGAGCAAGTTTGCCCGCGTTCCGACCAGTAACGATGTTCCTTGGACTCCTGTGCGGAAGCCGCTAGGTCGAACCCGCGTGTGCCTCATCACCACGGCGGGGCTTCACTTGATTGGAGACAAGCCCTTCAATATGACAGATGCGGATGGAGATCCGACATATCGCATCATTCCAGCAACGGCTCGCCAGCAGGAGCTCACAATTACTCACGACTATTATGACCACCGCGATGCCGACCACGATTTCAACATCGTCTTCCCGCTGGAGCGAATGCGAGAGCTCACAGCGGCAGGCTATCTTGGCGGGTTGACTTCGAAACACTTTTCTTTCATGGGCCATATTGGCGGCAGACACGTTGAAGCGCTCCAGCACGAGGTGCTCCCGGGTTTGCTTCAAGAGCTGACAGCCGAGGCTCCGGACCTTGTCTTCTTGACGCCCGCTTGAGGGCTGTGCAATCAGTCCGTGGGACTGATTCAGCGGGCGATTGAGGCGGGAGGAATTCCGACCGTGTCCATCTCTATTCTGCGTGACGTTACTGTCAAGGTGAGACCGCCACGGGCGCTGTTTCTCCGCTGGCCATTCGGACACCCGCTCGGTGAGCCAGGCAATCTCGCCCAGCAATTCACGGTTCTCTATGAGGCGTTTCAATTCTTGTACACCGCGAAGCCAGGCGAGCTTCGCGACCTGCCATGTCGTTGGCGCAGGGAGAAGTACTCGATTCCGGCCCCGTGGCCACGATTGACAGAGCACGGCTCCAAAGCATCCTGAGGTGGACGGCTTTTATGGCATGGATCAAAATGATTGAAGAAAGCGAAGCGACCGGCGAACTGAAGCACATTTACGAGACCCAGCGCCGTCAAGCGGGTGCTCTGGCGAACATACTGAAGATCCACAGCCTCGCGCCAAAGACGCTCTCGGCCCACCTCGACTTCTACTTGGCAGTCCTGCACGCCCCGGTAAGTTGTCGCGCGCCCAACGCGAGATGATCGCCGTGGTCGTCTCCAGCGTGAACGGCTGCCACTATTGACTGAAGCACCACGGAGCAGGCCTGCTCCGCCTGACCAAGGATCGCGCTCTCGTGGAGCAGCTCAGCAGCGATTTCAGGGCGGCGAAAGCCCTCCAGCCGCAGGATCCCGCCATGCTCGACTATGCCGCCAAGCTCGCGCGAGAACCTTGGGCGATGTCACAGACAGATGTGGACCGATTGCGAGATGCTGGATTCTCGGACCGCGCCATTCTGGAGGTCAACCTGGCGGCTTCGTACATGTCTTTTGTGAATCGCCTGGCCGAGGGCCTGGGCGTCGAGCTGGAGGGTCAGCTCGGCGCATTCAACCGGTAGTGTGCTACGGCCGAAGAGTCGGTAACCTCTTCCGACCTGCCGAATCGTGTATGGTGGGCCCCTGCGACTTACCATGGGAGCAACTTGTTGGGTATCAACATAGAACCGCATCTCGAACGGGATGAGCCGGCCTTGATTGAGCGCATCAGGCGCGGCGAGAAGGAGCTGTTTCATGAGCTAATTCGCCCTTACGAGCGCGGTGTCTACTTAGCGGCATATTCGATCCTGCGCAATGAGGCCGATGCCGAGGAAGTCGCCCAGGAGGCCATCCTGAAAGCATTCGCCCACCTGGAGCAGCTCCGGGCCGAGGAGAAGTTCAAGGGCTGGCTGCTGCTGATCGCGGTGAACGAAGCCAAGATGCGCCGGCGGAAGGACCGCAAGCACATCTATGAATCGCTGGACGATCCGAATACCGAATCCGAGGACGGTGAATTCATGCCGCGCCAGTTTGCGGACTGGCGTGAGATTCCTTCGGAGACCTTGGAGCGCAAAGAAATCAGAATTGCAGTGAAGCGGGCGATGGACGGCCTGCCTGAGATTTATCGCGATGTTTTTGTTTTGAGAGATGTTCAGCACTTGACGGTCGAAGACACAGCCAAAGCGCTTGGCATCAGCATCCCATCGGTGAAGACCCGCCTGCACCGTGCGCGCTTGCAAATGCGCGAACAGTTGGCGCCAGTTTTTGGAAAGAGTTGGCTGGATCGGATCAAAGTTTGGAGGGGCAAGAAACCATGGTGACCTGCGAAGAAGTCTTGAGAGAACTGTCGAACTTCATCGATGGCGACATCGATCCCCGCTTGCGTGCGGACATCGAGGACCACCTTCGCCAGTGCCACCGTTGCTCCGTGCTGCACGACAGCACCAAAAAAGTGCTCTACATCGTAGGCGACGAGCGCGTCTTCGAGGTCCCCAGCGGTTACAGCGAACGTCTGCATAAATTCCTCACGGCGAAAATGAGAGCATGAGACAAGGCGCTTCAACACCTCTCACGATCTAGCTAGGCCTTACCGTCTAGGCCCTCGGTCTCACAACGATTCTGTGTAGGGTCTCGATGCCTTGGCGCGGCACTAGGAAGTCACGTTGAGAGTCAAAACAGGCAGAGGTGACCGAGTGGCTGAAGGCGGCGGTTTGCTAATTCTACCTGCCCGTATCGTACGAACCGACCTTGTAGTATTTTGTTTGACTTAGCAGCTTCTGAGTTGCGCCAAGACACCCCATTCGCAGCGTAGTGTTCAGCAACGGTGCAGCAGTTTCCCGCCGAAAGAACCTCATTTAAGTAGGCGGTAATTGGTCACGATGCACTGAGAATGTCCGACCCCGCAGGTCCGGTCCCGCAGCCCAATCTCGTCGCTGCCTCTTTTCAATTCGACACAGGGTTTGCGATCTCTGTTCCCAACTTTGTTCCTCCTCTGTTCCCTAGCATTCGCAGTAACCGATGTCACCGGCGATGCCAAACAGAAATAGTTCCTCTGGCCAATGTCCGCTGATGCCGCGGGGCCCAACCGGGATCGCCGATCTGTTCCTGCCATCGAGCGACTGGAACCTGCCGGTTGAAGTGGCTCTCGGCTCTAAATATCGCACTGCGGTAGAATCACTGTTTGTCCCCTGCTAATGGCCGAAACCGCGACACAACCCGAACTTGGTGGCGCTCCGCCCCTCACTGAGGGTCAAATCGTTACTGGCGCATTGTTCAATGAGCCGATGCGCGTGGAGACGGTTCGCAGCAATGGCCCGGGCATGTGGGAAGTCGGGCTGTCAGGACTCCAAACCGAGCGCTTTCGTCGCGTAAGCCTCACGCTGCAAGAGATTAAGGGCCTCCGGATAGTCCGTCCGACCTTCTCCTACCAAGGTGACGGGCAATTGCTCCGCGTTGGTATCCAGGCGTATTCCCTTGGCATCGCCTACGAATTTGACCCGTATTTCGGGCTCTCTATCTCGCGGGTTGATCCCCTCCCGCATCAGCTCGAAGCGGTTTATGACTACCTCCTCAAGCTGGCGCGCGTTCGCTTCCTGTTGGCCGATGATGCTGGTGCAGGCAAGACGATCATGGCCGGATTACTCATCCGGGAGTTGAAACTGCGCGGTCTCTCAGAACGTGTTCTAGTCATCTGCCCCGCGAATCTGACATTCCAGTGGCAGCGTGAGCTAAAAGAGAAGTTCGACGAGAAGTTCACCGTCCTGAAGGGGGACCAGATTCGCGACCAGTTCGGCATCAACCAATGGCTGGAAACACCTCAGATCATCACCTCACTCGATCTCGCCAAGCGCGACAACATCCTGCCTGGTCTGAAGCAAGTCCACTGGGATTTGGTAATCGTGGATGAAGCGCATCGGATGTCGTGGACACCACCGTCGAAGAAAACCGCCCGCTACGCTCTCGGCGAACTGTTGCGGGACTCGTCCGACCATCTGCTCCTGCTCACCGCCACTCCGCACAAGGGCGACCCCGCCAACTTTACGCTGTTTCTGCAACTCCTGGATGAAGATGCCTACGCCGACGTGAAATCGATCCGCGAGGCGATGGACCGGCGCCGCGCGCCGTTTTACCTGCGCCGCACGAAGGAAGCGATGGTGTATTTCCCGCAGCGGCGATCCGATGGCACATGGGAGGCACGGAAGATCTTCACCAAGCGCATCCCGCGTACGGTGGACTTCCACATCGATGGGGCGGAAGACGAGCTTTATCGCGAAGTCACCGCGTTTGTGAAGAGCCAGTCGCACCGTGCTGCTGCCAGTGGAGATGATGCGCGCTCCCGCGCTATTCGGTTCTTGATGGCGATGTACCAGCGGCGCTTGGCTTCCAGCACCTACTCCCTCCGGCGATCACTCGAAAATCGCATCAAGCGTCTGACGGACAGATTGCAACGAGCGCAGGAAATCGCCCTAGCTGCCCCGCCCGATCTGCCCGACACGGACGAACTGGAAGAGATGGAAGACTTCGAGCGTGAGCGGCTGGAAGAGATGATCGCGGCCGTCAGCCTTGCGCAGAACCCAGAGCAGGTGAAGAACGAGATTGCTGAACTCAACGAGTTGATCGAGCACGCAAAACGCGTCGAGGAGGCCGGAACCGAAGCCAAGCTGTCACGTCTGCGTGAGGTTATGCAGCAGCAGGGCTTTTTTGACCGTCCACAGCAGCGGCTCCTGCTCTTCACAGAATTCAAGGACACGCTCGATTACCTCGTTGGCAAGCTGCGCGACTGGGGTTTCAGCGTGGGGACTATCCACGGCAGTATGCATATCGGAAACCGCGACGAGGCCGGTACGCGGCTCTGGGCCGAGCAGCAGTTCCGCGAGGGTGCCACGCAAGTGCTAGTAGCGACCGAGGCCGCCGGCGAGGGTATCAACCTCCAGTGTTGCCACATTCTTTTCAATTACGACATCCCTTGGAATCCCAATCGGCTTGAACAGCGCATGGGCCGCATCCACCGCTACGGCCAGACGAAAGACTGCCTGATCTTCAACTTCGTCGCCACCAACACTGTTGAGGGCCATGTTCTGCAAAAGCTGCTCGAAAAGCTCCAAGAAATTCGCGACGCGCTGGAAGATGACGCCGTATTCAACGTGGTCGGCGAGATTCTTCCGGTGAACGAGATCGAGCGCACCCTACGCGACTACTACGCGGGCAGAATTGGGAACGCAGATCTGGAAGAGCGTCTGCTGCGCGACGTGAAGGAAGAGCACTTCCGTGCCATTTGCCAGAACGCGCTCGAAGGGCTAGCGACGAAGAACCTGAATCTCGAAATGCTGATCGAGCGCAAAGCGCGGGCGCAGGAGCGCCGCGTCGTGCCAGAGACTATCGCGCGCTTCATCCGCGACTCCGCGCCCCTAGTTCCGCTTCGGCTTGCAACTTTCGCAACGCTGCCACATACCTTCGAGCCAACCGCAACTCCACAAGTCCTGCGGCAATATCAGCAGGAGCCGACGTGGAAGTTTCCGCAACTGGCGAACCGCTATCCCCGCTTCTCCACCGACCGTGAGACGGCGGAAAAGAACAATCTGGAATGGGTTACGCCCGGCCATCCGCTGTTTGAGGCGCTGCGCCGCCACGCCTGGGCACGCTCCCAGCAGGCGCTAAAGGCCGGAGCTTGTTACTACTCTCTGGAGGCGGATGGACCCAGTCGCATTGATTTCTACCGCGCCCGCGTCGTGGATGGCATCGGCCACGTCGTTCATGAGCGCCTGTTTGCGGTGGAGATTGCGGCTGACGGCCCGGCCCGTGCCTCCAGCCCCAGCATCCTCGGCAATTTGCAGCCTGCCGAAGCTGCCGACCCGCCGCCTGATTTGGCCGGAGCTCCGGAACCGACCGCTTGGCTGCATGAGAACGCACTATTGCCGTTCCTCGAAGAAGTCCGCAAAGATCGCGTCGCCGAAGTGGAGCGCATCGCTGCCCATATCGAGATGTCGCTGACAGAACTGATTGCCAAAGAAGATGACCTGATCGGCCGCCTGGCAGAGCAGGTGGAGCGAGGCGTGGAGGGCGCGGCGGGCAATCTCAAGCAGGCCGAAGACCGTCACTCGCAACTGCTGCATCGCCGCGATGCTCGGCGGCAGGAGCTAGGGCGTCAGCGGGCTCTTACGTTGCAATCGGTCGAGCGCATCACCAGCATCATCGTTCTGCCGCATCCTGAGCGCAACCAGCCGGGTATCGCCAACCTGCGTCCCGATCCTGAAACCGAAGCCATCGCGATGCGGGTGGTGATCGATCACGAGCGGCAGAAGGGGCGGCATGTCGAAGATGTTCACGAACAAAACCTCGGCTACGACATCACCAGCCTGGACACGATTTCTGGCGAACTACGCCTAATCGAAATCAAAGGGATCGCTGGCAGCACTGGCACCGTCTGCCTCACACCCAATGAGAAGCGGGTCGCCGAGGACCGTGCAGATTGCTACTGGCTGTACGTCGTCACTCGATGCAAGACAGATTCGCCGCTGTTGAACGAGCCGATCCCGAATCCCGCGCGGATGCCGTGGCACGAAGTCAAGAAGATCGACCACTATTTCCTGACGCTGAGCGACATCAGCCGGGCGTCCACGGAGCCGCATTTCTATCCCGAAAACGGTGGACGATGAGGCCGCTCGATGGCACGACGTTGGAAGTCATTGCCGAGACGATCTGCGGCGGCAGCGCGGGCGGCGGTGGTGCGAATTACAGCACACCTGGCCCGTACCGCAGCAAGTCCGAAATCATTTCGTTCTTCGGACGAGTGGGCGTCCAACCACGCGGTGAGAGTTCGACGCGAAAATGGTTTGTGCTCGAATCGCTTCAGTACCTCAATCAACACTCGACCGCCGATCTTGAGAGCGTCCTGCTGCGCCTTGCCAGCCCGCTGGAATACCGGAACGACGCCAGCACCATGCATGCTGTCATCACACATCTGAATCAGGTGCTTCAGGTCGAGGGCCTGGAAATCGCGCTGGACGGCGTCTCGCCCAGATTGCGACAGACGACGGCGACGGTAGCGCCTCCGAAACCGGTCTATAAGCGTGAGCCTGCGCCTGACTTTCGCAAGTTGGTTGCTGACGCCGAACTCGCGGACATTCTGTGCTTTCGATGGGAAGAGGCGCAGCGATGTGTCGAAGCCGGTGCCCACCTTGCAGCGGTAGTTATGATGGGCAGCATTTTGGAAGGGGTGCTGCTGCACAAGGTAGAGCAGAACATTGCGACTGCGAATAGTGCGAAGGCCGCGCCGAAGGAGAAGGCGACGGGAAAGCCCAGGCCGATTGGCGATTGGGGAATCAGTGTCCTGATCGACGTGGCTCACGAAGTCGGCTGGTTGCAAGGCGACATGAAGCGATTCAGCCACGCGCTTCGAGAGTCGCGCAACATCGTTCATCCCTACCTGCAGCGACTTCTGAAAGAAAATCCCGATCACGATACCTGCGCGATCTGCTGGCAGGTGGTGCGGGCGGGTGTCGCCGATCTGCTGGAAGTCGAGTCGAAGACCCCAAGAGGAACAGGGGCATGATCCCTAAAGAGTGCAAGCGATTAGCCGAAGTGGATTTTCCGATTGCGGTGGTGAGCCGCCATTCGGCGCGCGAGAAGTCCATTCGGCATGGGCATCCGAGCACGCTGCACCTGTGGTGGGCGCGGCGGCCTCTGGCCGCGTGCCGGGCCATGCTGATGGCGTTGCTGCTGCCCGATCCCTGCGATCCAAATTGTCCGGAGGAGTTTAAGACCCGCGCTCGGAATATCCTTCCGCGCGTGCAGGGCAAGCCCGGCGCGATGGACATGGATCTGCGCAATGAACTGCTGCGCTTCATCGGGGATTTTTCCAACTGGGACAATTCCGCGAACGCGACGTATCTCGAAGCCGCGCGAGGTTTGGTTCGCGCGGCGCACGGGGATGAGCCTCCGCTCGTGGTTGATCCTTTTGCCGGCGGCGGCTCTATTCCACTAGAAGCGTTGCGCCTCGGCTGTGATGCGTTCGCGAGCGACCTGAACCCGGTTGCCTGCCTGATTCTCAAAACCATGCTGGAGGATATTCCGCGACACGGCCCCGGCCTGGCCGATGAGTTGCGCAAAGTCGGCGGGGAGATCAAGGCTGCCGCGGAGAAGGAACTGGCCGAACTCTATCCGCCTGATCCCGACGGCTCGACGCCGATTGCATATCTGTGGGCGCGGACGATTACCTGTGACAACTGCGGCGCGGAGATTCCACTCGTACGTTCGATGTGGCTCTCTAGTAAGTCGAAACATAAATGGGCTCTGCGATTGTCTGCTGAATCTAAGAAAGGACGAGCACCCGAGATCCTTGTTGAAGTATTCGCACCCAACAAAGATGCGGATGTTTCCCCAGGAACGTGTAATCGAGCAAGGGCCACCTGCCCAGCGTGCCATATCACGGCCAGCCCGGAACGTGTCCGTGCACAACTCTCTGCACAACACGGCGGTGCGGACGTGGAGTTCGATGTACGTGGACAACGAGTAGGCGGTGCCCGCCTGTTGGCGGTCGTCACACAGCACGAATCCAAACAAGGGAGAAGATACCGGACTGCAAGTGACCGCGATTATCGTGCGGTATGGCATGCGAAACAGCGCTTGCAGTCAATTGCTGACGAGAAGCAGCGCGTTGGACTCAGCTCAATACCAGACGAGCCGCTCCGTCGTGTGCCTGTGACCTTCGGCGTAATCAATCTTTGGGTGTACGGCATGAGTTCTTGGGCTCACGTCTTCGCCGCCCGTCAGAAACTGGCATTGATTACTTTTGCGAAGATACTGCGGCAGGAACGGAATAGAGCGTTGTGCCTAACGTTATCGAAGCTCGCCGATTTCAATTCCGCCGTCGCGCGTTGGGCTCCAGGACGAGAAACATCTGCGGCAACGTTTGGCCGCCCAGCTCTTGGAATGGTATGGGATTACTGTGAGACTAACCCCACGAGTTCATCGACAGGTTCGTTCGCTGGTGCTTTGGACTATTTAGTTGCCTGCATCGAACAGTGCTCGGCGGGATCAGGTCAGGTTCAACAGGCCGATGCAGCAAGGCATCCTCTCCCCGACGATTCCGCCCTGGTTTGGTTCACGGACCCGCCATATTACGATTCTGTCCCCTACTCCTATATTTCGGACTTTTTCTACGTCTGGCTCAAACGTTGCATCGACGGCATGCGAATCGCCTCTCCCAATGAACTAACGCCGAAACAGGACGAAATCGTCGCCTATATCGGAGAGGACAAATCGCAGGAATCCGCTTATGCGAGGTATGAAAGCCGAATGGCCTCAGCCTTTACAGAGGGGAGACGCGTTTTGCGCCCAGATGGTATAGGCTCCATTGTTTTCGCGCACAAAACAACAGAAGGATGGGAAGCGCTGCTCTCAGGTATGGTTCGGGGCGGCTGGACTCTTACGGGATCATGGCCAATCGTGACCGAACGAAGTGTTCGACCACGCGCGCAGGATTCGGCGGCCCTTTCCGCAAGTGTCCACCTTGTCTGCCGCCCACGCGCCGAAGATTCTCCCATAGGCGATTGGGGCGACGTGCTCCGCGAGTTGCCGCAGCGCGTGGGCGACTGGATTGAGCGGCTGCAATCCGAGGGTATCAAAGGCGCGGACTTGGTCTTCGCTTGCATCGGCCCGGCGATGGAGATTTATAGCCGCTATCGACGCGTGGAAGATGCCGAAGGGCGCGAGATTCCCCTGGGCGGCGACCCCACCGCCAGCGAGCCGTACAAACGAGGTTTCCTCGCCTATGTCTGGGAGACTGTGGGCCGGCTGGCGCTCGAAGAAGTCCTCGGTACCGCCGAAGCACGTGCTCGTAATGGCGCCGCCGGAGCGTTGGAGGAAGATTCCCGCCTGACCGCACTGTTCCTGTGGACGCTGCAAACCACGCAGGCCGACTTGAACGGCGCTAACGGAAACAATGGCGAGAGCACCGAGGAGGACGCCGAGGAGGACGAGGAGGGGGAAGCCACAAAGTCGAAGAAGAAAAAGTCCGGCTACACACTGATTTATGACGTAGCCCGGCGCTTTGCCCAGCCGCTTGGCATTCACCTAGAGAAGTGGGAAGGGCGCATCATCGAGACCGATAAGGGCATTGTGCGCCTGCTGCCGATAACTGAGCGCGCGGAAAAGCTCTTCGGTGAGCGCGACCTGGCGATGATCTCGCGGCGCATTGAAGAGGACGTGAAGGCAAACCGCAATTACGAATTCGCCTTTATGGAAGATACCGCCGCGGTGCCAGAGATCAAGCCGCGAGGCCGTGGCCGAAGAGCCAGCTCATCCGCGGGCACTACCGCTGCTGCTGCAGCTCCCGCGCCCCAGCCGGCGACCACGCTCGACCGCCTGCATATGGCGATGCTGCTCCAACGCAGTGGGCAGACCAACGGTCTGCGGGCGCTGCTGAAGGACGAGATGCAGCGCGGCCCCGACTTCCTGCGGCTTGCGAACGCTCTTTCGCGCCTGTATCCCAAAGACAGCGATGAGAAGCGCCTGCTCGATGCCATGCTGCTCGCGATTCCGAAAAGCTGATCTGCTGACCCCCTCCGAAGCCATACCGGGACACGAAGGAGACCCCTGACACCATCGGACACTTCAGATACGCCATGACCTGCCCCCCGGAAATTAGTCCATTGGAAATGTGACTTCTCCCCTGTAGGATGGCCCGCCCAGGGCCGAAGGAGGAGTCGTGCGCAAGACTCGATTCAGCGAAGAACAGATCATTGCCATCCTG
>Ga0209062_1004399_pt1 | contig 14782 bp, 6 predicted proteins | sample Coa_R2_2_FD_187158 | JGI IMG/M metagenome (GOLD analysis project Ga0209062, IMG submission 187158) | Surface soil microbial communities from Centralia Pennsylvania, which are recovering from an underground coalmine fire - Coalmine... | ecosystem: Environmental > Terrestrial > Soil > Unclassified ... | reverse complement strand
GCATTGAGTTTCTCGGCAACCGGCGCATTCGCTCGGACACGCTAAAGGCGCGCATCTTCAGCCGCGACGGCGACGTCTACAACGAAGAGACGCTGCGGCGCGACTTCCAGGCGCTCTGGAACACGCAATTTTTTGAGGACGTAAAGCTGCGCGTGGAAGATTCCCCCGGCCGGGCGAACGGCAAAATCATCATTTTCGAAGTGAAAGAGCGGCCCAACATCCGCCGCATTCGGTACGAGGGCATGCACTCCGTTTCCGAATCGGACATACTCGACCGGTTTAAGGAACGCAAGGTGGGGCTTACTGTCGAGAGCCAGTTCGATCCAACGAAAATCAAGAAGGCGGAAGTGGTTATCAAGGATCTGCTCGGCGAGCACGGGCGCCAGTTCGCGAAGGTGACCGCGCAATACGAACGCATCGCCTCGAGCAATGCGGTCATTCTCGTTTTCAAGATTGTCGAGGGACCAAAGGTCAAGGTCGGCAAGATCAAATTCACGGGAAATCATGCGTTCAGCGACCGCAAGCTAATCCGCGCGATGCGGCACGATCGTCCGTATGCGATTCCGCTGTATTTCACCGAAATCAATGTGCTCACGAAGACCTACGACCGCGAAAAGCTGAACGAAGATCTGGAGGTCGGCATTCGGGGCCTGTATCAGGACAACGGCTACTTCAAGGTGCTGGTGAAGGAGCCGATTCTCAGCAACGTTGATACGCAGGGCTACAAGCTCGGTGTGCCGCTCACGGGCCGGACTCACGGCAAGGCCGTGAACATCACCATTCCGATCGAGGAGGGCGAGCGCTACAAGATGGGCGCGCTGAAGATTGTGAGCGGCGATCCCGATAAGTCGCTTTCGCTGAAGGTGGATGCGCTAAAGCAGGCCTTTCCGCTGAAAGCCGGCGACATTTTCGCGGCCAATAAAGTCCGCAAGGCGCTGGAAGACTACGGCAAAATTTACGGCGAGTACGGCTTCATCGATTTCGTGGCCGAGCCGCACTTCGATATCGACGATCAGGCCAAGCGGATCGATTTGACGTTGGCGTTCAACGAAGAAAAACAATATTACGTGCGCCGCATCGATTTTGTCGGGAACACCACGACGCGCGACAAGGTGATTCGCCGTGAACTGCTGATTGACGAAGGGCAGCTTTTCAACAAGCGCCTGTGGGAGCTGAGCATTCTGCGCCTTAACCAGCTCGATTATTTCGACAAGATCGAAGCGGACAAGGCGGCCGATCTGAAGAAGAACGTGAAGGAAGGCACCGTCGACATCACCCTGAAACTGAAGGAAAAAGGAAAGCAGTCCATCGGATTGCAGGGCGGTGTCAGCGGCCTGGCCGGATCCTTTATCGGATTAACGTATCAGACGAACAACTTCCTGGGTCTCGGCGAAACGCTGACGTTCAGCGCGCAGTTCGGCGATTTGCAGCGCAGCTTCCTCTTCGGCTTCACGGAACCCTACCTTTTTGACCGGCCGATCTCCACCGGATTCACCATTTTCTCGAGCCGCTACAACTTCGATCAGGCAAAGCAGGAGGCGTTGCTGCTCGGCCAGTCGGTCAGCATCAACCCCGAATTCGTGCAGAACTATACGCAGAACAGCACGGGCTTCACGGTCTTTGCCAGTTATCCGGTACGCAAGCTTTCTTTCACGCGTATCGGCCTCACGTATGGACTCACCCGCACGAATATAAAGACGTTTAACGAAGCGTCCTCTCTGCTCTTCCAGCAACTGCAATTCCGGAATATCGCCGGACCGAGCGCCCTCGAGGGGATCGTTTCGAGCACGCTTACCCCGAGCATCAGCTACAACACCGTCAATAACCCGATGAATCCAACGGGCGGCAAAAGCTACTTGTACCAGTTCTCGCTGACCGGCGGTCCGCTCGGGGGCAATGTCAACACCATTACGAACGTCTTCGATTTCAAGAAGTACAAGCAAGTGAACAAGAAACGCAACGTGCTGGGCTTCCACGCCAGCGTGGCGTATATCAACGGGTTCGGCGGCCTCGAGATTCCGCCGTATAGCCGCTTCTATATGGGCGGCGAGCAGGATATACGCGGGTACGATATCCGTTCCATTTCTCCGGTTACGTTCATTCCAACAACGTCGTTCCAGCAATTCAGTTTTCAGGATCCGACCACCATTGGCGCTTCCGGCCTGCCAATCACGCGAACGATCACCGTGCCGATTCTCAGCTACTCGATTTCGCTTCCCGGCGGCGACTTGCAGACGTACGGGAATTTCGAGTACCGCATCCCCATTGTTGGCCCGGTCACGGCGGCGCTCTTTGTGGATGGCGGAACGAACGGAATCGTGCAAACGGGTGCGCTGCATATCACCTCAGAAGGCTTTCAGAATTTAACGCAGCAGTTTCCTTCCGCCACGCTGCCGCTCAGCCAGGGCGGTGCGGGCCTGACCCCCAATCTGGCCATTTCTCCTGGGACGAATTTCCGCATGCGAGGCTCAACGGGCATCGAGTTCGTCGTGCAATTGCCGATTATTCAGGCGCCCTTCCGCATCTACTACGCGTATAACATCAACCGGCTGCATCAGCAGTTGATTGCGCCAACGGACTTCATCGAGCCGAGTGAAATCAGCGAGCAGTTGGACCCGGTCACGCATCAACCGATCGGGCTGTTGCCACGGACACTGCCTCCCGAAGTGTGGCAGTTCCAGATCAAGCCGGCGCTCAATCAGTTTCTGTTGAACCCAGGCCGCTTGAACTATTTCGAGCCGCTCACAACGTTCCGCTTTACCGTGAGCCGGACGTTTTGATCATGCGCCAGAGTTTCTCGAGTACGCGGGGCCTTCTGTCGGCACTGGCCGGGTGACGGCCACGAACGCAAAGCGAGGTGGGGAGCCGTGGGAACGAAGTGGCAAGGAGTGCTGAAACAATTTTCGGTTGTGGCGGCAGCGGCCGCACTGGCGGCTTCCGGCTGCGGAGGGGGTAGCGGCAGCACGGCGAACCAGGTGGTGGTCAGCCTCACGGGTACAGCTTCCGTGATGGTGCCGACGCAGTCGCAGACGCTTACCGCGACGGTGACCGGCGCGACGGATGTTTCCTCCGATTTCAAATGCGACTACACGACGACGCCAAACCCCACGGCGTCAAATCCCACTCCGAAGCCTTCGGCCTCGGCCACATGCGAGAGCGCGAACGGCGCCGTCGGCACGCTGAGTAACATCCAGAACACCAGCACGACGGTTTCTTCCACCGCTACGTTCACGGCGCCTTCGGTCTTTCCGGACCAGACGAAATTTCCGAACGTGACCGTTACGATCACAGCCACGGCTCATGCAAACACCAAGAAGACAGCGACGTTCAACATCACTTTCGATTCCGGGATTCGCGTTTTCATCGTGCCTTCCACGGCGACGATGGCGACCAACGAAGCGCGGAAGTTCAATGCGATCGACGCCACGGGCTCGGCGCTTGATCCGACAACCTTGAACTGGGGGCTCACCTACGAGGTGACAGCGACCACTTCCAGCGCCAGTTGCGCCGCGGCGAGCACGAATAGCTGCGGATCCATCGATGCGAACGGGATTTATACCGCGCCCGCCACCGTGCCCACGGCGACCACGGCTGCGAGCGGCAAGCCTCCGGTGAATGCGGCAGGCGTTGTCACGCTGTTTGCGATTTCCAAAGTGGATAACGCGCGAATTGGACAAGCCACGGTCACCATCGTTCAGGGCGGCCCCATTTCATTTAACGGAATCTCGCCAACGGTCATGGCACAGGGCGCGCAACAGCAGGATCTGTTCCTGAACGCGCCCAATTCCACTTCGCAGAACGCGATCACCATCACGCCGCCAGCGGGTTCCGGGCAAGCGCCCTTCACCATCACGCAAGATAATAATGTGAACGGTGTTGAGCAGTTCAAAGTGGTATTTTCGGCGAGCACAACCTCCGCGGCGATTGGTGTCAAAGTCCGGCTTTTTGCGAATAATTTAACGGTACCCGGGGACTATTCCGTCCAGCTCTCGTCGAACAATCCAACCGAGACCGTTACCGGCGGGCCGTTCACTCTGCATGTCATCCCGGTGAAGCCGTCTGTGACTTCGGCGAGCCCGCGCAATTTTACGCAGGCGCAGGCCCTTCAGCCCACTGCCCTTTCGATAGATGGCGGCTATTTTGGGCAGCCGCCGATCGTTTCGGCGCAATTGATCGGACAAGGGACGACCACGGGCTTCCTCGCCGATCCATCTTCGACAGCAGAACGCCTTATCGGCCAGCCAAACGGCGGCTCGGTCGCGCAGGCGGGGTTCGTTCCCGTAAGCGTCATCAATCCAAAGATTGCGGCACCGGCGCCTAACACCTCGTACACCAATTTCACCGTGATTCCGGACTATGCCAACACAAATCCGCCGATTGACCCGGCGGGAAGCGGAACCCCGCTGACGCTCGCCGGGCCTCCCAACCCAAAGAGCGTCATCTACAACGCGCCGGCCGCGAAGCTGGCCCTCGGCGCGAATTTCGTCCCGAGCGCGATCGCTGTAGATTCGCAGCGGCGGCTTGCCGTCGTGACCGACGCGAATCCGAGCGACACGAACAACGTTCAAATTCTAAGCCTGACCGGAAGCGTGCCGGCGCCCGGACTTCTGGTTCCCTCGGGTGGTTCGCTGGCCACGAGCGTTGCGATTGACGATGCGCTCGTGGACACAAGCCAGAATCCTACACCCGCGGCCGTGGTTGTGAACTACGCCAGTCGTTCGCTGTCGCTCATCAATATTTTGACGGGAGCACAGATTGCTCCGCCGATTGACCTCAGCCAGATTCTTCCGGCTAATCCTCCGAATCCGGTACCTTTCCCGTACGCGGTTGGCGTTGATCCATTCCTGCACCGGGCCGTGGTCGCCTTCGCCTCGACAAACGTGGGGCTGCTCGTGAATTACGACCCCAATGCGAACCCAATGCCAGCGTGCCTGCCCAATACGGGAACGGCTCCTTACTGCGCGATCGCGTTCGTGACGCTGAACACAGGTGCGAATCCACAAGTCGCGTTTGAGCCGGAGTCGCACCTCGCCTTCGTCACGCCGGGCGGGCAGGGCAACATTGCCGCGGTGAATATGTCCGCCCTTTCCGGGCAAGGCATCCCGATCAAGTCCCTGACGCGAACCGCCCACGTCGTCCAGGTGACGACTGCGACAGCGCACGACTTGAGCGTCGCCAAGCCGGGGACCGTCCTTATCGCAGGCGTTCCGCAGGGCAGCAAGGGCACGAACTTCAACGGCTCTTTCCCGGTGATTCAGGTGCTCGATAGCTTCAACTTTACCTACGCTCAGGATGCCGCCGATGATTCGGTCACCTGCCCTGCAGCCTCGGATCCATGCGTGGTGAACAGTGGAACCGTGTCGCTCAATTTCAATTTGTCGCCCACCGTGCAGGGAATCGATTTTAATCCGGTCACTCGCCAGGCGGTGCTTGCCGATCCTGAACTGACGCAGGGGCAAATCACATATCTCTCCCCGCAGAGTGAAACACTGACATCCACTTCTCTCTTCACCAACATTACGGGCCCGAATTTCTCCGGAACGGCAACCGAGCTGGGAACCTCAGCTGTGGCTTTCCAGCCGTTCTCAAATACAGCTGTGTCGTTCAATCCGCGAACGAGCCAGCTTTCCATCCTGGATCCGTCCGCGAATGATCGCGCCGCGATCGTAAATCTGCCGACATCGGGCTCGGAAACGAGCGTATCGTTCACCCCATCGGGCGGCAGCGCGATTACGGTTAGCATTCCTGGCGCGGTCGCGGTCGATCCTGTAATGAACATGGCCCTGGTCGTGGCCAGCGGAAACTCCGGGTCGCCGGGCGGAATCCTCATCCCGGTGGTGCTAGGCAAGATTAATAGCTTAAGCATTTCGCAGGCGCTTACGCCCGCCATTCCGGGGACAACGCTCGAACGCACGATTCTCATCACGGCCGGATCCCTTCCCACCTCACCGGTTATCGTCCGCATTCTTGGCGCGGGCTTCACCGCAACGACAACCGCGCGTCTTGACGGCTCAGCGATTCCCACCACGCTGGTCAGCAGCACCGAAGTTGACGCAAGCGTTCCCGTGGCCCTGCTCACAAGCCCGAGGCGGTTCGGCCTGGACGTCTTCGATACGAGCAACGGGGCCGTCTCGAACGTTACAGATTTGACCGTGCTCGAAAGCATTCCGCTGGCTCAATGTCAGGTTAGCGGCACGGCCACGAATGCCGCCCCAGGCGGCGTGGCCATTGATGATCAACGTGGCCTCGCGCTGGTTACGGAGACCGGCTGCAGCCAGCTCGCAGCCATCAACCTGAATTCGGGAGCTTCTTTCGGTTCTATGTCATTCATGCCGACGGGGGCTTCGCCGACGGGTGTTGCCGTCCTTCCTTCGCTGACACCGACACTGGGCGTAGCGGTGGTCACCAACAATGGCGCGGGCACGGCCTCCATCTTGAACCTGGATACCGGCACGCAGATCGTCAGCGATATCACGACCGGGGCGCAGCCGACCGGCGTTGCCATCAACCCGGAAACGAACCTCGCGGTGATCGTAAACACCGGCGCGAACAGCGTGACGACTGTCGACCTCACGCCCCTGACGGCGAATCCTGTAGGCACGCTGAGTCCCAATTCCGTTGCCGTCGACCAAACCCCCATTGCCGTGGCCATTGACCCAGACCGCGGCTCGAACGGTCGAGGGCTCGCGGTGGTTACGGCTCTCCAAGTCAACAGCCTGACGGGCAACTCCGGCGTCCTCGATGCGGTGGATATCGGCGCCAGCAGCCCCGTGAAGAATGCCTCGACGCTGACCAGTTTTCTGAGCGCAACGCCGACGGGCATCGCCTTCAATCCCGCGGTGTCCACGGGAACCGCGAATCCGGGTTTGTTTTATGTGGTTTCCAGCCAGGGCAATGTTATCAATACCTTTAATCCGGATAACTCAGCGACCGGCAGCATTAAGGTCGGCGTGAACCCGACTTCGATCGCAGTGAATCCCGAGACGGCGACAATTGTCACCGTCAATTCCCTTAGCAACTCGATTTCGCTCGTTGACGCGCAAACCTCCCAAACCGTCCAAACCATTGGAATCGGAGCTTCCGGGCCACTGGCTGTGGCCGTCAGCCCGATCCGCAACCTGGCGGTGATTTCGGATCAGAGCAACAACCGCGTGCTGCTCTTGCCACTGCCTTAGGTCGAGAGGCCATGCCATCGGTTCACGCAACTCGCAAACTTGCATCTAACTTATTTGGCCGGCTTGCAGGCAGCTTTCTCATTGCCTCGGCATGCCCGGTTGGCTATACTGCGAGTTTTGAAAAGTGCCTGCGGAAGTATCTAGGCGAGCCAAGTTTTCGCCAGTCGGAGGATTGGCAAGGCTGGTCGGCCGAACGCGTCGGAGAACCATCCTTCAATTTAAGGAGAGAACCGTGAATTCCAGAAATGTATTTCGCTCGGTCGTTCTGACCGCAGCGTGTTTTGCGGGCGGCGCGACATTCGGCCAGTCCGCTCCAGCGGCGGGGTCGCCCGGGGTAGGCAAAGTCGGAGTAGTGGACGTTCGCAATGCCATCATCAGCACCGCGGAAGGCAAACAGGCCTCCGCCGAGCTGCAATCACAATTTGCTTCGCGGCAGACGGAACTCGAAAATCTCAACAAACAGATCAACGATCTGCGCGCGCGCCTCCAAGCGTGCGAGGGCAAGTGCAGTCAGGAAGAAATGGGCCGGCTCCAGCGCCAGGGCGAATTCCTGACCAAGCAACTCGACCGCAAGAACAACGAACTTCAGGAAGACGTGAACGCCGCGCAGACCGAAGTGATCGACCGCATTGGCCGCAAGATGATTGACGTGCTCGACCGCTACTCCCGCGAGAATGGGTTTGTTGCCGTGTTCGACTCCTCCGCCCAGAACTCGCCGCTGCTCTATAAATCGGCTTCCATCGATTTGACCCAGGAGGTGGTCCGGCTGTACGACCAGGCTTATCCGGTCAAGGCCAGCTCTGCTCCTGCCGGGACCACGCCGAAGCCCGCGGCCAAGCCGGCGCAGCCCGCGACGAAACCGCAACGCTAATCTAATTGCGAACAACGCGGCGCGAAACCTAAAAGGGCCTTTGCCTTGGGTGGCAAAGGCCCTTTCTCTTCGTCCGCCCCGTGAATTTTTTCATCTGCCTCCCGAACTCTTGGCGTGTTTGGCGGCCGTCTTTGGCTTCCCTACCGTTTCCGTTGTATCTACCGAAAAAAGTTCGTAGTTCGTCAGCGTGTGCTCGTGGTGGTACCGCTTGCCGTGCACTTCCATGTACATGTCTGCCTTCCACGGCAGCCACAGGCGGACCCTTCCAGCTTCAAAGCTCACTGGGCCGTAGTCGATCATCAGATGATCCTTGGCGAGTTGCAGCTTGCGGATGGGCTCGCGCAGATCCGTCTCCAGATGCAGCAAATCGTAGCTCGAGGCGGAAATCCAAAGCCGGCCCTTGAGGGGAATGGGGAACACCTCGGCGCCCTTTCTCCACACCCGCACGCGGGGAAGCACTCCTTCCTTCTGCTCGAAGTGCATTTGCCAGGCAGCCTCTCCCCGCCACATCGAAAGGCCTTCGCAGCGAAACTCGAAATCGCCTTGATATGCCGGCTGCAGTATCGCCACGCCCAGGCCGGCGAGGCCGGTTGTGGCCAGCGCCGTCGGGAAGTTATCCACGCCCTCGTCGCCGTCGCGCGTTTCCTCGAGGTAGAAGCCTCCGGGTTCCATCTTGTGAACGAACACGAGATACCAAAAGTCTTTCGATTTCAATTGTTCCGGGACGCCCTTGTCGTCAATTTCCTCGTGCATGACGTGTTCGGTGGCCGCGAATCTGTCGAAATTCGCGATCAGTTGAAGCATGTGCTGCTGCGCGCGCTCGAGTACGTCGGAGCCAGGGCACGCTACTCCCGGCGCCAACGGATACTCCTTGCTGTCAATATCCGGAGGAGCCCATGGCCGCTCCGAGCCGCGAGCTGGCACGGAGGGCAGATCCGCCATCACCGTTTGGTGCTCGCTTGCGTTTCCGGCGGCGGCCGGTTGCGGCTCGGCGAGTAGCGCGAGCCGCTGCTTCGCTTCCGCGGCAGCGGGATCATTCGGAAACGAATCGATCACGGCCTGAAAATCATTTCGCGCTTCGTCTGATTGTCCTTCCAAAGCAGCAATGCGTCCGAGCAGCACTTGCGCGCCTGCTTGTTGCGTCCTGTCAAGCGCGATGGCCTGGTGGGCGTGCGAGCGCGCCTGATCGTATTTGCGCTCCTCGAAACAGGCGTACGCCAAAAGCAGGTGCGTCCGCCAGTCTGCTCCATTCGCCCGGAAGGCTTTCTCGAGCGTGGTTTCGGCGCCCTGCGGATCGCCTTGCTGGATCTGCACTTCCGCCAAGCCGAGCAGCGAGCGTTCGTGGGCGGGTTGCAGCGCCAGAGCCGCCTGATACTCCCTTTGTGCTGCAACCAGGTTCTTCAACATGTGCTCCGCCATGCCCAGCAGGTATAAAATGTCCGCGTTGGAAGGAGCGAGCTTTGCCGCTTTCGCGAGCCAGGCGCGCGCTTCGCCGAACTGCCGCTTTTGCAGTGCGCTGACGCCCTTTTCCACTTCTCCGCGCAGCTTCGGCGTCATCACCATGACGGACGAGGCGGGCGTTTGCGCGGCCCTTTCGCTCTCCGGTGGCACATAGACATAGACCGGATACGTTGTGCCCGCGGATAGCACGCTGACCTGCTCCGTGACCTTCTTGTGCCCCACGGCTGTCACTTCCACGTTGTAGTCGCCCGGCGCCACGTTGGCGAAGGTTGCGGTCGCGGCGCCTTCCGTCGGAGCCACCTCGTTGAAAGTCATCGAATTGGAGAAGAGCTTCACCACCGCCGGCATATCCAGCGGGCTGCCGTTGACTTCTCGAAGGCTCACAACCACGGTCGCCGGAGCAGTCGCGTCCTGCTGATCGCCCTTCGGAAGACTGGCCAGCGTCCGCCGCGGCAGCTGGGCCTGCGCCGCCCTGCTCCAAACGAGCAGCGCGCCTGCAACGATGAGAAACAGGAAAACGGCCTTCGGTCTCAGCCTCGACATAGAAAATGCACCTTGCCGGGCTGGGGCCTTACGAGCAGGGTAGCGCCAAGTCGCTGGCGCAATGCGTCAGCGAATCCCCTATATGCACGCTGAAATTTATGCTGAAGGAAAGCACAGTCGAAGGAGTACCGCTTCTCAGCGCCGGGCTACGGCAACTTACCCGCGGATGATGGGGGAAAAGACTGGCGAACAAGCGGAAGAGCGATCGCGCGGCGAATCCGGTTTAGCCGAGCCACAAAAGGCGGGAACTTCCGCTTGGATTCCGCGCCGAGACGCGCTACTTGACCTGCCAGGTGTCCCCGGCGCGAAGAAGCTTGGCGAGATCGCCGGGACCGCGCTTTGCGATGATTTCGTTGATCTGCGCGTTCATGACGTCTTCGTAGCGCGGCGCGTCTTCCCAGGAGCGAAGCACACCCACCGGTGTCGGGAACCCCGGCCGGTGCTCCATGTGCGAGAGCAAGAAGGCGTAGTAGGCGCGCGGGTGATGCGCATCGTGCACCAAAAGGTCTGCTTCCGTTACGCCATTGCCCAGCTGCACGACTTCAATGTCACCGTCCGCCTTCTGCCGGATGCCTTTGTCCCGGTTCTTGCCGAAGATCATGGGCTTGCCATGTTCGAGTTGCAGCACGTGCTCGCTGCGCGCATCCTTTTCGGTCAAGCTGAACCACGCGCCGTCGTTGAAAATATTGCAATTCTGCAGAATCTCGATGAAGGCTGATCCCTTATGAGCCGCGGCGTGCTTTAGCGTTTCCTTCAGGTGCTGTTGGAAGACATCAACGGAACGCGCCACGAACGTCGCTTCGGCGCCGATGGCCAGCGAAATCGGATTGAACGGCCGGTCCAACGAGCCGAAGGGAGTCGATTTTGCTTTCTTCCCCACCTCGGAGGTCGGAGAATACTGGCCCTTGGTCAGGCCGTAAATCCGGTTATTGAAGAGCAGGACCTTGAGTCCCACGTTGCGCCGCAACATGTGAATCGTGTGGTTGCCACCGATCGAGAGCGCGTCGCCGTCACCCGTAGCCACCCAAACTTCGAGGTCGGGCCGAATCGCTTTCAGGCCGGTGGCGATGGCCGGCGCCCGGCCGTGAATCGTGTGGAAGCCGAACGTGTTCATGTAGTACGGAAATCGTGAAGAGCAGCCGATTCCGGAAATAACCACGAAATTCTCGCGTTTAATGCCGAGCTCCGGGAAAACGGACTGCACAGCCGAGAGAATGGCGTAATCGCCGCATCCCGGGCACCAGCGAACCTCCTGGTCGGTCTGAAAATCCTTTTTGGTGAGAGGCGGTGGCAGCGTCGCGGTGCTCATTGCAGGACCTCTTCGATTTTTTGCTCGAGCTCCATCTGCTTGAACGGCCGGCCCTGAATCTTATTCAGCCCGATCGCATCCACCAGGAACTTTGCTCGCAGAACCCAGAGCAACTGGCCCATGTTCAGTTCGGGAACGAGAATCTTCTTGTAGCGCCGCATCACTTCGCCGAGATTCGGCGGCAGCGGATTCAGGTGGCGCAGGTGAACATGGCCGATCTTGCGTCCTTGCGCACGCTGCGATTTCACGGCGGCCGTGATGGAGCCGTGCGTCGAACCCCACGCCACAATCAGCAGATCGCCCGATTGATCGCCGGCCGGAATCGCGTCCGGGACGTCCTGCGCCACGGCGGCCACCTTCGCGGCGCGAATCCGCACCATGTTCTCGTGATTCAGCGGCTCGTAGTTGATGTTGCCGGTTACGTCTTGTTTCTCAAGTCCGCCGATTCGATGCTCGAGTCCCGGCGTGCCGGGCACGGCCCACGGCCGAGCCAGAGTTTTCGGATCACGCTTGTACGGCAAGTAGCGCTCGGGCGAATTTCTTTCGGTCGCGAACTTCACGGGGAATGCGGGAATTTCGTCGAGGCTGGGGATGCGCCACGGCTCGGCCCCGTTCGCGAGATATCCGTCCGATAGCAGAATCACTGGAACCATGTACTTGACCGCTATCCGGCAGGCCTCGATCGCGGCCCAAAAACAGTCCGCCGGCGTCGCCGCGGCGATGACCGGAACCGGCGCCTCTGAGTTCCGTCCAAAAAGAGCCTGGAGCAGGTCCGCCTGCTCGGTTTTCGTGGGCAGCCCGGTGGAAGGGCCGCCGCGCTGAATGTCGCAGATAACCAGCGGCAGTTCGACCGCGACGGCCAGCCCAATCGCTTCCGTCTTTAGCGCCATGCCAGGGCCGGAAGTGGTGGTTATCGCCAGCGCCCCGGCATACGCCGCGCCGATCGCGCTCGTAATGGCCGCGATCTCGTCTTCCGCCTGGAACGTCATCACGCCAAAATCCTTGTACTGCGAAAGCTCGTGCAGAATGTCCGAGGCCGGCGTGATCGGATAGCTGCCCTGGAAAAGCCGCAGCCCGCACTTCTGCGAAGCCGTCACAAACCCTAGGGCCAGCGCCTGGTTGCCACTAAGATTGCGGTAAAGCCCCGGCGATAGCTGTGCCGGCGGGATTTCGTAGCTGATCTGGAAGGCTTCCGTGGCTTCGCAGTATGAATAACCGGCCTTCATCGCCAGCTTGTTGGCTTCGGCCAGCAGCGGCTTGTTCTTGAACTTGTCTTCAATCCAGCGAACCGTCGAATCCATCGAGCGGTTGTAAAGCCAATAGCACATCCCCAGCGCGAAGAAATTCTTGCAGCGGCTCATGGACTTCGCGTCCAGGCCGAGATGCTCGAGAGCGCGCTTCGTCAGACGCTCGAGCTCCACGGAAAACAGCCGGAACTTGTCCAGCGAATGATCCTCCAGCGGATTCGACGTCGCTTGCGCCTTGCGCAGGTCCGTTTCCGTGAAGGCATCCGAATTGACGATCAGAATCCCGTTCGGCTTGAGGTCGGCCACGTTCATCTTGAGCGCGGCCGGATTCATCGCGATCAGCACGTCGCAAGCATCGCCGGCCGTGTACACGTCGTCCGAGGAAAAGTGAAGCTGGAATCCGCTCACGCCAGGCAGCGTTCCGGCGGGAGCGCGAATCTCCGCGGGATAGTCCGGAAACGTTGCGATGTCATTGCCGTAGAGCGCGACCGTGTTGGTGAATTGGCTGCCCGTGATCTGCATTCCGTCGCCGGAATCTCCCGCAAACCGAATCACAGCGTGATCCAGGACCTCGCGTCTCGGCTTGACTTGTGGGACCTCGGAAAGAATCGACATGAACCGGTGAACTCCCATCCTGCTGGGCTCAGTTCGTCTCCCGTAAATGCCGCGAGCGGGAAGAGGTGTAGCTCTGGCCACTCCGGCGCCGATGCGAGGAGGGGCCGAACAGCGGTGCCAGCAGGAATCGTCTATGACGTACCGCTTGGTGAGCCGACAGCAGAAGGATACCACAGAGGAAAGCGCGCGACGGGGAGAGAGTCCGCCGCGCGCTCAGTAGGTGTCATGCTAGCTGGAATGAAGGACGCATGCGCCGCACCGCTGGTTACAGCCCGCGTGACGGCGCCCCCTTGTAGCCTCTCCGCGGCGTTGGCCACGTAGTGGGTGATCCGCGTTCAGCGGTCCCTTGGTTTCAAGGCCCGAAAGGCTGCGAACCTTTCCAGTTTGCCCTTGACTATTCGCCTTTATTTCGCCTAGAGTGGTTGTGGAAAACTCGGCGAGTGGAGGCGCGACCCATGCCCCTGACAAAAAGGCAAAAAGAAGTTCTCGATTACCTGGTGGCCTTCGAGACCAAGCACGGCTATGCGCCCAGCTTTGAGGAGATCGGCAAAGGCCTCAAGCTCACCTCCCTCGCCACCGTGCACAAGCACATCACCACACTCGAAAAAAAGGGTTTCATCCGCCGCGGCTACAATCAGAGCCGCTCGATCGAAATTCTGCAATTGCCGAAGTCAGTGAAGGAGCAGGTCATCGAGCGCAAGGTTCAGGAGTTGCCCTTGGTTGGGCGAATCGCGGCTGGGCGGCCGCTCGAAGCCGTCGAGGAGCGCGAAACGCTTTCGCTCGGCGACTTTGCTCGCGGCGGGAATTCCTTTGTTCTTCAGGTGAAGGGCAGCTCCATGATCGAAGACCACATCATGGACGGCGATTTCGTGGTCTGCGAGCAGACGCAAGTTGCCAATGCCGGAGACATTGTCGTCGCGCTTGTGGGCGGAGAAGAGGCTACCCTGAAGCGCTTCTACCGCGAAGGCCAGGGCAAGGTCCGCCTGCAACCGGCGAACGCCGAAATGGCGCCAATCGTGGTCGCTGCCGCGGACGTCAAAATTCAAGGCCGTGTCATCGGGGTCTTGCGCAAGTATTGATTCGCTTTCGCTCCTTCCGGTTCAATTCGCCGAAGTTGTGCTCTCCCGCAAACGAATCTCCTGATCGCCGGGTTTTCCCCTTCCAGGCGTACTGCTAAACTTTCCGGGTCACTCGAGACTTGTCCGAAGTTGGCCGGTGGAAGCGGGGATGAAGCAGAGCCTTGGGATCAGATCAGGCCGCGTGTGCCAAAACTGCATAGCGCTCGCACTCGGCTGCCTGCTGGCCGCGGCGTGGCCCTCCCCCGGAGAGGCCTACGCCGTCTTGGCTCATGAAGCCATCATTGATATTGCCTGGAGGGACATCCGGCCCCTGCTTCTGAAGCGCTTTCCCGACTCCACTGCCGGTCAGCTGAAAGTGGCCCACGGCTACGTTTACGGCGGCGCCATCATTCAGGATATGGGCTACTACCCGCACGGAAGTCATCTATTTAGCGACCTTACCCACTATGTTCGCAGCGGAGATTTCATCCTGGCCATGATTC